>Ga0182015_10001769_pt1 | contig 27612 bp, 23 predicted proteins | sample 712P3MmetaG_FD_120478 | JGI IMG/M metagenome (GOLD analysis project Ga0182015, IMG submission 120478) | Permafrost microbial communities from Stordalen Mire, Sweden - 712P3M metaG | ecosystem: Environmental > Terrestrial > Soil > Wetlands > Permafrost | place: Sweden: Stordalen | collected... | reverse complement strand
CGACGAATCGCGGAGAATGCTCGTGGTTTGATTTTGCAAAAGAAATTGTGGCCGGGGCGGGCATGAGTACGGAAGTGCGTCCCACGACAAGCGACAAATTCGTGCGGCCAGCGCCGCGCCCCGCCTATTCCGTCCTTTCCCCGGCAAGCCTGGATACATATGGGATAGTCATGCCCGAGTGGAAGACTGCGTTACGAAATTATCTCGCGCAAAGAGCTACGCAACTTTAGACGCCAGGTTCCGGCAATGGCGGCATAAGAGGCGGTTCCGAGGTCGGGATTATTGGCGGCAATGGTACCGGATACAAGAACTCGCTCAGCGGACGATATCGCGCGGCAAAAAAATGAATCGAATACGCCGGGAAAAATACGATTGCCGGCACTGAGATCAGAGCAATCACATACACCACGATCGCAATGAAGATGAATGCGAAAATGACGGTTAACGAAATCGTATAAAGGTTGAAAGTCAATCCCGCAGTTTTGCCAATGAGTACCGCGATTACTCCGATGCCCCCGGCAGGAATCAGCAACAGTAAAATTGCAATCAGAGAAATAATGCCGATCATGATTGCGGCCGCGATGTTCAATACAAGTTTCATTCCAAGATAGCCGGCGTATCCACCTTTCTCGGCGTCGATCATCGGCAGCAATCGCCGCCACGCTTGAAGAGGGCCCAGATTTTCAAGCGCCATCTGCGGAATAACAAAATCCTTGGTAAGCACTTGCACCGCGAGACTCAAAAAGAACCAGGCCAGTACAATAAAAAATAGGAGAATGCCCCCAAATATCAGCTCAGCCACATGCTGCTTCGGATGCCGGAACCAGCCCGACGCGAATGCGAACGCGGCAGGAATACCAATCAGAATGACCAACACTGCGGCCGTCACAAACGTAAACAATAGCTTCCACACAAAATAACGCACGCCGGCGCCCTGCCTATGATTCCAGCTTCTTCCGATTTCGCATCGCTTCGCGACCACACTATCGAACAGGACAAAGCGCATCACGCTGCTGATATACAAGAACAAAATAAACAAGAACAGCGCCGCCACTACCAACACTGCAATCAAACCCGCATACAGCATCGGATTTTGCATATGCAAAAGCTGCCCCGGCAGATGCGGCACGACCGCGCCACGGCTGGGCCTATTGAAGTTCGGCGAACTGCATCCCCCCGAGGACATCTCTCCAGCCAGCAGGCCGACGAATGCCAGCTTCGCCCACTGCGCAATACCAAATGGCCGGAAAAGCTGTTGCTTAGTGTGCTCGAAAGCAGGACCGATCACATCCACGGCTGAAATTGGCAAACCGCACCTCTTCGCTACTTTAGGTACGCAAAAGTTACTGGGAAGTTTCAATTAGGTCAATGAGATTTTATCTCCGCTGTATTCGTCCGCGAACCACTGGCACGCGGCAAGGCAAGCGGTGTCCAACTTTAGTCATAAATCGGCGGTGCTTGTCGTAGCCCTAATTGAGGCGCACCAGAAATGAATGATTTTGAGTGTGTAATGCCGATTCAAACAAATTGGGCTTCAAACAGTCTCCTACTCATAGCGAAGCGCTTCCACGGGATCCAACTTCGATGCCCGCAACGCAGGAACTAACCCGCTCGCGACTCCCACAACCAGCAGGACAAGAGCTGAGATCGTTACCGTCATCAAAGAAATTTGCAGGTGGATATCAGCTTTGCCGGAATCATCTTCAAACAACGGACCCATGAGTGGAAGCGTACCCACCGCAGCCGCAATCCCATAGCTGATGAGCACACCGATGGCGCCCCCAATGAGCATGATGAGAAGAGTCTCGGCTAGGAACTGTAACTTGATGTGTCTCTTACGGGCTCCCAGAGCGCGACGCAAACCAATCTCTCGAATGCGCTCGTCAACCGAAACCAGCATGATATTCATGACGCCAACGCCGCCGATGCCCAGGGTCAGCGTCCCAACAAACGCCAGCAACACTTGCAAGCCTATGGTCAGCGCATCAATCACCGGACGAAATTCGTCACGGCCAAACATCTGCAATGCCTTTGGGTCGGTGGGCGAAAACTGTTGTCTGGTCGCAATCGCCGCCAGCACCTGGGCCATCGCTTTCTTTTCGTATTGCGGCGCGATAGGCTCGAACAGCAATACGGCGGCATAGCGTGTGTTCCACAGATCGCCAGCCGCGGAATATGGGATCCATGTGGAGTCGTCATCGCTGGAAAAATAATTGCTCAACTGAATTTTGCGGGCCATGACGCCGATAACCGTGAAACGCACGCCGCCAATTTGGACGATCTCGCCCACGGCCGGACGTCCGCTGAATAATTGTTCGCGAATGCGCCCGCCAAGAAAGCACACTCTTCGCCGCTCGAGTTCGTCGCTGGCGCTAATCCAGCGGCCTTCCGACGGAACTTCGTCGCGCATCTCCCCATACTCAGGGCAGACGCCGCGAACCGCGGCAGTACCAACCAGATGATCGCCGTAAGCGATGCCGGGACGATGCACAGTTTCGAGGCAAACATGTTTTACGAGCGGCGCGGTCTCTTTAATAATGTCAATATCGGCCTGCTCTAATACAACTTTTTTGCCTGCGCGCTGCCCTCCCGGCTGTTCGCTGGTTTGTTGTGGCCAGCAAATGACTACGCTCTTCCCGAAGGCGTCGAACCCGCCGACCAGAATTTGACGAAAGCTCGATCCATAGGCAATTAGCAGCGTAACGGTCGCGATGCCCCACACGATGCCAAGCATGGTCAAAAGGCTTCGCGTGTAATTACGCTTCAGCGCAATCCAGGCTTCGCGAATGATTTCAGTCAACATCGAATTCACAACTCACTTCTGCTCGCGTAGGGACAGCCGCCCTCGGCTGTCCAGGCCAAGCAACTTGGCAGCTCACCGCAGCGCAAGCACGAAATCTGAATGAGTCTCACCCTCCAGCCTCGAATCGCAGCGCTTCTATCGGATCAATCGACGCCGCTTTCCGCGCCGGATACATCGCGGAAAGAATTGCGATCATTCCCAGCAACCCGCAGGCAAGCAAGCCGGACCGCCAGGTGGGCAACAATCCGGCAAAAAAGTCAGGCATCGGAAGCAAATCCACAAGTCCACAGAGACCATACGCGACGCCTAGTCCCAATGCTCCGCTGACGATGGCGATCAACAGAGCTTCAATAAAAAATTGCCGTAAAATCACACGCGCTGGAGCGCCGAGAGCTTTACGTACCCCAATTTCGCGAGTTCGTTCTCTGACCGCAACCATCATCACGTTCATGACGCCGAGGCCGCCCAGAAAAAGCGTGACGATTCCCACCGCGCCCAAAAAATATTTCATTCCGTCCGTCATCTGCCGGAACGCTTTGGCTTCCTGTACCGTATCCCAGATCGGCGCGGCTTCTTTGTCTGAGGGGTCGAAATTATGCAGCCTTCCCAATACCGCCTTAATCTCATGTTTGCACGCTGTGTGTTGCTCCACCGACTTCGGCGTAACTAACAACTGGTCAAAACTGTCGGCAGTTTGCGGCGGCTTGTTGGGAAAATCGCGCCGCATGGCGGAGAACGGAACAAAAACTTTATTGACGTCCCAGCCGTCATAGCTTGAATCCTGCTTCTTAGTGGCCATCACACCGACGACAACATAGGGAATATCGTTGAGGTAGATATTTTGACCAACCGGATCCCGCCCGGGAAATAGTTGCTTAGAGGCATCCGTGCCCAGGAAAGCTACGCGCCGCGATTGCGTTTCATCCTCCCAATCATAAAAGCGGCCCAGGCCGACGCCCAGGCTGCGTATGGAACCGAAGGGCGGGAACGATCCGGTTACAGTGAAGGCGGCATTGTTGTAGTTGCTGCGCACCCGCAAGTCATCCTGCTCGAGTTCGGGGATCGCATCCTCGCAATCCGGGGATTCAACCTGAAGCGAAGAAATATCGGAGTCAACCCAATGCATCGCACGGCCCGCCCGTGCCCCGCCCGCCTGTAGGCTGGTGCGCCCATGAAACACAATCATCAAATCCTTACCCAGAGTCTTCGCCTGATCTTCCTGCCCTTTCCGCAGGCCTTCGCCCGCGGCAACCATGAGCACGATTGAAACGATCCCCCACGCAATTCCGAACATGGTCAAAAATGTGCGCAGCTTATGCGCCCATAAAGTTTGGAAAACATCGGCGATAAGATCTCGAAGAATCATTGACAATTGGACGAATTCAAACCGCCAAAGTAACCACAGCCCAGGAGACTAAGATATATACGCTTCAAACGCGGACTTTGTTGCAGAAATTCGAGTAGGTTAGCTTTTGCGAAATCGCGAATTAAGAGCCGGTAATTTTCAGGCGAAGTTCTTCCGGAAGGCGTTCGCGGATTTCAGCGGGAAGACGATCATGCACGTGGCGCGCGCCAATCTTGGCCACGTCAACCATGGTCATAGGCGCGGGAGTAGCCACGGCGACCACCAGCCAGATTAATGCGGAGAGCGCAAAACCGGCCAGCGCCCCCAATTCAAGCCAGAAAGTGTGCCGCGGCTCAAAATGACGGATTACGCCAAACGCCAGCAGGAACACCGCCCCGGAGACTGAGGCCAGCACAATCAGCGAAATATCGATAATGCGGTGCAAACGCTGGCGCGAGCGGCAGTGGTCGCAGGCCGAGAAATGGTCGTCGTAGTCCCCGCACATCTCCGGCGCAAGCCCGGAAATGTCATATCGCCAGCCGGCAAGTATTTTGCCTACTATCGGATCAATACATTCGCTCATAGGGGATTACAGTTGAATCGGTTCCAACGGCGCGCTCTGGGCCGCGAGCATGATGCGGTTGCGCAGCAAAGTCTGCCGTGGGCCCAGCGCTTTCTCCGCCGCTCTGCGGGCGATTTCGGGATGGTTATTATGCTCCGAGAGATGCGCCAGCACCACATATGCTGCACCTCCATCATAGTCGCTGGTGAAGAAATCCGCGAGTGCTTCGTTCGACAGGTGACCCACGCGGCTCATGACCCGTTGCTTGACTGACCAGGGATAAGGACCGCCGCGCAGCATCTCCAGGTCGTGGTTGGATTCCATAACCAGCACATCGCAGCCGCGCAGGTGATCGGAAATATTCGGAGGAATGTATCCTAGGTCGGTCGCTATCGCGATTTTGACGCCCTCGGCGCGAAACGTGAATCCTACCGGATCGGCCGCATCATGCGGAATCGTGAATGGCGTAACCGTGATATCTCCAACCACAAAACGCTGTCCGGCGGGAAAAATCTCCAGCTTCGATAACTGTGGGCCTTCGCCGCAATCATCGCGCAACGATTTCGCCCATGCGTCGTGCGTGGCCCCGGTCATGAATACCGGAATGTTGAGCTTGATGGATAACACCAGCAATCCGTAAACGTGATCGGAGTGCTCGTGACTGATGAGGATAGCGGAAAGCGATTGCGGATCCTTTCCCGCGGCCTTCAATCGCTTAAAGGTTTCGCGGCATGAAATGCCGGCATCCACCAGTATCCTGGTATTTGAACTTTCAACAATGGTGCTGTTCCCCCGGCTCCCGCTGGCAAGAACCGAAACCGTCACTCCCATGTACGCAGCATACCCGCTCCCTCTGTGGAAGCGGTAGTAACTTCTTGGTTTGCCCTGCGCCCGGTCGCGTCGCAATTCCGCCCAGCATTTATTTCCCGAAAAGTTCCCGCATACCTTTTCTCAGCACCGAACCGCCATAGGCGCCGGCAATCCCCGTCACGAATCCCAGAGCGGATTCGTACATTTGCGCGCGATAAGGTTTCTGACCAAATATCAGATAGGCGCCAAGACGTACCACGGGGACAAAAACTCCGACGGCAAATGTCCATCGCCATGGTCGTTCAGGCCGGAGAACTCCCAAAATCATGGTCGCAATCAGGACGAATAGCGCCGTATCCAAAAGATCGCCGACCATGAGGTCCAGAAATCCAGCGCAAATTCCAAAAAAGATTGCGAGAAGATAGATACCGGTATCGCGCACTGGTACTTCGGCCGTCGACATTCTGTTCTTCATCGAAGGTAGTAACTAAGCTGATAGATGACAGTAGACATCATTCCGATTGGGTGAGTTGTTGACGTCGTCCTGAGTAGCCGGAGGCAGCAAGATCTCAATACTTATAAAATCCTCTGCCGCTTTTCTTACCCAGCCAGCCCGCGTCCACCATCTTGATCAGCAAAGGGCACGGCCGGTACTTCGGATCCCCCAACCCATCCTGAAGCACTCGCATGATATCCAGACAAACATCGAGACCGATGAAATCCGCCAGCGTGAGCGGGCCCATAGGATGCGCCATGCCAAGTTTGAACACTTCATCCACCGCTTCCGCAGTAGCCACTCCCTCCATGACCGCATACATGGCTTCGTTGAGCATGGGCATGAGCACGCGATTGGAAACGAATCCAGGGGCGTCGTTGACTTCAACCGGGGTCTTCTGGAGCTTTAACGCCAGGTCGCGCACGGCGACAAAAGTGTCCTCGGAGGTGGCCAGTCCTCGAATCACCTCCACCAGCTTCATAACTGGCACAGGATTAAAAAAATGCATCCCAATGATTTTTTCGGGCCGGTTGGTAAGCGCCGCAAGTTTAGTAATGGAAATCGACGAAGTATTCGACGCGAGGATTATTTCCGGACGGCAAAGTTGATCGAGATCGCGAAAGATTTCCATCTTGATCTCAAGCTTTTCGGTCGCCGCTTCCACCACGAAGTCACAGTCGGCAAGTTTCGAACGCGGCAGAACCGGCTCGATGCGATTGAACGTGGCTTGCTTCTCGTCCGCCGTTATTTTCCCTTTGGCGAGTTCGCGCTCCAGATTCTTGCTGATCGCGTTCATTCCGCGATCGAGGAATCGTTGCTCCACATCGCACAACACCACCGAGAAGCCATTGCGCGCAAAGACGTGGGCGATACCGTTTCCCATCGTGCCCGCTCCCACAACTCCCACGCGCTGAATTTCCGCACGGCTCTGCATATCGTGGGAAGTCTAGCATCTGGATGCGTCAGACGACCACGAGCGCACCGGGAAATGGGTGATTTAGGATTGGATAATTATCGATAACAGAGGGGCTTACTCTCGCTCGAGCGTTTCGTCGAGAGTGATTTTTCCACCGCGGGTGACGGTTACCACATGTCTCACGCTCTTATAGCCGGTGAGGGTAACGTCAATTACATAAGTTCCAGGATTGAGATAGAAGTCCACTGGCGAGACCTTCTCCAGCAGTCGGCCATTCACTGCAATCTGTGAACCCTTCGGTTGAATCTTGATGCTCACAATCCCACTGCCAACGGGATCACTATTGCCGAAGAGCTTCTTTAATTTGCCGACAGTTTTGATTTCGTCAGTGTTGCCTAGAGCAATGAGCGTCGGCGAATAATGGAATGTTTGCCCCGGCGCCAGAGTGGTCGTCGTCATCTCTTCCAGAAAGCCTTGTTTCTTCACCGTAAAAGTGTGGCTGCCCGGTTTATCCAGCGAAATCTGGGCGGGCGTAACCCGTCCGGTGTCTTTCCCATCGATCATTATGCCGGCGCCGGCCGGTGCGCTGACAAAGAAAACGGTGGCAGGCAATTGGTTGAAGCGAACCGCTACGGTCGATTTGCCGCCAGAAATCGCGTCGATCGTTCGAATCTCGGGAGCAAAACCGGTTTTGCTCATGTACACGGTGTGCTGGCCGGGAGCGAGGCCGGAAATATTGTATGGCGTAATCCAGTTCGGGTCGGTGCGGCCGTCAACCTGAACTTGTGCACCTTCAGGATTGGAGTCCACCATTAACTGCGCCGGAATAATTACCGGCGCGGCGGGTTGCGGGATTGCGGTTTTTGATTTTCTCTTCGCCGCGGATTTCTCTTTTTCTTTTTCTCTTACCGAAACCGCCGGGTTTTGGGTGGCTTGGGTTTCGGGCGCAATCGGCAATTGCATCGTGGATTGCCGAATCACAGAATTCCCATCGTCGGTACCGCTTTTAGTTGGAGATGAAACGGCAACTGGAGTCTTTTGCGCGCCGTTGTCGTCTTCGGCATTTTGCGAGCGGATGCGCAGCCCAATAACAATAGCGATTGCCAGAATAATCGCGACCGCGGCCCCGATCGAGTAAAGAAACATTTTCGGGGGCGTCTTCTTAATTTCCGTGACCGCTTTCTTTGCCAGTTCACGCACTGGTAGAGCGGCTTGCGCCGGTTCCGATTTGTCGAATGAAACCTCGCCAGGATCGTCCTGCAATATATCGTCCGCGCCTGCGGACGGCGGCGGGGGCGGCGCAGACATCGCTTTCAACGGAGGCAACTCGTCAATCTCAGAGAAGCTGCGCCCCGGCTTGGCTTGTCCGTTGTTTTCCGCCATCGCAGGATCAACCGCAATTTTTGGCGCGCTGACTTCCGGCTCCAGAGTGGCCGTCGACATTTTCGCCTCGGTCTTGGTGGCGGCGTCGATGGATGCTTTCACGCAGGTGGTAATGAATTGTTGCGATGAATCTATTTTTTTTGCCTCTCTCAAAGATTGCAGCGTGGGACTGCCGGACTTGCCGACGGCTGCTCCCGCGATTGCGCTTAGAGCCTTCGAATCCGCCGCGCCGTGAGATGCCGCGGCTGCCGCGATTGCCGCGATTGCCGGAGTATTTTGGGGCGCGGAAGGTCGAGAAGCCGCAGCCACTTTCGAAAGCTCGGCTGCGCTCGTACCGGCCGGTTTTGGCTGCGGTGCTTTAAAGCCCGCCGGAGGCTGAACCGTCTTGTTTACCGGCGCCGATTTTATCGGGTTGTTCTTGCACTTCTCTAAATCGTTGATCAGTTCCTGCCCAGACTGGTAGCGCTCCGACGGTTCTTTCGAAATCGCCTTCATGATGAGATCACTCAGCGCCGGATCGATCTTGGAGTTCATCTCATGCGGGGATAATGGCAGGGAATCCAGCACCGCGTGCCGCACTTGATCCGCATTCTGCCCGTCAAAAGCTTTCTGCTGCGTCACCATCTCGTACAGAATTGTTCCCAAACTGAAAAGATTGGAACTGGGTTCGAGCGGATTGCCTTGGGTCTGTTCTGGCGACATATAGTGCAGAACCTTGGGAATATCCGGACAAAGTTCCGTGGCAAAAGCTCCCATGATGGAAGCGCCGTAGCCCAACATTTTTACGATCCCGTCCCATTGCACCATCACCTTGCCGGGCTCAAGACTGTAATGCAGAACTTTGTTAACGCGTGCATGATCCAGGCCCTGGCAGCATTGCCGCGCAATGTCCTGCACGTCCCAGATAGAAAAAACTTCCTTGCGTTCCAGCATCGTTTCAATGCTGTTGCCCTGCACATATTCCATCGTGGCGCAGAATTGTCCGTCGATCTCGCCCGCGCCAAATAACATTGCAATATTGTGAGTATTGAGGAGCTTGGAATTTTCCGCCTCGGCAAGGATTCGCTTCACCAGTGTGGGAGCCTGATCGCCAAAAGGTTTTAGGTCGACAACCTTCAAGGCGACAACTTGCCCCCCGGCGGAATCGCTGGCTTTGTTCACCGATCCATTGAAAGAGCGCGAGATTTCAGCCAGTATTTCGAAGCGGCCAATCTTAGTAGACATTGTTTTCCAAGCCTCGCTCAGCGACGTTTCCGCGCAGCAGACGCAGAACTTCCAATCGTGGGGAGGAGTACGCATAGGATAATGCGTAGTAACCAAACTCAGGGAGTTACGAAAGTGACTCGACCAGCGAGGCGGGCCGAAACGGCACACTCCTCGTTGTCAGCAGAGGAGCGCCATAAGTCTCCGCAACGACTGAATAGCGCAACGGATTCCCGCCATTGCCGGAAAACTTCGTCTTACCTCATAACCGATGTTATCGGCGCATTGACCCCCAAGATGACATTTGTCATTGTCTCCGTGTGACGATCTCCACTACTTGCTCCTGGTGGGATCGCGGACTATATACTCATGCGCGGTGGTTGTTCGCTTACAATGCATCGTTTATTCTGGTTGACGAATTGTTCGAGACCTTCGTCTATCCGGTTGGATGTCTTGGCGCTGAATTCTTGAGTAGCTTGTGATCGGATGCTATCGAGCCATCTATGACCCTGCTTAATTTCGTCCGCAAGAACGCATTTCGGAACAAGCGCCGCAGCATTTTAACCGTGTTGAGCATCGGCGGCTCTTTGCTTCTGCTCACGTTCCTGATCACCATCTGGCGCAGTTTTTATGACAACAAGCCTACCGAAGAGTCCGCGCAGCGCCTGATCGTGCGCAACAAAGTCTCCTTAATTTTTAATTTGCCCAGTTCGTATATGCCGAAGATTCAAGCCATCCCCGGAGTCAAAGAGGTGGTGAACGAGCAATGGTTCGGCGGCCAGTATAAAGACGACAAGCCGCAAAACTACTTTGCGCAATTCGGAACCAATCCGGAGAAGTTTTTCAAGGTCTACTCAGAATTCAAAATACCTGATGATCAGCTCATGGCCTGGCAGCATGATCGGGCCGGCGCGGTTGTAGACGTGGGGCTGGCCAAGAAATTTGGCTGGAAGATCGGCGACCGCCTGAATATCACCGGCAAAATTTTCCCGGTTGATCTGGAATTGACTATCCGGGGAATCTTCACGCCGCCGGATCCGACCCAATCGATCTATTTCAACAAGGACTATATCGACGAGGGATTTCCCAAGCTCAAAGGGTCCGAGGGATTCTTCGCCGTCCTGGCCGATTCACCGGATTCTGTTCCCAAGGTGGCGCAAGCGATTGACGACGAATTTCGCAATTCCGATACTGCCACCAAGACTGAAAGCGAACATGCGTTTCAGTTGGGGTTCATTGGAATGCTGGGTAATATCAAAGCATTCATCATGAGCATTTGTCTGGCAGTGGTATTTACCATTTTGCTGGTCTCGGCCAACACCATGGCCATGTCGATTCGTGAACGCACGCGAGAGGTTGCGGTTCTGAAAACTCTGGGGTTCACGCGCAACAGCATTCTGGGATTATTTGTCGGAGAAGCAGTTTCACTTTCGCTGATCGGCGGATTAATCGGCTCCATGCTCTGCTTCTTTATCGTGACGGGAATGGCGGCTCAGGGCGGTTACTTCACTGGGATGAAAGTCACTGCGCTCACCATTCTCGCGGCGCTGTTTATAGCCGGAGTGGTGGGATTCGTCAGTTCCATTGTGCCGTCATATCACGCGGCCAAAATCAATATTGTGGAGGGCTTGCGTCACATTGGGTGACATGACCGCCAGCGCAAAAGGACAAGATTAAAATGGCAATCCCCCTCAGCTATAACGTGCGCAATCTGCGACTGCGCAAGAGCCTTACCATTATGACCGCTCTCGGTATTGCGCTCACGGTGGCTACCGCAGTTTTCATCATGGCGCTGTTGGCTGGGTTGGGCCGGGCCTTTGGCACCACGGGCGATGCCTTGAATGTGCTGATGCTGCGCAAAGGTTCGGATTCGGAATTGGCGGCGGGTGGCGTATCGAGGGATGCCGTCGAAATTTTGAAAAACTTGCCGGGCGTCGCCAAGAACAGCAAAGGCGAGCCGCTAGTCTCGGGCGAAGATATCCTGGTGGTGGTGTTACCGCGCAAAGGCGGCACGGGGGAAACCAACGTGACCACCCGCTTTCTCACCCCTATTGGAATTGAGATGCGCCCCAAAGTTCACATCATCGCCGGTCGCTGGTTCACGCCTGGACAGCGAGAGGTGGCGGTGAGCAGTTCGATCAACCGGCGCTTTGATCACGCAAACATCGGGGATACGGTACATATCGGAAAGGGCGATTGGCCGATCGTGGGCATCTTTGACGCCAGCGGTACGGCCCATCAATCCGAAATATGGGGCGACCTTAATCAGTTGGGAACTGACTTCGAGCGCTCGATCTACTCTTCGGTGCTGGTGCGGGCAACCGACCCAGCTTCAGCCCAGGCGTTAAAAAATCGCGCCAACGACGATCAGCGGCTTGAACTGAATGGAATGTTGGAGCCCGACTATTATGCCTCGCAGACCAAGTCCGGTGCGCCCATCAAAATCGTGGGCACAATCGTCGCATTTATCATGGCGGTCGGCGCCTGTTTTGCCGCTGCCAACACCATGTATGCGGCAGTCGCGTACCGGGGACGAGAAATTGCCACGCTGCGGGTAATTGGATTCTCGCGGCCCAGCATTCTCACTTCGTTCATGCTGGAATCGTTAATATTGTCATTGCTGGGCGCGGCCTTGGGCATTCTGCTCATGTTGCCCTTCAATGGCATGACAACGGGAACCCAAAATCAGGTTACGTTTAGCGAAGTAGTGTTCAGTTTGCAGATGACTCCGGCAGTCATCGTGAGCGCAATTATTTTTGCTCTGATTATGGGAGTAGTAGGCGGATTTGCTCCCGCTTGGCACGCATCGCGGAGGGATATTCTTAGCGCTCTGCGTGGTTGATCGAAATTTGAACTGACGGAGCGGGAGAATCGAATAGCGACACGGCGTGACAAATAAGCTAATGCCTATCGATACCAAACACGAAGATCTGCAAAGCCTGCGCATTGATCGGAACGCTGCCGGCGGGGAGCCCCCGGCCTGGGCGCGGCGCTACATAGTGGTCGGGATCGCCCTGCTCATTCTGGTGGGCATTGCGGTTACAAGTTACCGTCTGTTTTCGCGCGACGCGCCTGAAGTGGAGGTGGTGCGCGCCTCGGCACAAACCAGCGATGTTGGTGGCGTAGTTCTTTCGGCTACCGGATACATTGTCGCCCACCACAAGATCAATCTGAATTCCAAGGTGACCGGACGCGTGAAATGGATTGGCGTAGAAAAAGGAGACAAAGTCACTGAAGGCCAGGTCCTCGTCCGCCTCGAAGATGACGAATTTCGTGCGCAGTATGAGCAGGCCAAAGGGGCTGCCGATAATGCGCGGGCTTACCTCGAGGAATTGCAACATGGGTCACGTCCCCAGGAAATTCAACAGGCCCAGCACAATTTGGATGAAGCGCAAGCCACGCTCGTCGACGACAAAATCACTTTGGACCGTACCCGCAACCTGTTTACGCAAGGCGTGCTATCGAAACAGGCGTTAGACGACTCTACGGCGAAATTCGATTCCGACCAGCAGCGGGTAAATTCGTTGGATAAGGCTTACCAGTTATCCAAGCTTGGTCCACGCCAGGAGGAAATCGCGCGCGCCCGTGGCGCTCTTGAACAGGCTCAAGGCCAGGCGGATTATGCCAAGTCATTGCTGGACGCCACCGTGATTCGCGCGCCCGTGACCGGAACGATTCTCGAACGCTCAGCCGAAAAAGGCGAACTCGTCACTTCCGGATTTGCCAGCACGGCGGAAGGTGGTCCGCAGGGGATGGTCGTCTCGCTGGCCGATCTCAACGATCTTCAGGTTGAACTGGACATCGCGCAAGACGACTTTGCCAAGCTCGGTCCCAAGCAAAAAGCGGTAGTTACGACCGACGCCTATCCGGACCGGAAATACGACGGCATAATCGCCGAGATTTCTCCCGAAGCAAACCGGGCCAAAGCGACTGTCCAAGTGAAAGTACAAATTCTGAAACCGGATTCCTTTCTGCGTCCGGACATGAACGCCACCGTCAAATTTCTGGCGGACGAAAGCAAAGTTACGACGTCGCAGCCACAGGGAGTTTTTGTTCCCACGGCAGCGATCCGCGGCCATGACGGCAAGAAAGTCGTGTTCCTGGCGTTTCAGGGGAAAGCCATGGTTCGTGACGTTAAAATTCTTTCTCAACGCAACGGCGACGTTCTCGTAGACGGCCTCAATGGCGGCGAGGACGTTATTACATCTGCGCCGCAAGATTTGAAAGACGGCGACAAAATTAAGATCAAGGGACAATCATGAGCACAGCTACGCTTCCGAATACTGCCACTCAAACGAAAGTGGTTCGCGTAAACAATGTCAGCAAGATTTTCAAACGCGACGCGTTTCAAGTGACCGCTCTCGATGACGTATCCATCGATATCGCCCAAGGCGAATTTCTTGCTCTAATGGGGCCATCTGGCTCAGGCAAGACGACGTTGCTGAATATGATCGCGGCTATCGACCGGCCGACATCCGGCGAACTTCTGGTGCTGGGCCAAAACGTGTTTCGTTTTAGTGACTCCCAATCCGCTCACTGGCGCAACGAACATATTGGATATGTTTTCCAGACGTTCAATCTGATTCCGGTTCTTACCGCCTTCGAAAATGTCGAGCTTCCGCTTTTGCTTACCAAGCTGACATCGCAACAGCGGCGCGATCACGTGATGACCGCACTGAAGCTGGTGGGACTCGAAGATCGCGTCGGGCATCTGCCCAAACAGCTCTCCGGCGGACAGGAACAACGGGTCGCGATTGCGCGGGCCATCGTCAGCGATCCAACTTTACTTCTCGCCGACGAACCGACCGGCGACCTTGACAGCAATTCGGCTACCGAAATCTTGGATATTTTGAAACAGCTGAACGAAGGATTTAAGAAAACCATCGTGATGGTTACGCACGACCCCCACGCCGCGTCCTATGCCCATGTAGTCCGGCATTTGGAAAAAGGAATGTTGCTGCCTCCCGGCTAGCCAGTCTCTTATTTCAATGGAGCGAGGGGCGTCCCCGCCCGTCATCCAAGTCAACCGACACCTCGCACCTGCCCTCTTTACTCACGGTATATACTCATGGGGAAAGCGGGTCGCTGGCAGCATTCGCCTTCGAGCGGAACCTCTTCATTCATCTCGCACTCATAGGGTCCGCATTTATTTAACGGTGCCGGCACTACCGGCAATTCGATCCGGTCACCGGTGCAAGATCGGGAGGTCCATCCGTGGACTTGGCATTCATTCGTCTTATATTTGTTATTTTTGTCGCGATTACCTGCTATTTAGTTCGTCCTTTTTCTCTGCCGGCCAACCTCGATGCGGGTATCGGCGTACTTATCGGCATCGCCATTGTCGTCTTTGAGTGGAGGCTGCGATTCGCCAGCCTCACCCGGCTAATCGGGGCCGCCATCGGCAGCGTTCTCGGCATCTTTGGCGCCTATCTTTTCGCTCTCGTAATTCGCGATAGCATCGCTCCCGGCCCAACCCAGAGTTTTCTTCAATTGATGGTCATGCTGTTGATGGCATATGTTGGCCTGGTCGTAGGAGCCAACAAAGGCGATCTGCTCAATCTGTCAGCCTTGGGCGGCATTTTCGGCGGAGAAAAACAGGGAAAGAAAACCTATAAAATTCTCGACACCAGCGTCATTATCGACGGCCGTATCGCAGACATTGCCGAAACTGGATTTCTCGATGGCATCATCCTGACTCCCCAATTCGTTCTGCATGAGCTTCAGTTAGTCGCCGATTCTCCCGATTCCCTCAAGCGCAATCGCGGACGCCGCGGTCTCGACATCCTGCAACGTTTGCAGAAGATGGCTTGCGTTCAAATTCAGATTGTGGAAGACGATTTTCCAGCGGTGCGGGAAGTGGATTTAAAGCTCATCGAACTGGCAAAGGTCTACGGAGGCAAGATTATTACCAATGACTTCAATCTCAACAAAGTGGCTCAACTGCAAGGTGTCGAAGTTCTGAATATCAACGAACTCGCCAACACACTTAAACCAATTGTTCTGCCTGGCGAGACCATGAGGGTTTTCATCCTGAAAGAAGGAAAAGAATTCAATCAGGGAGTCGCCTATCTGGACGATGGCACCATGGTCGTCGTAGACAACGCCCGAAAGATGATTGGCAAGACGGTGGATGTCTCAGTTACTTCCGTCCTTCAAACGACTGCGGGAAAGATGATATTCGGCAAGTGGGACGAAAGATCCAATCCACGTCCCGATTCGCGCCCGGGAATCGCGGCCGTCACTTCGGTTGGCGAGATAAAGACGCCGCAACCCATCCTGTCGGCCCGGCCCGCCGAGCATAACGGCTAGCGCTAGTGATGTTCGGCCGTGACCGAGCTTACATTGATCACGGTGCCTTGAAGGGTGCCGCTGACGGTGGCTCGCTCGCCAGCCAGCTTATCGAGTGCCAGGTCTTTTCCCGCGAGCGTGTATACCTTGTCGCCGTCAAGCAGAACGTATTTCGCGCCGTTCAAGGCGCACAATCGCGCGCATTCGGACGCACTTTTACCCGCATAGCGTTCGTGTTTTGCTCCACAATGTTCATCCGTCACCATTCCGCTGAACGTAGTCGCAGCAGCAGTCGGGGCAGCCTCGGCGGTTTGTCCCACGGCGAATGCCGCTGAAGCCCCCACAAATAAGAGAGCCAAACCAAATGCCGTGGCGAGTGCCGCAACGGTACAATATCCTACCAGTCGAAGCCACGAGTCTTTCTTCAGATTCATAAACTGTTTTTCTGCGTGACGACTGATTATCGCCGTTACCGCAACAAATGGATATTAATGTCTACTTGTAGGACGCAATGGAAATTCATGTATACGGCAAAATGGGAACTTCTGATTCAGCCCAGGTTTGAACTGCGACTAAAGGGCCCGTATACTGATCGCCCTTATGAAGGTGATAGTGATTCTGCCGGCTGCCGGACTAGGGACCAGAATGGCGGCGGCATCCGACTCCGCGCGCGATAAACGGGGTCCTTCCAAGCAATTCACGGAACTGGGCGGCATCCCGATTCTCATCCATACTTTACGGAGATTCATATCCAGCCCCAAGATTTCCGAAATATGGATTGCATTGCGAAAAAACGAGATGGCAAGCTTTCGTTCGCGGCTGGAAAAAGAAAACACCGGTAATATCCCAGTCCATTTGGTGGAGGGAGGCGAGAACCGGCAACATTCCGTGGCAAAAGCACTTGCCGCGTTAACTGCCGCACCCGATGATATCGTTCTGGTGCACGATGCGGTGCGGCCATTTGTCACCGGCCAAATCATCGAAGAAGTTCTCGCCGGAGCGATAAAATACGGAGCAGCCATTGCCGGAACACCTGCCGTGGACACTGTGAAGCAAGTCGATCGAACCGCTGACGGGGCTCTTATCAGCGCCACAATTCCGCGTGAACGTATGGTGATGGCGCAAACGCCGCAAGGGTTCCGGTATCAGATTCTCAAGAAGGCATTTGATGAAGCGGATGCGGATGGTTTTCTGGGAACGGACGAAGCCAGTCTGGTGGAACGCTCGGGACAACAAGTTGCGGTTGTAATGGGCTCGCCGAGAAATATAAAGATAACCAACCCTTCTGATCTTGAACTGGCGGAATTTTACCTGCAAGACAAAGTACGTGCGGCGAATGGTCGAAAGTGACCGCCCGTTAAATTGGAAAGCGAAAATCACATTTGAAGCCAACGATTCGCATCGGCTACGGCTGGGATTCGCACGAGTTCCAACCAGGCATTCCTCTAAAAATCGGCGGCGTAGTTCTTTCTCATCCGAAAGGATTGGGTGGGCATTCCGATGGGGATGTCTTGCTGCATGCGATTACCGACGCATTGCTGGGAGCCGTCGCCGCTCCCGATATCGGTTCGCTATTCTCACCTTCCGATCCGCAATGGCGCGGCGCCGATTCCGCGACGTTCCTGGCAGAAGCTTTGCGGCGCGTTAAGGATGCTGGTTATACGGTAAGCAATATTGACTGCACTCTAATTCTTGCGTCGCCGAAGATCGGACCGCACGCTTCGCGCATCCGCACCCGCGTCGCAGAATTGCTTTCCATTCCAGAACACTGCGTCGGAATCAAAGCCAAAACACCGGAAGGCATGGGAACGGACAATGCCGCCATCGCCCACGCCAGCGTCCTGCTCAACCTCGCATCTCAAATTTAGCTGATGGAGCGACCGAATCGAATACCCGCTCAACTAGACGTCAAAAAAAACCGTCTCGCGCTCGCCTTGCAGATGAATATCGAAACTCCACCCATTCGACCGCGCGCGATCAGGCCTCGACATTAGCGTGTTGCGGCGTTCAGGCGGGACCAAGGCAAGTATCGGGTCGTCTGCATTCGCGGGATCATCGGCGAAGTACATTCGCGTATAAAGCTGTTTGAGCATCCCGCGCGCGAATACGGCGAGGTTCAGATGAGAAGCCTGCATTACATCGTTAGGGCCGGGCACTCTGCCGGGCTTAATCGTCTCAAACTCGCATTGGCCATCTTCGTTTGTGCCCATTCGTCCAAAACCTAAACATCCCTGATCACAGCCTTCGTGTTGTGAATCTTCGGGATGGTTATATTTACCGTCGGCGTCAGCCTGCCATATTTCGATCATCGCATCCGGGACAGGCACATCATCGCCGTCCAGCACGCGGCAAACGAGAAGCACTCGCTCGCCCTTGGCTTGTGGCCCTGCGATACACCGAACCGCTCCTTTAAACGCCGTCAGGCCGAAAGCGAAAAAAGGACCGACGGTTTGCGACGGCGTGGCAATCATGCTTATGCTATTCCTCAAAGGGGGTCGCTTCCGGACCGCGCAACACAATATCGAACTTGTATCCCAGCGCCCATTGCGGCTGGGCGGTTTCCAGATCGAATTTCGAAATCAGTCGCTGCCGCGCCTTTTCATCGGGAATGGATTGGTACACCGGATCAAACTCGAATAGCGGATCTCCCGGAAAGTACATCTGCGTCACCAGCCGGGTAATGAATGCCCTTCCGAACACTGAGAAGTGAATGTGCGCTGGCCGCCAGGCGTTGTAGTGATTCAACCATGGATATGCCCCCGGCTTGATCGTCACAAAGCGGTAACCGCCGTTTTCATCAGTCAGCGTCCGGCCGGCTCCAGTAAAGTTTGGATCGAGCGGTGCCGGATGCTGATCTAGCGGATGGAGATAGCGCCCGGCAGCGTTCGCCTGCCAGATTTCGATTAAAGACTTCTGTACGGGGTGCCCATTACTATCCAGCACGCGTCCGGTGACGATAATCCGTTCCCCCAGAGGCGCGTCCTCATGCTGGCGGGTCAGGTCATTATCCGTTTCCGAAATATCGCCATGCCCATAGATGGGACCCGTAACCTCAGACAAAGTGTGCGGCAGAAATATCAACGGCTTCCGCGGCGCGCGCCTGACTGTAGACCGGTATGGTTCGCAGAGCGAGTTCGGTTGCGTACCCGGCTGGTGCCGCTGATACCGTAGCAACGCGGCGCGCGTTTTCGTCTCCGTTTTTAATTTGTCAACATCGCCCATTACATTATTCCACCCGCAACTCGCAGTTTACCGCAGGAGGAGCATGGCGGTTCGGCAACATGAGGGCGCGTCTCCCTTCCGAACTTCGCTGCGAGCTAGAGCGGGCTCATGTCGCGTGATAGCATCAAAAATGGCACCGTTTCCGCCGTGATCCATGAATTGCAGCAAGAAAATCCTTCAACGGCTTGCACTTTGCGCCGCGCTGTACTTGAGTGTATTATGCATTCCCACTCGGGCTGCTCAACCCGCCAAACCAAAATGGATTCGCGTGAGCTCCGATCACTTCTCGGTGCTTACCGACGCGGATGAAAGAAAAGGCCACGAAGTGGCTGTTCGCCTCGAACAAATGCGTTCGGTATTTGGTCAGTTGCTTTTGAAGAGAAAATTAAATCTATCCGAGCCGCTGGACGTTATCGCTTTTCGTTCCGACAAAGAGTATGCGGATGTCGCCCCTATCCTACAAGGGCAGCCCACGACCGCACCGGGCTTTTTTATTTCCGGGCCGGATCGCAATTATATTGTCCTGAACTTATTCGAGCCTGAAAGTTGGCACGCGGTTTCGCACGAATTTGCCCACCTGTTTTTGAACTACAACTATCCGCCGACACAACCATGGTTTGACGAAGGCTTCGCGGAATATTTTTCCTCGCTCCGCCTGGTGGGCGATCAAGTGGAAATCGGGGCCGACCCCGAGCTCGGCATCACCTGGGACGAAGATATTCTCGGAAACCAGATCCAAAAACGAGATCCTCCCAGATCGCTGACTGAATCGCTGACCGCCCCGGTATGGCTGTCGATCCCCGACCTTTTCGCCATGCACGAATACCGAGCGGACTACAAGGAAGGAACGCATCATTCCCTCTTCTACGCCCAATCATGGATGGTTGTGCATTATCTGCTGAATAAAAATAAATTAGCGGAAACTGGAATGTATTTCGATCTGGTAGAAAACCAAAAGATGCCTGTCCCGCAGGCGATTCAGCAGGCATATGGCATGTCCGTCGCCCAGCTTGACCACGCTGTGAAGGATTATTTCAAATCGCTGACTCCATTATTCCTGGCCGTGGACGCTTCAAAGCAGCCGGATACCAAGGCTTTCGATCTCAATTCGCCGGCATATCAGGTTTCTCACGGCAGGGCACCACTGGACGCGGAGGATGTGGGAACGAGCACGGCTGAAATTCCCGTCCCCGAGGCCCAGGCAACCGTCGCCGAGATGGAACTGCGCCTGCCCGAACACAAGCAACAGGCGGAAAGACAGTTGAAGGCCATCATTGACGATCCGAAAACGGAAAATGCAATCGCGCATCGGGCTTTAGCGTGGCTCTATATGCAGAAGAAAGATTTCGAACAGGTCACCGCGGAGTTGGGTCAGGCCTCGCAACTGGACGCTAAAGACCCTTGGGTTCATTATTATTCGGCGCTCGCGCGGTATCAGCAGGCCCAAGCCACCGGCACTTCCATCCCTGGACTGGCAAATATGATGCTCGACTTACGCACCGTAATCGACTGGGATCCGGAATTCGCCGAAGCCTACAACATGCTGGCCGTAGGCCGGCTGGAAGGCGGAGGCACTCATTCGGCCGCGGATGCGATTCGTCCCGCAATCCAACTTAACCCTCGTAACGAGACCTACGTCCTCAATCTGGCTGAGATCGATATGGCCGGAAAAAAATGGGACGATGCCACCGAGTTGCTGAACCGGCTCAAAGGCAGCGCAAATGCTCGCATCGCGCACGCTGCCCAGAAAAATCTTGAGGACCTGCCCACTCTGAAGAAATACGGTATCCTGCCGCAACCAAATTCGGCCGCCGCGCCGTCGGATTTTTCAGTGGACAAATTAAGTCCGGCGCAGGAAATTTCCTCGGTGCGGGATTCCGACGATTCCGAAGCGGAATTGACTCCGCAACCAGCGCCGGTTTCTCAGCCGGACAAGCGTCCGGTGAAATTTTTGAAGGGCACGGTAACCAGCGTTGACTGCTCGCATCCGCCTTCGGCGGTGCTAAGTTTTTCGGCGGCGGGAACGATTCTAAAATTAAAGACAGCGGACTATAAAACGCTTTTGCTGATCGGCGCAGATCAATTTTCCTGTGAATGGAATCATCGCGCCGCCACCGTCAACTATAAAGCAGGCGTAAAAGGGAACGGCGATCTCGTATCGCTTGAACTGCACTAGATTCGCCTTTGCCAGAATAACGATGCTGCGGGTGCCCCGTCCTTTGCGCCCTTTGCAAAGCGCGGGTGAAGGATGGCGAGTATAAGAGTGAGCGGACCACGAAGCGGGTCAGCGATACAGTCCAACGGTATAGAAATCGGAAGCATCCCAGCAGCATCGCCTCCCGCCCTTGCAAATAACGCAAGACGGGGAACCTCGTTTTGTTTTCCTTTCTTAGAACTAGGAAGTCTTTTTCAATAAGAACATTGAATCAATATTTTCATTGTCAGTATAAGGAAGCTTCATCTCTTCTACGAGTTCGAGATCCGGGAATCGGTTCAAATACTCGCGGGCATAGTCCATCTTCCATAGCATCGCCTCCCGGTCGCGATAGCTAACTTCAGCCGCCGTAGAAGAGTAGTACTCAACACCCAAAATATAGCTGCTGGCGCAACGATGTATCTCGTAAAATGCCGCGGGCAAATCGGCAGGCGCGATGTGTATCAGCACCCCTGTAGTAAAAACCACATCGAAAAAGCCGTCTCCGTAAGGAAGATCGAAAGCGCTTCCCTGCAATAGATCGATGTTTTTTGTTCGAGAGCGGGCAATGTCGATAGCGTACTTCTGCACTTCGATTCCGTGAAGATTGGAATATCCCATGCACTGTAGTAATAAGAGTTGATTGGCAATGTTGCATCCCACTTCAAGAATTCGACTATCGGCGGGTACATCCCTTAAAAATTTGCGATTCAGCTCGGTACGGCTGATTCCATAGTTCTTGACCCACAGAGCGTCAACTTGCTCCGGAGTCAATGAGTTCCTGTCCGTATAACTTTTGCCGAAATCCCCTCGCCACTCAACCAACTGCGCCGTGTCTTTAACGTTTTGCGTCATCTTCCCGGCCTTTCGTTCCAAATGGAATGCCTGAATTGCCAGCTCGGAATTTTAAGTGTTGTGAGCCCAGTAGAAATCGAACCTACAACCTAGCATATTCTCGGAGAGCAAGGGCCGGGGTGGAAAACTTTCAGAAACGGAAATCGGAAATCAAAAGACGTCCGGCGCAAAAGTTTGGAGTAACCGCTTCAACGCTTACCCACTCATCCGCAAAAAACCCGAATCAGGAGCACCAGGTATTTTTGCCTCTTACGGCTAGGCCAAAGCGGAGTATCTTTCGCGAGGGGCGAAGTCGCTATTCATACCGATTGGCTTGGCAGTTGGCGGCTAGAAATCAAGGCAATTGCGCGAGCGGGCCGCTGACTAAGCGCGCGATCCGAGGCATCGACGACGGCGACTCGGAGTCCGCGAGGGCCGTCTTGCTGAGCCATGCTTGACCGGAACACAACCTGAGCGAAGGCGCGTCGGCGGTATCGGGGACTGTTTGCAGGAACGCAACGAGCAAAGGCTGCGCGGGGGGGTGCGAAGGCGGAATGCTCCGCCCCGGGCGTCGGGCCGGGCCGGGGTCCGGCAAAGTGGAGATGGGCCTGGAGGGCAGGCCGCCGTGAGGGTCAGCGTGAAAACAAAAATGCGCGCAGAACGCCCAGTGTCGGTTCCTTTGCCAGCGCGTTCATTCGCGGCACGTTGTGCATGCGGCGATCACGGCACGAGCTTCAGAAACGTGACTCCGTAGCCCCCCATGTTGATGGTCATCTGCGGGGCCGGCATCACGGTTACGGCTGAGGGCCCCGAGGCCACATTGGTGTTGGCGTCGATGGTCAACTCGGTCGCCGACGTGAAGTTTCCGAGTTGCGAGAGATCGACTACCACGGTGCGTGGCGCGCCCGGTCCATTGTCATCATTGGGGGCGTTGATGGCATGATTTACAGCCATCACTACCACGGAACCGTCCGCGTTCCGCGTCAGAAAAATCTCTACGGTTTGCGCGTCCGATGGTTCGCTCGTCGTCCAAGTAAGTATGCTGACCGGTTGTGCGGTGCACCACGACAGAGGCTCGTCCGGCGCGCAGTAAGGAAAGTACCGCCCCAGATAGTAGTCCACCCAATAGCTAAGATAGGGCTGACCGGTTGCGTAAGTGACTTCTGCATACATTAACGACATGTTGCTGGCGTCCTGTACGAAGTCCGAGTGCACCAGCATATGCGATCCGGCCTGCGCCCATTGCGAGAACACATAGGGGCGCCATCCGGCAAAGAACGGACTGGTGCCGCGGGGGTCGATCTCGAACGGATTGCTGCACCCGCTCCCTTGGAAATCGGCGTCGACGTTATTCTCGGTCATCCACAACACCGCATTGCTCAGCTTGGGACTCGTCGCCACGATGTTGGCAAAGTCCCGAGCGTACTGCCCAAAGTTGTAGGGCACTGCGCCCATCGCAACCGCGTCAGTGTTGAACCACCCGCAAACCGCATACTGCTGTTGCGACACCACGTCAATCTGCGCCGTCACCGCATTCAGAAACCCAGGAGCATAATCGTTCGCATCAGTCACGCCGCTCAGCTCGAGTGCGACAAACTTGAGCGGCACCAGCGAACCCGCGTTCTGCATCGCCGTTACGGTGAGGTTATATAGGTTCGCGTATTGCTGCGGGGTCATGCCAACGAGGTCCGGAATCGTGTAGATGCTCCAGTAAGTGATGGGCGTGAACGGAGTGTGTACATGCTGCACTCCATTCTCATCTGTGAAACCCGTCGTCGTGTTGTAGTACTTCACCATCTGGGCCGCGTAATTGGCAAAATCCGGGTAGTTTTGGGAGAGGAGCACGCAATTGGGACCAATATTCGTGCACATCCATGACGGGCCTTGCACCAATACCAGGTTGATGCTCTTGTCGCCGACGCTGACGACCGGGTCAAGCGTCGCGTCGAGTACGGTAAAATCCCAGCTCTTGTCAGCACGTTGGGGAATGCCCAGGCTGTTCGTGTAAACGCGTATGTGCTGTGGATGCAGGTTGGAAAGCGTGGTCGTGGCACTCGGCACCGACGGGAAGAACGATTGAGCCCACTCCGCGGCCTGAAACTGGGTGTTCATCATTGTCTGCATCTGGCCGCCGAATCCCAAGCTCGTGTTTACGGTTGGGCTCACGATCGCGTTCACTGTCGCCGGTGCCGAGAGCATCGTCAGCGAAACATTCGCTGAAGCTACGGGCCCACCCTCGGTGGCGTTAACAATGACCGGAATCGTTCCCGGAGCGGCCAGGGCCGAAGCGGCAAACGTAATCGTCCCCGAATTTCCGGTTCCCGGCTGAACAATCTGCGGTGTCACTCCAGCCTCGACTCCACTCACGGTCAGCGAAACTGAATTCGTGTCCCCGGGCACGCGTCCCACGGTGACCGTAAGTGGCGCGGAGGCGCTTCCCACCGGAGCCGTAGCCGAGGCCGAAGATATGGCGATGGTGACCTCTTGCTGCTTAGTCCCGCCGCTGCTGCCCCCGCAACCCGCTATTGCTGCCGCCGCGGCTAGCACGGCCGCAGCCTTCCAACGTACTTTGATTCGCATTCGTGGCCTCCTGTTGACGGAAAAATTGCCATACTCCGATGTTGAAGCCGGAGCCAGCAGGCAGCGGATTGTCCGAGAAGTCCGGAGGCGGCAATAGTATACACAGGCCCGGCGTCCCAGGTTCGCGTCCCTTTTCTGGATATCGAGTCCCAACAGATTATTTACAGTTTCGGTTAAGGAACGTCGTCCTCTGGGCAAGCGATTGACGAGGTGGATCGCTGATTTAGGCAGCCGAGTTCGCGGATGCGCGTCGCGCAGTAGTATACGCGGGTTCAGTGGCTGGCCCCGCTTTGCTTTTTTGTAAAGGTGGCGATTCATGCGACTGAGCCGAGGGAATTTTGATTCTGGCCTCGATGCCGCTGGGGCTACAGATTGAGCAGAACCAGTCGGAAAAACATTTTCAGATTGTATACTCGCCCATCGGAACCAAGCTGGCAATCACCAAGGGACAAACCGTACAGCAAGCGGTTTGTCCCTCTTCCCGGCGGTGGAGTATGTCTCTTGGGGATTGAGTTTTTACTGGCATCCCGACTGGCTGGGCAGCGACTAGTTAGGATTGGGTACAACTCACGCAGTCGCGCAAGACGCATCCAGCAATTTACGGATCCTCTGTCCTTTAACAATAATCCTCCTGGAAGCTTGTAGCTACGGACAGGAATGGCTTGTCCTTAGCTTAGGCATCTACGCGCAACATAGTAAAAATCCCGGCATCTTGGAAGATCGTGAATAAGACCCGTCTAAATATGATATTGCAATAGCCAGGGCGCTGGTGAATACTGCTTGCCGATTTATGCTGAACAAAATCGCGGATTCACTGGGGGCCGTATGAAGGAATATTTGGCCGAACTGGTCGGCACGTTTGTGCTCGTATTTGGCGGAGTCGGAAGCGCCGTACTTGCCGGAGGAAAAATTGGCTATGCCGGAGTAGCGTTTGCTTTCGGCCTGTCTCTTCTGGCCATGGTCTATACCATCGGTCCTATCTCGGGATGCCACATCAATCCCGCGGTGACTATTGGCCTCCTGTTGCATCGCAAGATTGCCGCACGCAAGGCGACTGGTTACATCGCCGCTCAAATTGTGGGGTCAATAATTGCGGCGTTTGTGATTCTGCTGATCGCGAAGGGCGCTCCCGACGGATATGACGCGAGCGTCGCCGGTCTGGGAGCCAATGGATTTGGCGCGCATTCTCCCGGCGGCTATTCTCTGCTGGCCGCATTTATTTCCGAAGTCGTGCTTACTATGTTCCTGGTGCTGACGGTCCTCGGCTCGACTGACAACAAAGCGCCTGTGGGCTTCGCAGGCATGGCAATCGGGCTGGTGCTCACTCTGATCCATCTGGTCGGGATACCTATCACCAATACTTCCGTGAACCCTGCCCGCAGCATCGGACCGGCGCTATTTGTGGGAGGGTGGGCGCTGAATCAACTCTGGTTATTCATCATCGCGCCCGTTTCAGGAGCTATCGTAGCTGCCGGAGTATTCGCAGTAATCAAAGCTCCGAGTATCCCAATCACGGCAAAGACGGCTGAACGTGCGCTGGAAAGCGAAAGCATCGAGCGTGGACGCAGCAGGATTGGGTAAAAACAGTTCGGTCTCTTGAACTTTTTTCATGACGATCGCAGGCGCACGCCACCGCGCTGATTAAATTGTCTCACTCGGGGCGCGAGCTGGTCTTCATGACCTTCGGACGCGCTGTTCGAGTTGACAGTTTCAGTAGAGAGTTCCTTGGAAACACGCTTATGTTGGGCGCGTGTGCAACGGCCCAACCACGCTAAACTCGCAATTCTGTTGTCTGCGTGTTCTCTGCAACCGAAGACCGCATTCTTACGTAGCCGCTAAACGACGGATTTTCGTGATTTCGAGTCACAATGCCCATCGCGAGATAATCTTGCGACGGGACACCAACCGCGTCAGTGCTTCGGCAATCTGATCGTCGTTCTAGCCCAAGACTCTTAGACTGGAGACATCTTCGTGGGAGGAGCGAGTTAAGTCTCGATTTTTAGGGGATGGCCAACAAAGCGGGATGCCAGCTTTCCATTGGTACACATGCCACGGAACATTTCTGGGCGCTTAGTTGCCAACCAACTTTACCAATGCCGCCGATAGCTGGTCTGGCTTGAATCCGAAAGGCCCGGGCGTGCTTTTGTAAGCGATCTTGCCACGTGAGTCAATGAGATATAGGCGGTCTGGCCAGCCGGTGTAGGCCTGTTCAGTTGAGTTTCCGAACTCGTCGAGAACAGCGGGAAACTTCAAGTTAAGTTTTCGCACGCAAGCCCCGGCAATGAATGCTCTTTCTTCTTCGTTTTTCGGACTGGCAAAAACAACTTTGTCTTTGATGTTGCTCTTCATCTGCCAGACGTCGCTGGGATGGGCTTCGGTGATGTAGACGACCAGGAAGGCGACGCGGTCGCCGTACTTTTCGTAGAGCTTATTGAGGGCGGGAGCCTCCCGCCGGAATGGCGGTCAAGTGTAGCTACCGAAGACGAGCACAACCGGCTGTTTCTGATTTATCTCAGAAAGTTGGACACGTTCGCTTTTGTCTAACTTTACCAGCGAGAAGTCGGGCGCCTGATCACCTATGTGAAGGCTTCCCGCACGCGCGTGCGTCCACAACGTTTCAAATGGAAAAAGAAGGAACGGAACTGGACCGGGCATTCTGGACATCACGCGTCCAAATGTTTCCGGAGGCTGGCGCATGGACCACCAGATAAATCCAGCAACAACCAACCAAACTGCGAGCAGCGTTAAGAAAACCCGCATCAGGATCTTCCGTGCGGACGGGCTCACCTTTAAACCGGGGAACTTGTAGCGATTCACTTGCATATCACTACCTGCACTGGCTCCTTCCAGTCCCGGCCAGCATAGCCGAATTTCGCCGTCTGTTTTCCAATCTCGCGATAGAGTTCCGGATCTTCCGGTTGCCACGTTGCCAGGCCGTCTACGTAGCGGTTGAACATGCAGAACGCGGCCGCGATT
>Ga0182015_10001768_pt1 | contig 27646 bp, 23 predicted proteins | sample 712P3MmetaG_FD_120478 | JGI IMG/M metagenome (GOLD analysis project Ga0182015, IMG submission 120478) | Permafrost microbial communities from Stordalen Mire, Sweden - 712P3M metaG | ecosystem: Environmental > Terrestrial > Soil > Wetlands > Permafrost | place: Sweden: Stordalen | collected... | reverse complement strand
TCGAAGGTCTACGAGCTGCCGGAGGCGCAGCGCACCGCCAAGGGACGCGCGCTCGTGAACATCCTGCCGCTGCGCGAGGGCGAGCGGATCCAGGCGGTCGTCTCCACCCGCGACTTCACCGAGACCGAGTACCTCGTGTTCGCCACGCGCAGCGGCACCGTCAAGAAGACCGAGCTGCAGGCGTACAACACGCCGATCAAAGCCGACGGGATCATCGCGATCAACATCCGCGACGACGACGAGCTGCTGGCGGTGCGCGCGGTCGATCCGGGCGATGAGGTGATCATGGTCTCGCGCGCGGGGCTGACGGTCCGCTTCGCCGAGTCCGACGCGCGCTCGATGGGCCGCGACACCACCGGCGTGCGCGGCATGGACGTCGGCAAGGCCGGCCGCGTGATCGCGATGGATGTCGCCCGCGACGACATGGATCTGTTCGTCGTCACGGAGAACGGCTACGGCAAGCGCACCCAGATCGCGCAGTACCGCAAGACCAACCGCGGCGCCAAAGGCGTCAAGACGATCGGCCTCACCGAGCAGAAGGGTGCCCTCGCCGGCGCGCTCGTCGTGCGCGAGCACCAGGAGCTCGTGTTCATCAGCGTCGGCGGCATGGTCCAGCGGACCGCCGCCGGAGGCATCTCCCAGCAGGGACGCTCCGCCACCGGCGTGCGCGTGATGAACCTCAAGGACGACGATGTCGTCAGCGCCGTCGCGCTGGTCGTCGACGCTGGCGACGACGCCGAGGCGACGGCGGACGCTCCAGACGCGCTGCCCGCCGATCCCGCGCCCGAAGAGCAGCCCGAACAGCAGTAGCCCCGGGAGTCCGGTTGGCCGAATGTCCGGGTGAAGGCGTGTAAAGCTCGCGCGGCCCCGGCCGATCGCCTCCCAACCGTCCAGAAACGTCGACGCTCGCTCAACGGGGGCAGGTGAGCTACCGACAGACTGAGGGTGAACCTCAGGCGAAGCTTTTCAGTATTTCTCCTCACGATCGTCAGCTGTGTCGCCCTCATCGTGGGCTCAGCCGCGGCTGCCGCTGCCTCTCAATCCGTGGCAACTCCTGTCTCTGAGCTCCACGCTCGCGCCGTCGTCGTCGAGCGCGCACACGCGAGCTGTGCCAGACACGCGTCGCGTGCCGCTCGCCGCACCTGCCGCGCTCACGCTCGCAAGGCGCGCGTGAGAGACACGCCCAAGCCGCACGTCTCCAAGACCCACACGCTCAAGCCGCGTCCGGCGAAGACGCCGCGCACGAAGCGCACGTCCAAGCCCGCCGCGGAACCGGAAACCGCCGCCGAAGCACAGCCGGCATCCAGCCAGCGCACCGCCGCGACGATCGCCGCGGTCCTCGCGTCGCCGTGCGCGAACACCGAACTGACGCCCGAAGCGGGCGACATCCCGCTCATCCGCGCCGCGATCCTGTGCCTGATCAACCGCAAGCGCGCCGAAGACGACGAGAGCCCGCTCGTGACCAACCCGGATCTCGAACGCGCGGCCGAAGGCCACTGCGAAGAACTGATCGCCGACAACTACTTCGCGCACGTGTCCCCCAGCGGCGAGACGCCCGTGGACCGCATTCGCGAAACCGGCTACATCCCGAGCCCGAGCTACGGCTACGTGATCGGCGAGAACCTGGCATGGGGCACGTATCAGCTCTCCACGCCGCAGGCGATCGCCTCCGCGTGGTTCGCATCGCCCGGACACCTCGCAAACATCCTCGAAGCGCAGTACCAGGAAACCGGAATCGCGATCACGCCGGCGGTGCCGGAATCGCTCGCGCCGGGCGCAACCGGCGCGACCTACGCCCAGGAGTTCGGCGACCTGATCCCGTGAGCGCGCGTCGCGGGCGCCAGGTTGCCCCGCATGTCATCTCCGTTCGCTAATCTGGCTGGACCAGAGAAAGGAGGTGGTCCAAACGTTGAGTGACAGTTTTCGCGGGACCCTGGAGGTGACCGGCCGCTAGGTCGGGCAGGCTGGACCGACCGGACCGGTAGACACTCGCTCCGCGAGCGTCCCCGAACCGGTCAGCGGAATCCAACCCGGGACACCCCGAGACGGCTGCCGGTCCTGGTCCCTCCGGCCTCGCAGCGCCGCCTCGGTCTTTCCAGTCAGAGCAGGTCGCGAAGGGCGCCGTCGTCAGGCGCCCTTCGCTTTTCTCAGGCAGCCTGCGGCAGATACGCGAGCCAGGCCGCCGGGATCGTGGGGCTGGCGACGCGGATGAAGATCTCCGCGCGGGGCGTGCGCGGAGCGTGCCGCGGGTGCATACCCGCCTGCCGCGGCAGGCGGTCGCCCTTGCGCCTGTTGCACGGCGCGCACGAGGCGACGATGTTGTCCCAGCTCGAGGTGCCTCCCTTGGAGCGCGGGATCACATGGTCGACGGTCAAGTTCGAGCGCGAGCCGCAGTATTGGCACGTCCAGCTGTCGCGGGCGAACACGGCGCGCCGCGTGATCTTGCGGCGGTGGGCGTCGCGCGGGACGTTGACATAGCTGACGAGGCGGATCACCACCGGGCGCGCCAGCGTCGAGCTCTCCGAGTGCAGCTCCCGGCGGCCGCGCTCGACCAGCTCGGCCTTGTCCTTGAGCAGCAGCACGACCGCGCGCCGCACCGTGCACACGTTGATCGGCTCATACGTCGCGTTCAAGACGAGCACCCGGCCGCCCATCGCCGTCGTAGGCGACGCGCCAGGTCCGTGCCGCTGGTGCTCTGAGGGCGACACGGACCCCACCGGCTCGGGTGGGACTGTGCACTCCATCTCAGGGCGGCAGTCTAGCGGCGGCGTGCGCGTCTCGCGGCACCGTCCTGTTACGGCATCCCGCGGAGGCTCAGGGATCGGGGCTCGCAGCGAGCATGTAGGAGCCGAGCACGAGCACCTCCTGGCAGCGCTCGCGGATGCGCTCGATCGCCTCCGCGAGCGCGGCATCCTCTACGCGTCCGGCGAGATCGGCGAAGAACATGTAGCTTCCGAGCCGCTCGCGCCGAGGGCGCGACTCGATCCTCGTCAGGTTGATGTCGCGCCGCGCGAGCTCGTCCAGGCAGCGCACCAGCCAGCCGGGGCGCTCGGCGCCCGCGCCCCAGAAGACGAGCGACGTCCTCCATTCGCCGCTGGCGTGGCGCAGCGGCGGCGCCTGCGCCCGCGGACCCGCCTGTGCTGTGCGCGCAAGCCACACGAACCGCGTTTCGTTGTCCTCGCGATCCTCAATCCGCGCTCGCAGGACCGTGCCCCCGTAGATCGCGGCCGCGAGCTCCGTCCCGATCGCCGCCTGCCCGCGCCGGGCATCCGCCACGACGGCGCGCACCGCCTCCGCCGTCGAGCTCGCGGGCAGCACGCGCGCGCCGGCGAGCTCGCTGCGCAGAAAGCGCGTGCACTGACCCGGCACCTGCGGGTGGGTGATGACCGTCTCTATCTCCTCGAGCGCCATCGCCGAGGCGGCGATCAGCGCGTGGGAGATGCGCAGCACCGCCTCGCCGACGACCTTCACGTCGCTGGCCTCGCCCGCGAGCAGGTCCAGGGTCACGTTGATCGATCCCTCGAGCGAGTTCTCGATCGGCACGATCGCCCAGCGCACGTCGCCGCGACGCAACGACATCACGGTGTCGTAGATGCTCGCAAGCGCGACCGGCTCGACGGCGTCCTCCGCTGCGCTCGCCAGCAGCGCCTGCTCGCTGAAGGTGCCGGCCGGTCCGAGATAGCCGACGCGCGGCCGGTCCTGCCCCTCAGGCGGGGTGCTCATCGACCGCCGACCCGCCCCCGGTCGAGCCGCCGGCCTGCCCGCGCCCGTCCGGGTGTGCCACTCCACGGGGTGCGAGCGCGAGGCGCACGGCCTCGGCCTCCTCGGGTGAGAGCTCCAGTTCGCCGCGCCCGCCGCGCACCTGCTTGCCGTAAACGCGCGCCTGATCGCGATGGTGGATGCACGAGAGCACGATCCCCGACTGCTCGTCGTCGAGCAGCGCGATCGACATCGACTGCTGGCCGGAGAGCTCGTTGTAGGCGTCGTAGCGCACGAGCGCGCGGTGCGCGATCCGCCCACGCAGAGCCAGCTCCACCGCTGCCAGGCGCGCGTCCAGGCGTGTCGCGGTGCCCTGTACGTAGGAGTGCAGCTCGCCGAACGCCTCCTGGACCGTCGCCGCGTGCGCGACCAGGTCCTGCTCGCCGCGCTCGCCGAGCACGAGCCTTTGCGCGCGGCGCAGGCGGCGCATGCTCACGCTGAGCATTGCGCAGGCCATCAGCGCGACCAGCGCCAGCGCGCCGGCAGCCAGCGCGACGATTCCCTGCGTGTCGGTGATCGATGCGACCATCGCCACAAGTTAGCCGCTGGCGCAGTCGCCGGCACAGGGGCGGCCCGCCGCCCTATTCGCCGAAGATCGCCAGGTAGACGCCCTTCGTGCCTTCGTGGTTGGTTTCGCCGGGCACCGGCTCGACCTGGACTTCGATCTTCGCGGGCTGCCCCACGGGCAGGCCCGTGATCGGGATTTCCACGGTCGACTGCTTGCCCGGTTCGGTCTTGTCGATCAGGTGCGAGGACTTGTACTGCTTGCCTGCGGCCGTCACCGTGACGTCGACCTTGACGTCGGTCTCGTCGAATTCGCCGGCGTCTTCGACCGTCACCGTCAGCGTCGGGCTGCCGCCGCCGGCGATGTGGTTGATCGTCGGTTCCGGTTCGAGCTTGGTCGTGCCCACGCTCGTCGCGATCAGGGCACTGCCGTGGTGGCCGGAGAGCGCCTGCGAGCTCGACGAGGAGCTCGCGCTTTCCCCGGCGATGCGGGCGGCGACGGTGCTCGCTTCAAGCCAGCCGACGTTCGGCAGGAAGCGCGTGCTCGTGGTGGTCAGACCGCTGATCCCGCCGGAGGCGAGCGTCTGCTGGACCAGGGGCGCCACACGCTGCGAGTAGATCACGTCGGAGGCGAGGAACATCTCCATGTCGCCCGCGATCTTGGCGCTCGCCTGTTTGGCCTGCCCGCCCAGCGCGCTGGGCAGCACCGCCGCGAGCTTGGTCATGCCCTCGACGCGCAGATCGAGCGCCAGCAGCAGGTCCCGCTGCGCCGAGGCCATTTCGCCGGGGACGCTCAGCGTCTTGGCGTGCGCCGCGATGCTCTGCGCTTGCGTGAGCAGTTCGTCGACCTGCTGCTCGACGTCGAGCGCCGACTTGCCGGCGGCGCCCGCCAGGGCCACGAACAGCGGGTGGGAGACCTGCGCGTCGGATTCACGCGCGAGCGCGCTGACTTCGCGGTTGTAGGTCTTCAGCGACTGCTGTTTTTCGTTTTTCAAACAGCCGTTGATCAGCAGCACGATCACGATCAGCAGCACGACGCCGACTCCCGCCGCCCAGCGGCGGCGCACCATCAGCGTGTGCTGGTCGACGCCCGACGCGCCCGCGTTCTGCGGACGTCGTGGCCGTGGCCGTGGCCGTCGCGGCGAGGCGGGTCCCGCCGGCCGATCTCCGGCGCTCCGGCGTCGCGGTGCTCGGGATGACGGGCGAGGCGCCGTCTCCTCGTCATCGTCAAAGAACGACAAAAGTCAACCGCTCCTTTGCAGGGACTTTACGAAGGAGGCCAGTATGACTGGCGGCCGCCCCCCTCGCGAGATTGCAACTTCTCGGTCAATTCGTGTTTTCCTGCTCTGATCGGCAGGGACAGGACACACGCGCGGCGAACGCGGGAGCCGGTGGAGTCGCCACAGACCCTCGTCCAAGCATCCCGCTCCCCCGGCGCTCCCGCGGAATCCCCCGCGCGCCGGCGGATCGCCCGCGCCGGCGAGGGCTCCGTCGCCGAGGAGCTCGTGCTCGGCCGCTACCGCATGCTCGAGCAGCTCGGCAGCGGCGGTTTCGGCGTGGTCTGGCGTGCGCACGACGAGCTGCTGCATCGCGAGGTGGCCGTCAAGCGCATCTGGCTCGGGAGGGATGGGGGTCCGATCGACAGCGAGCGCGCGACGCGCGAGGCGCTGGCCACGGCCCGTCTGGCGCACCCGGCGATTGTCGCGCTGTACGAGGCGTGCGCCGAGGAGGGCGACTTCTACCTGATCTCCGAGCTCGTAGACGGCGACACGCTCGCGCAGCTGATCGTCGCGGACGAGCTCGCGGACGAGGAGGTGCTGGAGATCGGCCTCGCGCTCTCGAGCGCGCTCGAGCACGCCCACGCGCGCGGCGTGATCCATCGCGACATCAAGCCGCAGAACGTGCTCGTGCCCCACCCGCGCGAGGACGCCGCGCAGACGCCGCACGCGTTCACCGCCGCCGCGAAGCTCACCGACTTCGGCGGCGCCGCGCTCGTCGGCGAGGACGCGCTCACGCGCACCGGCGACGTGCTCGGCACGCTTGCGTACATGGCTCCCGAGCAGAGCGAGGGCCGCGAGGTCACAGAGCAGGCCGACCTGTACTCGCTGGCGCTCGTGATCTACGAGGCGCTGTGCGGCGTCAACCCGATTCGCGGCGCCACGCCCGCCGCGACCGTGCGCCGCATCGGCCGCGGGCTGCCGCCGCTCGCTCGCTCGCGGCGCGGGCTGCCGGCTGAGCTCACGCGCGCGATCGACCGCGCGCTGGCCACGGCGCCCGAGCGCCGCGGCACGCTCGAGCAGCTGCGCCTCGCCTTCGAGGATGCGCTCGAGCGCGGGCTCAGACGCTCACGCCTGCGGCCCGCCCCCGGCCGCGGCGGGCAGCCCGCGCGCGCGTCGCCGCCCGCCGCCCGTACCGTCCTCCCGCTCGCCGTGGCAGCCGGCACGCCTCCGCGCGCCGCGCGCTGGGCGCAGCCGTGCAGACCCGCCGCGATCGCCCAGCAGACCGCGGAGCGCGAGCTCGACGGGCACGCCGCGCAGCGGACGCGTCGCGGTCCGCGGCTGGCTCGCGGCGTGTGGCTCGCGGGCGCTGCGCTCGTCGCCTGCTGGCAGGTGTTCGCCGGGCGCCCCGGTGTCGCGCTGCTGGCGCTCGTCGCGTTCGTGCCGCTCGCGCTGCTCCCCGGCGAACGCGGCGACGCGCGCGTCGGAGCCGGCTACATCGGAGCCGCGCTCGCGCCGTTGCTCGGCCTCGCGGGTGTAGCCGGGGCGTTCCCCGCGATCGCCGGGCAGGCGTCGCGCTGGCGCGAGCGCACCGCGCTGGGGGCGCTCGGATACTGGTGGCTGATGCTCGCCGGCCCGTTGCTCGAGCGCGATCTGTGGCTGCGCGCGCCCGTCGGATCTCCGGCTCGCAGCGCGTGGGAGGCCTCGCTGGGCAACGCCGCCGCGCACGTGATCGCGCCGCTCTTGACGCTCGGGGTGCTCCTCGGCGCGCTCCTGTGGGGCGCCGCCGCCGCGGCGCTGCCGTGGATCGTGCGCGGACGAAACGTCGCCCGGGACCTCGTCGCGGTCACCGTGTGGTCGGCCGCGCTCGCCGCCGCCGCGCCCTCCCTCGACGCCGGCCTGAGCGCCCATGCCGCGCATCCCGCCCCGTATGGAGCCGTGCTCGGCGCGCTCGCGGGCGCCGCGCTCGCGGTGCTCGCCCGCGCTCTGCGCGGTCCCGTGTAGGCGCACCCGGGGACTCTCGCAACGGCTACGAAGCAAGGGTGCGTAGCATGGCTCCCGGCTGCCGCGCGATCCTCCGGACTCGAGCGTGCGCCCACCCTTCCCGCAGCCGACCCGCCCGCCGATGAACCCGCTCAAGAGCGTCGAGACCATGATCTCCAGCCTCGTCGAGGGGACTTTCGGACGGCTGTTCCGCACGGAGGTCCGTCCGATGGAGCTCGCGCGCAAGCTCGCGCGCGAGATGGACGCGCACCGCACCGTGTCGGTCTCGCGTGTGTACGTGCCAAACGAGTACTCGGTGTGGCTCTCGCCGAGCGATCGCGAGCGCTACGAAGGCGTCGAGCACGAGGTGATCGACGAGCTGTGCGCCTACCTGCTCGAGCACGCGCGCCGCGAGAACCTGATCCTGGCCTCGCCTCCGCACATCTCCTTCCACACCGACGAGCGCCTGTCGCTCGGCGAATTCGGCATCCAGGCGCGGCTGGCGCGAGCCGGCGAGGACGAGAGCCCGCACGCCGCCGCGCATCCGCGGCGCGCGCCCGCGCCGCCGGACGCGCCCGTGCGGCACGGCGAGACGATGATCTACAGCAACGCGGCGCGGGTTCGCGACGCCGTCGAGGACGCACATGCGCAGCGCCCGCCCCAGCGCGTGCTGCTGGCCGTCGGCGGGCGACGGCTGCTCGTGCCCCCCGACGGCGGCACGGTGGGGCGCAGCCGCGACTGCGAGGTCGTGCTCGACGATGCCGGCGTCTCGCGGCGTCACGCCGAGCTCAGGCCCGGGCCCGACGGCTGGACCGTCGCCGACCTGGGGTCGACCAACGGCGTGCGCGTCAACGGCGCACAGGTGCGCGGCGTGCAACTGTTGCGCTCCGGCGACCTGCTCGAGCTCGGCACTACGGAGATCGTCTTCGAAGACTCATGAACACGCTCGCGCCCGTATCCGTCGCCCTGAAGTTCGGCTTCCTGGCAGTCATGTACCTGTTCCTGCTGTGGATCGCGGGTAGCGCCAGGCGCGACCTGCGCCGCGGCGCCACGCCGGGGCAGGAGAGCGGGGGCCAGCCCCATGGCGCCTCGATCCCGCCCGACGCGACCGGCATGTACTCGGCCTCGACGCTCGGCCCCGCCGGCGCCGCGCAGCGGGCGCCGCGCCTCGTGATCGAGCGCGCGCCAGGCCACGAAGCCGGCATGATCTACGACCTCGACGGCGACATCGTGCTCGGGCGCGGCGACCACGCGGAGATCCGCCTCGAGGATCCGTTCGCGTCCTCGCGCCACGCGCGCGTCTACGAGCAGGGCAACATAGTGGTCATCGAAGACCTCGGCTCCACCAACGGCACGTACCTCAACGAGGAGCTGCTGCAGACGGCCAGGCCGCTGCACCCAGGTGACCGGGTGCGCATCGGCGACAGCGAATTCACGTTCGAGGTCGACTGAGGTGCTGCGCGTCGCCGAGCAGTACGCCGGTAGCGACACCGGGCGCCAGCGGCGCGCCAACGAGGACTCGCTGCTCGCGCGCGCGCCGCTGTTCGTGGTCGCCGACGGCATGGGCGGCGCGCAGGCCGGCGAGGTCGCCTCGCGGATCGCGGTCGAGTCCTTCGAGCCCGGGCTGCCGGAGAGCTCGCACCCGGAGCTCGAGCTCGCCGAGCTCGCGCGCGCCGCGAACGCCCGCATCCACGAGCTCTCGCGCGCCAACGCCGATCAGGCCGGCATGGGCACGACGCTCACCGCCGTGTACGTCGGCGAGCAGGAGGTCGCGCTCGCCCACGTAGGCGACAGTCGCGCCTACTGCCTGCGCGACGGGCAGCTGCTGCGGCTCACCGACGACCACTCGCTCGTCGACGAGCTGATGCGTCAGGGCCGGCTCACGCCCGAGGAAGCGGTTGAGCATCCGCAACGCTCGGTGATCACCCGCGCGCTCGGGCCCGAGGGGATCGTGGAGGTCGACACGCGCTCCTTCCGCGCCCGCGCGGGCGACGTGTACCTGCTGTGCAGCGACGGGCTCACGACGATGATCTCCGAGGAGCAGATCGCCGCGACGCTGCTCGCCCATCCTCGCCTGCACGACGCGGGCGAGGCGCTGATCGCCGCAGCCAACCAGGCCGGTGGGCGCGACAACATCACCGTGGTGCTGATCCGCTTGGAGGACGTGCAGGTGGGGCAGTCGCCGGACGGCGGCGAGCACGCGACGATCGTCGGGATGCCGGCCGTATCCGTGTCGCCGTCCACCTTGCCGCCGCCGTCCGCCTCGACGGCGCCCCTCGCATCCGACGCGCAGCAGGCGGGCACTCGCGGGGCGCCGCTCGCATCCGACGCGGAGGAGGCGGGTGCCCGCAACGCGCCGGCGCTCGCCGATCGCGAGCGCCCACAGCTGCGCTCTCCGCGCTCACCGCGCCAGGCCGGCGCGCCCGCGCGCCGCCGGCGGCGCTGGAGGCTGCGTCGCGCGAAAGCGTTCGCGTTCGTGCTCGTGGTGCTGGGGTTCATCGGCGCCGGCGGCTACCTCGCGCTGCAGTCGGTGTACTTCATCGCCACGAACAGCCGCGGCCTGGTGACGATGTACGAGGGCCTGCCGTACAAGCTCCCGGGCAACCTCACGCTGTACAGCAGCCAGTACGTGTCCGGCGTCAGCGCCTCGACGCTCACTCCCGCCAGGCGCCGCACGCTGCTCGACCACTCGCTGCGCTCGGAAGCCGACGCCGGCGCGCTGATCCGCAGCGTCGAACTGGAACAGCTCGAATGAGGCGGGCGTCGTGAACCGCCCGATCGTTCGCCTGTATGGCCTCGTCGCGCTGCTGTTCGCGCTGCTCGTCGCGTTCACCTCGCGCTGGACGATCTTCGAAGCGGCGTCGCTGCGCGACAACACGCTCAACAAACGCACGCTGCTCGAGCAGGAGCGGATCGAGCGCGGGCCGATCCTCGCCGACGACGGCACGGTGCTCGCGCGCAGCGTGCGCGGCCCCGAAGGCGTCTACCAGCGCGTCTATCCCACCGGCGAACTGTTCGCCCAGCCGATCGGCTACCACTATCTCGAACCAGATATCGGCAGCACCGGCGTCGAGCTGTTCCGCGACAAGGATCTGAACGGCCAGAGCGGCACGAACCTGCAGAGCGTGCTCGATCAGCTGCAGGGCAAGGAACCTCAGGGAGACAGGCTGATCACGACGCTCGACCCGCGCGCGCAGCGCGTCGCGAGGGCGGCGCTGGGCGAACACGAAGGCGCGGTCGTCGCGCTCGACCCGCGAACCGGCGCCGTGCGCGTGATGGCATCGATGCCCAGCTACGACCCCAACGCGCTGCGCTCGCCGGCGGGCAAGGCCAGGCAGGAGCGCGAGCTGAACGCGAGCCCGCCGACGAAGTCGGAACTCAACCGCGCCACCCAGTTCGGCTACGCCCCGGGCTCGACGTTCAAGATCGTGACCGCGACCGCGGCGATCGACACCGGCGAGTACACGCCGGAATCGACCGTCGACGGCCGCGACGGCATCATCGTCTCGGGCAAGCTGCTGCAGAACGACAACGGCGAGAGCTTCGGGGAGATCACGCTCGAGTATGCGCTCGCGCACTCGGTCAACACCGTCTACGCCCAGGTGGCCGAGCACGTCGGCAAGCGCGCGCTCGGGCGCTACATGGAACGCTTCGGCTTCGACCGCAAGCCCGAGCTCGACTACCCCGCCGACGAGATGTCCGCCAGCGGCGAGCACGACGGCGAAAGCATCGTCGCGCCCACGAGCCCGTCCGTCGACGTCGGGCGCATGGGCATCGGACAGGACAAACTCGCGGTCACGCCGCTGCAGATGGCCGAGGTCGCCGCCGCCGTGGCCAACCACGGACGGCTGATGGTGCCGCACCTGGCGCAGCGCGTCGTCGACAGCGAAGGGCGCACCGTGCAGACCGTCTCCCCGCGCGTGCAGTCGGTCGTGATGAAGCCGTCGACGGCCGCGGCGGTGCGCTCGATGATGGAAGCGGTCGTCAACGAAGGAACGGGCACCGCGGCACAGATACCGGGCGTCCAGGTGGCCGGCAAGACCGGCACCGCGGAGACCCAGTTCGGGAACTCGATCAACAACGTGTGGTTCATCGCGTTCGCGCCCGCCGCCGACCCGACGGTCGCGGTCGCGGTGACGCTCAAGGCCGTTCCCGGCGAAGGCGCGACGTTCGCCGCGCCCGTCGCCAGAGCCGTGATCGAAAGCCTCTTGAGGTCGCAGTCGTGATCGAGCCCGAGACGATCATCGACGGCCGCTACCGGGTGATCTCGCGCCTGGGCTCGGGCGGCATGGCCGACGTGTACCTCGCGCAGGATCAGCTGCTCGGCAGGGACGTCGCGGTCAAGGTCCTGCACCACCACTTCGCCGAAGACCAGGAGTTCGTCGAGCGCTTCCGGCGCGAGGCATCGAGCGCGGCCGCGCTGTCGCATCCGAACATCGTCGGGATCTTCGACCGCGGGGAGTGGAACGGCACCTACTACATCGCGATGGAGTACGTCGCCGGGCGCACGCTCAAGGCGATCGTGCGCGAGCAGGGTGCGCTCGAGGAGGCGACGGCGATCGAGATCGTCGTGCAGATCCTGCGTGCTGCGCGCTTCGCGCACCGCCGGGGCGTGATCCACCGCGACCTCAAGCCGCACAACGTGATCCTCGACGAAGAGGGCCGCGCGCGCGTCACGGACTTCGGGATCGCGCGCGCCGGCGCGTCCGACATGACCCTCACCGGGTCGATCATGGGCACCGCCCAATACCTCTCCCCCGAGCAGGCGCAGGGGCACGCGGTGAGCGCGTCCTCAGATCTCTACTCGATCGGCGTGATTCTCTACGAGCTACTGACCGGCGTCGTGCCGTTCGAGGGTGAGACGGCGGTGGCGATCGCCTTCAAGCAGGTCTCGGCCGAGCCGGTCGCGCCGAGCGCGCTGAGGCCGGGCCTCGCGCGCTCGCTCGACGCGGTCGTGCTGCGCGCGCTCGCCAAGGATCCCGCGCAGCGCTACGCGACCGCCGATGAGCTGATCGCCGCGCTCGAACACGAGCGCCAGCTGCTGCCGGAGCTCTCGGGCGCGGCCGCCGGCGTGGGTGCGGGTGGGGCGGGTGCGGATCCTCAAAACGTCCACCACGCGCCGCAGCCGCTCCCACCCCGCGCCGGGGCCGGTTCGATGCTGCTCGCGGCGCCCGGCACCGGGCAGTACGAGCTGGACGGCGGACCGCCCCGCGGCGAGGGCCGCCCCGGCTGGCAGCGCGGCCTGCTGTGGGCGCTCGCGATCCTGCTCCTCGTCGGCGTCGCGGTGCTGGCCGCGGTGCTGTTGACGCAGAGCTCGGAGCCGGTGACGGTGCCGCGCGTGACCGGGCTGAGCGAACAGGCCGCCGGAGCCGCGCTGCGCAAGGCCGAGCTCAGCCCCCTGCCCTCGCTGGCGCCGAGCGCGACCGTCCACACGGGCCTCGTGATCAGCCAGACGCCGGCTGCGGGGACGGCCGCGAGCAAGGGCTCGCGCGTGAGCATCGTCGTCTCGGAGGGGCCCGCGAACGTGCCGCTGATGGACGTCACCAACCTCACCGCGAGCAAGGCCGCGGCCGCGCTGCGCAAGGCGCACTTCAAGACGAAGACGAAGACGGAAGCGAGCAAGACGGTCGAAGCGGGACGCGTGATCGCCACCGAGCCGCCCGCGGAAACGGAGGTCCAGGAAGGCCGTGTGATCACGCTGCTGGTCTCGAGCGGCCCGGCGCCGGTGCACGTGCCCGACCTCACGGGCCAGCTGCTCGAAGCGGCGGAAGCGACGCTCGCCAACGACGAATTGAGCATCGGCGCGATCACCAAGCGGGTCTCCGCCTCGCAGGCGCCCGGTACGGTGCTCGGGCAGTCGCCGAGCACGGGCAGCTCGGTGAGCGCCGGCAGCAAGGTCAGCCTGACGGTCGCGCAGGCGCCCCGGGAAGTCGAAGTCCCGAGCGTCGTCGGCGCCACCGAAGTCGCGGCCGAGGCGGCGCTCAAACAGGCCGGGCTCAAGTCCACCGTGCAGACGCGCCCCACGACCGAACAGGCGCAGGTCGGCATCGTGCTCGAACAGAGCCCGGCGGCCGCGACCCAGGCCCGCAAGGGCACGACCGTGACGCTCGTGGTCGGCATGCTCAGCACGACCACGACCACGCCGACGACCACGACGACCACGACGACGACCACGACCACGACGCCGCCACCCGCGGCGCCCGGCGAATGAGCGGCGCGCCGCTCGTCGTCGCGGTGCTCGCCGGCGGCCGCTCCTCCGAGCACGACGTCTCGCTGTCCTCGGGCGTCGCCGTGCGCGACGGATTGAGCGCCGCCGGGCACGAGGTCGTGTGGGTAGAGATCGGCCGCGACGGGGTGTGGCGGCGCGACGGGCAGCCGCTGAGCGTGATGCCCGGCGGCGGACTGCTCGGCGCCGATGTCGCGTTCCCCGTCCTGCACGGCCCGTTCGGCGAGGACGGAACCGTGCAGGGTCTGCTGGAGACGCTCGACGTCGCCTACGTGGGCGCGGGCGTGGCGGCCTCCGCCGTGTGCCTGGACAAGGTCCTGTTCAAGCGGCTGATGTCCGCGATCGGGGTCGCGCAGGTCGACTACGTGGGGGTGCGCGCCGAGCGCTTCCGGCGCTCGCGCGAGCAGGCGCTGGCGGAGCTCCAGAGGTTGACGCGCCTCGGCCTGCCCGTGTTCGTGAAGCCGGCGCACCAGGGCTCCTCCGTGGGCATCGCCAAGGTCAGCGCCGAGGAGCAGCTCGCGGGCGCGCTCGAGGAGGCGTTCGCCCATGACGGCCTCGTGATCGTCGAGGCGGCCGCCGCGGGCGCCGAGGTCGAGTGCGGCGTGCTCGGCGCACTCGACGACGAGCACGACGCGGACGCGCTCGCGCTCGCGTCGGAGCCAGGCGAGATCCGCTTCTCGGGCGACTTCTACGACTACGGCTCGAAGTACTCGCCCGACGCGATGGAGCTGAGGATCCCAGCGGGCATCTCCGCGGGCGCCCGCGAGCAGGTCCGCGAGCTGGCCGTGCGCGTGTTCGAGGCGAGCGGCTGCGAGGGCCTCGCGCGGGTGGACTTCTTCGTCGACGGCGAGCGCGTGCTCGTCAACGAGCTGAACACGATGCCGGGCTTCACGCCCACGAGCGTCTACGCGAAGCTGCTAGAGGCGTCGGGCGTCCCCTACCCGCAGCTCGTCGATCGCCTCTGCAGGCTGGCGCTCGAGCGCTACGCGCGCGCGCGCTCCTACAGCTACTGAGCCCCGACCGACCGGCCCCGCTCCCGACGGCGCTACTTGAACAGCGTCAGCTCGGCGATCGCCGCCGACTCCATGCCAGGCGGCAGCGTCGTCAGCCACACGAGGTAGTAGCGGTGAGGGTGGCCGTCGAGCGCGAGCTGGATGCGTTCGCCGCTGCGGACGTGCGTGCTCGTGCCCACCGGGCCCTGCCAGCCCCGCGCGGTGAGCGGCGTGGAGTCGCCATATGGGAGTTCGAGCCGCGGGTGGTCGCCGACGTAGATCTGCACGGCGAAGCCGGGGGTCGGCGTCTGGATCTCGAGCGCCTTGGCGAGCACCCGCGGCGCGGCGTCCAGGTAGACCCCGAGGCCGACGCCGCCGGCCTTCTGGAGGGTGCCGTCGTAGTACTGCTCGGTGCTCCACGTCGTGTTGGGGTCGCCGTCGACGACGTTGCCGATCAGGTCGCGGTTTTCGGGCCCGGTGCCGAACGGGTTGTAGTCGTGTGCCGCCGCCTGCCCGAGCTGCACCGGTTCGAGGCCCGCGTGCGAGACGATGCCCGGCGGCTGCCCGGCGCCCCGATGAGCCCGGTCGGCCGCGATCACGAGCACGACCGCGACGATCGCGACCAGCAGCGCGAGCGAGATCGCCCAGCGCGCCGGGTGGCGCATGCGCCACGGCAGCCGGCGGCGGGCCGAGCCCGGGAGCGTACGCAGCACGCTCGTCACCTCGCCCGTCGCCTGCCCCGAGCGCGAGGCCTCGACCGCGAGCACCTCCTCGAGGTCCGCGACCATGCTCGCCGCGTCGGGATAGCGGCGCGAGAGGTCCTTCGAGACGGCGCGCTCGACGACCGCCGCGGTCGCCGCCGACAGCTCCGGGCGCAGCCGCTGCACGTCGGGGACGTCCTCGCGCACGTGCTTCATCGCGACCGCCACCGGCGAGCTTGCGTGAAAAGGGACCTGCCCGGTGAGCATCTCGAACAGCACCACGCCCAGCGAGTACAGGTCCGACTGCCCGGTGACGGGCTGGCCGAGCGCCTGCTCGGGTGAGACGTAGTCGGTGGTGCCGAGCACGCGCCCCTCGATCGTCAGCCCTTCCTCCGCGAGCGAGCGAGCGATCCCGAAGTCGGTGATCTTCGCGCCGCCTTCCTCGCTGATCAGCACGTTGTGCGGCTTGACGTCGCGGTGCACGATCTGCCGCTCATGGGCGGCGCCGAGCGCGCGCGCGATCTCGATCGCGTAGGCGATCGCCTGGGGGATGTCGAGCGGCCCGTCGCGGCGGATGACGTCCTTGAGCGTCTCGCCGTCGACGTACTCGAGCACGATGTACGGGGTCCCGCCCACCGCGTCGCCCGGGCGGGTGGGATTCGATTCCCCATCCTCGGACGAGGGCTCCTCGCCGGCGTCGATCACGGTCACGACATGCGGATGGTTGAGCTGTGCCACCGAGCGCGCCTCGCGCCGGAAGCGCTCGAGCTGGTCGGAGTCGGCGGCGATCTCACGATGCATCAGCTTGATCGCGATCGGCCGCTCGAGCACCGTGTCGAACGCGCGGTAGACCGTCGACATGCCGCCGCGACCGATCTCGGCGTCAAGCCTGTAGCGCCCGCCGATCACCGTCCCGAGAGCAGTCATGGGCCTCTATTGTGCGCGCACGCTAGGCGGCGCGGCGCATGCGCGCGAGCACGAGCGCCGCGAGCAGGCAGCGGTAGAGCGAGTAGGGCCACAGCGGCTGACCGTCGCGTAGCGCGCGCCGCAGCAGACGCGCGCATGCCAGCGTCGACACGAACGCGCCCGCGCCGCCGGCGGCGAGCGCGGCGCGCTGCTCTCGCGGCACGCCCTCGCGTCGCATGCGCGCGGCCTTCAAGATGCCGGCGCCGAGGATCACGGGGAGTCCCGCGTGCCAGGAGAGCCCCTGCGAGGCGCCGCGCGTGAACCCGCGCGCGCGCGCCGCCGTGAGCGTCGCCCCGTTGCGCGATACGCCGGGAATCAGCGCGGCTGCCTGCGCGAGCCCCAGCGCCAGCCCGTCGGGCGCGTCGGCGTCCTGCTGCATGCGAGCTCGCTGCCCGCGCGTGCCCGCTTGCCGATCGGCGAGCGCCATGGCAACGCCTCCCGCGGCCAGCCCGGCGGCGATCGGGCCGGGCTCGCCGAGCGCTCGCTCGATCGCCGGGCCGAGCATGTAGCCCGCGAGCGCCGCAGGCGCCAGCGACAGCGCGATCACGCCCGCGCGCCGCCCGTCGAGCTGCGCGGCGTCGCGCAGCAGCTCACCGCGCATGTGGATCGCCAGGGCCGCGCCGGCGCCGGCGTGCAGGGAGACCTCGAAGGACTTGCGCAGCGAGTCGCTCAGCTCGGCGTACGGCCAGCCGGCGAGCCACGGGAGCAGCGTCGTATGTGCCGAGGAGGAGATCGGCAGGAGCTCGGTCGGCCCCTGCAGCAGGCCCAGCGTCACGGCGTGGCGAAGCGGCAGCTCGCGCTTGGGGCGCTCAGCCGGTGACATCGGCGGCCGCGTCGCGTCGCGCGCGACGCCGGCGCGCGAGCGCATAGACGATGCCCACCACGACCGCCACGACGACCACGTAGTCGACGTACTCGAAGCCCTTGCGCACGCTCGTCCAGTCGTTGCCGAGCGCGTGCCCGGCGAGTGCCAGCCCGAGCACCCACGGCAGCGATCCGATCAGCGAGAACACCGTGAAGCGCCAAAACGGCATCCGCGCGACGCCGGCGGGCAACGACACGAACGCGCGCACCACCGGGATCACGCGCCCGAACAGGACGGCGGCCTCGCCGTGGCGCTGGAACCACCTGTCGGCCCGTTGGATCTGGCTCGGGCCCATATGCACCTTGCCGCCGTGGCGTTCGAGCAGCTCCAGGCGCCCGCCGCGCCCGACGGCGTAGGCGACCCACGAGCCGACCATCGTGCCGAGCAGCCCGGCGAGCACGACGCCGACCAGCGTCAGGTGGTGATGGGAGGCGCTCTGACCGGGATCGGCGACGGCGAAGCCCGCGAACAGCAGCACGACCTCCGACGGGATCGGGATGCAGGCGCTCGCGATCGCCATCAGCGCGAAGATCACGGGCAGCCCACCGTCGCGAACGAGATGCGAGGTTTCGTTGACGAGCATTTCGGAGATCGAGGCGAGCACGAGCACGAGCCGGGCAACGATAGCGGCGATCCGGGGCCGAGCGCCGCGGATCGTTAGCGTCCCGTGCGGATGCGCATCTGGATCGACCTGACGAACAGCCCGCACGTGCTGGTCATGCGCCCCGTGATCGAGTCCCTGCGCGCCGACGGCCACGAGGTGCGCGTGACCGCGCGCGACTTCGCGCAGACGCTCGAGCTGTGCGAGCGCCTCGGCGTGGCGCACACGCAGATCGGCCACCACCGCGGCGGGCGCATGGGCGCCAAGGCCGTGGGCCTCGCGTCGCGCTCGGCCGCGCTCGTGCGCTGGGCGCACGCCGAGCAGCGTCGGTCTGGAGCCCGGCCCCCATTCGATATCGCGCTCGGGCACGGCTCTAACGACGTGACGGTGGCGGCCGCGCTGCTGCGCATCCCCAGCTCGACGATGTTCGACTACGAGTGGGCGACGGTCCAGCACAACGTCAACTGCCGGCTCGCGCGAGCGGTGGTGGTGCCGGACGCGATCCCGCCGCGGCGCCTGGAGCGCTACGGCGCGAAGGGCAAGATACGCGCGTACGAGGGGCTCAAGGAGGAGTACTACCTGGCGGACTTCGAGCCCGACGACGCGGTGCTCGGCGAGCTCGCCCTCGACCGTGAGCGCGCGCTCATCGTCGTGCGCACGCCGCCGGTGGTGTCGCTGTACCACCGCTTCGAGAACGACCTGTTCGCGCGCGTGCTGCGACGCCTGAGCGCGTCCGCGGCCGAGCACGGCACCCAGGTTGTGGTGCTGCCGCGGGTCGCCTCGCAGCGCGAGGAGCTCGCCCGCCTGGGCGGGCTCGTGGTCCCCGAGCACGCCGTCGACGCGCAGTCGCTGATCGCTTACGCCGACCTCGTGATCTCCGCGGGAGGCACGATGAATCGCGAGGCCGTCGCGCTGGGCACGCCCGTCTACACAACCTTCCAGGGTCGCCTGGGCGCGGTCGACGAGCGCCTGATCGACGAACGGCGCCTGCGCGTGCTCACCGCCCCCGAGGACCTCGACTTGCGCAGGCGCGCGCGCGAGAGCCTCGCGCCGCGTGTGCGCCGCGACCCCAGCGTGCTCGCCGAGCTGCTGCTCTCGCCCGTGTCCGGCTGAGGCGCGCGTGCGCGCCGGGCGCGCAGTCTCGCTCGGCGCTTACAATCTCCGCAATGCGCCGACGGATCCGCTCGGCGGCCCTACCCCTCCACCGTCACTCGCTGCCACAACTGGCAGTGGACGGGGCCCTGGTCGCGCTCGCGTACTACCTCGCCTTCCAGCTGCGCTTCGACAGCGGCCCGCCGGCCCAGTACGCGCACCTGCGCGAGGACACGATCTGGTGGGTGCTGGCGGGGAGCCTGCCGGTGCTCGTGCTCTCGCGCGTCTACCAGCGGCGCTGGCGCTACGCGGGCCAGCGCGACTACGAGTCGGTCGTGCGCGCCGTCGTCGCGATCGTGCTGCTGACGGTCGTCGCGATCGAGGTGCTGCGGCCCGTCTACCGCTACCCGCTGGTGTTCGTCAACGGCGTCTCCACCCACCATCACAACACCGTCGCCGTCGTGCTGCCCAACGGCGTGATCGTGCTGTTCGCGCTGCTCTCGCTCGTGTTCCTGGTCGGGGTCCGCGCGCTCGCGCGCAGCGTCTACGAGCGCCGGCCGCTGATGTTCTTCGGCGGCGGCAAGAGCGAGCGCACGGTGCTGATCGCCGGCGCCGGCGACGGCGGGCGGATGGTGATCCGCGAGATCATGCGAAACCGTGAGCTCGGCCTGCTGCCCGTCGGCTTCCTCGACGACGATCCGCTGAAGCTGCGGCTGCGCATTGACGGCGTGCGCGTGCGCGGCAACACCGAGGGCGATCTGCCGCGCATCCTCGACGAGGCCGAGCCCGACGAAGTGATCATCGCGATCCCGTCCGCGCCCGGATCGACGCGCGCGCGGATCGTGCGCGAGTGCCGCGCGCGGGGGATCCCGGTGCGCACGCTGCCGACGGTGTTCGAGCTGCTGCAGACGCGCGGGACGCTCACCAGGCAGATGCGCGAGGTGCGCGTCGAGGACGTGCTCGGGCGGGAGCCGGTGCACATGGAGCTCGAGCGCGTCGGTGCCTACCTGGCCGGCGAGACGGTGCTCGTGACGGGCGCCGGCGGCTCGATCGGATCGGAGCTGTGCCGGCAGATCGCGCGCGTGGAGCCGCACCGCATCGTGCTGCTCGACCACGCCGAGGACAACCTCTTCGCGATCCAGCGCGAGCTCGAAGAGGAGCGTCACGTACCGCCTTCGATGCTCGCGGCGGTGCTCGCCGACTGCAAGGAGGAGGAGCGCATGCGCGAGGTGTTCGACGAGCACCGCCCCACGATCGTCTTCCACGCGGCCGCCTACAAGCACGTCGGCCTGATGGAGACCAACCCCGTCGAGGCGGTCCGCAACAACGCGATCGGCACGCGCGTCGTGGCGCACATCGCGGGCCAGACGGGCGTCGCGCGCTTCGTGCTCGTCTCGACCGACAAGGCGGTCGCGCCGGCGACCGTCATGGGTGCCTCGAAGGCGCTCGCCGAGTTCGCGCTCGAGGCCGCCTCGGCCCGCTGGCCGCAAACCCGCTACAACGCCGTGCGCTTCGGCAACGTGCTCGGCTCCTCGGGCAGCGTCGTGCCGATCTTCCGGCGCCAGATCGAGCGCGGCGGCCCCGTGACCGTCACCGACGAGCGCATGACGCGCTACTTCATGACGATCCCGGAGGCCGTCCAGCTGATCATCCGCTCCGGCTGGCTCGCCGCCGGCCGCGACGCGCGCGGCGCCGAGGTGTTCGTGCTGGACATGGGCGAGCCGGTGCGGATCATGGACCTGGCACGCGCGATGATCGAGCTCTCGGGCCTTGACCCCGACCGCGACATCGACATCGAGATCGTCGGCGCGCGCGACGGCGAGAAGCTCCACGAGGAGCTCTTCAACAGCTACGAGCGCCGCCGCGCGACCGAGGCGGAGAAGATCGTGCTGGCCGAGCACGAGCCGCTCGCCAGCGACGCGGTCGAGTCGATGTTCGCCGAGATCGGACTGCTCGTGCTCGAGGGCGACGCCGCCGGCCTCGCGGCGAAGGTCTCGGAGCTCGCGGCGGCGCGCAGGGAGCCGCCGCCCGACGCGACCCCGCCGCCCGACACGCCCGACACGCCCGGGATGCTTGGCGAGCCGGCGGGATCGGGAGCGCCCGCGGCGGACGAGCGACTCGCCCCGGACGAGCTCGACGGGGGGGAATCAAACGGCGATCGGCCGCGTGAGCGGCACGATGCGCCTGCGCCCCTCGTACACTCCCCGCATTCATGAGCTTTCTGCCGTTCGCGCTCTCGCTTTCGAGCACGTTCACCAAGATCGGCGCAATCGCGGCCTTCGCGGCGCTGGTGGGCATCGCGATCCTGTCGCTGCTCGTCTTCTCGCAGGCGCGCGAGCTAAAGCGCCTGCGTGAGTGGGCGGGGCGCGCTCCGGAGCGCGCCGCCGATCTCGAGCAGCGGGTCAGCTCCGCGGCGGCTGTCCGCGTGCAGCAGGCGGCGCCCCCACAGATCGCGCGCCCCGTTGCGCGCGCCGCGCCAATCGCGGCGATGCCCGCCGCCGCGGGCGCACCCGCCACGCGCGTCGTCGGCGAACCCGTCGCTCCCGCCCCCGGCCAGGCGCCGGGCGTCGCAGGAGTCCCGGTTACGACCGCGACCCCGCTTGTTTCTGGCACGGCGGCTGGGCCCCCGCCGCCCGGACCCCCGGGTGTGCCGTCGTCGAGTCCTCCGGTGCCGGGGATCGCGCCTCAGCCGGCCTCCGCGAACGGCGCGCCGCTCCAGTCGCCGCCCGGCAGCGGCCCGCCGCCGGCGGCGCCATCGGCGCAGCCGCCGGTGGGAGCGCCCGCATCCGCGGCGGCCGCGGCGCAGAGTCGGGCGCTGCCGGGTGCACCCGACCCGCGCGTCGCGGTGCCAGCCGCCGGGGCGCCACCGGCTCCCGCGACGGCCGCGGCCGCGGCCGGTGCTGCGGCAGCCCGCGCGCCGAGTCCTCCCGCGGCGGCCCGACCGGGCGAGCCCACGCCCTCCGCGAGCCAGCCGGCGGCGCAGCCCGCGCCTGTCTCCGCGCAGCGCCGTCCCCTGCCGCCAGCGCCGCCCGCCGCCGCCGCAGGACCGGCGTCGGGCGCTGCGGCGCCGGCGTCGGGCGCGCGCGCGGGCCAGAGCGTCCCGCCGCCGCTGGAGGGGAGATCGATCTACGCCGCCAAGCGCACGCGCGGCAGGACGATCGCGCTGATCGCGGCGGGCGCCGTGGTCGTCGCGGCAGCCGTCGCCGTCGCGCTGAGCACGCTCGGGGGCTCCTCCAACCCCAAGCACGCGGCCTCGACCGTGACGAGCACCACCCACCACCCCGTCACGCATGCGAAGCGGCCTGCGCACAAAGCCGCGAAACCGGCGCCGCAGACGCCTGCGGCGAGCCCCGCCGAAACGAACGTCGCCGTGCTCAACGCGACCGAAGCCGAAGGCCTCGCGCACCGGACGGCGAGCGCGTTGCAGCAGAGCGGCTACTCGCAGGCGACCGCGCTGAGCGGCAAACCGCCGGGCTCGGGACAGGTAACCGTCGTCGAGTACGCGAGCGGCCACCTGCCCGAAGCCGAAGGCGTCGCGCACTCGCTGTCGGTGTCGCACGTGCTGCCGATCGAAGCGGCGGTGACGGCACTCGCGGGCTCGGCGGGCGTGGTCGTGGTCGTCGGCGCCGACCGGGAACACGAAACGTCGAGCCCATAGCCGGCTTCCTCGACATCCCGGCGCGATCGGTCAAGCCGCGCGAGCACGGCATCACCCATGTGATCGACCGGGGGCTGTCGGTCGCCGAGGCGGAAGGGATGCTCGAGGTCGCCGGCGGCAGCGTCGACATCGTCAAGCTCGGCTGGGGTACCGCGGTCGTGACCGCCAACCTCGAGCCGAAGCTCGAGCTGTTTGCTCAGCACGGCATCCCGGTGGTGCTCGGCGGCACGCTCACCGAGGTGGCGATCCGCCAGGGGCGGGTGGATGGCCTGATCGCGTGGCTGCGCGAGCTGGGCTTGCGCCACGTCGAGATCTCCGACGGCACGATCACGCTCGAGGCTGACGTCAAGCGGGAGTTGATCCAGCGGCTTTCGCGCGAGTTCGTCGTGCTCGCGGAGGTGGGCAGCAAGGACGCGGACTTCATCATGGCGCCGTACATCTGGGTCGAGCAGATCGAGCGCGACCTCGCGGCAGGGGCGTGGAAGGTGATCGCCGAGGCGCGCGAGTCGGGCACCGCGGGCATCTACCGCGCGGACGGCGAGGTGCGCACCGGCCTGATCGACGAGATCGCGCACGCGATCGACCCCGAGCTGCTGATCTTCGACGCGCCGCGCCAGCAGCAGCAGGTGTGGCTGCTGAAGCGCTTCGGCACGGAGTGCAACCTCGGCAACATCGCCCCCGCGGACGTGCTCTCGCTCGAGACGCTGCGGCTGGGGCTGCGCTCGGACACTGTCGAGCGCTTCGCGCTGGGCGGCTGGGATTGACCGAGGCCGCCGCCGGGGTTGACGGCCGGCGCGAGCGCACAGGAGCCGCCGCGCCGGGGAGCGAGCCGCTCGCGCGAGTCGTGTTCACGCTGCTCGTCGTCGCCTGCTTCGCGGCGTTCCTGATCACGCAGCGGCTCAAGCACACGCCCACGGCTGTGCACAGCTACATGCTCGCGTATGCCTTCTCGCCCTACCCCGGCGGCCAGCCCAAGCTGGAGGCGATTGCGTTCGAGCTGGCCAACAGCGAAGCGGTGACCGTCAGGATCGTCGACGACGCCGGCAACACCGTCGCCACGCTCGTGCGCGACTACTCGCTGGTGCGCTACAAACAGTTCTCGCTGCGCTGGAACGGCCGCCGCGGCACCGCGCTGCACGACAGCCACCTGGTGACGCCGAACGGGCGCAGGATCCTCGTGGCGGAACCCGCTGGCACGCTCGCGCCGCCCGGCGAATACCGCGTGGGTGTCAGCCTGCGCGGTCGCGGCCAGCAGGTGCTGCTGCCGCGCAGCTTCGCGCTGGTGAGGCCGTGAGCCCTTTCGCGACGCGCCTGCCGAGCGCCGGCACGATCGTCGCGGGGCTCGCCGTCGCACTCGTCGTGGTCGCGGGGCTCGTCGTCGTGATGCGCCGCCACCGCGACGCGTTCCCGCTGCTGGCCGTGTTCACGCTTCCGTTTCGAGTGCCGATCTCGACCGATGGCAGGACCGTGAACCTGCTCGTGCCGCTGTACCTGGTGCTCGCGGCGGGAGCGCTCGTGCATCTGCTCCCCCGGCTGTGGCGCGGACGCGCGAGGAGCGACGCCGTCGACGACGGGCCGTCGCTCCTCGACACCGACTTCTCTCCCTCCAGGCCGAGCTCGTGGCTCTCGCCGCGGGGCGTCGAATGGCTGCTGCTCGTGTCGGTCGGCCTGTACGCGCTGCAGACGCTGTATTCGGGCGACCGCGCCAAGGCAGCGGAGAACCTCGCGTTCTTCTACGTGCCGTTCGCGCTGCTGTTCGCGATCCTGCGCGACGTGCGCTGGACGCGCGAGCTGCTGGCGCGCTGCCTCGGCGTGGCGGTCGCGCTGGCGGTGCTGTTCGCGGGCGTCGGCTTCGTCGAGTACTACCGCAAGTCGCTCCTCCTGAACCCGAAGGTGGTCTCCGCGGACCAGTACGACAACTACTTCCGCGTCAACTCGGTGTTCTTCGACCCCAGCATCTATGGGCGCTTCCTCGCGCTCGTGATGATCGCGGTGACGGTGGTCGTGCTCGCGGGTCGTCGAGCGGCGCGCGCCGATTCCCGCGACGGTGCCGGGAGCGCTGCGGCGAGCGGCGGCGAGGGCCGCCGCGACGCGCTCGCCGGAGCGGCGGTGCTGGCGTGGCTGCTCGCGGGGCTCGTGACGAGCTTCTCGCAGTCGAGCATCGCGGCGCTGCTGCTGGGGCTGGCGGTGCTCGGCGCATGGTGCTGGGGCGTGCGCGCGACCGTCTACGTGTCGGGCGCGCTACTGGCGCTCGCCGCGGCCGTCGTGCTGCTGGCGCCGACGAGCCTGCACTTCGGCCTGAAGGGCTCGAGCGGCTCGGCCAGCAACGCCACGAGCGGCCGCACCACGCTGATCTCCGGCGGCCTGGACCTGTTCGCCGCACGCCCGCTCGAGGGCTACGGCTCGGGCTCGTTCGAAACGGAGTACAAACGCCACAGCAAGGCGTCGGCGGCGAGCGCCGCCAACGCCACGTCGGCGTCGCACACGATCCCGATCACGATCGCCGCGGAGCAGGGGATCGCCGGGCTGGCCGTGTACGTCGCGTTGCTCGCGGCGTCGTTCGCGGTTCTCTTCCGCGGCGCGACGCGATCGCCGGCGCGGATTGCGATCGCGGCGTGCTTCGCGGCACTCGTGCTGCACACGTGGGTGTACGCGGACTTCCTCGAGGACCCGTTCACGTGGACGTTGCTGGCGCTGGGCGTCGCGCTGGCGCGCCGGCAGGCGACGGGCATGGCGGGCGCCGCGGAAGTGGAGCCGGCCGCGGGCGCGGCGGGCGTGCCGGCCAGTAGCGTCTGAGCCGTGCTCGGCTACCTCAAGCGCCTGGTCACGACCGGCGCGGCGTACCAGTTCGGGGACATCCTCGCGAAGGGCCTCGCGCTGCTGACGGTGCCGCTGTACACGCGACACCTCGACACGAAAGCCTACGGCGCCGCGGAAACGCTGTTGACGGCGGTGATCCTGTTCAGCATCCTCGCGCGCGCCGGCATCGGCGAAGCGTTCATCCGCTTCTACTTCGACGACGAGGACACCGAGCGGCGCGAGCGGATCGCGCGTACCGCGACCGCCGCGGTCGCATGGACGACGACGCTCGCCTCGCTACTCGCGCTCGCGTTCGCGGGGCCGCTGTCGCGGCTTGTGCTGCCATTCGAAGATCCGCTGCTGTTCGACTGCGCGGTGCTCGGGCTGTGGGCGTTCACGAACTTGGAGATGGTCTACGCGCAGCTGCGCGTAGACGAGCGCAAGCGCGCGTACGTGTACGCGTCGGGGGCGAACGTGGCGATGACGGTCCTCTTCACGGTGCTGCTCGTCGTCTTCGCCAGGCAGGGCGCTCGCGGCCTCTTGCTCGGCAACTTCGGGGCATCGGCGGTCGTGGTGCTCGGGCTGTGGTGGACGCTGCGCCGGCGCGTCTCGCTGCGCGTGAGGGCCGGCGACCTGCGGGCGATGCTGCGCTTCGGGCTGCCGACGGTCCCGGCGGACGCGAGCGTGTACGCGCTGCAGGTGGCCGACCGCTTCTACCTGTTCAGGGTCTTCTCCCAGTCCGCCGCCGGCCAGTACGCGATCGCGATCAAGCTCGCCACGGTGGTGTTCGTCGCCGTGCGCGGCTTCCAGTACGCGTGGCCGCCGCTGGCGTACTCGATCGAGAGCGACGAGGAGGCGGGGCGGCTGTACTCGCTCGTGAGCACCTACTACGCGCTCGCTACTGGGGTCGTCGTATGCGCTGTGGCGCTGCTCGGCCGCTGGATGGTGCGGTTGCTCGCCGCGCACGAATACCTCGGCGCCTATCGCGCGCTGCCGTGGCTCGCGCTGGGCTGGGCGCTGTACGGCCTGTACCTGGTGTTCGTCGCGATCTCGGGGCGCGCGCGAGTCACCTCACGCAACTTCCCCGCGGGCGCCGCCGGCCTCGCGGTCAACGTCGTGCTGCTGGTCGTGCTCGTGCCGCGCAGCGGCGCCGGCCTGGGGATCGCCGGCGCCGGCATCGCGCTGTGCGGCGCATATGCGGCGATGCTCGTCGTGATGTACCTGCTCACGCGCAGCCTCTTCAAGGTCGGCTTCGAATGGCGCCGCCTGGGCCAGCTGACGGCGATTCTCGTCGCCGTTGCCGTCTCGGGCGAGCTGCTGCTCCCGAGCCACGGGCTCGCGGGGCTCGCGCTGCGCACCGCCTGGCTGGCGCTCGTGCCGGCGGCGCTCGTGCTCACGCGCTTCTTCCATCCACACGAGCGCGCGCAGGCGGCGGCGCTGGCGGCAGACGCGCGCCGGCGCGTGACGCGCTTTCGCGCCCGCCACGGAGAGGTCGAGGCCTACGCGGAGGATCCGCTGAAGGACGTGTGATAGCTCGGCCATTTGGCCAGTTGTCTAGTACGGCTGATTATTGGCTCAAGAAAGCGACATTTGCAGCCGATGCCTGCCCTGTCGTGCAGGAACTGACCGTCAAGCCATCGACCCGGGCGGGTGCCAAGGAGCGGAGGCGGCGAGCCGAGGCGCTCAGCCGCTACCGTGCCGACGCGCGCGTGAAGAGCCTCGCGCAGGCGGGCGAGCTCGCGTACCTGCGCGAGCAGCTGCGCCTGGCGGCGCGATTGACCTCGGAGCTGGCCGGCAAGAGCGACGTCGCGGAGATGGCGCAACTGGTCGTCGACGAGCTGCACGAGACCTTCGCGTTCTATCTCGCCGCGATCCAGCGCCTCGACGAGGACGGCGTGCTGCGCCTCGTCGCCGGCCGCGGCCCGCTGGCGGAGGTGATGACCGAGTTCCTGCTCACCGAGCAGCCCGTCTCGGAGGGCGTCAACGGCAAGGTCGCACGCTCCGGGCAGACCCACCTGATTTCGGACACCCGCGAGGACCCCGACTACATCGTGCGCGACCCCACGACGGACCCGCTGTCGGAGCTGGCGGTGCCGGTGCTCGTGGCGCTGAAAGTGGCGGCTGAGCATGTCGAAGGCTGGCGTCCAGTGCGCGATTTCCTGAGCCCAAACCCGCGGTGGCTGCCCATCAAGATTACGCGCTCCGAAGACTCTGCCTCGAAACGAATGCGTATCGTTCCCGCAGACCGTGTGTCACGATCGGCTTAGACCGCCCCGGCGCACG
>Ga0182015_10001767_pt1 | contig 27663 bp, 37 predicted proteins | sample 712P3MmetaG_FD_120478 | JGI IMG/M metagenome (GOLD analysis project Ga0182015, IMG submission 120478) | Permafrost microbial communities from Stordalen Mire, Sweden - 712P3M metaG | ecosystem: Environmental > Terrestrial > Soil > Wetlands > Permafrost | place: Sweden: Stordalen | collected... | reverse complement strand
TGCTCCGCCCCCGTCGCGATTGACCCATGTCGGACATTCCCCACCGTCATTTGCCGCATTGCGAAAGGCTTACTCGATCACCTCGTCGGCGCGGATCTGGATCGCCGTCGACAGCTCGACGCCAATTGCTTTGGCGGTCTTGAGGTTGATGACCAGCTCAAACTTTGCCGCCTCCTCAACGGGGAGTTCGGCAGGCTTCGCTCCATTGAGTATCTTTACCACGTAAGATCCGAGCTCACGAAAGCTGGCCGCGGGGTCTACGCCGTAGGACATAAGTCCGCCGACCTGGGCGTAGGACTTGAAGATGAACATGGTGGGCAACCGCTGCTGGATCGCCAACTCGGCGATATGCGCGCGGGACAATGCAAAGAACGGGCTGGAGAGTACGAGAAGCATTTGCGGTGAGCCTTTGGCGAGGCTGCGAAACGCCGCATCGAAATCATAAGGCGGATTTTCCAGTTTCAGCGATTGGACGTCCAAGTGTAGCGTATTCGCTTGACGCTCCGCAGCGCCAAACTGAGCGGACGAAAGTGCATCATAGAGGATCGCCAAACGCGTTCTTCCAGGCAACGCTTGCGTCAAGAGCTCCACTTGCTTTGCGGCCAAATCTGTTTGCAGAGTGAATATGCCGGTGACATTGCCACCAGGCCGCGCCAGGCTCTTCACATAGCCGCGTGCGATCGGGTCGTAGCTGTTGGCCCAGATGACAATCGGAATAGTTAGGCTCGCCGCCATGGCTGCCTCCAGCGCAACTTCGGTCCCTTCCGCAACCAGAACGTCGACGTTCGAGCGCACCAGATCGGCCGTTGCGGCAAATAGCTTTTGTGGATCCTGGTCTAACCTAACAGTTTCGATCGTCAGATTTTGTCCCTCGCTGAAACCAGACTTTTTCAATTCATCCAGGAATGCCGGATAGCCCCGGCCGGAGACCGGATCGTCAAGCGAACTCTGCAGGAGCCCGATGCGGGCGGTCTTGCCAGCAAGCTGCTGGGCACGCGCGGCAAGCGGCCACAGCACGGCCGCCCCGCCGAGCGCGGATATGAATTGCCGTCTTCCAATGCCGATTTCCATTTGCCCCGTCGCCAATGGGATCACGCCTGCTGCAATGTGGGGAAGGATATCATGCCCCATTTGGCAGGTCTGTGACCGATTTCATGGTGGTCTGACGGCGAAATGGCTCACTGTTTTTCTGCAGTGCAAAGTGTCGTTCTTGGCGCATCGCGTTATTTTGGTGCCCTGCAATTTTGTCGCCAATTGGGGGAACAGGGGACATAGAGCAAGCCGCAACCAATCAAGCTCGATTTATGAGTACGTAGCGAATGCCCCGTCCGCCAAACTGAGAACTGAGCAGAACGAACCCAAATTTCTCCAGCATTTCAACGCATCATTGGGGAACCACACCATGACGCACTACAATCCACAGCTCATCCACACGATGCGTGCCGCGCTCGATGCGGTGATGACCCAGGTTCCGATGATCCATTCAACGCCGGGATTAAAGGCGCCCCTGGCTGAAGTCATCCTGCAGGCCGCCGCGCAGGGCCTCACAAGTTACGATGGCCTGGTGGCAGCGGGATCGGACCAAATTCAAACGATCATCGCGCTTCTCAGCTAATTGATAGACCTCTAGCGCGCGATCAAATAAAGAAGCCCCGGCCGAATGACCGGGGCTCGGTCAGCGTGTAGCCGGAGTCTCAGACAGCCCCTCGGCCCGATTAGCTTGGCACCCGGGGCGTAATAACGAATCTACGGCTTTTGCTAAAATTAATCAGAAAGAAGAGAAGCCCCGGCTGGCGGACCGGGCTCGACGTCGGACCTCGCATTCTTCCGGCGCGTGTCGGTCTAAAAATGCTCTTTTCGCTTTACCATGGCGCCCACTGGATCGCGAGAAAGGCCATAATAACGATCGCTGCCACGGCGAATAGAGCTGTGCTAGAAATTTCCTCCGAGGTCATCGCTACGCGACCCCGACCAACTTGGCGCCGACTTCCTGGCCAAGTCGCCAGATCACTCTGTAGTCGCCATTTTGGAAGGGACCGTCGCCAGTTATGAGCAACCTAAATTGATCGGGAACGTGGAATCCATTGGCATGGACACGCACGCCCCCATCGGAAGTATCGGTAACGATGCAATATAGCGGCGGGCTGTCGTTATCGAGCTGGATCTTCGCCAGACGAGCGTGGCCGTGGCGGGGCGTTTGACGTCTTTCTTCGGATCGCAGTGAGCTCATGACGCACGGCTCCACGTTGCGGCCGCGCCTCATGGACTGGCGACAACCCCCTCAATGAGAATGCCTACCAAGCGGCAATTGCAGGCAGGCTAAAACGTGGACGCAAATTTTCTTCGTATTTGTCTGAAGTATGCTTAGCCAGCCGCAAGCAAAAGGAAACCCCGACCTTGCGATCAGCCGCCCCTTTCCTTTTTCGCTGCTGGGTGTTGGTGGATGACGCTCTAACTCTTGCGCCCCGGAGATGAACAATATTCCGATCAAGTCACGGTATGTGACCCCGGTTGGATCCTCCGGCTCGGACCTCGAAGACGAGATGCGCGAGGAGCACGCACGTCCGGTTCTCGGCGAATGACTCGGGGCCGGCCTGCGCTTGCCCGGCGCTGCTGAAACAGAAAGACCGCCTCGCGGCGCTCCATCAGACGAAATCCGATCAGGTGTTTTGATTAGGCGGCTGCAATAAGAGTGGCGCTGTTCTTCCTGCGACCATAGACGGCGAAGAAGCCAAAGACCGTCAGCCCAGTGAACATCATGAGCCACGTAGGAGGTAATGGAGTGGCAGCGAGTGATGTCCCTTCGAGGTTAGGTCCGAAATAGCCATCGGAACCCCCATTGAGAGCTGGCCCCGGAAATCTGGACAGGACGGTAGGTGGAGCTTCTGCCTGACGCGGGGCACGTTGTGGCCTGCGAATCAGGAGCGACCATGGAGAGACGACCGCGCCGGAACATACACCGGCCTTCAAGGAACTGCTGGGGCTCACTTGGACCAGCAAGAGTGAACTTCCCTGGACCGCTCATTCGACTGAGCGGTGACGGCTTACAGCGGGCCGAGCAGGCTCTCGGCCATCATAGCAGGCTGATCATGACGCGCGTTTCGACATTCTATTTAGCGAACAGCACGTTAGCGGCGCTTGCGTTCGTGATTTCGAAAATGGGTTGAAAGTGATCGCGGCGAATATGTCGTGGGACCGAGCATCGCAACCAGGCGAAACCGCGACTGCGGTAACTTAAAACACCTCTTCAAAAGGCCCAAAAAAGCCGCTAACGTATTAAGAAGCTTCGGGGTTGCTGCTCCGACGCAAAAACATTCTTACGGACGACCTATTCGGACCTGCCTACCAGCCAAGAGGGGTGGGAGGGGCTACTCCGGACGGGAGAGGCAGTGGGGTATGTTTCGCAGCGCGACCGCTGAACAGGATGCCCGTTGGGATGGCTCCAGTGCGGGGGGCAGCACGCCTGCAATCGGCAGACTGCAAGCTCTAACGGGGTCTGTCACCATCCTCCGTTCTGATCTCATATCGTGGGAGCCCTGTGTCGGCGATCCTGTTTATGAAGGCGATGTTATCGAGACCGGCAATGACGCTTTGGTGGCGATCGCGTTCAGGGATGGGACGGCGTTTTATCTTGACGCCAACGGACGCATGGTGCTGGACGAAGCCGATTGCGGTGTAAAAAAATCTTCAAATTCCGTACCGCTTCGTGTCTTAAAAGGACTGTTCGGCCTTATCGCCAGTAAACGTGCCGCCAAAGGCGGCGTCTTTGTCGATACTCCGTTCGGACATGTGCGAAGCACGCGATCGGCGGCCGGCTTTGGCAGCGTAGCGTTCGGCGTCTTCACATTTGCACTTATTCGCGACTTGAAAGCCGACAGCGCCGACCTTGCCTTTATTGATTATGGGACGATCGACTACAAAGACCTCAAGCACGGCATCTTCGAGATTGTCACCAAGGGAGATCACCCGCAGGTCATCATCGTCGATGACCCTACTCAAACCATTATTTTGAAGCCTCACGGATCTGGCGTCAGCGTTGAAGAGGTAACCAACACTCCAGCGCAGATGGCGCAATTACAGAGCGTCTACGCGAATGCCTATTCCGCTTATTCACAGGGACTGCAAGATCCGTTTTTTCAGCAGTGGCAGCACGCCAATGCCCAGCCGCAATCCACCGGCGCCTCCGGCAGTTCGACGTCGCCCACAATTTTGGCCGAGAACGATAATAACGGTACGAATCAACAAACGCCGTACAGCGGCATCACGCAGCACACCAACCAATCGGGCAACGGCACGACCAATACCGGTACGTCGATTGACATTGCGACGCCCGCACCGCCGCCCCCGCCGTCGGTTTTGCCGGTAGCGGAGGTTGGCGTAGAGGGCCAGGCGGTCAAGGGGGGAGAGGGCGCGCCGATTCCGCTGGATTTCGGCGTGACGCTGAACGGGGGCGCCAGCACCAGCCTGGCTTTGTTAATGGTGAGCGCGATCCCGATCGGAGCTGTGCTGAGCGACGGCACTCCCGGCCACGACTTCACCGCGACCACCGGCGACCAGCAGGTCGATATTCACGCCTGGAATCTGCCGAGCCTGACTATCGTCGCGCCGAATGATACAAACTTCACGCTGAACGTGGCGGCGATCGAGCAGGACTCCTCGGGAACCCAGAGCGCCACCACGCGCGGGACGGAAGCGGTTACGGTCAATCCGTTGGCGCCGACGGTGACACCGGTGGCGGTGACCGGGGGCTTAGGTTTGGCGATTCCGCTCATTCTTGGGATCACGGTCAACCGCGAGAGCGGACCGAACGGCGATGCCGGCGGCACCAACAGCCTCCATTCGGTGACGATCAGCGACCTCCCGAACGGGGCGACGCTGAGCAACAGCAATGGCGACACGCTGTCAATCTCAGGCGGCAGCATCACGTTCGACGCCACCCAGTTGGCGGACGGCGTTCTCAACGGTCTGGCGATCACGCCTACGGGCGACGCCAAATTCACGCTAAGCGTGGCTGCGTCCGAGCAGGACGCCGAGGGCAATCTCAGTTCGCTGACAATGGCGACCGAGAACGTGACAATCGCGGCGCCCACCTGGGCCGGCAATACTTTGGTTGAATATTACTATTTTCCATCCTTAGCGACGACATACTACACCTCGCCCACATTCATTGCTCCTGCAAGCAACATCGAAGGCAACCCGGATCATGGTGGCGTGTTCTCGCTATCGGTGACTGACGACACTATCGTCGCATCAAAGTTCACATTCCAAGGAATCTGGAACGCTGCGTCGTTCAACGGATTCGAAGTCGTCGACTTGAGCGGCAACCCCGAGATTTCGGGCGTCACTATCGACGCCAGCAGCAACATGGCCGGCCTGACCTCGAAAGACATCTTATTCGATTCGAATGCCGTGTGGGTGAATTGGGAGGGGCTTGGCTTTACCACCAGCACAGTTGTCAAGCTCGACATCACTTTCGATCCCCCGCTCGATCCCTCTCAAGTGATCATCGCGCAAGCTCTCGACGGTACGTCATCGCCGGCAATTAATACGGCGAATCTCCCGGTCGCCGATGGGACGGTACTCGCGCTTGCCGGCACCATCGACAATACCGGAGTGATTGCACTCGACGGCGCCTCGGCGGTAACAGCCATTGAAATTAGTGGCAGCGTCACCCTGCAAGGCGGCGGTCAGATCGAACTATCGGAAAGCAATCAAAACTACATCTTCGGCGACGGCACTTTGATCAACGTCGATAACACCATCTCAGGTGGCGGCGATATCGGCAACGGCTCGCTCGGATTCCAAAATGCGGGTGTAGTCGAAGCCCAAGGGCCATACGCCTTGATCATCGACACTGGCACGAATCCATTCGTCAATACCGGGACAATCGAAACGAATGGCGGGTCGCTGATCATCGACGGTCCGGTGACAGGTGCAGGCCACGCTGTCATTGCCGGTGGCACGCTCGAATTCGCCGGCGCGAGCGACAATGCCGTCACCTTTAGCGGCAACGAAGTGGGCGTGCTGGCGCTCGATCACTCGCAGGAATTTACCGGGCACATTGCCGGTTTTAGCGTTGCGGATCAGATCGATCTGGCGGACGTCACATTTTCTGCGGCCACGTCGATCGACTATGCGGCCGACACTAGCAATACCGGTGGCGTGCTAACGGTCAGCGACGGCACCGACACCTCCAACCTAACACTGACCGGTAACTACACGGGATCATCGTTCGCAATATCAAACGATGGACACGGCGGCACATTGATCACCGATACGGCGTCGCCGGGAACATCCGCGGACACCGCAATAGATCCATCCGGTGCCGATACCGCTGGCACGATCGCATTTACGGATAGCGACTCTTCAAATTCGCAGACCGCGAGCTTCACGCCAGACGGCGCCGACTATGTCGGCAGCTTCTCGCTCACTCCAGTGAGCGTGGGCGACGGCAATGGCTCGGTCGGTTGGGAATTCTCACTCGGAAACGGACAGACCGACCTTGGCACAGCCGAGACTGTCACCCAGTCCTATGACGTGAGCTTCACAGACCCGCAGAATCCTGCCGCGGATATGAGCCAGACTGTATCGGTCTCCATCGGCGGACCCGGCAACGATAATTTCGTGTTCGCGCCCGGCATCGGCACCGACACCATCACCAATTTCAATCTGAGTCAGGACACGCTCGAACTCGACCACTTCGCCAACGTACAGACCGCTCAAGAATTGCAAGCGCTCATCACCACGAATGTGCATGGCGATGCGGTGATTAATCTCGGCCATAACGACAGCATCACGCTCGCTGGCGTGTCCGCGCCACAACTGCAGCAGATCATACAGGCCGGCCACGTTCTGCTGCACTGAACAACACGCGATAAGCAAAAAACGTGACCGACGAAGTCCGCGGCTTCGTCCATGCTGAGCTTTGTTGTGCAGCCACTTTCCAAACGACCCAGGCTCCTCAGTGCAAGGCCAGGTATGGGCGAGCGCCTCGAGGGCCAAATGCGTCACTACGGCGGTTCAATAACGAAACGATTTTGCAGCTAACCCAAAGGCCCGGTCATTCGCCCGGGGCTTTTTTCCCGAACCATCCGGGTTCCTTGGCGCAAGGCCAAGTACGGGCGAGCGCCTCTAGCGCCAAAGGTTCGAACGGCTCGCGCAATCTGTCGCGATTATGATCAAAATAGTCGACAACGACCCTGGCCATCTGCTGCCGCGTTACACTGGTCGGAACACATGAGCGAAGGCTCTCCTCGTAGGCCCCCGGTGCGAGCCAATTAAGTGCTTCGATCTCGCCAAAGCACATGCCTACTTGGAGCGTGCTATCAGGTGTTGGTGCAGCACCGTTGGCGATCGACCGACAAGCCTCAATCAAATCATTCCCGCTTTGCATACGTTCCTGCGCCATAGCTGGGTAGGCGATCGCGGCCACCGTGGTCGCAATGATCAAGATGTGTCGCATTCGATCTCCTTTAGGGAGTGTATTCGCGCGTTCAATGAGCGCCAGAAATATACAGCGAAGTCGGTTACGCGAGTATGGTGGCTCAGCTGCGTTACGGCATTAAATTTCACCGCATGATGCAGTTCTGCAATGCCGATTTTAATCTTTTGTGCGCTAATGATCGCAAAGATAATCAACGTGGTGACTTCCACATCGATTTAAGGTGTCAACTAGGGTCGGTCCTGAATCTCGGCGCCGTTGGGACGGATTAAAGAGGCTCTGTACTTTCGTACTTTTTCAACAGAATCGACCCCAGCGGACCTACCCGAAATTACGTCAACAATACTTCCAATTCTGCGAATTGTAACTTGTCAAATATCTGGATTGGGCTTTCCATATTCGACCATGCCGTTGTTGGAGGATTATTTTGCCGACGCGGTGAGTGCGTCAGGTCTCATGGCATTTAATTCCGCGGCTTGACTTTGGTATTCCAAGTCAACTATGGCGAATTGGAGCTAGGCACAAATGGGGAACCCATGAAAATTCAATCAACTGTTCTCGGCGTAGCGGCCGCGTTGCTCTGCGCGGTCGCTGACAACGGAAGTACTAACGCATCACCGATTACTAGCTTGTCAGGCGGAACCGTTCTGAATTTTCCCGCGGTCAATCTAAATACCCCAGGTCCGGAAACTGTCGCCTCGGGCGTGACTTGGACCTCTACGGAATCTGACGCGTTCTACGGATATACCAGCCTGCCCGATAATTTTAGTACTAACGGATACTGGAACGGTAGCCCTCCGTACGTAGGCATGGATGAAGACGATCAGAGTATGCAATTTGCGTTTAGTACTCCAGTTTCGGCCGTCGGAGGAATCGTGGATTGGTATATATTCCCTGACACTGGGGGATATTACCCTGCGAGCATGTCGGTTTATAATTCGAGTGACGTTCTTATTGAGACGCTTCAGCTATATGACAACTCGACTAATGCCAACCTAGTAACTCCTGATGCATTCCACGGCTTCCAAGAGAGCACCGCAGATATTTCGTATTTTGTCTTGGCGGGCGACTACGCGGGAATTCAGGATCTGGCTTTTGTTTCCTCAGCCAGTACCTGCGGCGACCTCAGTCCCGCGGCCTGCGCCGCAACCCCATTACCTTCTACCTGGACGATGATGCTACTGGGCCTCGCCGGTCTCTTCTTGACATATAGCGGGACAAAGAAGGCATCGTCAGCTATCGCAGCCGCCTAGTCGAAACAGTTGATGGATTTTGGAGAGACCGCCGTGGTCTTTCTGCTTCTGATGTTGCACTACAGCAGCCCATCACCAGACGCCATGTGGCTTCTCTCGGTGAGTCAATCCCACAGTCGTCGGATCGCCCTACGGTTTGGGTCAGTTTCATGCTGCCCCCAAAGATGTCAGTGGTTAAATTGATCTAGGCACCATGAGTGACTTGCTTAACCGAAAAGCCCAATCCATTATGAACACTCGGCTTCGAATAGATGTACTAGGGGCTAACAATGCGCGCACATTTGCTTCGGCTTAACGGTGCGAATTTGCTAACAGGTGCGGCAGCGGTTGCGTGGATGTCACTATTCTCAATTGGTAACGCAAATGCTGCTCCGTTGGAGTTTGGCATTGTGGGCGGGGATCCGTACACATTGCAGCAAGATTTCAACCCTAACTGGGCCAGTGCTCCTGCGGGTTCGGGTTTGCCGACGGTAGGCAACGGGACGAGCCCATCTATAGACATTTTTTATAGCACGAACGCCTCTTCGGCGCAGGCTACCTCGCCGACCTCTTTTAGTAGTCCTACAAGCAGCACCACAACAAGTAATGGCAATGGGCTAGTGGTCGAAAATGCTACCAGCTCAGTATCGTTGACTTATACTTTCCTTGGATTTGAAGCCGCCTATACGAACACGGCTACAGATGCATTCTCGATAGGTGGTGGAACAGCTACGTTTACGAATCAGACTACTGCGCTCAATTCGTCTTTCACGCTGACGAACCAAACCAATGGGTTGGTTCCTTTTCTCTTCGATAGCGCCGGTGGGGGTTACAGCCAGACCAATGGGACTGCGGTCAACGGTGGACCGATCGGTAAGAACGTTGCAATTGGGTTTTTCATAAACCAATCAAATCCCGATATAGCCTATGCACTCTTAGAAGATATTTGGCAGGGTGGCGACGCCGATTTCGATGATATGGTAGTTCAGGTTCAACTTGGCTCGTCGGTAACAACTAACCAATTCAGCACACCACTTCCTGCAGCCTTACCGCTCTTCGCTACCGGTCTCGGCGCGATGGGTCTGCTCGGGTGGCGCAGGAAGCGGAAAAACACTACTGATCTCCTGGCCGTCTGATCCAAACATCTGTCGTTAATTCTCCTCGAAATGGCAATTCGAGCCGACGGGCGGCAGCTTGCTCGCGACGCTGCCTATTTTCCGCTTCGAATAGGTTTGGCGCAAAGTATCCATCCGGTGAGAACCCCAAAGGCAAAAACCTCAGTTTCCGAAACTCACGATTAGCGACTTACAATTGGAACAGAGGTCAATGTCCGGCCAGCCGCGAGATCCTAGCGGTCTTGCGTAGTGCAGGCCTCTTCTCCGTAAAGAACCGTCCGATAGGTTCCAACATGCAGAGCAACCGATCCACGTTAAGTGTAATCAAATACGATCATCAACTTTGGGACCACCCGGAAAGGTGGCCTCACGACCCACCTAACTACGTGTTCCTGGCTCGTGCATTCCAGGAAATAGGCCGCGCAAGATATGGCGACCAATGGACCGACTCTTACATCGAACTCGAAGAGCCACCCGACGACTGCGATGATGCCGCCGACGAACAATATGACCGCGATTGTGAGAAAGCAGAGGTGGAGTTTGAAAACATGCATGCCTCAATTGCACGCACAATTGCGGAGCAAAGCGAGTTGGGAAATCTCGCGACTGCGCTTCGTCACACGGCCGGCGGAAAGATGAAAGCGCTTAAGCCCTATGTTTGGAATACCGAGAATGTTGGAACTCGATTTTTTCGGTGCCAGATGTCGCGCAGCCAGCCGTTTCAAGATCCGGCTCGAGTTCGCTTTGAACCTCTCCATTGGATCTATGTCACGCGCGAGAGTCTTGATCGGTATATTGGCGGGGGCAGTGTTGCGGGGCCCGCCGCAAATCCACTGGAGATGGGCCAGTCGAAGCCAAAGGGTCGCTCTGGTCGACGACCTGGAACGGGTTCTTGGGATGTCGCAGATAAACCTCTGTTAGAAGAGATGCACAATTTGATTACAAGCGGGCGTGCTAAGTCACCTGACAATGCGGCTGATCAACTAGCCGAGAGCGCGCGGGGCAGCAATACGATGCGGGAATCAAAGCAGACGCGTCTCGCCAAGAAATACCGAAAATGTATCCTCATGGAGCCAATTAGTTCTGCTCCGAACTTCTCCAACCTCTCCGAACTTCTCCGATTAACTCAGACCTCATCGGGCAAATTTTTTGCCATTCGTTCGCCACCGGCCGGAGTGGTTCTGGCCGATGGAGAAATACCATGAAAAATAGTTGTTTGCTGATTGGCGTAGAGCAAGTGTTCAGCCGCCTCCCGCGCGCAGGGAGGGCCTCATGAGCACGAAGAAAGCGGAGAGCAAGGCCGCAGCGAAGCAGAAGGGCACGGTGCCGGCCAAGCGGGAAAGCGCGGTCCCGGCTTACGACGCGACATCGCAAAGTCGCAGCGGACACTGGACCATACCGATCAACCCGCACAAAGCGGCCCTTATCGCTCAAACTTTGAGGCCTTGCCATCTGGTCATTCAAAACCACGGGCCGGGACAGATCTGGTTGGTCGCTGGGGGTGGCGATTTGATGGATCTTCCTGCGGGCAATTTGCGCGCAACTTATGTCCGCGGAACACTCACGGTCGAGGTCAGGGATGATAAACCGGCACTGATTGAACTGGAGTTCTTTCCCGTATTCCTCAAGTATTGAGATCAAATGCAGTGGGGCAGCTCGAAGAGCTGTCCCACTTCCATTCTGAAGCGGTGTATCAGGCGGCAGCACGGCGTACAGTGTGCCAGTTCCAAGGTAAGAGGTCGCCGATCCGTTTTGCCGGGTAATCAAGCATTCGCGCGAGCACGTCGGCGAGCCAGGCCTGCGGATCGACGTCGTTGAGCTTTGCCGTCGCTATGAGCGTGTAGAGGGTGGCGGCTCGTCGGCCGCCTTCGTCGGAGCCGGCGAAGGTCCAGTTGCGGCGCCCGATGGCGATGGCGCGCAGCTCGCGCTCGGCGGCGTTGTTCGTCATGCAGAGACGGCCGTCATCGAGGAAGCGGGTCAGCGCCGCCCAGCGCTTGAGGCTGTAATCAATGGCCTTGCCGGTATCGCTGTTCTTGGACACCCTGCCGCGCTGCTCGCGCAACCAGGTCTCCAATGGAAGGATGAGCGGCCAGCTGCGCTCGGTGCGCACGCCCACGCGCTGTAGCGGCGCCAGGCCGTTGATCTCGCGCTCGATGGCAAACAGCACATCGATACGCGCAACCGCCTCGCTGGCGATCGGCGCCTTGTTGATCCTGGCCAAGTCGAAGAACTTGCGCCGCGCATGGGCCCAACAGGCAGCTTCGATGACTGGCCCGCCCTTGCGGCCGGCCGCGTAAAGCCGGTTGAACCCGGAGGCATCCGCCTGCATCAATCCGGCGAAGCCTGCCAAATGCTGCTGGGGGTGCTCGCCACCACGATCGCGCGAATAGAAGAACACCGCTGCCGGCGGATCGGGGCCGGCGAAGGGCCGGTCATCGCGCACATAGGTCCATAACCGGCCGGTACGGGCCTTGCCCTTGGCCAGCACCGGCACGGTGGTGTCGTCGGCATGGATGCGCGCAGCGGCGAAGACATGGGCGCGGATCGCCTCGACCAGCGGCATCGGCGTTGCCGCCGCCGCGCCCACCCAGTCGGCCAGCGTCGACACGTCGAGATCGATGCCTTCCCGTGCATAGACGGCGCTTTGACGGTTGAGCGGCAGATGCAAGCCGTACTTGGAGAACAGGATGTGGGCGAGCAGCTTCGGCCCCGCGCGGCCGCGTGCGATGGGGTGCGATGGGGCGGGCGGCTGGCTAATCGCTTCGCAGGCCCGGCAGGAGAACTTCTCGCGCACATGCTGGATCACTTTCCACTGGCGCGGAACCAGTTCCAGCGTCTCGGTCACATCCTCGCCGATCTTGCGCAATGTCGTACCGCCGCAACACGGACAGGCCGAGGGTGCCGGATAGACCATCCGCTCGCGCGGCAGATGCTCGGGCAGCGGACGACGTGCCGGCCGACGTCGTTCGAACGACGCCACCGTAATCTTCTCGCCCGTCGTCGCCGCGGCGGCCATTTGTGCCGCCGTCTCACCTTGCGCAGCATCCGCCTCTAAATCGGCGAGCTGAAGCTCGAGTTGATCGAGCAACGTACCGCGCTCCGAGGATTGGCCAAACCGCTCGTGCCGCAGCTTCCTGATCGTGAACTTGAGCTTCTCGACCAACAGCGCGCGGTATTGCGCCTCGCCCTCCGCCGCCAAAGCTCGCAGCTCAGCCGCACTCAGGGCTTGGCGCTGCGCGATGATGAGTGCATGCGCACTCGCAAGATCGGTCGGAAGCGAATCATCAAGGCTCATCGCCAATATGGAATCACAAGCCGACGCGCCTGCGAACGCGCAATCGTACCGTGATTCACAATGCGCAATCAGCCGGCTGCCTGCGGGCGCCACGTCTGTTGCGGCATCCGCCAATCGATGCCTTCCAGCAGGTAGCCGAGCTGCGCCGATGAGATCGTCACGGCGCCGTCGGCTGGCGACGGCCAGATAAAGCGGCCACGCTCCAGCCGCTTCGCAAACAGGCACATGCCTTGCCCGTCATGCCACAATACCTTGATCAGTCCGCCGCGTCGGCCGCGGAATACGAACAGATGCCCGCTATGTGGATCACGTTTGAGCGCCTCCTGCACCAACGGCGCCAGGCCATCAAAGCCCTTGCGCATATCGGCGACCGCGCCGGGCTCCATGGCCGCGGCAACAATCCGTTCCTTCTCCGCCCGCGACCAGTGCCGGCGACGTTGCACCGACGTGATCACCTCAACTTGCGCCTTCGTCATAGGACTAGCCTTAGGATTAGTCCTATGACTTCACGCGAAAACTCAACTCTGCAAGGCGGCTCTCGCCGGAGGCGTACGGCGCAAAACCATGCCGCGCTCGGCAGGACAATCACACCAGGGGCAGCCGCACTTCAAAACGTGCATGATGCCGCTGATGACGCGGCGGTCAAACAAGGTCACGCGCATATGACCAAGAACGGAACCGTGGCGAGCGTTGGCCCGAACAGCAGGACCCCGCCGCATTGATTGACCGTGATGCGACGGGGCCTTGGGGGTTGGAGGTTCATGAGCCCCACTGGGGAGGGTTCCGTTTCACAATACCACAAGTTGAAGCGGGGAGGAATGCCCTTGTTGTCGGCAGATTGATTAAAGGCCCGGCAGGAGGCCATTGCGTTTGGCTTGGGGCTCGCTCAGGCGGCAAGGCGCCGTCAAGTACTTGGGAAGGCTTTACCCCATGGTTGGAGTCAAAGAAGCAGTAACCGTCACTTGGCGCTAAGCCGCGGAAGACCCCTTCAGCTCTTTATCATTCGACGGTTCCAACACGCCCTCGGCGCGTAATGCTGCCGCCATCAAGTCGCTGCCCATTTGCAAAAAGATACGCTGCACTTTGTCGGTTGGCGCCTCAGCTGCCCATCTAAGACATTCCGCTGCAAGTTCTCGACATTTTTTGGCAGTCGTCATGGGGTCTTTCCCGGTCAGGAACGCTATGCAGGCGTGCTCGAATATGCTCCAACCGAAATAATTTCACCATCTTTTATATTGGACTTTTCGATAAAATCCGCAGTTGCCTCCCCCACCACCGTCAGCTTGGCTTCAGACAAGTTCTTGCGCATTTGGAGGGATTCCGCGGCGTGATCCGCGTGGGAGACGGCTACTACAAAATATTCCCTGAAGGGCGGGACATCGGATTCCTCACCCGCGTGCTTGGTCTCGGCAATAATGTGCCAGGCTTTGACCATCGGGCCGAGTATGCGCTCTCGGCGAAACGGCGCAAGCCCCAACGGCGGTGTGACGAGGCACACCGCAGTTTGGATGACCCTTGTGGGATACGCGTTAATCGGATTGGTTGGTATGGCGCTCTAAGAGACCTCGGTGATCAACGCCGTCCGCGCTCATCTTGCCGAGTTCAGCATTGTCGCGCCGGTCGGACGCAATGGCGTCGACCAACTACTCGATGTCGTGGCTGATGCAAATGACAAACGATTGCCCGAGGTTGCGCGTGGGTGTGTCGCCGATATTGACTGATCGCCGCCTTCGACCGACCAACCAGACATAGCTCCCTTTTCAATTCACACGAATCCACGTCGTTACGCCGTTTGCCGCCGCACAGGTCACGCGATCGCTGCCGTCAAACTTGTAGGTACCAGAAACCGAAATCGCGCCTTGTGGCGTCCGTGTCCATTTCCCATCTGAGGCCTGCCAGATACCGGATTCTGCGATATCGAAATGGTATTGATAGTGGCCGTCATGTGTGACGTCGAGTGACGTAGTCACGGCTCCCAGCATGCCGTTGGCCGGTGTGTGGGTATACCAGTGACCCACAAGCGGCCCGATCCGCCTCGCCCTCACGTCCTTGCGCTATTCCCAACAGCACCGATTGCGCGGTGGTAGGCGCGGTAATGGCAATTGCACTGTCGCCAACTCTGCCGCCCAATTCCGTCGCGAAACTTGCCGCGCTTTGCGGGTTCGTCACCAGGTAGCTGAAGACCGTAGATTGGTGCGTGATGTCCGAGGTGAAGATCATGCTGCCGGGCCCGTTTGCCGCGATTGTGCCGGCGTCGTCCCCGCCCCAATCGTATTTGTATTGACCTAGTTCGCCGACTTCAAAGCTGCTGCTGAGTTTCTCTCCCTGCAGCGCCACCTTCAGAAAGACGCTGATCGAAAATGGGCCGAATGGACTAGGCGCGTTCGTGTCGACGGTCATTTTTCCCGCGGTCCATTTGCCGACAAAGCTGGGAGAGGTGGATGGCGCGAACAACAGCCAGCCGAGCAATACAAGAAGCACAGCGCCCCCGACAACGCCGCTGATCACTACGCGCCGGTCATTGAGCAACCGTGAAGGTGGTGAGGGAAGGGGGGGTGGGCGGCGGTTGACCATTGAGAATGTGGCGGATGACATCGGCGAGAGTTCAGGTGGTGTTCGAGCGGCGGCGTGAAGGCGTCAAGCCAGTGCGGTGTCGAGAGGAAATATTCCAGCGATTTCGCAGGCATCACATTCTCGATGCGCAACGGAATGACGGGCAATCCCGCGTTGACCGCGCGTTCGACCTCGCGCTTGATCTGCTGCGAAAGATTGGCGTTTGCCGAGAACACCAACACCAACGCCCGCGACGTATGAAGCGCATCGACGATGGTTTCGCCCCAGTCCGCCCCCGGCGTGATGTCGCGCGGCGCGATCCAGCAGCGAATGCCCTTGGATTCCAGCACGGCGCAGGTCGCGTCCGCCGACGGTTTGTCCTTTGACGAATAGGAAATGAAGACGTCGTGCGCCATGAATGCCCCGCCTGTGGTGTAAGACTAAGAGTGGACGCTCATCTCGGCAAGCGAAGGCTAAGCGGCGCGGTCGGACCGACCAACTGTCAGATTCACATCGAGATCGTAGGAAGCCGAGCTGCCGGCGATAGGTTAAGCGTCTCGACGATCATGTTGCAGTGATGAGTCCGGTAGCGGCCCGTTTCGGCCACGCCGACCCTCGGCCTTCGTGTCCGTTATCAGGAGCCTAGCTGCCGCGCCGGTTCTACTGTCGGCGCCTTGCATTAGAATTTCTCGTCGTCATCCGTGTGTGTGACCCAAAAATGCCGATGACGGCGGCGCTTTGTGCCAAAATAATCACACTCTCGCCACCCTTCATTTTCGTTTGGTCATGGTTCCGCCCCCATTGCCTGTCGGATTTCGAATGTGGGGGTTGCAACGTGTCTTCGATCAGCCGTGCCAGAAATTCGTACCTCGACATTGAGGCAAGTCGCAGCCTTCATGACGAGTCTTTTGCCTGCCCTTCTGGTTTCCGGAGTGCTGTTCAGTTGTTTGCTGTCGCTCTAACATCGACGGCGCTTGCGGCCTGCGCCCAATCCACTGCGATCTCCAACAAATCTGAATTACTTGCCACCAGTCGACAGGCGTCGCTTGAGGACAATCGTAATGCGTCATCCGTGATGAATAGGCGTTATGCTCCCGGGACAAAGTTTGCATCGTATGGCGTCGCCAGCTTTTACGTGGAGGGAACAGAGACCGCGAGCGGTGAAAAGTTCGATCCGCACGAATTGACGGCTGCTCACCCAACATTGCCATTCGGCACCCGGTTGCGCGTGACGAACGTCGCTACGGGACGGTTCGTGATAGTTCGGGTCAATGACCGCGGCCCGTTCATTCCAGGACGAGTTGTCGATGTGTCGTATGCTGCGGCCCAAACGCTCGGAATTATCGGACGGGGTATTGCGAAAGTGAAACTTGACGTCGTTCAGTAGCTAGTGCGGGCGCTCCGCTCAAAAGGAAAGCGGCGGCTTGGAGAGTAAATCAGACGGCGCTTCTCAGGCGCGCCGGATTTGACGTCGCGTACAGGAGGAAAGGCATGCGTATTTTTGCTTTGGCTATAGCGATCTTTGCTGGTTTCGCGGTTTCCACGCTGAGCGTGCGTGCCGATATGGTTGGCGCAGCCGCCGGCGCGGGTACGGGCCTTCTGGTAGCGGGTCCTGTTGGCGCTGTTGCCGGAGGGGTCGTCGGCGCCGTTTTTGGTGAGCCGTTCTGGGGTCCGCCGATTAATCGTCGCGCGTGCTGGATCGATAACGACTTCCGCCGCCACTGCCGGTATCATTGGAATCATTGACGACAGCGCCGCCGTGCTTGGCGTAATCCACAGCGTTGTTAACCGCGCCTGGACGGCAACGGGATGTCTGCTCGTGGCCGATACTGTTGAAAAACTCAAAAATGGGCTGACGGCAAATTTCGCGGTGCTTACGCCTCGGGGGAGGCCATGAGACGACGCGAGTTCATCAGTATCGTCAGCGGCGCGGCAGTTTGGCCGCTTGCGGCGAGCGCCCAGCAAGCGGGAAAGCTGCCGACTATCGGGTACCTGGGCGCGAACGCTTCGGTCTTTGGACCATGGACTGCCGCATTTGTGGCGCGACTGCGTGAACTCAATTGGATCGAGGGTCGCACCGTCGAGATCGAGTATCGCTGGTCGGAGGGACGCCCCGAGCGCGAGGCCGAGATTGCCGCCGAGTTCGTCCGCCTCAGGGTCGACGTCATTGCCGCGAATGGAACCGCCGTCGCCACCTTGAAGAAGGCGACATTGGTCATCCCCATCGTCTTTACAATCGCGAACGATCCGGTCGGCACTGGCCTGGTCCAAAGTCTGGCGAGACCGGGCGGTAACGTCACCGGCATGACGCTCCTGACAACCGACCTTGCGGGCAAGCGACTCGAACTGATGCGTGATTTCGTCCCCCAGCTCCGCCGGTTAGCAATCATGGCGACGTATTCGAATGAACGGCGAGGACGCGGAGACCAAACGCAAAGCCCTGGAGGGCGGGCCCCGCCACCATATCATCACACTTCCGTCAATTTATCGTCAGCATGCATTATTCGAATACCTCAGCAGTCCGGCGGGGGCGGGAATGGAATACAGACAGTTTGTCGTTGACACTTTTGAGCGAGCGCCCGGTAAATGGCGGGCCAGGGTCAGTCGAACGGACGGGAAGCGCTTCAGGGTCAATGGACACATAAGGACGAAAAGTTTTGTAATAGGTTCTGACGCAACAATGGCCGCCGATGCCCTTCTCCTGGCGATGGCGGTTATAGACGGGGGATTGATATCACCGGCTGAAAAAGCTCCCGCCGTGGTCTGCCGATGAGGCCAAGGCAAGAGCGCAGTTTCCCGCCCGGATTGGTCGCGCGCATTGCCGCGAAAGACGCGGGCGGTCACGTGCTCGCTTACGTCTATTTCGAGGATGAGCGTGCAGGGCGATCGGCTGCTAAGCTGCTCACTAGGAATGAGGCGCGCCGGCTGACGGTGAATTTTCCAAGCTGCCAGCGCTGGTACGACCACCGAAAGATACAGCGCGTCGGCTTGAATGAATCAGAATTAGGACGATCGGAATTGCGACAATGACCGCCGCCGCGATAGCGATTCCAAGCCGCCGTCGTTTCCGCTTGACGCGGCGTCGGTCGATTTCGGCTCGGGCAGATGTCACTCGGGCGTCATGAACGCCAAAGCGCTTTTCTTCCCAATGTAATTCCTCACAGGACCACCGGGTGAGCTTGCTTGTGTTGTTCATCGGCCGATTCAATGCTCGAACGCTCGCGAGTCACTGGGCTAGGCGAGTGATTATTTCATGACGCGCCCGGTCGACCTTCGTTGGGGTGCGTTCCGATCGGACGGCGGCTTCGAGCCAAATCTGCGCCATCTGCAGGAAAATATCCCGTTCGTTGTCGGACTTGGCGGTCCTCGCCCAGTCCAGACATTCGTTCGCGAAATCTCGAAATTCCTTCGACGACAAGGCACGCCCCCCGAATTGTTGCGGATCTTTTGTCCGCTCACATGACGCCATCAAACCACGACTCTAAAGCAATGCTATTACAAATCCGTGCAGACATGTTCGAAACATTGGGAACGCAGCAAAACAATCTTAACTTTCCCAATCGACGCTCCGGTGGCCACCTGAATAGGCGAGCCCCGCCACCTGCTTAACTAGGGGGACTACGGGAAGGGTATTACCCGTCGGCGGAAGGGCTCAATTCACTGATTACCACGGCTCAGTGACAGATTAATGCCCATGTTGCTCGCGGCGTGATTATTCGCCCAGCACCCGTCGCGCACTCCACGCGTATCTCGTCTGCGATGTCCTCGCCAAGAAGTCAGTGCGACGCGCCCAACTCTTGTTGCAACGTTGCAAACTCGCGCTGGGCATCGCGCAACTTCTGTTCCGCGCCTTGCCGAAAATTGACCATCAGGAGCCAACTTTCGGCGAGCCTGAGCCAGGTCCGCTTTTCTGCTTCGCTGCTGGCGAATTGTGCCTTGCGCTGGCATTCTGCAGCGCGGGCGCGGAACTCGTTGTTCGGAGACATTGGCGGATTCTGACCCTAAAATCTTAGCGATTTCTTGCCGCGCCCTTTTGAGCACATAAGCCATGCCCCAGCCGTTTTCCGCCGCCCTGGTCGATCGAAGAGTACGACGAGGGTGCTCTTCATCGTCCGCGACCTGGACGGTCAGGCGCTCGCCTATTGCTATTTCGAGGAAGAACCCGGCCGGCGATCGGCTGCTAAGCTATTGACCCGCGATGGGACGCAGCGGACGGGCAGCCAACTTCGCCAAGCTGCCCGATTTGTTGCAACAAGTCGCAACGCAGAAGTAGGCCCCGCCACAACTGTGCCGGAATGTGACGGGGCCTGGAGGTTCAAGCCCGAAGAAGAGGGCAGCGCCAGAATACCACGCGTTCATGACAGATGGATGCCTTTATTGTCGGCGGCGTGATCAAGTGCTGGGCACGACCGGAGGGGCGCCGCTAAGACCGCGGGCTTTCGGGGGCCGACGAAATTACTGCGCCGAAAATAATGCAGCGCGGCGCATTCAACTTAACGTCGTGCATACGAGTTGGCCGGTAGAAATTGTTCGGCCGGATTAGTTGCGTACCGGCCGTACTGTGTTGACGGGGAAGCCCCGGTCTCCCAGGCCGGGGCTTCTATTTTGAAGCCCTGGCCTGCACCCCGTGCGCTGTCACACTGCTCCCCGTAGTCCGATCTTGAAAACCGGACACCCACTATCAATAGTAGCTGGCGCGCCAAGGGTACCACACGATGATGGGCTGGGCCGACGACCAAAAAAGCCCGGCGGCCGTTGCTTGGGGCTTTTTTTGTGGCGACCTTGCCCAAATTTCGGCCACTTCAAGATTGTTCGGCGCATCGTGGCTTATGGGGCACAATTAAATTCCCCGCGGCAAATACATCGGCAAGCGGGTCGGCGATCCACCGTCCAATGAAGCTAAGCATTTCATATGCTGCCCGGCTTGGGCGGTTGGATTGACATGCACGATCTCGGCCAGGTGTTCTATCACGCGGGGCCGTTGCCACTCTCTCGCAGGATCAGCCTCAGTAAGGGCGCTGTCCGAGGTCGGCATTTTTCCGTTTGATGGTGTAGCGTCTTTGCACCGCCCCGGCGCGGCGGCGCTGGAACTATTGTGCAGTGCAGCAGTTACCCCCTTGGGCCAACGGCGGGTGGGTCAGTTGCTTGTAGCTGCAGTTTTCATCTCAATCCTGCTTTTGGGATTCATGCTCGGGTACGGCGTTCGGGCGAGCATTTCGCATCGACGGCGCTTGGCGGCATATCGCTCCCGGCACTCCACCTCTCCCAGCATGCAGTATGAGCCATGTCTGCAAAGCAAACGATACGAAGCGAGCCCAGTGCCCGGCGATGTAAGTTTGATTTTTGAGGATCGCGAGCCCAGTGTCTCGCTTCGTCACGAATTAGCCCAAGGTGAGGCGGACTGATCGCGAAGCCGTCATGCCTAGTACGGCGAGCTCCAGAAATGAGCTCTGGAAACCTGATTTGTCTTGATCACTGCCGACGTGGCTGCGTGGTGCAAATACAGCCGCAGATTAAAAGGGCGAATATGGCGGGTATGATAATCCACTGTGCCAGATCAGCCAGATCAATTGCCATGGCTTGTTACTCCATCGGCCAGCCCCGGCATGTTAACGCGTAACAAGGCCAACCGGATCGGCACAGAATGTCGCACCCTTGCTACCATCGGCAGCATGCTTGATCGATTCCAAAATCTGATTCTCTATTTCTTGGCCGGGGTTGGCGCTGTAGGCACAGTCGTGGCCGTTCTTTTCATCATTTGGGCATACCAATGCCCCTCGGCTTGGTCAATCTTATACAGACTCCACTTCACTACCGACGCACCGTGCAGTTAAGTCAGCATAAAAATGCGCGGAGGCTGCGATGTCACTCGTGAGTGACGATCCAAAGACGCAACACGTTTTAATGCGCATAATCTGTTGGTGCTGTGACGCGCCGATGACGGTCAAGACGATTGAGCCAGCAATGGTGGCTCCCTTGTTTGACGAGATTGTTTACGGCTGTCCGAGTTGCGGGGACGAAATTAAGCGGACCGTTATGAGGACCGACTAGGCCCAGGTCGGCCAGGGCAGACGCACAATAAGCATGTTTTTGTTTGAAGGCATCAAACAGAAAGACCGCCCAGGTCGGCGAGCCGCGTCTTCATTTTGTGATCGGCGAGGCTCCCATTGATGTCCTTGTTAAGCGTCTCGAAAATCTCGGCGGGCGTGTTCTTGGGTGCACCGACGCCGAACCACGGTGTCGTCTCGTAGTCCGGAAGGAATTCTGCCACGGTCGGGATGTCCGGCAGCACCTCCGTGCGCACTAAAGTCGTCATCGCCGACAGACGAATTTCGCCGGCCCTGATGTGCACGATGCAATACACTGCCGAAGAGTCAAAATAGCAACGCCCTCCCCATTTGATGATTACGATCTATAGCTCCCAGAATAAGTAGCTCTACTTAAGTGTAGACGCTTACCTTACTGCGTGAGCATCAATCAGACGGATCAACTGGCTTCGACATAACGCGCGTATGTTAGTTTCAGATCGCGATTGACATATTACAATGTCGGCGAACTTTTCGCCGGGCCCAAACTCGGTTTACTGAATATAAATCTCAAATCGCTAAGGCTCGCTGATGTGTACCATTTCGCAGTATAATCCGACTTCTTTCTTGCGGGGAACCTTGTTGTGTCTATTCAGCGTTGCTTACCAGATACGGAGCAACAGACTGCACACCGCCTTGCCGCCTTCACCCGTCAAAACGAACAGCAAATAGTCGCGCACTGGGAAACTTTCGCGCAAACTCTGAATCCCGCGCTGGTATGGCACGACTTTTATCGACCGTTTCCTTGATGGCTGGGCTTTAGTACTTTTAATCAAGTGGACGTGCGTGCGCCAAACCGTTGAATGAGAAATCAAGACATGGACCACAATCTGATTCCCTGGAGCGGAAGCTATCAAGCCGTCAAACCCGCTAAGGAGATTTTTGTTGTAGATGATGAGGAGGACATGAGGGATATTCTCACCTCAATTCTGTCACTAGAAGGTCTCAGGGTGACGGCCTTACCGGACGGTGAGGCGCTTCTCAAGCAGCCGCGTGAGAAAACACCCGTTTGTGTGTTTCTCGACATTGTGATGCCTGGACGCTCGGGAATTCAGATCCTTCAGGAGCTTAATTTGCGAAAGTTTAAGGCGCCCGTGTTTCTTATGTCGGCCCGGAACGACACCCCGACCGTTGTTGAAGGAATCAAGTACGGGGCGCTTGATTTTTTGACCAAGCCGTTTGACCCATACGATGCAGTACGGCGGGTCCGAGGCGCGGTCGAGCTATGGAACAACCGAAAAGAAACAGGAATTTCAGAGATCGAAGCAAAACCCATTCACGATCATGTGCGCTTGACGAACCGCGAGACCGAAGTGCTGGCACAGGTTCTTCGAGGTGCATCGAGCAAGGAAATTGCAAAATCGATCGGCATTACAAAGCGGACCGTTGATTTTTTCCGCATGGCAATTCTAAGAAAACTGGGTGCAAGAAATACTTCTGAGCTGGCGCGCATCGTTGCGCGTTGGGGATGACGGCAGTAGACCCGTGTGGCCTGCAATTAAAGACACCGTGACCTATAAGGGTGTGTGGGGGACGTCGAACTGTTACCATCCAGCAGCTTCGTCGTTGATTGGCCTACGTTCGCGGCGCATCGCGGGCACCAGAATGCCGCCCAGGTCTAATGGCTGCGTACCATTCCGAAACGAATTTGACGCCCACGTATCGGCTATCGGTCCACACAACTTCGCAATCTCGTTGAACACTGCCGTCTTTGAACAGCAACAGGATGAAATTACGAGGTAAGCCCGCTAATGGACGGCTGACGGCAAGGCGCGCACCACCGTCTGAAAGATCGATGATCACACAGGGCATCGGTGGCTCGTCTGCGCGAAGGATTAAATCTGCGGTACGACGGGTCCAGCGTCGCGGACTTTTTCGGCTTTCCGGACCATGCGAAGTCACGCGTTCTCCCTTTCAAATTGGATCAGCGTCCGAAAAACGATTTGCTGATCGCATCGAGGCGATGAACTGTGCCTTGAGGCACAGGCACACCATGAGCGTCGAGAACGATCTTGTTTTCACAAGGCACAGTGTCTTTGATGGTTCTGCCACTGTCGTTGTCAAATTTAATTTGCTCACATCGACCATCGTCGCGCTGCAGAATGATCGTTCCGATTCGAGCTTCTGTCGGTTCCGAGTCTGACGATGGACTTCCTAATGAAGTCAAAAAAGTTGTGAGCGATGAAAAATCCGTTACCATTGCTAGGCATGCAATTGTCACTAGCGTACAAAGTGAGATAATTAAAGCGTACCAGCGCTGCCGCTTCAAATGCGACCGGCGCGGTTGCACCGACATTGGCATTCGGGCATTTGGCTTGACTTGAGTTCGATTGGTGTTCACGGATTCCCCACCCTGGGAAAGTAGATTCGCCCATTTCACTTAAAAGACATTAAAGGAACCGCTAGGGGGGCCGACGGCAGCGCGGCGTTCGGAACAGCCAATGTTGCCTTTCGGCCCTCAACACCCGCGATGACAGGCGACTACCGTGTCCGCTTTTGGGGGGACTGCCACCGCACCAGCTCTATGGTCGGCAAGGCAGTTGATGATCCTTCAGTGACATTAGCCCGCGCCGGGCGAGCCTCGTCGAACCCGATTTCAGCCTCCCGAAGCATATCCCGGAGTGATCATGGCAGTTCCGCAGAATGACAAGCCCAAAGAATACGCGCGTTATGCCGCAAATTGCTTGGATGTGGTGACTGCGACAGAAGAGCAGCACACTCGTGCTATTCAACGCGAAATGGCGGCCGAATGGCTAAAATTAGCGGCTGCCGTTCAGCGTCCGTTTGACCCGACGAAATGATTCAGAGTGATGGAGGCCGTCTCAGTTGGCGGCCTCGTGTTTCAGATTTGCCGAAATGGTTTATCTCCGCCGGTGCGACTGCCCCAACGGCTAACGACGGGCGCGGCTGCTTTCGGGGGTAATGCCGCCGCGTCTCCCGTGAAGCCGCGCGGCAGAAAATGGACCCGAAGCGGACATCCGCGCTGAGCTGCCCGCAATGCGACGAGAATACTTTCTTACCAGTGCGGCGTTCTATGTCGATAATTTTTCCCGATAAACTGTACGCCTGTTGGGTCACAAGCTCGGTGAAAATTGGACGTATTTCGGGACACCTTTCATGTCAGAAAAACGAAAGGCCTCGCGACGCCGCGTCCTGCCGAGGATATTGGTGACCGAACGCGTTCCTGCGCTCAGGCATGAGCTAGGGACGCCGAGGTCACGTCTACCTAAGCGAATTCACCACTCGCCAGGCTCCGTCATTCCCAACGGGAAATCCAGCTCGCGACGCCGGTCGGGTGTGGTCTGTCTTGCTCAGAGTTTGGACGGACAAAGGCGTAGGTTGGTCAAGCGAAACGCTAACGCAAACCGAGCGCGGTCGAATGGCTAAGAACGCTTCTTCAAATTGGCCCCACAATCGGCTTTTGCTCGCTTTACCCTCCCGCAATCTCAAGCGCCTCCTGCCGGAGCTTGAACATATTAGTTGCCATCGCGCGCAGGTTCTGATGGACGCTGATAGTCCGCTCGACCAAGTATTCTTCCCCGATAGCGGTGTGATCTCGGTAGTGGCGGTTTATGCGAACGGCAGCGTCATTGAGATGGCAACGATCGGAAGGGAGGGCTGCAGCGGCGTGCAAGCCATCTTGGGGGCCAAGCGCTCCTCAGCCCAGCTTCTCGTCCAAATCCCGGGGAGTGCCGCGAAGATGTCGCGCGTGGCGTTTACGCTGGCCATGCAGTCATTGCCCTCCTTCCGAAGTGTCATGGACGCTTACGTCCAAGCCTTTCTCGAACAGGTTATGGTGTCAGTAGCGTGCAACGGTTCGCACAGCCTCAAGCAGCGGTTAGCGCGTTGGTTACTTATGATGCGCGACCGCAGCGACGGGGACGTGCTCCCTATCACCCAGGACTTGCTCGCCGAAATGCTGGGTGTGCATAGGCCAAGCATCACGAATGCTGTCCGCGAGTTGGAACGTGCTGGTTTGATTGAACGCGGCCGACGGCAAGTCACGATACTCGATCGGCAGGGCCTCACGGAGGCATCTTGTGAATGTTATCAGTTGGTTCGGGCGCGCCTCGCTTTTCACCTTCCCAAAACATACGAATGACGACAAAGTCAGCGTCCCGCCGCCTCGGTAATGTACATTACCGACACCATACCCTAAGCTGAATTAGAATCACGGCTCGCAGGGTGAGCGGCGGAGGTGGCCTCTCCAGCAGGGTCGTGTTCCTGCTGTCGAGGATGAGCCCCGTCATCAGAAGGTGCGCAGGAACGGAACGTGAGCGAAGCCGACCCATTGGATCTCGTAGAGACGATCCGTGAAAGCTTGCTGGTGCGCGATCCCGACCTGACGGTCCGGTTTACGTACCGTGCCTTGGGCGACACATTCACAGTCAGCCCAAAGGATACCCCTCGCGATCATGAGGGCCGGCAATGAAAGGCAAAGCAAAGCTCCCGTTCGATCCCAAAGCGTTTCTCTCCAAAGTTAACGGCGGCCGAGCTATTTCCAATTATCTGAAGGATCAAATCGTGTTCAGGCAGGGCGATCCTGCGGATGCCGTTTTCTTCATTGAGAGTGGCAAGGTCAAGAAGACGGTCGTCTCCGAGCAGGGGAAGGAAGCCGTGGTCGCACTTCTGGGAACCGACGATTTTTTTGGCGAGGGCTGCTTAGCCGGAGAGGCGCTGCGCCTGTCTACGGTCTCCGCGCTGACGAAATGCGTGATTGCGCGAATATCGAAGGCAGCCATCACTCGCGTGATCCACGAAGAGCCGGCATTTGCCGAGTTATTTATCTCGCACCTCTTGGCGCGCAACAGTCGTGTCGAAGAGGACTTAGTCGATCAACTGTTCAATTCGAGCGAGAAACGCCTGGCACGGGTTCTTCTGCTTCTGGCGAATTTTGGCAAGGAAGGTCGGCCTGAGCCAATTATAGCGCAAATCAGCCAAGAGACACTGGCGGAGATGATCGGCACCACCCGGTCACGGGTGAGCCATTTCATGAACAAATTTCGGGAATTGGGTCTGATTGATTACAACGGTAGCATCGAAGTCCACAGTTCCTTGTTGAACGTGGTTCTCCACGATCAACCGCAGATTAAGCGCTGAAGCGTTTGGCGACCTGGAGAGCGGCGACTGCCACCAGCCGCCATCGCAGGGGTAAAGCACGGCTGATTTACTCTGACTTCGGCTTGGTCCCAAAATGCACAAACAAACTCGTTTGGAGCTGCTCAATCGTATACCGACTACTTGTAGGCAAAGATCGCGGATGGGCGTGGGTACTGGCCCCTTTTGAATTTTGCAGTGGCCCGTTTCGGTGTGGACAGATTCAAGCCTGAGCAATTTTGACCTTACAGCTACTGCCAAGGAGGGCATGCGGGTATTGGAATGACGCGCCAAGAGAGTGCCATGTCGAAAACAGATCAGTTCTCGCAATCCATCGGTGACAACTGCCCGAGGTGCCGCAAGCCAATAATGCAGGCCATTATCGAGCGACATCCAACTCGAAGCGACCTTGCAATCCAGAACTTCCAATGCACCGATTGCGGCCCTGTAAAAGCTAGAATCTTTTCACTGAAGCCGAGCGATGGATCTCCCGCAGCGACGGCCTAGAGCATCGGACGGGCCACCTCTTTCTTTTGGTGGCTTTCTCCGCGTCATAGCAGCGATGTTCGGAATTGGCCCATCTTTGCCGGCGAACCGTCCGCCTTCGTGACCGTTATCGGAGGCATAAGTGCCGCGCCGGATCGATGGTCGGTGCGGCAGAAAATGACCGATACTGTTGAAAAACTCAAAAATGGGCTGACGGCGAAAATTTCGCGGTGCTTGCGTCGAGACCGATAGTTGGCAATCCAATACATTATAAAGAGGTTACGAAGGCTGCCGGTTGGAAATCGGTCTGACTATGTGTCCCCCTATATAATTTTCGTATGGACGCGCCAGTGCCTCT
>Ga0182015_10001766_pt1 | contig 27707 bp, 26 predicted proteins | sample 712P3MmetaG_FD_120478 | JGI IMG/M metagenome (GOLD analysis project Ga0182015, IMG submission 120478) | Permafrost microbial communities from Stordalen Mire, Sweden - 712P3M metaG | ecosystem: Environmental > Terrestrial > Soil > Wetlands > Permafrost | place: Sweden: Stordalen | collected... | reverse complement strand
TGAATATCTTTTGAACGCAAGACCGCACCTCAGAGAAAGTATCGAGGAAGCCTGTCTCTATGATAGCTGAAAACCTCGTCAAAATAAATTCCCCGCGCACCTATTTTTCCGCAACCTGCTAGACCCCAGCTGCGCGAACCGCCTCGACCGTCGTCGCCCTGTACGAACGACATCCCGTCGTTCAACGCGGTTGGGCCGCGAGCAGCAGCCGCGATCTGCCGACCAGCCGGGACGTCGCGAACGCGAGGATCAGCAGTCCACACCAGGTCGGCAGACGCAGTAGCCACATGATCGGATCGTTCGTCGAGTTCCCGAGAACGAATTGTCGCCAACTCGCTTCGGCGAGGTGCGGGTCGATGAAGGGATAGAGGTGCGCATGCGTCGCTGCATGTGCGTGCGGCGATGCGGCCAGCACGAAGAGTCCCGCGATCGCCGCGAAGGAGCAACACGCGGCGGTGAGCGCCAGCGATCGATCGCGGCCCCACAAAACGTAGACGAGATAGGCGACCGGAAAGAACGGCGCCGCAAAGGTCGCGATGGAGGTGGCGTTCATCCACGGCACCGCCAGAAGCACGAGTGCCGCCAGTAACCACCCGCGCATCGTCTCCGAGCGCGTGAAGAGCAGCAGCGCGGCTGGGACAGCGGCCGCGATCTCCGCTGTGTGCACGAACGAGCCGCCCAGCAGCGAAAAGGCCGGCGGCACTAGGACGGCCAGCGCGGGCTCCTCGTATCGTCGCCAGAGCCGCATCGCGACCACTACGCCTAGTGCCGACATGACGATATACGAGAGGGTGCCGGCGAACGCGGCGGATACGTCGGGTACGCCCAGCGTCGTGGCAATCGTTGCCAAGCTGTACTGATTGTCACGCGATACCTCGGCCAATGCGTGAGCCGGCAGCACCGCGGTAAGGTACGAGATCGAGACGGCGAGACCGGCGCCGGCGAGCGAAAGCGCGGCGAGCAGCGCGATCGCTCCGGCGAGCAGCACGCGGCTCGCGGGATAGAGACAGAAACAGCCGGCAGCGGCGGGCAACGCGATCTGCGGTTCGAGCATCGCGATGGTGAGCGCGCCCACTCCGAGCGCAATGCGCCCGCGCTGCAATGCCAACGCGGCGGCAATTACCGCAGCGCAGCCCAGCGGCATCATGTTTCCGCTCGAGAACGACGTCAGCCCGAGCGACAGGCCCAGGGCTCCGAGCCCGACCGCCACCGGCTGCAGGGTGATGCGTGCCAGTGCGTACGCTCCCAAAAGAATCGATGCCGCCAGCGCAACCCACCAAAGCGAAAGCGCGGCGCCGAACGGCAGCAGCGTCAGCGGGGCAAGGAGAGCCAACACGTAGGGCGGATACGGAGCCGGAACCGTAACGTTCGCCGGCACGCGGTAGTACGGTGGCGGCGTGACGGCTTCGCAGCCGTGCAGCGATTGCGCTGCGTACGGATTACGCTCCTCTCGCTGGGCCAGCGACGCGCAGTAGTAGGCGCGAAAATCCACCGCAAGCCAACCGCTGGCGCGATCGGCGGAGAACTGCAGTGCTATGGGAACCCCGACGCACGTTAGCGCCAGCGCCAGCGGCGCCACCGCGGACCAGCGCACGCGCGCAAAGCGCGCTTCACGAACGAACAGCCCGACCAGCAGCGCCAACGCGCACCACGTCGGAAGGCGCACGGCCCAGGCTGCGAGGCTGCCGCCCGAACTGCGGCGAGAATAAGCGCCCCACGACGCCTCCGGCAAGCGTGGATCGATGGCCAGCGCCTGAGCGTGCGCGCCGAAGTGCGGCGTCGCAATCGTATAGAGATGCTGCAGCCCGAAAACCATCACCGCCGCGACGCAGGCGGCGATCAATGCTATCCTCGCGTTGCCCTCCCAGAGCGTCCACGCCAGAAAGGCGACCGGAACCAGCGGCGCGACGATCAACGCTGGAGAAACGACCCAGCCCCACGGCACGACGAGTGCGAGCAATGCAATCGCCGCCAGGCCGCGATACGGCGAGCGCATTTGCGTCGCGAGCAGCAATGCAGCCGGTGCCGCTGCGGCAATCTGCGTGATGTGAATGAAGGTTCCACCGAAGACCGCAAACGCCGGCGGTATGCAGACGATCCAGGCCGCGTTTCCGGTGCGCTGCGCCAGCCTTCCGCCGACGACGATGCCGGTTGCCACCATCGCGGCGTACCAGAGCGCTCCGGCGCGAATCGCCATGCCGGGCCCCAGGCCGGCCGCCGCGAGCAGCGCGCTCACGCTGTACTGCGTATCGCGCGTCAACTCCGAGAGAGCATGGGCCGGTAAGACGCTCGTGAAATACTCGACGTTGACCGCAGGCCCCAGCAAGACCAGCGACGCCGATGCCAACACCATCCCGCAAAGCAGCAGCGGCAGGCGCGTTGCCGGCGCCCATATCGCCAGGGCGAGACAGACCGGCAGCCCCAGGTGCGGCTCGACCATGGCGCCTGCCGCGAAGATGGCTGCCCAGAGCCAGCGTCCCCGCCACGCCGCGAAACCGGCCACGCACGTGCACCCCACGGCGAGGGGCACGATTTCGCCGAACGGCAGCGATAACGTACCGAGGGAAAGGGCCAAGACCGCGAGCGCCGTCTCCCAATTCGTACCCGCAAATCGTGCCAGAGCCATCACGCCGGCGACCCATGCCAGCAAGAGCAGGAGCACCCACCCGATCGCCGCGGCCGCAAACGGCAACCGCGCGATCGGCACCAGCGCCGCGATCGCGTAGCCCGGCAACGGCGCCGGAATCGTTACGCCGGGGTTCTTCCGAAAAAAGAGCTTGGGGCCGATGCTGTTTTCACACGCGCCCAGCGGCTGCGTACGATAGGGATTCGCGCCCTTCGATGCGACGCGTGCGGCGCAATAGAACGCGCGGAAATCTCCGACCAAAAAACCCGTCCGTGCGACGATGGCGGTTTGGCCGCCCAGCGCCAACAGCGTCGCGACAATAACGGCTGCGGCGAGCCACGAGCGGCGCAAGGGCGCTTACGACCCTGCGGCGAGCGGCAGTTCTGCTTCGGCTGTCGGTTGGTAATCGAGCTCGGCGGCAATCTCCGAGAGCCGCTCGAGCACGACGACGTGGCGTCGTTCCAGCAGCGGCGCAAAAGAAGCGACCCATGGTTCGTGCGCGTCGCCGATGAGCAGATTGCCTCGGTAGAGACGGCCTGCGCTGCGGTAGTGCGCGTAGGCTGCACGAGTTTCGCCCCGCGCGTACTGCTCGTCGCCGTCGTTCGCATGCGCCATGAATCCATTGACGTCGACGATGACGTTCTCGAGATCGAGTGCGAGATCGTCGCCGGCGCGGAAGTAGCTTTCGACCCGGTCAAATCCGACGATCTGCGCGATGGCCTTGCGGATGTTCGAACAGGCGGTGCGCAAACTCTGTGCGACGAGATGCTTTTCCGCTTCAGGCCAAAAGGCTTGGCCGAGCTTCGCGCGCGAGACGGTGCCGTTAGGCTGCAGCGCGAGATACTTGAATATCTGCCGGTCGCGACGGCGCACCCAATCGATGGGACGGCGATCGATCTCGGCGCGGAACCATCCAAGAAGACGCACCTGCATCGGCGTCGCCGTTGCGATGCGGCGTCCGTACCGGTCGTAGAGACGACTACGCGACAGCGCGCGCAGCGGACGATACCCATCGGGCGTATGCACCACGAAGAGCCCCTGCTCCTCGAGCGCCTGCAGTTGCTGGCGATCGTCGAGATAGGAGCCACTCATCAACTTCAGGACGAGATCGGCTTCACTCTCCGCAACGTGCTTGAGCGATTCCGCAATGAACTCGTTGAACAAGTGGCCGTGCCGCAAGCGCCAGTTTTCGAACGCCTGCGCGAGCCCGATGTTGTCTTCGGCGGCTTTTCGCATCGCGCTGGCCACGACGTACGGCCACCCGTCGGTGACCTCGAGGACGCGAAGGACGTCGGCGTGCGAATACGACACGCCGCAAGTTTCGGCAAGGTGGCGGATTCCCGACGCGTCGAACGCGAGGCGCTCGGCGTCGCAGAGCGAGGCCGTACCTTGCGAAACGAGACGTCCGACTTGAAATGCCGAGCGGGAATGGCACGCGATCAGGAGCGAGACGTCGTCGGGAAGGTCGTCGATGAGCTGCGTTATCGCAGCGATTCCGTTAGCTTCCGGAACGGAAACGCAGTCGAGAGCGAGCTCGAGCGGAGCGCGAGATTCGAGTGCCCGAACAACGTCCTGATGAGAATGCAGTTCGAGATCGGAATCGAGCGCGCGACCGATGCTGGTCCAAATCGCTTCCTCGTTTGAACCGGCACCAATGACGCCGTAATGGCCGTTCGTCGAACAATGGCGTAGGTAGCCCACCAAAGCCATGGTCTTGCCGAATCCGGGGGGAGCGACGAGAAAACGAACGGGAACACCCTTAAAGCGGCCTAACCACTCTTCGATTCGTGCGCGGCGCACGATTGAGGGTCCCATGCGAGGCATATGCGAGCTCAAAAACCACCCAGAGGGGTCAAATCCGGTTCCTCCTCTGAAAGTAGATTGTATAATTTTGTTAACGCTTCCGCAACCATACAAACATTGACCTCAACTCGGCATAAGCCGACGGCTAAGCGGTTCCATAAATCGGCTCCGCCACCTTACCTCATAATAGCATCGGCGAAGTACGTTGCTAACTTTAACGGAAACACCTTGCAGATTAACGTTTTTTTGCGTTAATTCGTGTTCACGCCGTAAACGCGGGGCCAACAATTCCAGCATTTTTTGGGCCTCTGGCGGGTGCTTGCCGGCGAACCGAAGCAGCCGGGGATAGACCGGCCGGAAGTACCCGGAAACATCAAAATCGCCCAACCGATCCTCCGGCAGGACCTCTCCCGGGGCTCCCAAGGATGAATAGTGACGACCCTTTTCGGCGTGCCTGCGGGGCTCCAGGGTGTGGCCGTAGTGCCCGTAGAGGTAGGGCAGCGCGAGGCGTTTCCCAGACAAACCGGTCAGCCGCTCGTGGACGGCTCCCTCCCATTTCAGGCCGGCCCGGTAACGGAAGAACATCATGCGCCGCTCGATCGACGTGTAGTAATCGAACGAAGCGAAGAAATGCCACGTGTACCCATCCACGAAATCGTATCCGGGTGGAACCAGCGGTAAACGCGCCGCGATCGTGCCTACTTGCGGGCCGAGCACCTCATCGGCATCGACGAACATTACCCAATCTCCCGCGGCCCGCTGCGCGTGCAGGCGCAAGCAGACGTTGCGCGCGGCGCCGAATCCGTCGAACGGCGTGCGATCGACGATCAACCGCCCTTCCATTCCAAAACGGCTGGCAGCCAGCACGGCTTCGTGCGGCGACTCGCCGCTCGAGTTGTCGTTCACGACGAGCAGGTTGGCCGCGTCGGCGATCGACTCGAGCATCGCGCTCAAGAACGGTTCTTCGCGCGCGCCCAAGATGAGGTGCGCGGCGACGCGCGGTCGAGGCGAGTTCATCGTCTACGGCTTCGTGCGCGCCGGCGGAGTTTCCGCCGACGACGCGAAGTCGAAAATAATGCCGTTCCTGCGATTGACGGTGGATGCACGCGTCATCGCGGAGGATCGGCGCGGTATCGGCCGTTACGCGCGCGCCGTGCTGCGGCGGCTTGCCGCGCGCGACGATGTGGAGTTGACGTTGCTCGCCGACGGACTCTTCGCCCGCCGCCGGCGCGCCGCGTACGCGAGTGCCATCGGAAACGACAACTTTCGCATTCGCGCGCGCGTTGCCCGCGATGCCGGAGTCGTTTGGCATCCGGCAAATGGGACGTTCTTCCCGTCGAATCGTCCCAGCGTCGCGACGATTCACGACGCCGTTCCGTTTCGCTACCCCGATTCCGATGCGCGACGGCGCGAGCACGCACAACGGCCATTTTTGCGCTCGGCCGAAATGGCTGCACGCGTCATCGCCGTTTCCCACTTTGGGAGCGAAGAGGTTCAACGCTTCTTGGGGATTCCGGAAGAACGCATCGCGGTGATTGCGCATGGCATCGACCCATCGTTTTCTCCCGGCGAAGCCGTACCGCTGCCGGCGGCCCTGCGCGGACGTTGCTACGTCCTTTTTGTCGGCGATCCGATCGGCGAACCGCGCAAGAACTTCGCTCTGCTCTACGAAGCGTATCGCCGCGCCTGGCCTCTCGGGGATGGGCCGCTGGTCGCGATTGCCGGCCCGAGCGCCCCGCAGCTGCCCGGCGTGGTGCACCTCGGCAATCTTGGCGACGATGTGCGCGGCAACGCCGGCGGCACGCTGCGTGCCTGCTATCGCGGCGCGCTGGCGCTCGCGCTGGCGTCGTATCACGAGACCTTCGGAATGCCGATGCTCGAGGCGATGGGTTGCGGCGTGCCGGTAATTGCGTCGCGCGCCGGTTCGCTTCCCGAAGTCGGCGGCGATGCCGCCTTCTACGCGCCGCCCGACGATGCCGCGGCGTGGTCGCGCGCGTTGCAGCGCATCGCGGGCGACGCGGATTTGCGCGCCCGCCTGAGCGCGGCAGGCCTGGAGCGCGTGCGCGCCTTCTCCTGGGAGCAAAGCGCCCAGCGGCACGTTGACGTGTTTCGCAGCGTCGCGCGATGATTCGGCTTGGCGTCGACGCGTGGAACTTGCCGGGAGACCGCCGCGGGATCGGGAGATATCTGCGCGAGATCCTGCGCGTCTGGCGAGAACGAGAACGCGAACGCGTCGAAGTTACGCTCGTCGTTCCCGAATGGCACACCTGGACGGTGCGAGCGCGCTATCGCCGCGAGGTTGCCGACTACCCGTACCGCATCGTTTCGCGCGCCATGCACGCAAGCGCGCGCCTGGACGCGCTGTGGTTTCCGTTCAACGGCTGCAGCTGGACGAACTTCACGTTGCCGGCGACCGCGACGCTGCACGACGCGTCGAACTTCGTCGTGCCCGATTACGCTCCTGAAACGGCGCGCATCTTTCGGGCGGCGGCGGAACGCTGCCGGGCGCTCATTACGGACTCCCGGTTTGCGCAGGGTGAGCTCGCGCGCGAACTGCGCATTCCAGCCGAACGGCTCGTTCCAATTCCCCTGGGCGTCAATCCGGCGCGCGCGTCGGCAGCCGTCGCACTGGCGGTCCCTGGATTGCAGCCGTTCGTGCTATACGTCGGTGCGGCCGAACGCCGTAAGGGCGTCGATACCCTGTTGGACGCCATGGGGCACCTCGCGGCACGTCACCCCGAGGTCGCCTTGGTGGTGACGACGACGCTCAACGATGCGTTCGCGCTTCCACCGGGAGTGCGTGTCGCGCAGCTCGGCTACGTCGACGACGCTACGCTGGCAGCACTCTATCGCGGCTGCGCGCTGCTCGCTTTTCCGTCGCGCTATGAAGGCTTCGGATTACCGGTGCTCGAGGCGATGAGCTACGGCGCGCCGGTCGTTTCCTCGAACGCCGCGTCGCTTCCCGAAGCCGGCGGCGACGCCGCCGTCTACGTCCCCCCCGATGACGCGGAGGCATTGGCGGCCGCCATGGGGCGCGTCCTCGACGATCCTGCGTACGCCGCGGAGCTGCGGCGGCGGGGGCCCGCGCGAGGGGCCGAATTCAGCTGGGAGGCGACCGCCGCGCGCACGCTGGACGTCATCGAATCGACCGTATGATCGTCCACCTCGCGGGCGGCATCGCACTGCACGAAGGCCGGCTGCTGCTCGTCGCCTCGCACTATCCTAACCAGCCGCAACCGCTGTGGAACCTTCCCGGTGGGCGGCAACTCCCCGGAGAGCTGCTCGTCGAGACCGTTGTGCGCGAAGTCTTCGAGGAGACGGGGCTGCGCGCGGTCGCCGACGAGCTCGCCTACGTGAGCGAAAGCTACGATGGCGACCGGCACTACGTTACTGCGGCATTCCTCGTTAGCGTCAGGACTGCGCGAAGCGCAGTCCTGAGCCCTTCGACAAGCTCAGGACAGGCTCAGTCGAAGGATCACGTGGTCACCGTGGAATGGGTGCCGCTCGACGAGGTGCGCGAACGAATCGTCGTCGCCGTGGTGCGCGATCCGCTCCTCGCCTACTTACAGGGCGTGTTGGACCGACGCTACGCGGGCTACCACGAGGCCGGGATTACGATCGAGTGGCCTGACGATTCCGTTTGAGCGCGGCCTCCCAAACGTCGCGTTCGAGCACGTGCGCCATAACATCCACCGGTCTTCCTTGGACCGTTGCTCCGCGCGGCAGCGTGCCATCCTCCTCGAAATGGTTACGCCGCAGCACAGCGCGCGAGAAGACGTTCTCCGGTAAGCAATACGCGCGGATTCGGCGCAGCTCACCGTGGCGAAAACCTTCGGCGATGAGCGCGGCGACGGCTTCACTCGCGATGCCGCGCTTACGATGGCGGCCCACCACGCTGTAACCGACCTCCGCCGAGTTGCGATCGCTGTCGGCCACCCGCAGCGAGACCCAGCCCAGCGCCGCGTCGTCGCCCTTCGCAAACTGCAGCAGCCATTCGAAACGTCCGGCCGCGCCTTGACCGAAGCGCTTTGGCCGCGCGCCAACCGCGCGCAGGAACTGCGCGCGATTGAGGTTCGGCAAATCCTGATAATCGCGCAGGTCGGGTTCCTGCAACACCTCCCAGAGTCGTTCCGCGTTCGATTCGGTGACGGGAATCAGCCGAAGACGCTGCGTTTCAATCGTCCTCATTGCCATTGACGAACGCGCGGCCGTGCGTGATGGCAGCGGCGATGGATCTCTCCGCCGCCTACGCCGGCAGCGCGCCGGCGTGGGTGGACTTCACTGCGACCGTGCGTTCGGCGCCGCACTTCTTCTACGGTTCGCGCACGCATTGCATGCACGAAGCTTTCGACGTTGCAAGCAGCGCGGGGCCACTGGAAGTGGTGGACAACGTGAGCATCGCGCCGCGCTGTCCGGTGCAGCGCGGCGACCGCGTAGAAATCTGCGGCCAGATGGTGCACGACCCGGGAAAACCGCCGATCGTTCACTGGACCCACCACGACCCGGAGCAGCAGCATCCCGGCGGCTTCATCCGCCTGCGCGGACGGCTATACGCGTAGCCTTCGCCGCCTGCATCCGCAGGAGCTCGGGAATCGTCACGAAGCGATAGCCGCGGCGCTTGAGGGCATCGACGATTAACCGCGTCGCCTCGACGTCGGCGCTCCGGTCGCAAATGCGCGGCGAGATCCGGCGGTGCTTGCAGAGAATGCCTTGGTTGCCGTCGTGGAGATCGATAATCGCGCCGTCGCCGACGTAGCGCAGCACCCGCGCCGCAATGACGCGCGACGGCGGGTACTCCCAGTCGTTCGCGAGGGGAACCGACCACATAACCGGCGTGTACCCCAGCTTGCGCACTTCGCCCAGCACGAGCCAGTCACGCGCGCCGAAGGGCGGGCGCATGATGTGCGGGCGCACTCCGGCTGCCGCGAAGATCGCGCGATCCGTACGGTCGAGCGTCCGGCGCAGCGCGGACCTATCGTCGAGCACCAGATGCTCGTGGCTCCACGTATGGTTGCCGATCGCATTACCGTCGAGGCGCTCGCGGCGGACGACCTGCGGGTAGGCCGCCACCGCGCGGCCGACCACGAAGAACGTCGCGTGGACGTGTTCGGCGCGCAGCACCGCCAGCAGTTGATCGGTGTACGGCGGATTCGGCCCGTCGTCGTAGGTCAGCGCGACGATGCGCCGGTCTTTCGGACCGCTCACGAGCGTCTTGCCGAAGATCTGGTTGCCGGGGCTTTCGACGAACTCGTAAACTTCGTAGCCCACGACGCAGACCAGGACGAGCCCGATCGCGAGCCGTACGAACCAGCGCCCCGTCACGCCCTCAGCCGTGGCCGCTGCGAATCCGCTGCTGCGCGGCCGCGACGTTGTGCCGGAACAGGTCCGGCCCGAAATCGCGAAAATCCTTGACGATCTGCTCGTACCTGGGATCCGCGTTCTGGGTGCTGGCGATGTGGAGCAGATCGCTTGGCACTCCCTTCGACAAATCGATCTCGTACTGGTGGCCCGTTTGCGTCGCCCAATACCGCGGGCTGGTGAAGGTTACCGTACGATCGCCCTGCTTATAATCGGCGACTTGTCTGACGTAGACCGTGTAGCGTTCCGGAGCGCCGGGCAACGCGGGCTTATTCTCCAACTGCCAGACGCCGTCTTGATCGAGTCGTCCGAGGAAAAAGCTCACATCGTAGACGCGTGCCGGCGGTGCGTTGATCGTAATTTGCCGGCCGTCGTAGCCGCGGACCACATATTGGAACGAGGAGATGCCCTCGTCGTCGGACATCTTGTACTCTTCTTGGTAGATCGGCGGCTTCGCGTAGCGGATGAGAAGGCTCGCGTACAGACGGCTGGGTGCCTTCTGCGCGTGAATCGCCGGACCGAAACGTCCCATTTCTCCGGCACCGTAGATGCGCCAGCCCAGAATGAGCATGACGACGCATATCGCGACGATGACGATCTCGATGGGAAAACGCCGCATCTTCGCGCCTACTTTGCGGCCGGTCCGGCTTCCTGGTCGAGCACGCGGTTCACCAGCCGATCGGCCACCGCATTCTCTTTTCGGGGTACGTGCCGAACGTCTATTTCCTCGAAGGCGCGCAGCAGCTTACGGGCCCGCTGGTGGAGCGCTTGGAGGTTGACGTGCTTGACGCGGTACTCGCCGCGCAGCTGCTTGACGACCAGTTCGGAGTCGAGCCGAACGGCGAGCCGCCGAATTCCGCGGTCGACTGCGGCCTGCAATCCGAGAAGCAACGCGGTCCACTCCGCGACGTTATTGGTAGCGACGCCCAAATAGGCGTCGACCTCCTCGATCATCTCGCCGTCGGGGCCGATGAGCACCGCGGCGCTTGCCGCCGGCCCAGGGTTCCCGCGCGAGCCGCCATCGGCAAAGAGCGTCGCCTCCACGCTGGCCGTTTCGGCGATCGCAAGGCATAGACCGCCCGCTGGCGGGGTACATGCCGTCCATGAAGCAATCGTCCCTCATTCGAGTAGCCGCTCTTTTCATTGTGATAGCGTTGGTCTGGGCGCTGCCGCAAACGGCTCGAGCGATTCCTACCTGGACCTTCTATGGCCTGACAATTCACGTGTCGGCTCAGAACATCAAGGTCCAAAACCCACGCACCAAACAGGTCATGAGCTTCCTGCTCGATCCGAACTTTGGCAACATCTTCATGTCGGACGGGAAGACGAAGGCAATGCGTAAGATCGCAGCCGGTCAATACGTCGCCGTCGTATTCGACCGCCGTGCGCTGGGCGTAGCGCACGCCGATAAGGTCTACATCATGAACAACGCCAACCAGCGAATCGGCGCGCCCTAGCGTTCCTCGCGGCCCTGAGGTCCTACAGCCGCCCCTCCTGGGGCGGCTGCTTTCCTTTGGACGGAAGCATTCCAGGTAGAAAAGAGACTATAGTTGTAGACTAGGGTCAACGGATTAGACGAGAGGCGGTGACCTATGGGGCCCTCGGAGCATGTCGTACGGCTGTGGGCGATCGGAGTGGCCCTTATACTGACGGGCTGCAGTGGGTTTGCGGTTCAGCCGTCCCCCTCAGCGGAGAAAGCCTCAGCCCTGTTACGTGCCACCGTCGCAGACCCCAGCGGTGGCCTGAGAAACCCCGGTCCGATCCACGGCGATCCCGGGAGATCTTGGATGCTTCCCGCCGCGGGCGGGTGCTCGTACGATCAGCTGCTTCCGCCTTGTGGACTGCTGTACGTCTCCGACTACGCCCGCGACGACGTGCTGGTCTTCGAACGCGACAAACTCGTTGGCACGCTCACCGGTTTCGAAGGCCCCGACGGCCTCTGCAGCGATCGCCTCGGGAACGTCTGGATCACGAATAATGCCGGCGGTTCGATCTACGAGTACGCCCATCGGGGAACCAAACGCATCGCCAGCCTCAGCGATCCCGGCGTGTATCCGCTGGGGTGTGCGGTCAATCCCATTACCGGCGCCCTCGCCGTAACGAACATCTCCAGCTACGGAACGGGGGCCGGCAGCGTCGCCATCTACCATAAAGCGACCGGGAAACCGTTGATCTTGAGTGACCCGGACATCTACTTCGTCTACTTCTGCGCTTACGACGCCGCCGGGAACCTCTACATCGACGGACTCAACAGCGGGGGGATGTTTCAGTTCGCCGAGCTACCTCGTGGCGAGTTCAAGTTCAAGAGCATCACGCTCAACGGCACGGTGAACTTTCCGGGCGACGTCAAATGGGACGGGCGGCACATCGTTGTCGGCGATCAACGCTATGAGGGTCAGTCCGAATCCGCACTCTATCGCACGAGCGGCGCGAGCGGAGAGATTCTCGGAACGACGGTGCTCTCGGGCGCGCAAGATATCGTCGGATATTGGATCCACACCAACAGTGTGATCGGCGCCGACGTGAGCTTGCGCGAGATCGATCTCTATCACTACCCCGAAGGCGGAGAGCCGGGACTGCGCTTGCATCATTTCATTGAACCATACGGCGTGACGGTCAGCATCGTTCGTTCGCCGTCCGCGGATCCCGCGGTGCGCGTTCCCTCAGCGTATGGAACGCCGGGCGCGGCGCCCGTTCGGCGCGCGGCTACACACGGGTGGTTTGCCGCGCCCGCTGCGCCCGGACGGCTGGTGTACGTCGCGGCCGGTAATGAGGTTCTCATCTACGCCGAACGAGACCGCGATAAACCTCCCGTCGGAGAGATCACCGATGGTGTCGAGGGTGCGTACGGCCTCTGCACCGACCGCCATGGCAACCTCTACGTGGCCAACGCCGACGGCGACTCCGTAACGGTCTATCCTCCGGGCAAGACTTCCCCGTCGCGGACCTACACGGGGCATCTGTCGCGTCCGCTCTATCCGCTCGTCGATCGCGAAGGTCAACTCTGGGTCGGCAATGCCAACGGCGCCGTTGTGGAGTTTAGCCGCGACGGCCAGGTCGAAGAAGTGCTCAAGACGGCGGGCAACGAGGCCGACGGTATGGACTTCGACAGCAAGGGCAATCTGTACGTCGCGTATCGCACGTCGTACGACGGCGCCGGAAGCATCGAAGAGTTCACGCCAGGCTCCACGCAGGGAACGATCCTCGGGATGTCGCTGAACCAGCCTCAGGGCGTCATCGTTACGTCCGAAGGCACGATCCTCGCGGTAGAAACCGGCGGCTACGATCGCATCGACGTCTTTCCGGCCGGCTATACCGTTCCGGTGCTCGAAGTCGGCGTCCAAGACATACCGACGCAGTTGGCGATTACCCGCTCGTACGGTACGCTCTTTGTATCGAACACGGGTGACGATGCGGTCTACGTCTCGCCCTTCCCGCTGCTTAATCCCAAAGGCAGCCCGAACGCGCTGCACAAAAAGATCGAGGACAACGGGCAGGACGAGGTGCAGGGCGTCGCGCTCAGCAACGGCCAGGTTTTTTAGCCGGGGCTCGCTGAAGGCTGATTCGCCAAGAAGCCGAGGATCGTACCGTTGGCGTCGGTCACGAACGCCACGGACCGCGAGCCCTTATCGAAGACGGCGCGGTAGTGATACCGATGGTAGCCTTGCAGGGTATCCTCGCGAACGAACTCGAGCCGGCGGAAGGTTCCCAGGGAAGCGAACGTCGTCCGTACGCCGCTGATCAGCTGCGATGACTGCGTCTTCAAGGTCGAGGAAATATTCGGCGGCACCCGACCGGCGAGCACGTCGCTGAGAAATGTCGTGAAACCGGCAGTCACCGAGCTCGAGGGAGCGCTCTGGGCGCTCGCCGGGCGGCCAGTCGACGCGAAAGCGCCGCCGGTCAGCGCGGCAGCTACCGCAATCACGGTAAGTTTTCGAAGCATGGGCCAAGCCTTCGCGCCGAAGGGGCGGCGTCTCCCGCGTGAGTACATGAGGCTATCGTGAGATGGGCGATTGCCGTCCTTGGGGTCGCATTGATCGCGCCGGCGGCGGCGAGCAGCGCAACGCAGGACGCGCAAGCGATCTTCGATCGGGGCTTCCGGCGCCTGCAATCGTACGCGGTGCCGCCGTATGCGGTGTGGACGGCAACCTGGCATATCCGCGCACGTCCGATGGGCTACTACACCGGTGAAAACACGTCGGTGGAAGTCCACCGCTACGCCGTGCGGCTCTCCGATGGTATGGAGAACGTCAGCGACCCTTCGGCCAACGGAAAGCTGCCGCCGGCGATCATCCTGCCCGAGTTCTTAGGTCCGTTCGCTTGGAGGCTGCGCTCCTCGGTGCGCATTCCACCGGCGGACGCGCGCATCGCCATGCAACCCGACGTCGCTGGCTTGAAGACGATCGCGGACGTCGTTGCAGTCGCCAAACCCGCGTATCGCATTGGGCGCGACGCGCTCCAACCGCCTCCGCTGGAAAACATCGACGGGCGCCTGGCCTATCACCTCACGCTGCAGCCGTACGACCATCCGCGACAGCACAACCTGCGCGACCTTTGGATCGACGCCCAAACCGATGATGTCGTGCGCGCGCATTTCGTAGGAACCTACGCTCCCGTGCCCAAGGCGCCCGTCAGCGATACCGACGTGACCGTTTCGTTTCGCGAAGTGCTCGGGCACTGGGTGGTAACGCGCGCAGTATGGACGTACGACAATCCCCCGGTCTCCTACACGTTCGACGTGCAGAACGATGAACTCGCACTGCCGCCGACGCTTCCCGATTGGCTCTTCGATCCCAACGCGTATCGCGCGCACGAAGCCGCCGGCGAGCCGGATTACCTCGGGCTGCTCCTCGCGCGCATGCGTAACGGATCGTAATGCAAACGCACTACTCGTAATCAGGCGCTTGGTAATCGTCGGGCTGGTTGAGGAAGAACTTGATGCCTTTGGGAGCCTCGATCCGCGCGAAGGAACGCGGCGATTGCGTGAAGTCGAAGCACGCTCCGGCCGGCGAGTTCGCGCGCCGATCGGCCGCCGCCAATCGATCCAAGCCCCAGAGATCCTCCGCGAAACGCAGCACGCTGGCCGTCTCGTACTCGACGTGCGAAACGTAGTTCTGCTTTGCGTACGGCGAGATCACCAGCAGCGGCACCCGGAATCCGACGCTGTCGTACCCGCGAAAGGCGGGCGCAACCGGATCGTAGAGACCGCCCCAATCGTCCCACTGCACGAAGATCGCCGTGGTCTTCCAGAACTTGCTCGCGCCAACCGCATCGACGATCGCGGTGACCCATGACGGTCCGAACCCCCCGCCGCAGTTCGTGTGATCCGAGTCCACGCAGAGCGGCGTAATCCACGTAAAGTTCGAGAGTTGGCCGGCCTTGACGTCGCTAAGAAAGCGCGACTGCGGCGTAATGACGTCGTTCTTCCAATCGGGGCCGTGATAGATGTGCCGTACCGCCTGGTAGCTCGACCAGACGCCACCGCCGCCGCTCGCTTTGCCCCCGTATTTGTTCGTGTAGAAGCGCCACGACAGCTTCGCCGTATCGAGCTCGTCGCCGAGCGTGCGATAGTCGAAGCACGGCTCTTCCGTCGGTCCGTAGCTGCTGCGCTCGGGGGTGATCGTCTCGACGGAGTCGCTAGTGCCGCCGGAACAGCCCCAAGCCGAGCTCGGCAGGTTGACGGCCGACGCGGCTTGGGCGGCGATCACATACTGATGGGCGACGAAACTCTCGTCGAGCTGCGACTGGAACATGTGGTCGGCAACGACCCACTCGTTGGCCATATCCCAGTAGGGTTTCGTCTCGCTGCGCGGCGCGTAGACATATTGCGGATGGTTGACGCCCGGGGGTCCGAATGCGGCGGGCTCCCGATCGAAGCCGTTCATCCGGCAATCCGTCCCCGGAAGCTTCCCCGTACCGTTGCACGCGGCAAACATCGAACTCGAGGAGTGATCGATCTCGTACTGATAGGCGAGGCTCACCGGCTTGAGCGCGACCGTTGCGCCCGAGGAAACCTTGCCGTGGGTCACGGTGTAGGCCCCGGGATAGCCCATGAAGAGGTTGTTGAAGCTGCGGTTCTCCTGCACGACATAAACGATGTGGTCGATCTTCCCCGCCCCCGTGCTTGCAAGTTCGCGCAGCGGGGCGTCGTCGCGCATATAGGGCAGCGAAGACGAACACGCCGCAAGCGCCGTCGCGGCGACAAGCGAGACGAGCTGAGCGGAGCGCATCATTCAGGGTCTGCCGGAACGCTCGAGGGCGGTTCGTGCTTAAAGAAGTCGATCGAGCGATCCGACGGAATCGTCGTGAAGGGGCGGGGCTGCTGCTGGTAGTCGAACATGTTGAGGATGCTCGTCGAGGTCGCGTCGGTCGTTCCGAGCGAGCCCAGATTCCAGTTCCCTTCGATGTACTGAAGAATGCTTCCGAAGAAATACGTCGTGTGTGACACTTCGGCTTGCGGCACGTAAGGCGACACGACGATCATCGGGACGCGAAATCCCGGGCCGCCTTGCGCGTCGCGTTTGCCGGGAGGAGGCACGTGGTCGTACATCCCGCCCCAATCGTCCCAAACGACGATGACGGCGCTGCTGTCCCAGTACGTGCTCTGGCCAATGGCATTGACGATGCTGGCGACCCAGGACGGCCCGTTATCCGCCGTATCGCCGGGATGGTCGGAGTCATTCTGCAACGGTATCACCCACGACACGGCGGCGAGCTGATTGTTGGTGATGTCCGTGAAAATGTTCGTCTGCGGCATGGAGACGTTCGTCCCCCACTCCTTGCCGTAGCGGACCGAATCGATGACGTCGAAGGCGTTGAGCAGCGCGCCGGTATTTGTATTGCTGTCGTCGTGGCAGCTGCCGCCCGTGGGCGAACCGGAGTAGCAGGGCGAGTAGTAGTGCCAAGACACGCCGGCGCCGTCGAGTAGATCGCGCAGCGTTTCGTACGAGGAGCTGCCCACCTGAAATTTATTCGTACAGGGAAATGGGCCCTTGTCGAGCTCCCACTTCAACGCGGTCGTAATGAGGTTGGTCTTGGTGTCCGGATTGAGCGCATCGCAGCCCCACGGCTCGCCGTCGGGCGTGTCGATCATGCTTGAGCCGTTGGCATCGACGATGGTCCCGCCGCGAATGAGGTCTTGATGCGCGGTGAAGCTGCCGCTGCCTTGCGTTTGGAACATCCTATCGGCGAGCCCGTACTGCTGCGCCATATCCCAGTACGGTGCGATCTCGGTCGGATTAATGTACTGGTACGGAAAGGTGCCGGTGAGAGCACCGCTGCCTCCCCACGTCCGCGGACATGCGCCCTGCGGTTCGAGATTGAAGCCGTCCAACTTGCCGCCGTCGTAGGCGGTAAAGAACGAGTAGTAGCAATGCCCGATGTCGTTGTTTTTGGTCTTCGGAACGAGATCTTGTTCTTGCAGCTTCACCCACTTGTCGACGTACTTGCTGCCTTCTTTGACCTCTTCTTTGCCGCGTTTGACGCAAGCGGTTCCGGTGAAGCAGTCGAAGAGATTGTCGAAGCTGCGGTTCTCCTGAATCACGATCACGACGTGCTGAATCGGCGAGCTTGGCGACCCGGTATGTGGAAGCAGACTCGGCGACTCGGCGGAGAGGCTGGAAGCGCCGCCGCACGCAGCGAGCGCGACAGTGGCGGAGAAGGCGAAGACTTTCCACATCATAACGGCCTCTGGTTTCTGGACGGCTGCCTCGGGTCCATGCGGCTAGCCGATTTCTTGCGTTGACTTCTGTTACCTAATGCCGGATCAGTCGTAGCTCTGCCTCACCGTTTCGAGCAAGGTTTGCCCGAACTCTACGACGTCGCCGTCGCCATCGAGCACGTCGACGCCAAAGCCCGGAAAGAGGCTGACGAACCGGTCCTGCTTCCAACGCGCGACCGACCAGCGGTCGCGGGCCGCCTTTTCGTAGGGCCACTGCGGCATCCCCATTCGGTCGGAGCGAATATCGCGGCCGTCAAGCGTGCGGACACGCACTTGAAATCCTTCGATGCGCGCGATCTTCATTTCCAGGGTGCCGATCTTCACTAGTTAACGGTTCCCCAAAACGGTGCTTGCCCCGGTGTCGGTGCCTTTCGGAACGTCGTGGTCGGGCTGACTGGATTCGAACCAGCGATCTCTAGTCCCCCAGACTAGCGCGATAACCAAGCTTCGCTACAGCCCGTTCAAACGTAGGTTATACGGACCGGTGATAGCCGCTCCTCCCGCGCGCGGCTACAGCGCGATGATTTCGGCAAGGGCGCGCAGAGCCAACGTATACCCGGCGGCGCCCAGCCCGCTGACGACGCCGCGGCACGCCGCGGCGGTAACGCTCGTACGCCGGAACGTTTCGCGCGCCGCGACGTTGGAGAGATGGACCTCGATGACCGGCAACGCGATCGCCGCGATAGCGTCGGCGATAGCGTACGAGTAATGGGCGTAAGCGCCGGGGTTGATGATAACGCCGTCATACGCCGTGCGCGCGGCGTGCAGCGCGTCGACGATTTCGCCTTCGCCGTTGTACTGCTCGCAGCGCACGTCGAGACCGGCAGCCGCTGCTTCGCGAGCGATCGACGCATCGATCTGCGCGAGCGTTTGCGATCCGTACACCGCCGGCTCGCGTTCGCCGAGCAGATTGAGGTTCGGCCCGTGCAAGACTAAAACGCGCATGACGCCGCCTTCTTGGAAGGAAAAGCGCGCGCCTCTGCGCCAGAGCCGCACATGCCCGACACGATCGTAACGGCTACCGCCGCCGACGCGCCGATTGCCTTCGCGGCCGCAACCACCACCGAGCTCGTAGCCGAAATTCGTGACCGCCACGATCTGTGGCCGACGGCGACCGCGGCGGTGGGACGTTTAACGACCGGTGCCGCCCTCTCTGCCGCGCAGCTCAAGAGCAACGAGCGCATCTCGCTGCGGATCGGCGGGGACGGACCGCTGAAGACCGTTGCGGCCGATGCCTGGTTTCTCGACGAGACGACCATCGGCGCGCGCGGCTACGCGCACAACGGGCAGGTCGAGCTCCCCGTCGATGAGCGCGGCAAGTTCAACGTCGCGGGCGCGATCGGCGCGGGCGCGCTGCAAGTCACGCGCTCGAGCGAGAACGGCCAGCCCTACGTCGGCGTAGTTCCCCTGATGACGGGCGAGATCGCCGAAGATCTCGCCGCATATCTCGCGCAGTCGGAACAAATTCCCAGCGTCGTCGCGCTCGGCGTTCTCGCAAATCCGGCTGGAATCGTCGCGGCCGGCGGCGTTCTCGCGACCGTCTTGCCCGGCGCCGACGAACGCGCGCTCGCGACCCTCGAACGCCGCGCGACCGCGATGCCGCCGGTGACGCAGCTCATCGCTGAGGGTGCCGATGCGCAGATGCTCCTTCGCGCGCTCGCGGGTGACGCGCCGCTGCGAGCCCACCGGTCGCTCTCCGTGCGCTTCGCCTGTCGCTGCAGCCGTCCGAAAGTCGAAGCGGTGCTCCTGGGGATGGGTGCCGACGACTTGCTCGAGCTTTCTCGCGAGCGCGACCGGACCGAAGCAATGTGTGAGTTCTGCAAGGCGCGGTACGTCTTCAGTACGAGCGAGATTCAAGCGCTGCTCGAGCGACGCTGATTTTACGGCCGAACGCGAACGAAACGGCGAGAGCCGACGGAGAGCACGGCCGGCGCGCTTGCACCCCACAGCTGCTTTTGATCGCGCACGACGACGCCGTCGATCTTGACGGCGTTCCCGGCGATGAGCCGCTCGGCCGCGCGGCGGCTCTCCGCGAAGCCGGCCTTCACGAGGAGTTCGGTGATCTTCCGGCATTCGCCGGCCTCGATCTCGGGTAGATTCTCGGTCGGAATTTCTTTGCGCTGCACGGTGCGTTCGAAGAAGTCGCGCGCCTCAGCCGCGGCGTCCGCGCCGTGATACCGTGCGACGATATCCCGTGCCAAACGTTTTTTCTCGTCCATCGGATCCGCTCGGCCGGCCGCGAGATCGGCCGTTAGCCGCTCCGTTTCCGTCGCGGAGCGGAACGCGGCGTAGCGCGCATAGGCCGGCAAAAGCTCGTCGGCGATCTTCATGAGCTTTCCGAACTGCTCGGCGGGGGGCTCGGCGACGCCGACGTAGTTGCCCAGCGACTTGCTCATCTTCTTTTCGCCGTCAAGCCCGACGAGCAACGGAACCGTCGCGCAGATTTGCGGCTGCTGGCCGAACTCGCGCTGAAAGTGCCGCCCCAAGAACAGGTTGAAGAGCTGATCGGTGCCGCCGAGTTCGACGTCGGCTTCGATTGCGACGGAATCGTACGCTTGCGCGACCGGATAGAGGAACTCGTGCAGCGAGATGGGCGCGCCCGCGGCGTAGCGCTCGTGAAAATCGTTGCGCTCGAGCATCTGCGCGACCGTCGTCTTTGCCAGCAGCTTTACCATGTCGCCCGCGCCGATGCGATCCAGCCACTCGGAGTTGTACCGTAACTCGATGCGCTGCAAATCGAGCACTTTGCCGGCCTGCTCGCGATAGGTCTGCATGTTGGCCTCGATCTCGTCTTGAGAGAGCTGGGGACGCGTCACGTTCCGCCCGCTGGGGTCGCCGATGCGGGCCGTGAAATCCCCAATGATCAGGGTCACGCGATGACCGGCTTGCGCGAATCGTTGGAGCTGATGGAGCACCACCATGAATCCCAGGTGCAGATCGGGGCTCGTGGGGTCGATACCGAGCTTGACGCGCAACGGTCGCCCCAGCCGAAGGCGCGCAAGAAAATCCGCGACCGTTTCGACGTGGTCAAAACCATCGAGCAGTTCGTCGGGAGACCCGTTCACGAGCGCAGCTCGACGATCGTGACGCCGTTGGAGCCTTCCTCTTCGGTACCGTAACGAAAGCCGGTCACCGCGGGGTGGCCGCGCAGGAACTCTTGCAGCCCTCGCCCGAGCATTCCCGTGCCTTTGCCGTGAATCAAGCGGAGAGGCGAGTTGCCCGCGAGCAGCGCGTCGTCGATCCAACGCTCGACGAGCGGTTCGGCTTCGCTGTAGCGTTTGCCGCGAACGTCGAGCGATCCCGACGCGCGTCCCGCAGCCGCCATCCGCGTGTCGGCCACGGCAGCGGCGGAACGTTGACCTTTAGGGGCGCGCTCCTCGAGGCGAACGTCGCTTCGCTCGACCATCATCTTCATCGACCCGACCGACACGAGCAGCCGTTCATCCCAATCCTCCACAACAATGCCCGGCTGACCTAACGAAAGAATCCGCACGCGATCGCCGAGTGAGAAGCTCTCAGCCGCTCGCTCCCGCTCTTCCTGCGGGCGAATGCCGAGATCGCTGTGAATTGCTTCGATCGTCTTAGCCAGCAGCGCCGCCTGCGCCGGCGTGACGCGCGGTTTTCGGCTTCGCTCGGCTTCGTTCGCGTCGCTTCGGCGCTGCAGCTCGCGGACGAAATCGCGCAGCCCCTGCTGCAGCCGTTCCTCCGCTCCGGCGGCCAGCCGCCGCCGCTGCGTGTCGAGTTCGCCACGTTCTCTGCGCAGCGATGCGCTCTCATCCTCGACACCGCGCCGCTCGCGCTCGAGCCGGCCTCGTTCGTCGCGCAGCTCCGCATTGCGCACCGCAAGCTCGGCGAGTGCCGTTTCATAATCCCGCTCGCGCTCTTCCAGCAATGCGGTTGCGCGTTGCAGGATGCCATCCGCGATGCCCATGCGCGCGGCCAGCGGAAAGGCGAGCGATTGCCCAGGCGCCCCGACGTCGAGTTCAAAGGTCGGCTCAAAGCTCGTCGGATCGAAGCGCACGCTGGCATTGGCGACGCCCGAGGTGGAGTGGGCGAAGAGCTTCAGTTCGGTCGAATGCGTGGAGACAATCGCCTTCGCTTCGCAAGCCAGCAACCGTTCGAGCATCGCGATCGCGAGGGCCGTACCGGCGCTCGGTTCGGTGCCGCCGCCGATCTCGTCGACGATTGCCAGCGTGCGCGTTCCGGCGGCTTCCAGAATCTCGCGCATCCGCTGGAGGTGGGCGGAGAACGTCGAAGTGTTGGCCGCCAGCGATTGATCGTCGCCGATGTCGGCGACGACCCGCTCGAAGCGGCCGATCCGCGTGCCCATCGCGGCCGGCAGCTGCATTCCGCAGTAGGCCAACACCACAAAGAGCCCGGTCATCTTCAACGCAACCGTTTTTCCGCCCATATTCGGTCCGCTGATGACGAGCAGTCGCGTCGTATCGTCGAGCGCCAGCGATTGCGGGACGGCGCGGGCGTCGAGCAGCGGGTGGCGGCCGCGCACGATCGCAACGCACGGCTCGTCGCTGAGCTCCGGCATGGCAGCGTCCCACGCTCGCGCCAGCGCCGCTTTGGCAGCGAGGAGATCGAGTGCGGCCAAGACGTCGACGTTCGCGTCGATTTGTCCGGCGTTTCGGCCGACGTTCTCGGAGAGCGCCTGCAGAATCCGCTGTACTTCACGCTCTTCGTCGATCTGCAGCGTGCGGACGCGGTTGTTGCTCTCCAACGCGGCGAGGGGTTCGATGAAGAGGGTCTGACCGCTGGCGCTCGTGTCGTGCACGATGCCGGGGAGCGCGCCGGCGAACTCGGCCTTGATGGGAATCACGAAACGCCCGTCGCGAATCGTGACGACGCGGTCTTGAATCATCTTGGCGTATTTGGCGCCGTTGAGGATGCCGCCGATGCGATCGCGCGCCTCGCCTTGCGCGTGCACGAGATTCCGCCGAATGCGCCCGAGCGCCGGCGAGGCGCGATCGAGCACCGTCCCGCGCTCGTCGATCGCGTCGGCGATCGCGCGTTGGAGCTCGCGCAACGGGGTGTACGGCGCGGTGACCGCGCCCAGATCGGCGTGCTCGCGCGCAGCCTTCACCGCGGCAGCAGCCGCCGCGAGCGCATCGGCGACGGCGCGCAAATCGCTGGGCGCGAGCGATCGCCCAAGCTGCGCCGCTTGCGTTAGCGCCGACGTATCGGCCGCCGGCATGATGCTGAAATCCGTGCTCGCACAGAGTGCGCGCATGGCCTCCGTGCGCGCTTGTTCGGAGCGAACGGTCGCGAAATCTTCGCAGGGCAACATGCCGGCCGCCAATGCGTGGGCGCGCTGCGTGCGCGTCGCGCCGACGACGCGCTCGCGGACACGGGCGAAGTCGAGCGCGTCGAGGGTTCGGGGATCGGCCAGCATCATCGCAATCGAACTACGACGAGAGTTTCTTCTTCACCAGTTCGTTCACGAGGGCCGGATCCGCTTTGCCCCGCGACGCCTTCATCACTTGTCCGACGAGAAACCCCATGACGTTGGTCTTTCCGGCGCGGTAGTCGGCGACGACGGGTCCATTCGCGGCCAGCACCTCGTCGACGAAGCGCTCGATGGCCGCCGGATCGCTCGTCTGCGCCAGAGCCTCGCGCTCGACGATTGCTGCCGGCGAACCCTCGCCCTCCCACATGCGCCCCAGCAGCTCTTTGGCAATCTTGGAGTTGATGCGTTTGCTTTCGACCAGCTCGATGAGCTCGGCGAGGTGCGCCGCGCTGACGCCGGAATCCGCGACCGCCACTTCCCTTTCGTTGGCCAGTCGCGAAAGCTCGCCAAGGACGAAGTTGCTCGATTGCTGCGGGTTCTTACTGCGCGTCACCACCTCGTCGAAATACTGGGCGAGCGGCGGATTGTCGATCAACTGGGTCGCCTGTTTGCGCCCGAGACCGTACTGGCGCGCGTACCGCTCGAAGCGCTCCCACGGCAGCGTGGGAAGCGCGGCGGCAAAAACCTCGACCTCCTCGCGCGAGATATCCAGCGGCACGAGGTCGGGCTCGGGAAAGTAGCGGTAGTCGTGGGCTTCTTCTTTGCTGCGCATGGAGTGCGTGACGCCGCGGTGCTCGTCCCAGCCGCGCGTCTCTTGCACGATGCGCTCACCGGCTTCCAGCTTTGCAATCTGACGCGCGATCTCGCTCTCGATCGCGCGCTCGACGGAGCGAAAGGAGTTCATGTTCTTGATCTCCGTCTTCGTCCCCAACACGCTGCTGCCGACAGGCCGCACCGAAACGTTGGCATCGCAACGCAGCGAGCCTTCCTCCATCTTGACGTCGCTCACGCCCAGTGCCAGCAGCGTCCGGCGCAGCGATTCTAAATAGGCGACGGCTTCGCCGGCGGTGTGGAGTTCGGGCTCCGAAACGCACTCCATCAACGGAACGCCGGCGCGATTGAAATCGAGCAGCGAGTAGGAGCTGCCCGCGATCCGCCCGTCGCCAGAACCCGCGTGGGTGGATTTTCCCGTATCCTCTTCCAAATGAATGCGGGTCAGGCGGCATTCCTGGAGCGTGCCGTCCTCGAGCCAATAGTTTACGGCACCACCGACGGTCAGCGGCATGTCGTACTGTGAGATCTGATAATCCTTGGGCATGTCGGGATAGAAGTAGTTCTTCCGGTCGAACTTCGAAAAGGTCGGGATCGTCGCGCCCAGCGCAACCCCGGTTCGCACGATGTGCTCGATGGCGCGCGCGTTGGGAACCGGCAGCGCTCCGGGCATGCCGAGGCAGACGGGGCAAACCCTCGTATTCGGCTCGCCGCCGAACTCGTTACGGCAACCGCAGAACATCTTCGTTTCCGTCTTGAGCTCCACGTGGCACTCGATGCCGATGACGGCTTCGTACGCCGAGTTCATACGCGCTCGGCCGTCAGCGCCGGTCGCCGGGCGAGGGCGTGATTCGTCGCCCGTTCGTACGCGTGCGCGGCGCCCAGCAGAAGGCGCTCGGCGAAGATCGGTGCGCACAACTGTAAGCCGATGGGCAATGGCACCGTGGCGCCCCCTTGCGTCGTCCAACCGCACGGCACCGATAGCGCCGGCAGCCCCGCGAGCGACATCGGAATGGTGTAGTAGTCCATGAGATACATGCTGTAGGGATCGCTCTTAGCGTTGAACTCGAAGGCGGGACAGCTCGCCGCCGGGCACGCGATGAGATCGCACTGCGCGAAGGCGCGCTCGAAGTCGCGCGCGATCAGCGTGCGGGCCTTCTGTGCGCGGACGTAGTAGGCGTCGTAATACCCGCTCGAGAGGGCGTACGTACCGATGAGTATCCGCCGCTTGACCTCCGGCCCGAATCCGGCGGCGCGCGTGTTGTCGTACATGGCGCGAATATCCTCGCCCGGTACGCGCAGCCCGTAGCGCACGCCGTCGAAACGCGCAAGATTCGACGAACATTCGGCCGGCGCGATGAGATAGTACGTCGCCAGTCCGTACTCGGCAGTCGGCAGCGACACTTCGACGAGCTCGGCGCCGAGGAGTTCGAGATCCCGGTAGGCGGCGCGGTAGAGCTCGTCGCTTTGCGCGCCCAGCGCCTGCGTATCGAACTCGCGCACCAAGCCGATGCGCAGACCCTTCAAATCGTCGCGCAGCGCGAACGCCGCCGGCTCGACGTCGCGTTGGATGGAGGTCGCATCGCATGGGTCGTGCCCCGCCATCACGTCGTAGGCGAGCGCGGCATCTTCCACCGTTCGCGTCAGCGGGCCGATTTGATCGAGACTCGACGCAAACGCAATGAGGCCGTACCGCGAAATGCGCCCGTAGGTCGGCTTGAATCCGACGAGATTGCAGAACGCGGCCGGCTCCCGAATGGAGCCGCCGGTATCGCTGCCCAAACCGACCGCGGCCTCGCGCGCGGCCACTGCGGCCGCCGAGCCCCCGCTCGAACCGCCGGGAACGCGCTGCAGGTCGTACGGATTGCGCGTGATGCCGAGCGCGGAGTTCTCGCACGAGCTCCCCATCGCAAACTCGTCGCAGTTGGTTTTGCCGATGGGCACGGCGCCCGCCTCGAGCATCCGCGCCACCGCCGTGGCGGTGTACGGCGCGACCCATTCCTCGAGGATCTTGCTGGCGCAGGTCGTGCGAGTGCCTCGCAGACACATGTTGTCTTTGATGGCCAGCGGGACGCCCGCGAGCGGCAATCGCTCGCCACGCGCGATTCGCCCGTCGACCTGCTCCGCGTGCACCATCGCGAGGTCGTCGAGCACGCTGAGATACGCACCCACCTCGCCGTCGACGGAACGCACGCGCGCCAGCGTCGCGCGCGTCACCTCGGCAGCGCTGCGCTCGCGGCCGTTGACGGCAGCGGCGATCGCCGCGGCGCCGTGCTCCGTCCAATCGTCGTTGGTCACTCGGCGATGATCCGCGGCACGCGAAAGAATCCGCCCTGACGCTGCGGCGCGGCCTCCAGCACCTCTTCGCGGTCGAGGCACGGGCGGGGACTGTCGCTCCGGAACACGTTGCGCGATTCGACGACTTGCGCGGTGGCCGCAACGCTCTGCGTATCCAGCCGCTCGAGCGCGCGGACGTGTTCGAGCAGATCGCCGAGCTCTTTCGAGAAGCGCTCGATCTCCTCGTCGGTCAGCGCGATCCGCGCCAAGGCGGCGACGTGCCGGATGTCGATGGTATCGGATTTCAACTTGCGGCGTACTCCATACGAACGAGCGTCTCAACGTGTCCCGTCTGAGGAAACATATCGAACGGCTGCACCGTTTCGAAACGATAACCGTTGGATATCAGAAACTTCAAATCCCGTGCGAGCGTTGCGGCGTCGCAGGAGAGATACCACACGTGCGCCACCGCGGCACCGGCGATTGCGGCGAGCACGGCCGGGTCGCAGCCCTTGCGCGGCGGATCCAAGAAGACGACGCGGGATCGGCGCAGCGCCTGTGCTCCGCGGGGAAGAGCGAGCATCCGCTCGACGCGACCCGTGTCGAATGCGACCCTTTCTTGCAGCCCGTTGAGCCGTGCGTTTTCCTGCGCTTCCGCGACGGCGTGCCGATTCTCTTCGATACCGTAGACGCTCCAGCCGTGGCGTGCAAAGAAGAGTGAAAACGTGCCCGCGCCACAATACGCGTCGACGATGGCGGCGGGCGGCTGGAGCCACGGTTCGACGAACGCGAAGATTCGTTCGAGAATTTCGACGTTGACCTGGAAGAACGAGGCGGGCGAAATGCGGTAACGCAACCCGCAGATCGTCTCTTCGATCTCACCCTTGCCGGCGAGGAGACGATGCTGACGGCCGAGGATCGCGTTCTCTCCGCTCAGGTCGAAGGAGTTCTCGATGCCTGCCAACCCTGGCAGCTCGCCGAGCAGTGCCGATCCCACCTCGGCGGCGTCATTCATCGGAACCGCCGTGGTAACGGTCAGCACCGCTTCGCCGCTCGCGCGTGCGGCGCGCGCAACGAGGTGACGGGCATCACGCAGCGCGCGGCCGACTGCGCCGCGGGAGCGCGACCTCACCAGCGTGCCGATGGTCGCATCGAGTTGCGGCGCGACAATCGGACAGCCGTCGATCGCAACCACGTCGTGTGAGCGCTGGCGATAGAAGCCCAGTGCCGGCGGCTTCGCGCGGCGGTCGACGACGAGCGACATCTTATTGCGATAGGCGCGCGGCTCGCGCATGCCGATCGTTTCGTTGACGCTGACCGCAGCGACGCCGGCGATCCGCGTCAGCGTGTTGCGAACTACGTCGCGCTTCCAGCGCAGCTGCGCGTCGTAGGCGAGGTGCTGCAACTGGCAGCCGCCGCATTCGCCGAAGACGGGGCAAAACGGAAGAACGCGCGCGGGCGACTCCTCCAGCAGCGCGATGAGGTCGGCGACCGCATAGCGCTGTTTGACCGTCGCGACGCGGACGCGAGCGCGCTCGCCGGGCAGCGGCCCGAAGCAAAAAACGACCATGCCCGACGCTCGCCCGACGCCTTGCCCGTTGGCGAGGATATCGGTAAAATCGAGTTCGAGTTCGGTACCGGGCCGAAGGATGGTGGCGCCCTTAAGCGCTGTGCCGCTGCTCGTCAAGCGCCTTCAGCAACGAGTTTGCTTCGTCGATCAGCTGCTGAATACGCTGCGTCGTCGGGTCCTCGCGCGTCTGGCTCGATGCCAGACGAAAGATCGCGTAGGCAAGCGCGGCAGTCAATCCCGCCACGCCGATTCCCGCAGCGATCCAAACCATCTTGCGCGACTGCAT
>Ga0182015_10001765_pt1 | contig 27720 bp, 23 predicted proteins | sample 712P3MmetaG_FD_120478 | JGI IMG/M metagenome (GOLD analysis project Ga0182015, IMG submission 120478) | Permafrost microbial communities from Stordalen Mire, Sweden - 712P3M metaG | ecosystem: Environmental > Terrestrial > Soil > Wetlands > Permafrost | place: Sweden: Stordalen | collected... | reverse complement strand
GCGGCTGCCCAGCGCGAGGCCGAAGACGAAGACGTAGAGCAGCGTCGTGATGATCGGCGGCCAAATCACCTGGTTGATGATCTTGAGGCTGCGCACGATCTCGCGGCGCACCAGCGTGAACAATCCGATGAAATTCAATCGCGTACCAGCTCCAAGAAGACGTCCTGCAGCGACGCGCCCGACGCCACCAGTTCCTCGGTCGGCTTCTCGGTGACGATACGCCCGCGCCGAACGATTGCGATGCGGCGGCAGAGCTCTTCGGCCTCCTCGAGGTAGTGCGTGGTGAGAAAGATCGTCAGACCGTCGGCGTTGAGCCGGCGCAGCCAAGCCCACAACTCCAGCCGCAGCTCGACGTCGACGCCCGCCGTCGGTTCGTCGAGGATCAACAGACGCGGCTCGTGGATCAGCGCCCGCGCCAGCGAGAGCCGCCGCTTTTGACCGCCGGAGATTTTCGTGTACTCCATGTGCGCGTGCGAGGTCAACCCGAAGCGCTCGAGCAGCGCGTCGGCGCGTTGCGCGACCTCCTTGCCGCGCAAGCCGTAGTACCCCGCGGCGTAGATGAGCACGTCGCGCAGTGAGAGGTAGCGGTCGAAGTTGAACTCTTGCGGCGAAAGCCCGATGAGGCTGCGCGCTTGCCGCCATTCGCGCTCGTTGTCGTAGCCGAAGATGCGAATGCTGCCGCTGCTGCGCCGCGCCAATCCCACGATCGCGTTGATCGTCGTCGTCTTTCCGGCGCCGTTGGGCCCGAGAAAGCCGTAGAACTCGCCCGCCTCGACGCGCAGCGAGATGCCGTCCACGGCGGTAAAATCGCCGTAACGCTTCACGAGGTTATCGACCTCGATGGCGGGCGCGCCCGGAGCCGGCGTTAGGGAATGAGGGTCTTTAATCGTTTGTACCGGTGACGGCGGAGTGTGGCAATGAGTTCGCCACTCTCCGGAATCCCGCACGCGCTCAGTTGGGTTGCAGCTTTTTTCACGTCGAAAGCAACGCGGCGGTGCTTGACCTCCCAACCCCCCTCGCGTTCGGTGAAGATGGCGTAACAAGCGCGCGGGTCGCCGTCCTTCGGCAGGCCGGCCGACGCAACGTTCACGAGCAGATGGCCGCGCCACATCCGTACGTACGGCAGATGCAGATGACCGAAGGCAATGGCCGTGGCTGGCTCGTCTCCGATCAGCCGCTCGAGCGTCTTCTCGTCGGCATCCGGCCAAAGATGCTCGTCGTCGTTCTTCGGATTAGCATGCACGATGAGCAGCTGGTTCTCATCCTCGCCGATGCGCAGCGCGAAGGGCAGCTCGCGCAGCCAGGAGAGCCAGCGTTCGCCGAGATCGCGCCGCGTCCAGGCGATCTGCGCGAGCTCGCTTGCACTCAGGGCCGCGCCGGCCGCATCGTCGGTGAGAACGCGATCCTTGTTGCCGCGAATGCAGGCAGCGCCGATCTCTTCGAGACGCTGGAGCACCTTCTTCGGCTTGGGTCCGTCGAGGCAGAGATCGCCGGCGACCGCGACCCCTTCGGCGCCGCCCTGCGACTCGAGGTCGACGAGGCATGCGTCCAGCGCCAGCAGATTGCCGTGGATGTCGGAGAGAACGGCGATGCGCATCGGTCCGCGCGCTAATCGCGCTTGAGGACCAGCGCCAGCATTGACGGCGTGACGCCGATCTTCGCGAAGTCGTAGAGATCGATCGATTCGACCGTGATGCCGGCGCGGTGCATCTGCGAGAGCGCGGTTCGGTAGCGCACGTCGGCAACGACGTGACGCTCGTCCAGACAGAGGACGCCCGCCGCCATCTCTTCCCCCCGCTCGAGCACGATGGTGCGAAAACCTTGGAATGCGCCCGGATCTGCTTTGTCGGCACCGATGACGATCGTATCTGCAGCCACGGCCGCGGCTACGCACCGCAGCGCCGGCACGTCCGGGGCGAGCTGCACCTCGACCGTGCGATAGCCGTACGCGCGCGCGAGCTGCGCGAAGCCGGCGCGTCCGATCTGGTTGCCGCGCGAGCCCACGCCGATGAAGGCCGTCGTCCCCGCGAGGATGACGTCGTTGCCGTCGAGCATCCCGGGGCCGGCGATGTGCCCGGCAAGCGGAATCTCAAGTCGCGCCAACTCGCTCTGCATCCGGTCCGCCTCAGCGCGACGTGACATTTGCGTCGGACGCATTACGAGGACCCCATCGCCGAAGGCCAGTGCAGGGTTAGCGGCACAGCACTCGTACGGATCGGTGGCGTGCGACTCGAAGACGATAGTCTCGACGCCGAAGTACGCCAGCGTCGTTTGCAACACGGCGTGCTGCTCGCGCGCACGAGCGCAGATCGATCCGGGCTCGCCGGCGAGCGGGGCAGCGCGCTCGATGTTGACGTTGGGCCGAACGAGGATGAGCGATTGCAAGCGCCCCGTCGGCGTGGCGACGAGACGCGGCCCGAACTCCATCGTGTGCGCCGTCATTGCGCTTGGTACGGCTCTGGCACGGGAGCGTCGGTAAAAAAGGCGGCCATGTCGGAGGCGAGCAGATCGTTGAGCGTCAGGGGCGGCAAGCCAAAGATCTCGTCCTCCGTCTTCACGACGCTCGCGACGCTGAGGTGCGCGCTTCCGACGAAACCACGGCGCGCCAGGGGAGAGATCACCAGCGCGTAGCTGCGCAGCGCGTTGACGTGGTCGTCGGGCGATTCGACGTGCGACGGCACTACGAAAACGGCGGTTGAGCTCCAGTGCGGCGTGTGCGAGAGAAAGTCAACGACGGCGCCGAGCGCGTGGTCGGCATCGGGAACGGCGCCGGCGCCGTTCTCCGGTGGAATCCAGACGTACGTGAAGCTCGGCATGCGATCGGCCGCGACGAGCTGACCCATGTCGCGGACGAACTCGGTGGCGCGCGTCGCATCGGTGACCTTACCGTTCTCCCCCGCGTAGTCCAGATCGACGTTCCCAGAGAGCGCCGCCAGCGCGGGGACGTCGAGATGATAGAGGGCGCCGTCAAAACCTGCGACGCGCAGAAGTCCACCGTAGTCGCGATAGGTCAATCCGGCACGCGCCAATGCGTTGAAGATGAAACCATCGCGCGAATAGTCTTCGGGATCGTCGCCCCGGTCGCGCATGGCCGTGCGTGCCACGCCGGCCGCATCGACGAGTTGCTGGTAGAGCGTCGCTTCGGATGCGACGGCGAACTGGTTGGCGATGGCCGGGTTCGCATCCGCTGCATAGAAGTTGTCGGCCAGCGCGTAGGTGCGCGCGAGCGCGTGGAGATTGGGCGTTTGACTCTCCGAGTAGACGTCGAGTGCGGCATCGCCGTTGCCGAGCGGGGCGCCCGCAGCGTCTTTGAGGTCGCCAAGCATCGCGTCGTAGCCGCGCGTTCCAACCGCGATGTAGACCACGTGGTCGATAGCGACGCTGCGCTTCGTCGAGCGCAGCGGCGGAATCACCGGATCGAACGTCGCGACGTGCGGCGTACGGTTATAGCGCAGCGTGGCGAGCGTCGTTCTTATGAGCGACGTGTGCTTGAGATCCACCCGCTGCAGGATGCTCCACCCGTCGACGCCTTTGGCATCCGCGATGTAGAGGTACCGGCCGTTCGACGAAAGCGCGAGTGCGGTGGGGTACCAACCGGTCGGGATTAAGCCGAACCGATAGCGTGTCGGGCGCCGCGCGTCGAGCACGGCGACGGCGTTGAGCCCCGCCAGCGCGACATACAGGCGTTTTCCATCAGCGCTGAGGGCCTCCGCGCTCGGCTGCGCACCGTACGGCGCACCGGGATAGAGACGCATATCCAAACCGCGCACGACGCGCGGCGTTCCGCTCAGGCTGACGACGGCAACGCGATCGACGTTGGCGAGCGCTACGTATGCGAGCCGGCCATCCCGGCTCAACACCGTGGCGCCCGGGGCCGCTCCGCCGACGTTGAGCGTTCCATCGGGAGCAGGATCCATCGCAAGGGTTGCCGGATCGACGGCGCCGCCCGCACCGACGAGCTCCAAGACGGATAGCGTGGAAGATTTCGCCGGATCGAAGCTCGGAGCACCAAACTGCGGCTGCGTCGACGGTGCGCTCAGCGCCGCATACGCCGAGAGACCGGTGCCGCTGGCAACCACGGTACTCTCGGCGGCCGCGACGTAGAGCGGGAAATCGCCGCACGGCATCGCCCGCACGACGCTGCGCGACGCGAGATCGATCTGCACGACGGTGTCGTCGAGATTGTCGGAAACGTAGGCGTTGCGGCCGTCCGGCGCCACGGCGATCTGCGCGGGAAAGGGATGCGGCCGGTCGGGTGACGCCAGTGCGATCGAACTTTCCGGCGCGAGCGAGCCGGCAGCATCGAGCTCGAAGACGCGCACCGAACCCGCGGACGAGTCGGAGGCGAGTACTAACGTGCGGGCGGCATCTTGTGGATCGCGCACCGCCGCAACGCCCATGAAGAACGACGCGGACGGATCTTCATAGTTGGAGGCCACGCGCATGCTCTGTGCGTTGACGACGCTGAGCGAGGAGCCCGCGGCAAGTCCCACCGCAACGCCGCTGTCACCGAGGCCTGCGAATGCACCGCCGGCATTTGCGAGAATGGCGTATCGGCCATCCGGCGAAAGCGCGATACCCAGCGTCCCCGAGCCGGCGAAGAGGCTCGTGCCCGCGGGTGCGGCGATGCGTCCGTTGGGAAGAATAGCGTCGGTAGGGTGCACGCGATCCGCTCCGGCGGGGCGTTCGCCGGCAGGGGACGAGTATACGATCAGCGGAGCCTGTCGGCTCGTCGCACCTAACAAGGCGGCCGCTAAAAACGCCGCTGGAATTCGCCAAAACGACACGGGAGGTATGCCATTACCATCGCGGGGCGCGGGGACCCTGCCGTTCTTGCGGTGGCGACGGCGGTACCGCCCTACGCCCTCGGTCAGGCTGAGGTGACTCGGCGAATCGAGCTGGCGCTAGGACCTCGATCGCCGCAAATCATGCGGCTATTGCCGATGTTCGGCAACACTGGCATCGAGCGCCGCTACTCGAGCGTCCCGATCGAATGGTACGAGGAGCTGCACGACTGGCCCGATCGTAATGGCGTCTACCTGCAGTCGGCGCTCGATTTGCTCGAAAGAGCGGCGAACGAGGCCCTGGGCCGCGCCGGCCGCACAGCTAATGAGATCGATAGCATCGTCGTGGTTTCGACCACCGGCATCGCGACGCCGAGCCTCGATGCGCTGCTCATGGAGCGCATGCGCTTGCGTCCGACCGTTTCGCGGCTGCCGATCTTCGGCTTGGGCTGTGCCGGCGGGGCGATCGGTCTGGCGCGCGCCGCGACGCTGGCGCGTGAGAATCCGAAGGCACTCGTCCTTTTTCTCGTCGTCGAGCTCTGCGCGCTGTGCTTTCGGCGCGACGATTTCTCCAAGAGCAACATCGTCGCCACCGCGCTCTTCGGCGACGGCGCCGCGGCGGCGCTTCTGTCGTGCGCGGGCGACGGGCCGCGCATCACCGGCAACGGCGAGTACACCTGGCCCGAATCGCTCGACGTGATGGGATGGGACGTCTGCGGCGACGGGCTCAAAGCGCTCTTCTCGCGGGACATTCCGGAACTCGTGACCACCAGACTCCACGACGTGGTCACGGAGTTTCTCGCGCGCTATGGACTAGGATTGGGTGACGTCGATCGGTTCGTCTGCCATCCCGGCGGAGCGAAGGTGCTCGACGCCTTGGAAAGCGCGTTCGAGCTCGCTCCGGGAACGCTCGGCGATGCGCGCGCGGTCTTGCGCGAGTACGGCAACATGTCGGCGGCCACCGTGCTCTTTGTGCTCGAGCGAACGCTTTCGTCGCCCGAGCCGTGGCGTCGCGCGCTGCTCAGCGCGCTCGGCCCCGGCTTCACGGCCGGCTTCACGCTGCTGGAACGATGAGCATTCTCTGGATCGTTCTCATTCTCGTCACGCTGCAGCGCGTCGCGGAGTTGCTCTACTCGGGACGCAACACGCGCCGCCTTCTGGCGCGTGGCGGCGTCGAGGCCGGCGCGGTGCAGTATCCGTTCTTCGTGCTGCTGCACGCCGCGTGGCTCATCAGCATGGCGATCTTCATCCCGCCGACGCGCGCGCCCAACTGGACGCTGCTCTGGCTCTACGTTGCGCTGCAGCCGCTGCGCATTTGGAGCATCGCAAGCCTCGGGCCGTACTGGACGACGCGCATCATCACGGTACCGGGCGAACCACTGGTGCGGCGCGGAATCTACCGTTTTTTCCGCCATCCAAACTACATCGTCGTCTGCGCGGAAATCGCGATCCTACCGCTAGCATTCGGGGCGGTGGAGTTGGCGATCGTCTTCTCTTTCCTCAACGCCTCGCTGCTCTCGTGGCGAATCCGCGTCGAGGAGCGCGCCCTGCTCAGCCGCCGGGGTGCGTAACTGGTAGCAATCGTCGCTGCCCTCCCAGGGGACCCATGACCCAGCGAGAAAATCATATCGGTATGATGCGCACTTTGGTGGTGGCCGGCGCGATGGCACTCGCGCTTCTGCCGCCGGCCGTAACGCTCGGGGCACCGACGCAGGGCTTTCGTGCCGCGCCCCTTCCGCCGCCACCGCCCCCGCGAGCCGCGGCGGCCCGCTCAGCCGGCCAAGACTTTAAGGTGCCATTCCACATCGACGCGCGCCCAAAGCTGGGTGCGACCGATCTCGAATCGCCGTTTCAGGCCTACCGTTGGCACGGATCGCCGCTGGGCCCTCGCTACGTTTGGATTCAACCGACCTGGTACCAAAACGGGTGCTTCGCCAACAACATCTTCGGAACTCCGTCGGCGTTGCAAAGCGCCACGTCCGCGCCGGCAAGCGTTACGCTCGGATCCCTCGTCGACGATCGCTCCGAGCATCTCTTCTCTTCGACGCCTTCACACAACCCAAACTCGCCTTCGAATAGCGATGCCATGACGATGTCGAGTCCCATAGGCTTGCAATACCAACTTCAACCAACGCAGTGCGGATCGTCTAGCCTCATCAACCTCTGAATCAGCGCATCACGAAACAGGTATGCTTGATCTATGGCTCGCCATCGGCCATCACCTCATCATTTTTGCACTCTTTGGTGTCCTTGCCGTCGAGCTCATCCTCGTGCGGCGCGATATGAACTTCGACGTCGTTGGCCGGAGTTCGCACTCGTTGCCGTTCTGTCGGTGCCTCCTACGCTCCGGTACCTCAAGTGGCAGCGGGAGGGCCAAGCACCGGGCCGCCCGGATGTCGGGCGCGTGAAACTCTTCTTGTACGGGGAGCTCTTCCTGTTTGCGTTCTTGCCGGTCTTTGCTGCGGCGATGGCGAGGGGCTATGGCGAATTCAAATAGGGAGATCGGTTTACGATGAAACGCGGTCGATAGCGTCTTCGCCTTCGAGCTTCGCCGCCGTGCGGCGGGCAACGCCTTCCTCGACGGCGGCAGCGGCGACGGCTTTCGCGACCGCAGCCACCACGCGAATGTCGAAGACGCTGGGAACTACGTATTCGGCGTTTCGTTCGTCGTCGCCGACGATCTCGGCGATGGCATAGGCGGCCGCAAGCTTCATACGTTCGGTGATCCGCCGCGCGCGAACGTCGAGCGCGCCGCGAAAGATTCCGGGGAAGGCCAGCAAGTTGTTGACCTGATTGGGAAAATCGGAGCGGCCGGTAGCGATCACCGCAGCAAGTGGACCGGCAACGTCGGGCATGATCTCCGGCGTTGGGTTGGCCATCGCGAAGATGATCGGGTCGCGGCCCATGCGCGCGATGTGCTCCGGATGTAATATGCCCGGCGCGGAAACGCCGATGAACGCATCGGCGCCTTCGAGCACCTCGGCAAGCGATCCGCGGCGATTCTCGCGATTGCAATGCTCCGCGAGCCACCGCCAGTGCGGGTTGTCGTACCGGTCGATGCGATTGAGCGCCCCGGCGCGATCCACGGGAATCACGTCGCGCACACCCGCCCCCAGCAACATCTTGATCGTCGCCGTGCCGGCCGCACCGCTTCCCGCGACGACGACCTGCAAATCTTCCAGCCGCTTTCCAACGACCAGCGCGGCATTGATGAGGGCAGCCATGATCACCACGGCGGTCCCGTGCTGATCGTCGTGCATCACCGGAATGTCGAGCGCTTCGATCAACCGGTCCTCGACCTCGAAGCAGCGCGGCGCGCTGATGTCTTCGAGATTGATGCCGCCGAAGACCGGCGCAATGCGCACGACGGTCTCGACGATCTCGTCGACGTCCTTGGTATCGAGGCAGATCGGGAAGGCGTCGATATCGGCGAACTGCTTGAAGAGCATCGCCTTGCCCTCCATCACCGGCAGGGCACCGAGCGGCCCGATGTCGCCTAAGCCGAGCACCGCCGTACCGTCGGTCACGACGGCAACCGCGTTGCGCTTGATGGTAAGCTGGAACGCCTTGTTGGGGTCGGCGGCTATGGCCATCGAGACCCGCGCCACGCCAGGCGTGTAAACGGTCGAGAGATCCTGGCGCGTCTTGATGGCGATCTTCGAGCCCATGCTGATCTTGCCGCCGATGTGCGCGAGGAAGGTCGAGTCGGCCGAAAAAACGATGCGCGCGCCCTCGATTGCCTCAATCGCTTTGCGAACTTCCGCAACTGCCGCGTCCGACGCCACGCCGATCGTGACGTCGCGAACGACCCGCGTTCTCCCAATCGTGTGCATGTCCACCGCGCCGATGGCGCCGCCGGCATCGCCGATGGCATTAGCTAGCGTACCGAACGCGCCGGGCTCGTTCGGCATATCTATCCGCAAAACGAGCGTAACGCTTATCGCGGGCTGGCTCATTTAGTTGCCACTTACGGTCATCTCCGAGATCCGGAACGACGACGATACGACGGGTGAGTCGAAGCGCAAGTCGTTCGCGATAGCATCGAGGTGAGCGAGCATCTCCGGATAAAGCCCCGCGACCGTGAACTCGTCGATCGGGTACGCAAGCTCGCCGTTTTCGATATAGAAGCCGCGCGCGCCGCGGCTGTAGGTGCCCGAAGCATGTTCGGTCGCAAACCCGATCGTATCGAGCACGAGCACCCCCTGGGGGGTGGCCGCGATCAGCTCGTCGAGCGTCATCGTTCCGGGCTCGAGGTAGAAGTTGTTCGGGCCGATGCCGCCGCCGTTGGAGTTCCCGGTCGTCTTCGCGCCCAGCTTGCGCGCGTAGTACGTGTCGAAGAGAAACGAGCGCAGCACGCCGTTTTCGAAGACCGGCGTTCGCCGCGTCGGGACGCCTTCGCCGTCGAACGGCGAGCTGCCGAGCTTTCCTTTCAAGCGGCCGTCGTCGGCGATGTTGACCAAATCGCTGCCCACTTTCGTGCCGATGCGCTCCGTGAGCCAGGAGTTGTTCGTCGCGACGTTAGCGCCGGAGACTGCCGCGAAGACGTCGTCGAGGAACGAGGCGGCGACGTCGCGCTCGAAGATGACCGGAACGCGCATCGTCGCCGGCTTGCGCGCGCCGAAGAGATCCACCGCGCGGCGCACTGCCGTCTTCGCGACGATCGCCGGTGCTTCGAGCTCGCACAGATACCGCGATGCGGTACCGTAATGGCCGATGCGTTTGACGCCGTTGTCGAGCGCGACCGGCCCCGTCGAGCGGCCGGCGCGCGTCCACGAGTACGCCGCCGCGAACCCCGTCGAGTTGGCGATCGCCGATACGGCGACGGCGTCGGTATAGTTCGAGCCGCTCGAGTTCACGACGCGCGCATCAGCCTCGCGAATCAGCCGCTCGAGATCGATTGCGTCGTCGGCCTTCTCGCCGCCGTCGCGCTCCGCGATGCCGGCATCGAAGAGTTCGAGATCCGGCGCGTCGGAAACGACGGTCTCCGGAAGGCCGGCGAACTCGTCCTCGGCGACGTGCGCGGCCTGCGCGACCGCCCGCTTCATCGCCGTTTCCATGCCGTCGCGGCTGAGATCCGAGGTCGAGAGCGTCGCTTTGCGGCCCTCGCGGAAGACGCGCATGAAGAGGCTCTTCCCGGTGGAGCCTTCGAGCTTCGAAAGTGCGTGCTCGTGCGCTTCCGCCTGAAAGCGTCGCGCGATCGAAACCGAAGCCTCGGCACTCTCCGCGCCGGCGCCGCGCGCGAGCTCGAGCGCGGTCGTGGCGAGTGCGAGTGCGTCGGATTCATTCATGTTGGGTGCCTCCGACGGTAATCGATGAGATCTTCACGGTCGGCATGCCGACGCCAACCGGCACGTACTGGCCGCCTTTGCCGCACGTGTAATGACGGCGCGCGAGGCAGCTATCGTTGGCCACGGCCACGACCTTCATCATCGCGTCGGGCCCGTTGCCGACGATCGTGGCGTTGCGAACGGGCGCGGTGATCTTGCCTTTTTCGACAAAATAGCCTTCACCGACCATAAAAACGAAATCGCCCTTCGCAATCTCGACTTGGCCGCCGGCGAACGATTTGGCGTAGATGCCGCGCTGCGTCGAGGCGACGATCTCCTCGACGCTCGTTTCGCCGTTAGGCATGTACGTATTGCACATCCGCGGTTGCGGCGCAAAGCGAAAGGACTGCCGCCGGCCGCTGCCGGTCGAAGTCACCCCCATCAACCGGGCGTTGAGCGTATCTTGCATGTAACCCCGCAGCACGCCGTTCTCCACGAGCACCTTATGCTGCCCCTCCACGCCTTCGTCGTCGACGTTGAGGCTGCCGCGCTCCTCTTCGAGGTTACCGTCGTCGTAGATGGTGACGAGCTCGCTGGCGACGCGTTCGCCGACGCGCCCGCTGTACAGCGAAGTGCCCCGCCGATTGAAGTCGCTTTCGAGTCCATGTCCGACGGCTTCGTGGAGCAGTACGCCGCCGCCACCGGACCCCACGATCATCTCCATTTCGCCGGCCGGCGCTGGCGACGCGCAGAGATTGACGGTCGCGATGCGGGCCGCATCTTCGGCGAGCATCTCGGGCGTTTGCCGGTCGAAATAGGCAATCGAGGTGCGTCCACCGTCGCCGGCATAACCGGAGCTGCGCTCCTTCTTGTCGCTGGCGACGGCTTGAATTCCTAGCGTGATCAGCGGGCGGCAGTCGCGCACCATGCGTCCGTCGCTCGTGGCGATCCAAACCTCCTGCGTTTCGTCAACCACCTGCCCGTTGACGGCAACGATGCGCGGATCGTAACGGCGAGCCGTGACGTCGGCGCGCTCGAGCAGCGCGACGTAGCGCGCGGCTTCGACGGCATCGAGCGGATCGCAATCGTAGAGCTTGGGAACCCGGTCGAGCTCGAGACGCGCCACGCCGCTGCTGCCGGATTGCGCATTGCGAGCGATCAGCGAGGCCGATCCGGCCGTTTCCATCAGCGCCGCTTCGCTCAAATCGTCAGAGCAGGCAAAACCGGCGGCTTCACCGCGCAGCACCCGAACCCCGACGCCGAGCGTCACGCCGTAGGAGGCATCGTGAATGCGTCCATCCTGAAGCCGGTAGGTAACCGTTGTGCGACGCTCGCAGAACACGTCGGCATAGTCGCCGCCGTGCTGCAGCGCTCGCTCGAGCAAACGGGATAAGAGAACTTCGTCGATCACGTTTTCCTTGGCCTTCCTTCTACGTCAAACGTTAGAATTCGACCAAACGGTCGACGGCGCGAACGATCGACGCGTCGGGATCGGCGGGAGAGCCGTCGATCAAAAACGCGAAAGCAACGCGTCCGTGATGCAAAGTCGCGGCGTAACCCGCGAGCGACGAGACGTTCGAGAGGTGGCCACTTTTCGCGCGCACCCGGCCCAACGCGGTGGTGAAATCGTAGTCTGCGAGCGTCCCTTGGCGACCGCCGAGCGGCAGGAGCGGATAGAGCACCGGTTCTTCGGCGGCGAGCAGGCGCGCCAGCGTCATCGCCGCGACGCGATTGCCGGGTGCGAGTCCGCTGCCGTCGAGCAGATGCAATCCGTCGGCCGGGATGCCCGCGACTTGCAGGAAGTTCCGCTCGGCGAGAATGCCGCCGTCGTCATCAGGCTCGTTCATCACCCGAGAGCCGACCGCGCGCAGGAGCTGTTCGGCATAGTGATTGTCCGAGACGAACAGCATATGCGCGACGAGCGCGCGCAGCGGTGCGGAGCGATGGTCCCAAAGCACGACCGAGCCCAGCGGCGCCGGCGACAGCAGCGGCGATTGCGAGAACCGAATGCCGCGCGCGGCCAGCATGTGCTCGGTCTCGCCGGCAACGTAGCGCGCAACGTCGCTCATCGGCGTCCACATGGGCTCGTCGACGCCGCCGGTCAATACGTGGGATTCGATCGTGTCGCCGTCAACCGATACGGCGCTCGTCGGAGCGGCGTAATCTTGGCCGGCATCGTCCTCGGCCCAGTGGGGATTGAGCCCCGGCCCGCGCAAGGCCGTTGCATCGACCGCGACGCTGCCGTCAATACGCTGCAATCCTGCGCGCGAGAGCATCGCGACGCCGTTGCGTAGGTCGGCCGATTGTAGCGACGGGTCGCCGGAACCGGCAAGCCAGAGGTCTCCGTCCAGCGCGCCGCCTGCGATGTGGTTCTGCGCAGCGAAGACGGTCTGGAAGCGGTAGTCGGGGCCAAGCGCCGCCAATGCGGTCGCCGCGACGATGAGCTTCTGCGCCGATGCGGGCGCCACGCCGTTCCCCGAACGATCGGCGAAGAGCTGCGTACCGCGCGCATCCACCACGGCCAAGCTCCAGCCTTGCGCCCCGGTCAGGGCGCCTGCGAACGCGCCCCGCAACTGCGTGCCGAGCGCCTGGAGTTCCAACGGCGACCACGATACAACCGACGGCGCCGTCTTCGAGGGCGTTGCCGCTGCAACGCGCGGGCCGGATGCGCCGCCTTTGGCATCGTTCCACAACCACGCTCCCAACGTTGCGAGCGTGAACATGGAAATGAAGGCCACGACGCGTCGCTTACGTACGCGCGAGCGCCTCGATCTTCTCCTGTAGCCTACGCTGGTCTTCACGTAACTCATCGATATCCTCGCGCAGCCCTCGAACCTGCGCAGGGACCTTGGCGCCCTTTCGAATTCGGATCGCCGCCTCCATCGCGTCCCGACGCATGCGTCCGTCGACTGCCTGAGCGGCGAGGCGGTCAAGTGCCGGCAATAAGCGTGCGTCCCCAAGCGATTCGGCCGCGAGAACTGCGTCGAGCGCTACTAAAAAGCTCGAATCGTCGAGGCGTCGTTCGAGTTCGTCGACCACGCGCGTTCGCTCCTCTTCAACGAGGGCGCCGAGTCGCCCCAATGCGGTCACCGCAGATCGGCGCAGGTTTTCGCCGTTTTCCGGCTGAGCCGCCCGGGCCAGCAGCCGCAAGACGCGAGCGTCGGCCAGCTCCGCCAGCCCGAACGCGGCGCCGGCTTCGACCGTCCCATTCCAGGACGTCGATCCGATGGCATTTTCGAGCACCTCAAGGGCACGGCCGTCGCGGGTTTTTCCGAGCGCAACCAGAGCTGACGAGCGCACGAAATACGAAGGATGCGAGGCGGCTACTCCGATGAGCGCCGTCGCCGCATCGGCATCGCGATAGTTGCCCAGCGCGGAGGCGACCGCGCGCACCACGCGCGGATTCGCATGGGTCAGAGCCGAGATGAGGAGGTCGCGCGCCCACGGCGCGCGCGTGGCGCCGATCGCGGCCGCGGTCTCGGCGAGGACGCCCCAGAAGGGCTCGTTCGCAAAGGCGGCGACGATCGCCTCACGCGCGATTCGACCGCCGTCTTTCGCCAGCTCGCGCGCGGCGCGAATGCGCGCCACGACGTCGGGGTCGGCGCGCGACGCGGCCGCGGAGTGCTCCGCACCGAGCCGGTAACGCACGTCGGCCAACACGAACGACCCCGGGTCGAAACGAACGAGTTGCGGCTCGAGGTCGAGCGGTACCGCGATCGTTTCGTGTTGCCGCTGCACGGTGGCACGAACGCGCCGTTCGCCCTCGACGAGATCCCGCGCGGCGCCGCGCGGCGGCCCCTCGGCCTTCTGAGCGAAACCGATCTCGACATCGAACGTGTACGCTGGGTGTTCCTCGTCAATCGCCTGGTTTTGGTCGATCGTTACCGTTGCGATGCCGCGCTTGGCATCCCAGGCGACGCCCACGTCGAGTTGCGGATGGCCCTCGCGATAGACCCACTGATTGAAAAAGCCGCGCATGTTTCGGCCGGTCGCCGCTTCGATCGCGCGGATCAAATCGATCGTCTCGACGGAGCGCTGGGCGTTGTCGGCGACGTAGCGCGCCATCGAGCGCCAGAAGCGGCCGTCGCCGAGTTCTCCGCGCAGCATGTGCAGCACCGTCGCGCCCTTCTGGTAGAGATGACGGTCGAAGATCTCGATCGGATCGCGGAAGAGGTTGCAGACGATCGGACGGCGGTACCGCTGCGCGTCCTCACGCAAGTACGCGTTCAAGCAGAGGAAGATATCGTAGAGGTATTCGTCGGGACCGAGATCGGATTCGCGCCATACCGCTTCCATGAAGGTGGCGAAGCCTTCGTTGAGCCATGCGTGGGCCCAATCGCGACACGTCAGCAAATCGCCGAACCACTGATGGGCGAGCTCGTGCGAAACCAGGGGATCGCTGGAGAAATCGAGATGTGCCGTTTCGTCGTGAAGGGTACGGTCCGTCTGGGTGGTGGCCGCGGTGTTCTCCATACCGCCGAAGATGAAGTCGGATACGGCGATCTGCGAGTACCGCGCGTACGGATACGGCACGCCGATGCGCTCTTCGAAGTGCTCGATCATCCGCGGCGTCTTGCCAAAGGCCAGTTCACCCTCGCTTTCGCGCCCCGGCAGCACGTAGTAGAACACGAGAACGCTATTGCGCCCAGCCGTGCCTTGCGCGAACTCGACAAAGGGTCCCGCGACCATGGTCATGAGGTACGTGCTGTGCGGTATCTCTTGGTGGTAGCGGAAGATCGTGCGATCGCCGTCGTCGCGGCGCTCCACGAGCGCGCCGTTGCCGAGCGCGAACATTCCCTTGGGCACGACGATCGTCGTGGTCGTCTTCTGCTTTTCGTGCGGGTAATCCAAACAGGGAAACCAGTAGCGCGCGTACTGGTCTTGGCTTTGCGTCCAAACGTGCGCGATCTTCTCGGGATGCTCGGGGGTGGGCTTGATGAAGAACAATCCATGACGCGGCTTGGTCGCGCGATAGGTGACGGCGATCTCCGCCCGTTCGCCGGCGGGTATCGGCGTCGCGAAGTCGATATCGAGCTTTCCGTCGCGCGATTGAAACGTCGCGGCGGGCTCGACCCGAAAGATCTCCAAGTCGACGGCATCGAGCGTGAGCCGGGCGACCGGCTCGTCGAGTGCACGTACGGTCAGCGTGCAAACCCCATCGAGCGATTCGCTTTCGAGGTGCGGGGTCACGTGGAGATCGATATGCTCCACGGCGACGATCTTATCGGGCCCGTACTGCGGACGCGCACCGGGCAGAGCAAAAGCCTGGTGTTCGCCTCGATCGTCGCGCAGCATGGAGGCCGCCTTAGGAATTACGCGCGCTTTGTCCTGTGATGCGACGATTAGCTACGTTCTGCCGCGGTTTGCAGGCCGCCGGTAACCTCCAGCACGCTGCCGGTTATGAAGTCGCGCTCGGCAGCTACGAAAAAGCGCACGGCGTCGGCGACGTCTTCATAGCTTCCGGGGCGGCCGCGCGGATTGCTCGCCGTGCGGCGGCGCGCCTCCTCGCGGGAGATCGTCTTCTCCCGAATGTCGCCGGGCGCCACTACGTTGACCGTGATATTCTTTGATGCTTCCTCGAGTGCCAGGACGCGAGCGAAGGTCACGACGGCGCTCTTCGCCGCCGCGTAGAGGGAGAGGTTGCGAAAAGGCCGCGTCTGGGCCGAGCCGAGCATCGCGAAGAGGACGATGCGGCCGAACGATGCCGCACGCATCGCGGGAAGCACGGCGCGCGCCGCCAGCACCGCGCTGCGGACGTTGCCGTCGAAGGCTTCGTGGTAATCGTCGATCCCCGCGCCCTCGAAGCGCCCCACGACCAGCGGACCGACACCGTGCACGAGCGTATCGAAGGGCCCGTCGCGCCGCACGGCGCCGTCGAGCTCGTGCTCGACGGCGACGGCGTCATCGCGGAAATCAATTCGGTATGCCGAGGCCGTCGCACCGGCGGCCTCGATCGCGGCAAGCGTCGCGTTAGGCGACGTGCGGCGATGGGTGATCGCGACGTGCGCGAAACCGTCGCGCGCGAGCTCCGCCGCAACGCCAGCGGCGAGGCCTGCAGCCGCGCCGGTTACGAGCGCGCGGCGGTTACGAAGCCCCAATCGAGATCGAAGCGCATCCCATTGCCGCCCATTCCCGTAATCCTCACGCGATGCGGACCGCGTGGAAGCGGAAACGGCAGGTCAACCGAGTACGCGGCGGGACCGTTCTGCCGCAGTCCATTCGTCAATCGGTTACCATCGACAAAGATGCGCAAGCTGTCGGTAACGACGGGCCGATTGAACCCGAAGCGAATCGTCGGACCAGAATTGAAGATCGTGCCGGTCGGCCACTGGGAAACCAGGACGATTCCGCGCGGCCGCGGCGGTGGAGGCATCTCTCGCGGAGGCGGTTGCATCCCCATTGAAGGCCGGCCGCCGTTGATTATCACCGTGCTCGTCGAGTCGTTCCAACTTACCGATGCGCCCAAGGCCTGTGAGATGAACCGCAGCGGAACGAAGGTGACCGAGCCGACGATAAAGGGCGCGACGTCGAGCGTAGTGGGCTGGCCGCCGACCGTCGCCTGCGTCGAGCCGATGCTCAACGAAACGGTCCGGCCGTGCGCGGTGGCGTTGATCTGTCCGCTGGCGTAGACGACGCTCGCACCGAGTTGTTCGAAGATGCCGCGCAGCGGCACGAAGACGCGCCCGGCGCGTTCGATCGGCGGCTGGGAGAAGTTCATCGTCTGACCGTTCACGACGATCGTTACAGGCTGCGCCGCAACCGGAAGAGCGAGCGCGACGACGGTCGCTGCGCAAAGAAGCCAAGAGAATCTCTTCATGAGAGTGCTCTACCCGCGGGCGCGCGGGGTCAACCGGCTAAACAGGCGCCCTCTCCATCGGTTGCGACATTTCCGCTTCAAAGGCGCGGCGATCGGCGCGACGCTCGAAGTAGCCGATCCACGTCTCGTAGATCATCGGCACCAAGAAGAGCGTGAGGATGAGGGAGCTGATCAGGCCGCCGATGATGACCGTTCCCATCGCTTGGCGCCACTCGCCGCCTTCGGCGTAGCCCAGCGCGAGCGGCAGCATGCCGAAGATCATCGCCGCCGTGGTCATGATGATCGGCCGGAAGCGCGTCGCGGCCGCTTGCAGGACGGCGTCGTGCACCCGTAGGCCGCGTTTGACCAGCGTGTTGGAATAGTCGACGAGCAGAATGCCGTTCTTAGCGACCAGACCGAAGAGCATGATGATGCCCAGCATCGAGATGATGTTGAGCGATTGTCCTTGGTCGGGCTCCACGCGTCCCATGAGCGCGAGCAAGATGAGCGCGCCGATGATCGCGAGCGGAACGGAGAACATGACGATCAACGGCTCCAAGAACGAACCGTAGAGAATCACCATCAAGATGTAGACGAGCATGAAGGACGTAACGAGTGCGATGCCCATGTTCGCAAACGTCTCGTCCATGAACTGCGAGTTGCCCTGCGATTTCAGGCCGATGCCTTGCGGAAGGAAGCCCGGCGTCTGCAGCTTCTTCTGCAGCGGCCCCACGATTTGCCCGAGCGAGTATCCCGGAAGGACGTCGCCGTACACGTTGACGACGCGCTCGCGGTTGAGGCGCTCGATCTTCGTCGGCGCGGTGGTCCAGGTGAAGGATGCGACGTCGCCGATCGGCACGAGCGATCCGTCGTTGGCGCGCACCTTGACGTTCTTCAGCGCTTCGTCGGTGCGGCGATCGGCGGCCGGGAACTGCACGCGCACGTCGACTAAGCCCGTGGGCGTACGTACTTTGGTGGCGACCGCGCCATCGACCGCGATGCGCGCGACGGTCGCGACGTCGGATGGATTGATGCCGAGTATCTCGCACTTCTCCCGATCCACGTCGACGTTCATCCGCGGTGCGCCGTTCTCCGCGCTGGTCTGCACGTTCACCGCACCCGGCACGCTGCGCAGGAACTGCGCGACCTTTTCGGCAGCCGGCCCGATCGCTTCGTCGGGGCCGGTGAGCGAGTAGTAGATCGCCGGGCCATTGCTGTTATCGCCGGCAACGTTGAACTCGGCGCCGGGAACCAGGTAGCCGAGCGTGCGGATCTTCTTGATCGTCGCGTTGGTCTGTTTGATCCGGTTGTCTTGCATCGTCGCGTTGAGTTGAGCGTAGTTGCCGCCGGTGACGTTGCTCCAGCCGGCCGGCTTGCGCCCCGTCGTCGCGCTGACCGATTTGATGCCGTCGAAGCCGAGAATCGCCGTTTCGAGCGCCGACACGTAATGGTTGGTCACCGCGATCGGCGTGCCCGGCGGGTAGGTGACCGTCATATCGATCTCGCCCGTCTGCTGCGCCGGCATGAAGTCGAAACTCACCGCGCCCAGCGGGAGCATCAGCAGTGCGAGTACGACGGGCGTAACGAAGGTCGCGATCGTGGTGGAACGCGTGGTGCCGAGCGAGCGCAAGAACCGGACTGGAGCGACGTTTCGGCCGATTCGCGAGCCGCGCCCTCCGCGCAAGAGTTTGCCCACGACGTGCGCGACGGCGCAGACGACTAAGAGCAGCACGTCCATGGTGATCGTCGCCACGCCGCCGCCCGCCGCCAGCGTCAGGGCGTTGATCAGCAGCGCCAGGCAGATGAAGACGACGAACGCGCCGTGCTGTAAGGCGAAGGGTAAGAACTTCGTTCGGTAAAGCTGCAAGACCGTTTCGTAGCGGTGCACGAACGCATTGAGCAGCAGCAGTGCGGCCACGAATATCCCTAGTGCGTTCAGGAGGAACCAGCCGGTGAAGGTGCCGATCGCGAACATCGCCGCCGCCAGCAGCAGCAGAGCGGCGTCCACGCGGCGGTCGTCGAGCAGGCGCACCCAGGCCGGCGGTGCCTCGGAACGATTGAGCACGCTCCACTTTGCAGCGAGCAGCGGCGTGAGCGTGAAGGAGACGAAGAGCGAGAAGAGCGTCGCCGTTACGACGACCGCGCCGTACTCGCGCAGATAGGCGCCGACGATGCCCGACATGAAGGCGATCGGCAGGAAGACGACGACGTCGACCATCGTGATGGCGACGGCCGCGCCGCCAATCTCCGTGCGCCCCGTTATCGCGGCGGACATCGGATCGAGGCCCATGTCGCGATGGCGCGTGATGTTCTCCAAGACGACGATCGAATCGTCGACCAAGATGCCGATGATCAGCGAGAGCCCCATCATCGACATCGAGTCGATGTGGAAGCCGAAGATCCGCATCAAGATGAAGGTCGAGAGAATCGACGTGGGGATCGCGAGAAAGACGACGACCGCGTTGCGCCAGGCGTGCAGGAAGAGCAGCATGACGATGGCCGTCAGCACGATGCCTTCGATCAGTGATTGGCCGACGCCGGTGAGCATCTTCTGCGTGTAATCGGCCGGCGCGTCGATCTCGTGGAAAGCCAGCTGCGGGTATTGCGTCTCGATCTTGGTTAGCTCGGAGCGCAGCGTTTGCGTCGTCTTGATCTGATCGGCGTCGATCGTCGGGTTGACCTCCATGTACACCCGCGGCTGGCCGTTATACGAGGAGATGCTGCGCATCTCGATGTGGCTGTCGTAGGCGTTGGCCACGTCGCCGATCTTGAGCGACTTCACCGGGTACTGCAGTACCGTGATCGGCGAGAGCGGAATCGCCAGCAGGTCGGTGGCCTTTTCGACGTAGTCGTGGATTGCGACGGTGCCCTCGCGGGTCGACTGGGTCATGACGCCGCCGGGTACGTTGAGATTGTTGATCTGAACCGCGTTGAAGATATCTTCGAGCGTCGCGTTCGTGCCGTCGAGCTTGACGGGATCGGGCTCGACGTGAAATTCGCGATCGGCCGAGCCGCGCACGTCGACCGACTGCACGTTGGGAATTTGCTCGATCGCCGGAACGATCTCGGTGTTGATGAGATCGGCGATCTGCGGTTGGCTAAGACTCTTGGAGCTCACCGCCAGATCGAGCAGCGGGGGTTCGGCCTGTCCGGCCTTCGTGACCACCGGCGGGTCGAGATCGCTGGGCATATAGACCCGCGCGACGTCGACGCGGCGCTGCACGTCCACGGCGGCGAGATTCAGATCGGTGCCCATCTTGAACTGAACGATCACCAGGGCGCTGCCTTCTTGCGCGGTCGCGCTGAGCTCGTCGAGATGATCGATGCCCGACATCTGATCCTCGATCGGTTTGATGACCATCCGCTCCATGTCTTGCGGCGACGCACCCGGATACGTCGCGACCACGGCCACGATGGGAAAGTCCGTATTGGGCGGACTCGAGCTGCGCCCGAGCTGCACAAACGAGATGACACCGAAGATCACCAACGCCGCAAAGATGACGATGGTGATCGTCGGACGAGAAAGCGCGAAGCGCGTCAACCACACGATAGAAAATCCATTGCTGCCATGCTCTACGCCGGAAGCCCGGCGACTGTTTCAAACCGGCCCCAGCGGAAGGCGTCTTCGCGCCCCCGGGGTGCCGGGACCCCTCGACGAGGAACCGGCCGCCATGTGCCGCTATGACGCTTAGATGCCCAAAGGGATTCCGCCGGATTGGCACAGCGTGACGCCGCGCCTCGTCGTCGACGATCCGCACGGCATGGTCGAATTCTTAAAGAACGTATTCGGCGCAGGGGGTGAGTACGCGGGTGAGAGGCCATCGGTCGTGCGCATCGGCGACTCGCATGTCATGGTGAGCGGCCGCGAAGCACGCCCCGCGACCGCTGCATTTCTCTACGTTTATGTCGAGGATGTGGACGCGACGTACGAGCGGGCCCTGCAATGCGGTGCCTCGTCCGTCGAAGCGCCGGCGGATCTGCCGTATGGCGATCGGCGGGCAATGGTCGCCGACCGATTCGGAAACACCTGGCAGATTGCGATGTGGTCGGCGGGGCGATGAGCTTTCTTCCGACCCTTCGGGGCGAACGCAGCGAGCGCGTCCCGATCTGGATCATGCGCCAAGCGGGCCGGTATCTTCCGGAGTACCGCGAGCTGCGGGCGCGCCACTCGTTTCTCGAGATGACGCGCACCCCCGAGCTCGCCGCCGAGGTGACCCTCCAGCCCCTGCGCCGCTTCGATTTGGATGCGGCGATCGTCTTCAGCGACATCATGACGCCGCTGGAAGCGCTCGGCATCGAGATCGACTTTTCACCCGGACCGACGATTCGCCGGCCGCTGCGCTCTCGCGAAGCGATCGCCGCGCTGACGCAAAGCGATACCATCGCACCGTATGTCGGTGAGGCGTTGCGGCTGGTTCGCGAGCGGCTGGCGCCCGAGGTCGGCCTCATCGGTTTCTGCGGCGCACCGCTCACCCTGGCGGCATATCTGGTCGAAGGCTCGGGGTCGAAGAACTTCGAGCGCTTTCGGCGTTTTCTGCGCTCCGATCCGGCGGCAACGCACGACTTGCTCGAAAAGCTAACCGAGCTTTGCATCGCCTACCTGCGGATGCAGGTCGGCAGCGGCGCACAGGCTGTCCAAGTCTTCGACAGTTGGGCCGGACTGCTCGACGCCGCCGCCTACGGGGAGTTTGGCATGCCGTATAACCGCCGCGTCATGGAAGCGGCCGGCGCGCGAGGCGCGGCCCGCATCTTCTTCGCGCTCGATGCGGCACATCTGCTCGACGTAGTCGCACACATTCCGGCCGAGGGCGTGGGCATCGATTGGCGGACCGATCTCGCTGCGGCGCGTCGGCGGCTGCCGGGCCACGCGCTGCAGGGCAACCTCGATCCGGCAGTGCTCTTCGCGGGTCGAGAGGCGATTGAACGTGAGGCGCGCCGCGTACTCGATGCCGGTTCCGAGGGCCCGCACATCTTTAATCTCGGCCACGGCATCTGGCCGGAGACGCCGATTGAAGCCGTATCGGCGCTCGTCGAGTGCGTGCATTCTTATAGACGATGACAGAACCGAGCCGGCGGGCAGCGCGGATGGTGCGGGAGTTGCAGGAACGCATCTGCGCGGCGGCCGCAGCCCTCGATCCGTCAGCGGAGTTCCGGGCCGATGACTGGACGAGTGAGGACGAGTCCTTGCGCGGAGGCGGCTCGACGCGGGTGCTTTCCGGCGGCGACGTCTTCGAAAAAGGCGGCGTCAACACGTCGGTGGTAACCGGCGCAGCGCTTCCCCCGAGCGTCGTCGCGCAGCGTCCCGAGTTGGCCGGTCAAGGATTCTTCGCCGCCGGCGCAAGCGTCGTGCTCCATCCCCGCAATCCGCACGCGCCGACCGCGCATTGCAACGTGCGCTATTTTGAAACGCAGGCGGCGGATGGTTCTCCCGGGGCATGGTGGTTCGGGGGCGGCGCCGACCTGACGCCCTACTATCCCGTGCTCGACGACGTGCGCGCCTTTCACCGCCCGCTGCGCGCGGCGTGCGACCGCTATAGCCCCGAGCTCTATCCTACTTTCAAAGCCTGGTGCGATCGCTACTTTTATCTCCCGCATCGCGGCGAAGCGCGCGGCGTGGGCGGCATCTTCTACGACTATCTCGATGGCGCGAAGCATACCTTCGACGAGCTGCTCACCTTCTCGCGCGACGTAGGCGAGGCGTTCGTGACGGCCTACCTTCCGATTGTGGCCCAGCGTTGCATCGAACCGTTCGGCGATCGGGAGCGATCCTTCCAATTATTGCGGCGCGGCCGGTACGTCGAGTTCAATCTGCTCTACGATCGCGGAACGCTCTTTGGATTGCAGAGCGGGGGACGCGTCGAATCGATACTCATGTCGCTTCCGCCGCTCGCGCGTTGGGCATACGACGAACGTCCGGAGCCGGGAACTGCCGAGAGCGAACTGCACCGCTATCTGCAGCCGCGCGATTGGTTCGCCGAGGATCCCTTCGCATGAGTGGATCGGCGGTGCTGCTCGTCAATCTCGGTTCGCCGGCCTCGCCGCGGCCCGACGACGTGCGTCACTATCTCGACCAGTTTCTCATGGATCCCTACGTCATCGACGTGCCGGTGCCGCTGCGCGCGCTCATCGTCAAGGGCTTCATACTTCCGACGCGGCCGAAGAACACGTCGCGGGCGTACGCGAGCATCTGGACGGCCGAAGGATCGCCGCTGATCGTCATCTCCGAGCGGACGCGTCACGCCCTCGAAGAGCGGCTGCAGCGTCCGGTCGGCTTGGCGATGCGATACGGTGAACCGGCTATCCCACGTGCGGTTGCCGAGCTCGCCGCCCGCGCGCCGGGTTGCGACGAGATCGTCGTCGCGCCGATGTATCCACAGTACGCGATGGCGACGACGAAAACGGTTGAAGTGGCCGCGGAGCCCGCGCTGGCGCAGACCGGTCTCCCGTACCGGTTCGTCCCGCCGTTCTTCTCCGATGACGGCTATCTCGGCGCGATGGAGGCGCGCATTCGTAACGATTATCCCGGCGACGCGCAGTATCTGCTCTTCAGTTACCACGGCATTCCGGCGCGCCATCTTCGCAAAACCGATCCGACGCACGCGCATTGCCTCACGCCGAACTGCTGCGCGATTCCCTCGGTAGCGCACGCAACCTGCTATCGCCATCAGTGCATCGAGACGACGGAACGCCTGGCAGATCGGTTGGGATTGGCGGCCGAATCGTATGGATTCTCGTTCCAATCGCGGTTGGGCAGCGGTTGGCTCGAGCCGTTCACTGACGTTCTGCTCGAGCAGTTTCCCGCGCGCGGCATCACCCGCTTGGCGGTCGTCTGTCCATCCTTCATCGCCGATTGCTTGGAGACGTTGGAAGAGATTGCGATTCGAGGGCGGGAGGCGTTCCTTGCAGCCGGCGGTGAGTCGCTCCACTATATCCCCTGCCTCAACGACGATCCACTCTGGATCGAGGCCCTCGCCCAGCTCTGCCGATGAGGATCGCGGTCGTCGGCGGCGGCATCGCCGGCTTGAGCGCGGCGTTGCGTCTCTCCGAGCGCCACGACGTCACGGTTTTCGAGCGCGAAGCGCAGCCGGGCGGGAAGATTCGCTCGCAATCGCTCGACGGATTTCTCTTCGAATGGGGGCCGAACGGGTTTCTCTCCACGGCCTTCGAGTTGCAGAGCCTCGCGAAGGCGTGTGGCCTCGAAAACGAACTCGTAACCGCGCATGAAGCCGCGGCCAAGCGGTACGTCTACTACGCCGGACGATTGCACCCGCTGCCATCGAGTCCGCCAGCGGTCCTGCGCATGTCGCTGCTCACGGTGCGCGGGAAACTTCGGGCGCTGCGCGCGCTCGGCGCGCGCCCGAAGGCCGGAGCGAGCGAGGAGAGCGTTCACGAATTCTTCGCGCGCCGTTTTGGCGATGAGGTAGCAGATCGCATCGCAGCGCCGGTCCTGTTGGGAATTAGCGCGGGGAATGCGCGCGCGACGAGCCTCGACGCGCTCTTTCCGCGCCTGCGCGAGCTGGAACGCGAACACGGCTCGCTGCTTCGCGCCCTCATACGCAGCCGGCGGCCGCCCGGGCGTCTGACGACCGTACGCGGTGGCGGGATGGCGCGGTTAACGGAGGCACTCGCCCGCGCGCTCGATTCGCGGTTCCAACGGTCGTCGGCGGTACGGCGTATCGCTCGAAACGGGGCGAGCTGGCGCGTCGAGCACGCCGGCGGCGAGCTCGGCGCCGACGCGGTCGTGCTGGCGGCGCCCGCCTACACCGCCGCCGCCCTGCTCGACGAGAGCGACCCCGAGTTGGCGGAGCTGCTTCGGAACATTCCATACGCACCGATGCGCGTTGCGGGCATCGCATTTCGCGCGTCAGAGGGTCGCGCGCAGTTCGACGGCTTCGGCTTCCTGGCGGCGCGTGGGCAGGGCGTCCGCATCCTCGGCGCGCTGTACACTTCGACGATGTTTCCCGAGCAGGCGCCCCCCGGGAGCGCCTACCTGCGCGTTTTTCTCGGCGGCGCAGAGGATCCGACCGCGATGGAGTTATCCTCGGAGGCGGCGCGTTCGGTCGTTCGCGCCGATCTCAAGACGACGCTCGGCATCTCCGCCGAGCCGATCGCCTTTCACGAACACCTATGGCCGCACGCGATTCCACAGTACACTTTGGGGCACTCCGCCTTGCTGCGGGAAATCGACGCGCGCCTGCTTTCGCTTCCCGGCCTGGCGTTGACCGGAAACGCCTATCGCGGCATTAGCGTCGGCGACAGCGTGCGCGACGCCGCGGCGGTAGCCGACAGGCTCGCCCTGCTAAGCAACGAATAAACTGAGCACTTCTTCAAGGAGGTGTAATTGATGAACGGTTCTTCAGAAAAGTACACGCGCAAAGACATCCTCGGCCAGTTAATCATGCTGCCCGCCTTCGCGGCCGCGGTCGCCGCCGCCACGACCTCCGCACAGGCAAAAGGCAGCCAAGCATCATTCAAATATCAAAAAACACCAAAGAACGGTCAGAAATGCTCGGGCTGCAAATTCTTCATTGCCGGCTCGAGCAAAACCGCGAACGGCAGTTGCAAGATCGTCGACGGTACGATCAGTCCGAACGGCTGGTGCATCGGCTACTCCGCGAAGTAGTACTGTGCTGTCATCCTGAGCGAAGGCGCGAAGCGCCGAAGTCGAAGGACAAGTCCGTGCGCACCCTGAGCGTAGTCGAAGGGTGCGCTCTGGTGTCATGGTGACCCTGTACTCGCTAGGCTGTGGCGTCAAACGCCTCGTGGTAGCGTACGCTTCCCACCGGCGCCTCGTTACCGAACGCCAGTGCCTGGAAGTACTCTGCGCCAACACCTAGTAGCTGAAGCCCGGAATGGGGCTTGAATCCGAAGCGGCCATAGTAGCGAGGGTCGCCGAGCACGACGCAGGCAACACCACCAAGCCGGCGCAGCTGTGCGATGGCCGCCTTCATCAGCATTGAGCCAATGCCCCGACCCTGGCGACTTGGCAACACTGAGATCGGCCCGAGCCCATACCACCCTGCCGCGCCGCAGGATATCGTGACCGGTGAGATAGCGACGTGGCCGACGATGGCATCGCCATCCGCCGCGACCAAGGAAATCGTCAGCTGACTGCAGCGCCGCAGTGCATTGACGATGAATTGTTCGGTGTGACTCGAGTGCTGCGCGTTTTGAAATGCCGCCTCGGTCAGTCGGCTGATGGCATCAATGTCCGCGACTTCTTCCCTGCGGATGCACTTCGGAAAAGAAATCAATGCACGCGCAAGCAGCTCTGTACTAACGCCACGATAGCGGGAGTGACGTCATCCTCACCTTCTTGTTCTGACTGCACTTCTGTGGCAAGAGCCTTTGGCAGCGATAACCGGTCGGGTACCGATCCACCAGCGGGACAATCTATAGGGTCGCACTTGGATAGCAGGTCATTTGCCTGATTCGTCTGCAGCGTCGTCGCCAGAATATTCAAAATATTGCGCTGACCCGTCACTACTGCTTCGAGGCGCGTCTTTGCCAAATCCAAAGCGCGCTGGTCGTCGCTAGCCGCGCTTTCAGGAAAGACTGACGGGTCGTTAAGCAGGCTATCTATCCTGCTGAGGTTATTCGTAAGCGCTTGAACGAGCTGGACCATTTGAACGTCATCCATCTCCGAAGAAGCCCCCGCGCCTCCCGTTGCAGATGCGCTTCCTGGGTCAGCGAGCGCGTCGAAACGCAGTTTCGCCATCATCAACTGGCCCTGAAAGATGATGCGATCGTTAATACGCAGCCCGGATATAGAGGGTGCGATTTTATTCCGTAACCCGGAGCATAAAACCGAGGCGGCTACATGCCCGATAACTTGTAGCGGCGTTGATGTGGAGGCGGTGCTAGGAGAAGAGACCGGGCAGATGACCGTGGCTGCTACGACTGCCAAAAGCATAGTGCTGTCCTCTCACGCCTTACAAGGCTTTAAGGGATTCCACAGCCAGCGAAGACTTCCTGATTCGTTGTGTGTGCCTACGCCGCGACATCCTGCTCGCGGCGACCGGCGTCCTCGGCCGGATCTCACTCATCAGCGCCAACTGGCGCTCGCCCCCGAATCACCAGCGCCGCATTGATGACTGTGCGTGGGTGCTTCAGACTTTTTTCATCGACGTAGCTTAGAATCTGCGGCATTGTCCCTCTCGGACGCCACAAGGAGAACCGCCTATGCGTTTTTCGCAACAAATTCTAATCGCCGCCGTTGCAACCACGGCAATGGTTGTCTCGACGGGTGCCGCCATGGCGCGCAGTTTCAGCGGCAGCGCCATGAACATGGTTGCCCCAGCCTCGCACGGTTACAGCGGCAGCTGGCCGGTGACCGTGAGCCGTTCGCAGCACAGCAACGGCACGTACTGCCTGACGCTGACCGAAAATGGCCGCAATGGCGGCTCGGCGTCGCTTGTCGTTGGCAGCCAAAAATTCACTTACGGCACATTCCAAGTTATCAACCACACCCTCGTGGCGACTATCCAAGCACAGGGTTACGGCCAGAACGCGGGATTGGTGTTCATCGGATCGGCCAGCCGCGGGACCATCGGCCGGGGGGTATTCGACGATGTCTATGGCGGTGAAGCGTTCGACGAGGGTGCATTGGCGTTCGGCATGAAGGGCGGCTGCTAAAACGGTCCGATAAGTCCGCGTACCGAGTCAAGGCGGACCAATTGCCAGGGTTAGGCGAAGGTCCCGATCGTGTCCACCGGCAGCAGGTGACCCGGCGGATAGATGCCTATCCTGGCGGTTGGCAGGAAGCTCGCCAAGAAAAGGGTGTCGGCAGAATCCACCGCAAGGCCCCCATGGATCGCGTACCTTTTTTGAGATCGTGCGCAGAAGCTTGCGTGTCTTCGCAGCGTAGAGGGTC
>Ga0182015_10001764_pt1 | contig 27734 bp, 26 predicted proteins | sample 712P3MmetaG_FD_120478 | JGI IMG/M metagenome (GOLD analysis project Ga0182015, IMG submission 120478) | Permafrost microbial communities from Stordalen Mire, Sweden - 712P3M metaG | ecosystem: Environmental > Terrestrial > Soil > Wetlands > Permafrost | place: Sweden: Stordalen | collected... | reverse complement strand
GAGACCCGCTCGCAGATCTCGAGCGAGAACTCGAGCTCGGTGCTGGTGAAGCTCTCGGGCGAGTACTCGAGCCGCAGGCGCGTCCCCGCCGCCACGAGCGCGCGGCTCTCGCGCTTCAGCTGCTCGACGGCCCGGACCGCGATCCCGACTATTTCTGCCTTCGGAAGGTTGAAGACGTACTCGCGCTGCCTGGGCGAGGTCGAGTTGTAGAGGTGGAAGATGACGTTCTTCGCGCCCCTGACCGACTCCAGCGAGCGCGTGATCAGGTCCTCGCGGCACTGGCAGAGGACCTGGATCGCGACGTCGCCCGGGACCCGGCCCTCGTCGATCAGCCGGCGGGTGAAGTCGAACTCGATCTGCGAGGCCGAGGGGAAGCCGACCTCGATCTCCTTGAAGCCGATGCGGACCAGCATCTCGAAGAACTCGATCTTCTCGTCCACGCTCATCGGCTGGGCGAGGGCCTGGTTCCCGTCCCGGAGGTCGACGCTGCACCACACCGGGGCTCGCGTGAGCGTGCGGCCCGGCCACTGGCGGTTCGGAAGCGGGACGGGAGGGAAGGGGGCGTACTTGGGGACGGGATCGGGCTGCATGGGAAGGAAAGGTTGAGATTGGCGGATTGCGGGCGGGAGTACAACGCCGTCTCGGCCGGTGCCCGGCCGCGGCGAAGGAAGAACCAGGCGAACGCACGACCCGCCGCTGCGCGGCGTCCCCTAGAGGTCGTGCGCGGACGTAAGTCGAAGGGCCTGGGAGGCGGGTGCCATCTCTTGGCGCCGAGTCAACCGGCGCCCCCCGCGGCTGTCAAGAATCACGGGGGGAACGGTAACCCGTTGGCCCCAACCGGCGTCTTGCAGATTGTGTACGATGGTGCCTCCATAAATCTATGCCTGACGACCAGTCGTTTGATCTGGCTGGCTGTCTGGGCCGCGTTCGCCAGCGCGACCAGACTGCCGCGCGGGAGCTCGTGGAACACCTTCATCCCCTCGTCATCCGGATCGTCCGGGCGCACCTTCCCCGCAGGGTCTCGGAAGAAGACCTTGCCCAGGATATATTTCTGAAAATGTTCACCCGCATCGACCAGTACCAGGGCGCCGTGCCGTTCACCCACTGGGTGTCCCGGATCGCCGTGACCACCTGCATCGACCAGCTGCGCGCCCAGAAGCGCAGGCCGGAGCTGCGCTGGGCGGACCTGAGCGAGCGGGAGACGGACGTCCTCGACTCGGCCATCACGAACGAGAACGACGTGGCCCCGGACGAGGCGCTCGCCGCCCGCGAGCTCGTCCAGAAGCTCCTCGGCCAGCTCAAGCCCGAGGACCGGATGGTCATCCAGTACCTGGACCTGGACCAGAAGAGCATCGCCGAGATCAGCCAGCTGACCGGCTGGAACAAGACGCTCGTCAAGGTGAGGGCCTTCCGCGCCAGACGGAAGTTGCAACGCTTTTACCGGGAACTTACTGAGAAGGAGCACGCGTGAAACCCTCCGACAAATCATGGGAGAGGCTGGTCGCGGCCGCCCGCAGGGCGCCCCCGGCCGGCGACGAGGCAGCCCCGTTCGGGTTCTCGACGCGGGTGGCCGCGCTTGCGTTCGAGCAGCGCCAGGCGCCCCCGGCGCTCTTCGCCCGCACGGCGCTCCGCGCGGCCGCGGTCGCCGGGCTGCTCGCGGCGGCCGCCGTGGCGCTCAACTTCTCCGCCATAAAGGGCGCGTTCGACGACGACCCGGCGTCGGCGGCGCCCGACGACCCCATTGCAGAGGTCGTGGACCTCGGCTCCTAGAACCATGGTCAAAACCTGGCAAGTCGTCCTGGCCACCATCGCCATCTTCCTCGCCGGCCTCGTGACCGGCGGGGCGAGCGCCTTCGGCGTCGTCAGGTGGGCGGCCCGCCATCCCCGGGCCGCCGGCGGCGGGCTGGCGCCGACCATGCAGCGGCCGGGCCAGGTGCAGCAGTTCGGGCCGCAGCTCATGCGCAGCTTCGCGAACCAGCTCGACCTGTCCGACGACCAGCGCGCGAGGATCATCCCCATTGTCAGGCGGACCGCGGCCCAGCTCGGCCGCGACCGGCGCGAGGTCCAGCTGACGACCGCGCTCGCGATCGAGAAGATGCAGGACGAGATCGCCGACGTCCTCACCCCCGACCAGCGCTCGAGGTTCGAGGAGCTGATCAGCCAGCAGCGGGCCAGGCTCCAGCAGCTGCGCCAGTCCGCCCAGCCGCAGGCCTACCAGACCCAGCCGCAGAAATAGGTGTTGCGCACCCGGCCGCGAGGGGCATGTTGCGCCTCGGCCAGGCGCCATGCATGGGCAGGCGCGCGAACCCCGCCAGGGCCGGAAGGCAGCAACGGTACCGACGTCCTACCAGTGCCGTGGAGTGCCTGGCCACTTCATCTCCTTCCTCACCCTTGTCCGCCACAGGCTACCAGGTCATCGCGCGCAAATGGCGCCCGCAGACGTTCGCTGACGTCGTCGGCCAGGACCACGTGGTGCGCACCCTGAGGAACGCGATCGCGCGCGGGCGCACCGCCCACGCCTACCTCTTCGTCGGCCCGCGGGGAACCGGCAAGACGTCGATCGCCCGCATCTTCGCCAAGGCGATGAACTGCACGGGCGGCCCCAACGCGGACTTCGACCCGGCCGACCCCGCGGTGGTCGCGATAGCCGAGGGGAGCCACCTGGACGTGATCGAGATCGACGGAGCGTCCAACAACAACGTCGAGCAGATGCGCGACCTCCTGGAGGGCGCGCGCTACGTGCCCGCCCAGGGCAAGTTCAAGATCTACATCATCGACGAGGTCCACATGCTCTCCACCGCGGCGTTCAACGCGCTCCTGAAGACCCTCGAGGAGCCGCCGGCGCACGTGAAGTTCGTCTTCGCGACCACCGAGGTGCAGAAGGTGCTCCCGACCATCCTCTCGCGGTGCCAGCGCTTCGACCTGAAGCCGATCCCGAACGCCCTCATCAGCGGCCGCCTGAAGGCGATCGCCGACTCGGAGAAGGTCAGGGTGGACGCCGCCGCGCTCGAGTGCATCGCGAGGCTCGCCGACGGCGGCATGCGCGACGCCCAGTCGATCCTCGACCAGATGATCGCCTTCTGCGGGAGCGAGATCGCGGAGGCCGACATCCTCGACGTCTACGGCCTCGTGTCCGAGGCGAAGGTGACCGAGCTGGCCGCGGCACTGGCCGCGGGCGACCACCGCCGCATCGTCGCGATCGTGGACGAGTGCGACTCGGCCGGCCGCGACCTGGTGAGGCTCCTCGTGGACCTGCAGGCCCTCGTCCGCGCGGTGCTGCTCGAGTCCATCTCGGCCGGCGGCGGCACGGCGCGGCTCGGCGTCCCGATGACGACCGAGCAGCTGACGAGGCTCCTCGACGGCCTCCGCGAGGGGGAGGGGTCGGTCAAGCTGGGGCTCGCCGAGAAGATCAATTTCGAGGTCACGCTCCTGAAGGCGGTCGAGGCCAGCCGGGCCCGGGCGATCGACAGCCTCATCAAGGAGCTGGCATCCCTCGCTGGCGAGGCGGCGGCCGCCCCCGAGGGCGGCGAAAAAAAAAAGGCCTGATTGAGCGCCTCGAGGCCCGACTTGCGGGCCTCGGGGCCGGGTCGACGCAAGGAGCGGCGGCCGGAGACGACGAATGGCCGGACGACGCCGACGAGTCGGCGTTCCTGTCGGAGGCCGCCTCGCGCGGGGAGTCGCCGGCGCCCCTGGCAGACCGGGGCGCATCGCCCGTGATCGGCGACAAGCTTCCCCCCATGGAGGAGCTGGTCGCCCGGGTGCCCCCCCGGGTCCTCGGGCTCCTGGACGACCTCTTCCGCGCGAAGTTCACCGGGGTGAGGAAGGTCCCGGCGGAGCCCGCCGCCGGGGACGCGCGACCCTGAGCGCGGCTATTGCTTCCAGGTGTGCCCGAGCGCGCGGCGCCCCGCGACGTCCTTCAGGTACAGGTACGCCTCCACCCGGCGATCCGAGAACGGCGCCTCGAGGGGCACGGCCTCGCGGGCGTACAGGCCCTGCGGGACCCCCTCGAGCTCGTCGAGCTCCGCCAGGCACCGTCCGTCGACGGACCAAACCTCGCCGGTGACGCCCTCTGGCGCGCCGGGCTTCGCCACCATCCCGGGATAGCCCTCGAGCTCATAGAGGGCGAACCCGGGCGCCGTCCGCGCCGTGCCGACGAAGGCCTGGCCGTCCATGTGGCGGTGGTTGCTGCCCCCCCGCTTAAGGGTCCCGTAGACGAAGACAAGCGTGGCGGCGGCGCCCCCGGCTGCCGCGGCCGGACCTTGCGGGACATCGACGACCAGCGCGGTGGTGTTGTCCCTGCCGGAGTTCTGGACGGCATATTCGACCAGCCTCTGCGCGACGCCGGGGCTGTCCGCCCCGGACGGGTTTCCGCGGATGATCTCCTCAATCTGGCGGTCCCAGAGGCCATCGACCAGCCCATCGGAGCAGATGAGGAACCGGTCGCCGGGCCCGTAGGCCACAGCGCCGATCTGCGGCTCGAAGAACTGGGTGCCCGCGCCGAGCGATTGCTGGAGGGCGTTGCGCCGGGGATGGGTGCGCGCCTCCCGCTCGTTCAGCTCCCCCTTGCGCCGCAGCCAGCCCACGTGGCTGTGGTCATGCGTGACCTGCGTGAGGCCGCCCGCCTTCGGCAGGAAATAGATGCGGCTGTCGCCGACATGGCCGAAGTACATCCACTGGGGCCTGAACCAGCAGAGGCTAAGTGTCGCCCCCATCCCCGCGCACTCCGAGTAGGAGGACCCCAGCTTTTCCAGGTCGGCGTGGATAGCCGTGATCAGCTCCGAGAGGACCTCGGTGAACCCGCCCGCCATCCCGGCCGCCGAGAGCCGGAAGCTCCGGGGCAGCAGGCGCGTGATCCGGTCGACGGCGATCCTGCTCGCGAACTCCCCGGACTTGGCGCCGCCCATCCCGTCGCTGACCGCGAAGACGAAGTCGGCGTCCCTGAGCGAGGCCTGCCCGGTCTTCCCGAGGTGGTTCACGTCATGCCCGTCAAACTTGAGCGCGAGGAAGGCGTCCTCGTTGTTGGGCCTGTAGCGCCCGATGTGCGTCAGTCCCGACCACCGGAGGTCGGGGGCGCCTTCGCCCGCGGAGCGGGTATGCGGGACCGGCGGGCTCATTGCGCGGCCGAGGGCTTCAGGGACACGGAGTTCGCGCCGCCGTCGAGTATCGTGGCGAACTCGAAGTCGATCACGCAGAACCTGCCGTCGGAGGCGCGGTAGGTGATGTTGCGCAGCTCCGGGTCCTCGTGGCGCACGCCGTAGCGCTCGAGCTCGGCGAAGAGCTCGGCCTGCCTCTCCGCGTTCACCTGGTCGACGCGCGTCCCGCAGTTGGTGGTGATGATCTTCAGCTGCGCGGGGTCGGACTCGAGGAGCCGCGGGACAAACGGGCAGCCGCGCTTTTCCAGGTGCTTCAGCACGCGGACCTCCTGCTCGAAGCGCTCCCTTGCCAGGTGCCCGCGGAAGGTCTTGTGCACCCTCCCGTCGAAGCTGATGCGCACGAGCGCGCGGGGAGTGTCCTTCATTTCATGCATGCGTAAGGTGATGACAATCCGCGCCTGGATCGGGGCTGGCAAGAGCGCTCGGGGCCGCCGGATTCTCTTTTGCCCCCGCCAGTCAGAGCCGTCATGCCAATATTAAGAAAGTATTAATCTTCTAATTGCCTCTGGCACGCAAGGTGCTGAATTGGGTTCCGAGTTTTCGTTTGCGGTCAGTCGGGGCCCCAAAAAATCCCTGTGCCTACGGCGCGAAAATATCAACCGGATCCCCAGCACTAAATCGTTTAACCATGCCCAAATACAAACTCGAATACATCTGGCTGGACGGCTACACGCCCATGGCCAGCCTGCGCAGCAAGACCCAGATCAAGGAATACGCCAGCTTTCCGAAGCTCGACCAGCTGCCCCTGTGGGGCTTTGACGGGAGCTCGACCCAGCAGGCGGAGGGGAAGAACTCGGACTGCATCCTCAAACCGGTCGCGGTCTATCCCGACACCACCCGCAAGGAGGGCGTGCTGGTCATGTGCGAGGTGCTGATGCCGGACAGCAAGACGCCGCATCCCTCGAATTCGCGGGCGACGATCCCGGATGACCCGGGCACGTGGTTCGGCTTCGAGCAGGAGTACTTCTTCTTCAAGGACGGCCGCCCGCTCGGGTTCCCCACCGGCGGCTTCCCCTCCCCGCAGGGCCCCTACTACACCGGCGTCGGCTACAAGAACGTCGGCTGCATCGCCCGCAAGATGGTCGAGACGCACATCGACGTCTGCCTCGACGCCGGGATCAACCTCGAGGGCATCAACTCCGAGGTCGCCAAGGGCCAGTGGGAGTTCCAGATCTTCGGCAAGGGCTCGAAAAGCGCCGCCGACCAGATGTGGGTGGCCCGCTACATCCTGGAGAGGATCGGCGAGGAATACGGGGTCGACATCGAGTGGCGCTGCAAGCCGATACTCGGGCCCTTCAACCAGGCCCTGGACTGGAACGGCTCCGGCATGCATGCGAACTTCTCGACGACCTACATGCGCGAGGTCGGCGGCAAGGCCTACTTCGAAAAGCTCATGGAAGCCTTCAACAAGCACCGCGACGAGCACATCGCCGTATACGGCGCGGAGAACCACCTGCGCCTCACGGGTCTCCACGAGACGCAGTCGATCGACAAGTTCAGCTACGGGCTCGCGGACCGCGGCGCCTCGGTGCGCATCCCGCACAGCTTCGTCAACAGCGGCTACAAGGGCTACCTCGAGGACCGTCGTCCGAACTCGGCCGCCGACCCGTACCTGGTCGCCGGCCGGATCATAAAGACGATCCAGACGGTGCCGACGGCCTGACCGGACGCCGACTCGCAGCTTCAACGGCGCCATCCCCCGGGATGGCGCCGTTTTTATGTTCGCGGTCGGCGAGGCCGGCTGGGCAGTCTCGCCCCGGGCGGCGACGCCCGGTCTCCCCAAATGCCTGCCACCCCTACATCGGCCCGCGCCCCGGCCTGGGAATGGGCGCGAACGCTCCTCCTCGCGGCTAACCTGGCCTGGACGACGCTCTGCCTCGGGGGGTTTTTGCCCGGCACGAAGGTGGCCATGGCCGTCATGACGGCGGCGCTGGTGGCCGTCCATTTTGCCGATCCGGCCCGGGGCGCGCGCGCGCATCCGGCGGGACTGCTTTTTCTCCCCTTCCTCGCCTACGCCGCAGCCAATGTGCGCTGGGTGACGCCGGTCCGCTGGCTCGGATGGACCGACTGGCTCAACTGGGCGCAGGCGATCGCGGTCTTCTGGGTCGTCCTGAACGGCGTCTGCTCGCGCGAGTGCCGGAGGTTCCTCTGCGCCGTCGTCGTCGGGCTCGGGGTGGCCGCCGCGGTGCTTGCGGCCTACCAGCATTTCGTGAAGCCCGACTGGCTCATGCTCGGCAGGAAGCAGGCCGAGCAGTTCATCGGCCGCTCCTCCGGGTCGTTCGGGATCCCGAACAGCCTTGGCGTGTTCATGGCGCTCCTGATCCCGCCCGTCGGCGCGCTCGCGTTCGGGCCGGGGCGGCGGATCGGGATTCGCCTCGTCTCGGGCAGTGCCCTCCTTTTCCTGTGCGGCGGCTTTGTCCTTGCGGTCAGCAGGGGCGCGTGGCTCGCCCTCGCCGCCGCGTTCGCGCTGAAGGCGCTCCTTTCCCCCGGCAGGAGCCTGGCGCGCCGCCTCGCCGGGGCGGCGGCCGTGGTCGCGGCGGCGGCCGCCGCCGCCGCCATCCTGTACGCCTCATTTCCCGTCATGCGCTCGCGGGTCGACCAGCTGGTGAAGGACGCCGGCGAGCGCACGCGCCCGATCCTCTGGCGCGGGGCCTGGGGGATCTTCGAGACGCATCCCGTGGTCGGCGGCGGCGGCGGGAGCTTCGACACCCTCTTCGAGCCATATCGTCCGGTGGGATTCCGTGACGAGCCCTTCTACGCGCACTGCGACTACCTGAACACGCTCTGCGACTACGGCGCCGTCGGGTTCCTGCTGCTCTTTGGCGCCGCGGCGGCGGTTGCCTGGAGGTGCACGCGCGCCCGCGGGCTGGCCGGGGCGGCCTTCACGGGGCTCCTCGCCTTTGCGATCCACCTCCTGGTCGATTTCCACCTGAAGATCCCGGCCCTCGCGATGATCGTGGCGACGGTCGCGGCCCTCGTCACCGCCGAGGCATGGCCGACGCGGCGCCCCCCGTCGCCCGGCCGCTGGCCCGCGCGGGCGGCCGCGCTCTGCGCGGCGGCCATCGTCCTCGTGGGGACATTCGCGTGGGTGGTGCCGAAGCACCTCGCCGAGGATTCGCGAAGGATCGCCCGCGAGCGGATCGACAGGATGGCCCTGGACGGGGCCGACGTCTCGCGCGAGGGGGACGCCCTTTCGGAAATAGGGCTGCGGCTCGCCACGGCGGTTCTCCTCGACCCCTCGAATGCGCAGGCCCACTCCGACAAGGCCTACGCGACATCGCTGACGGCGCTCGTCGATCCCGCGGACACGCGCGTGGACGGCGTCGCGGTCGAGAGCGAGGCCCGCGCGGCCGTCAGCCTCTGCCCGGTCATTCCCGAGTTCTGGATACGGCTGGGCACGGGCCTCGACATGGAGGGCCATTGGGCGGAGGGCGGCGACTGCTTCGTCCGTGCGCTCGCTCTTGGGCCCAACCGGCCCGATGTCTGGTACTACCAGGCCTATCACCTGAGCCTCGCCCGGAACCAGATGGGGCCGGCAATGGCTGCCGCAGGGATCTGCTTGCGTCTTGACCCTGGGTTCCCTCTTGCACAAGCATTGCGTCAACGATTGGGTGAACGGCTAAAACATCCGCCCTGAACGCCATTTCCATGCTCAACAAGACGCTGCTTGTCCTCATCTTAGGTCTTTTCACCGGCTTGGCGTCGGCCAGCGCCCAGACGCCAACCTCCACGCCCGCCAGGGTCAAGGGCCGTATTCTGGCCGCCCGCGTCCAGGGCCAGGTGACTGCCGTCGCCAAGGCGACCGGGGCGACAACGATCCTAAAGGACGGTGACTCGGTCACCGATCAGACGCGGATCGTGACGGGGGCCGGGGCCAGCGTCATCCTCGTGTTTTCAAACGGAGCGACGGTCGACATCGCCGGCGACTCGACGCTCGACATCGAGGATTTCGAGCAGGATCCCTTTGCCGAGACGGTCAAGGTCGCCGACCTGAAGCAGGAGCCGGGGACCTCGACGACAAGGCTCAGCCTGACCAAGGGCGAGCTGGTGGGGAAGGTCGTCCACCTCAACGTGGACAAGGGCTCGGAGTTCACCGTGCAGACGCCGGTCGGCGCGGCCGGCATCCGCGGCACCACCTTCATGATCGTCTACAACCCCGGCCCCAATGGCACGGCGACCTTCTCGATCGAGACATCGGATGGAAGTGTCGTCTTCACGACCGCGGCGGGGACCTTTGACGTGCCGGCGGGGCAGCAGATCACGGAGACGTTCGACATCAATTCGGGACAGCCCACCACGCCGATCCTCCTGACCGACCTGCCGCCCATCGAGGCCGCGCAGATCCAGGTGATCTCGCAGACCATCGTGCAGGCGTATCTGAACATCCTGTTCCCGCCCTTGGCTCCGCCGCCTGCGCCGCCCGCGCCGGGTGGGCCGCCGCCCGCGGGAAGCGACAGCTCCGCATCCGGAACGCCCTCGTCGCCGACGGCGTCGCCCCCGTCGACGACACCGGGCGCCGGCGGACCCTGACCGCAAATCTGCTTTCATTGCGGGTGCGCGCTGAATAGCGTCGGAGCCCGTGGCATCCCTGAAAAAGTCCGCGCTTTTCCGGCTGCGCTGGCTGCTTCTTGCGCCCATCCCGCTTGCTTGGTGCGTGATCGCGCACCTGGGCCTTCTCGGGTTTCTCGAGAACAAGGTGATCGACCTGCGGTTCCGCTACCGGGGCCCGATTGATTCCCCGGTCAACGTCATCTACCTGAAGATGGACTCGCTGTCCCTGGACGAGATCGGCGGGTGGCCCTGGAGCCGCGAGTACTTCGCGACCGTGGTGCAGACGCTGATCGACCGCGCGGGCGCCAAGGCGGTCGGCATGGACCTTGTCTTCTCCGACGAGGGCGTCGCCGAGGCGATCGATATAAAGAAACTGGTCGCCGGGAACCGGGCCCTCGGCGCCTTCCTGCGCCGGACCCCGTCGGCGATCGTGGGTGCTTCCTACACCGCCGGCGACTTCCGGGACATCAACGGCAAGATCCGGATCAGGGAATTTCCCGACGTGAGCCGGAGCGACCTGCCGCCGACAAGCCAGCTCGAGACCCCGGAGCTTCCCTCCTTCAATATCGGCTCCGGCAAGAAGTATTCCCCGCCCGGTGTTGCGCTGATCGACACGGTGGACGGCGGGACGCGCTGGGTGAGGCTCTATGCCCCTTCCGCGGCCCGGACCTACTACGCCATGGCCGTGGAGCTGGCGCGCATCTACTACGGGGTCGACAGGAATGACATCAGGATCACGGACGACCACATGGACCTCGTCCGAAAGGACGGCTCGGTCGCCGCCCGCATACCCCTCGTCCGCAAGCAGATGGTCGAGATCAACTGGTTCTCGCAGTGGGCGGACGCATCCCGCAACCCCGGGACGGGCTTCAGCGTCGTCTATGCCTACAGCAAGTTCCTCGATTCGGAAAAGCCCGAGGAGCGGGCGAGCGCCGAGGAGTTCTTCAGGCAGTTCAAGGACGCCGTGGTGATGATCGGTCCGACGGACAAGCTCCAGTGGCACGACGTGTCGCCCACGCCGCTCGACGAGGGCGACGTCCCGCGGGTGAGCGTGCACGGAAACCTCTTCAAGACGATCGTCTCGGGGAAGTACCTGCGCCGCCTGCCCGAGTGGGGGGCGTATGCCATCATCTTCGGGCTCTCGGCGCTCGTCACGCTCCTCGGCCTCTCGGGCGGCGGCCGCGCCGTCTTCACCAAGGTGATGGCGGTCCTCTCCGCGGTCCTCTACGTCGCGGTGGCCTTCCTCGTCTTCAAGACGAGCCAGATGATCATACCGGTGGTGGCGCCCCTCGGCGCCGCGGTCACCACCGGCGTCGTCGGCCTCCTCTGGCAGATCGTCGAGGAGCAGAAGCAGAAGGGGCGGATAAAGGGGATGTTCGGCGCCTACGTCTCCCCCGCGCTCGTGGCCCGGATGGTGGACTCCGGCGAGGAGCCCAAGCTCGGGGGCGTCGAGGAGAACATCACGGCCTATTTCAGCGACATCCAGTCGTTCTCGAGCTTCTCGGAGAAGCTTTCGCCGTCGCGCCTGGTCGAGCTGATGAACGAGTACCTGACCGCGTGCACGGACATCGTGCAGGCGGAGGGCGGGACGCTCGACAAGTACATCGGCGACGCCGTCGTGGCGATCTACGGGGCGCCCCTGGCGCTTCCCGACCATCCCCACCGCGCCTGCATCGCCGCCCTGCGCGTCCACCGGCGGGTCGACGAGCTCCGTGAGAAGTGGAGGCACGAGGGCGACCGCTGGCCCGAGATCGTGCACAACCTGCAGACCCGGATCGGGCTCAACACCGGCCCCGTCGTCGTCGGGAACATGGGAAGCCACACCCGCTTCAACTACACCATGATGGGCGACAACGTGAACATCGCGGCGCGCATGGAGAGCGGCGCCAAGAGCTGGGGCGTCTACTCGATGTGCACGGAGACGACCCGCCTCGAGTGCGAGAAGGTCGACGCGACGCGCATCCTCTTCCGCAGGCTCGGCCGCATCGTCGTCAAGGGGCGCACCCAGCCGCTCCCGATCCACGAGCTCGTCTCGCTCACCGAGCACGCCACCGACGCGATGCGGGAATGCGTCGGGATATTCGAGCAGGGGCTCGCCCGGTACTACGCCCGGGACTGGGACGGCTCGATCGCGCTCTTCAAGCGCTCGGAGCTCCTCGAGCCGAACGGACCGGGCAGGGCCGCCGGGACGAGCAACAATCCATCCCTCGTCTACATCGCGATCGCGGAAGGCTACCGCGAGGAGCCCCCTCCAATCGAATGGGCGGGCGTCTTCGAGATGAAGGAGAAGTGAGCCGGCTTCAGACGCTGATCCGGCCCCTGAGGTAGAGGACCCCCTTGCCGGCCATACGGACCCGGCTCCCGTCGAGCTCGCACCAGAGCTCGCCGCCGCGCCGGGAGACCTGTCTCGCGTGGAACCTCGACTTGCCGAGGCGCCTCGCCCAGTACGGGACGAGCGTGCAGTGGGCGGACCCGGTGACGGGATCCTCCGCGATGCCGGCGTCGGGCGCGAAGAAGCGGGAGACGAAGTCGCAGTCGGTGCCGGGCGCCGTCGGGATGATTCGCCCGGGGACGACGAGGCCCAGGGCGGCGAAGTCGGGCGCGAGCGCCCTCACGTCAGACTCGGTCGCATAGACGCACAGCCACATCCTCTCCGAGCGGAGGACCTCGGTCGGGGGGAGTCCAAGGCCGCTCAGCAGCTGCGCCGGGGGCTCGGCCGGCGACGCGGGGCGCGAAGGAAAGTCGAGCTCGAGGAGCTCCCCGCGCCGGGCGACCGACAACGGCCCCGACTTCGTGTCGAATATCACGGGCGACTCGACCTGGCCCAGCTCGCCGTACAGGACGTGCGCCGTCGCGAGGGTGGCGTGGCCGCACAGGTCGACCTCGACCGCGGGCGTGAACCAGCGAAGCTCGGCCCGCGCGGGACCCGTGCGCACGAAATAGGCCGTCTCGGAGAGGCCGTTCTCGTTGGCGATGCGCTGGAGGAGCGCGTCATCAAGCCATGAATCGAGGGGCACCACCGCTGCGGGATTGCCGCCAAACGTCCGGTCGGTGAAGGCGTCGACCCAGTAAATCGGGAGATTCACGTCATCTTGGGGGATCGCGGTTGGCGGGTTCCTGCGGCGGGGGCTCGCGTCCCGCGGCCGGGGCCGGGGCGGCGCGGGGGGGAGCCGGCGGCGCGGCCCGCGGAAGGGGAGGCGGGGCCTCGCGGGCAGGCGCGTCGGGGGCCGCGGAAGTCTCGACAGGCCCCCGCTCAACGGGCGCCTCGTACCGCACGACCCGCGGCGGTTCCTGGGGGGGGATGCTGCGGGGCTCAACCTCGGCCGGCGCGGCCGGCGCCGAACCGGCGACTGGATTGCCAGGGAAGCTCTGCACCGGCCTCCCGAGCATCGGGGCCGCGGTCCGCGGGACCGGCACGCCCTCCGGGGCCGACGCCGTGAGCGGCGCGGACGCCGGCATCCTGTAATGGGAGGGCGGCGGGTCCGGCGCGCCGGGCATCGCGCGGGGCTGCGGGATTCCGGTCCCGTGGACGGGGATCGCCGGGGGGACTGCGCGCCGGGGGCCATCCGGAGGATGCCAGGCGCGCGCCCCGGGAGGCGGCTGGTCGCCCTGGAAGCGCGGGGGCTGCCATCCGGCCCGCCCGTTCCACGTCCCCGGGGCACCGGCCCAGACCCGGTGGCGCCGCCAGTCGAAGGCGTAGGACAGCCATGCGCCCGCCGGATAGGCCTCGCCGAAATTCTCGAACGGGCCGCCGTATCCGTAGTAGGGATCCTCTGAATACACGACGCTCTCGTCGTAGACCGGGATGTACACGGCGTCGGGCTGCGCGGGAACGATCTCGATCTCGTCGTTGTCCATGTACACCTGCTGCTGGGGCGTCGAGACAAGCGCCCCGGCGGCAAGCGCGCGGGCCCGCAGCCGCTGGACCGAATCCATCACGCCGGCCGGCGAGGCGAGGAACGCGGCGCCGAGCGCCTGTGTCCAGTCCATGTTGTCCGCCATCCACGTGATGACCGTCGGGTAGTGGGCCAGGGCGCGCACGCTCGGGTCCCAGGGCTGGCTGTCGATCCGCGTCATGTCGCCGTACTGGACGAGGTAGGCCGCCGCCGCCGCGATGTCGGAGGGCACCGTGGACGCCGGCAGGATGAGCGCGATCAGCGGGTCGGGGTAGAGGGCAATCGGCGCCACCAGGGTGTCATAGGGGCTCGGGACGCCGGCCCGCTTCGGGGCGTCCACTGCCCCGGCATCCTGAGGGGGGGTGGGGGGACGGCCCGGCGGGTCTTCAGCCGCAGGCAGATACTTCGCGCTGGACAGTGTCAGAAGGGACACGGCGGCGCAGGTCAGCAGAGTGGATGCCTTGCCTGGGGTCATGGGGAAAAGCTGCAAAAACGCCCAACCAGATGCAAGACGCGCGCGCCGCGCTAAGGATTCCCGCCCGGGAGCGCAGCCCTGCCGATGCGGCAGACCTCGGCGATCGCCGCCGCATAGGCGGCGGCGCCCTCCTCGAGCCAGCGCTCTCCCTTTTCGGCGGTGGCCGCCGTGGCGTCGCCCATGACGCCCGACTTGGAGACGTCGCGGGAGGCCCAGGCCACGAGGGCCGGCGCCGCCACGGGCCTCACCTCGCCCGGATCCTCGATGCGCGCGGGGAATTCGCAGACGGCCCTCGAGGGATCGGCGAGGCGCCCCGCGGCGGCCATCACCCAGGAGGTCTCGACCTCGCCGGCATGGATCCCAAACGTCGCCTCCTGGGCGGACAGCCCGGCGACAGGCCCGGACTGGAGGAGCCCGGCCCGCAGCCCGAAGAGCTCCCGGATCTCCCGGAGAGTCGGGACAAGGACCGGCACGTTGCCGCCGTGCGTGTTGATGACGGCGAGGGATCTAAATCCCCAGGCATGGATCTGCCGGGCCACGGCGAGGATCTGAGAGCGCAGGGTGTCCCTCGAGATCATGAGCGTCCCGGGGAAGCCGGTGTGCTCGTTGCTCTTCCCGATCGTTATGGGCGGGGCGACGTAGCACGAGGCCCCCGCCGGGAGCCGCGCGAGGGCCAGTGAAAGCCACACCTGGCCCATGAGGGCGTCGACCGCCACGGGGAGGTGCGGCCCGTGCTGCTCGATCGCCCCGGTGGCGAGGATGACGGGGGCCCACGCCTTGTCGGCAAGCGCGCCGACTTGGCGGAGGGTCATCGCCGGGAGGTACCTGTCGCGGTACGACGGGAAATTCATATTGGCGCGATCTTCGCCGCCAGAGGGGGCCTTCCATGGATGTCCGAGATCAGCTTCGCGAGGCGCCCGGCGGCGCCCGAGAGGATCGCCGCGCCCTCGGCGCGCGCCGCCTCCAGCGGAACCGGGCGCCCGGAAAGGGGGACGACCGATTCGTCGCCCCAGAGGGCGGCGGGCGCCTCGGGGGGCCCGGTTTCGCCCTGCTCGGGTTCGCGCCCCTCCAGGGCCGTCAGGAGCGTCTGGATCCTCCTGCGGCTTGCGCTCCGCACGGGATGAAAATCCAATCCGATCGCGCTCAGGTGGACCTGGAACATGTGGAGGCCCCGCGAGACGCGAAGGTCGCGGGCCGCCGCGCTGCAGAGCTCCTCGCTCCATGGGCTTGAGTTGAGGAGGACAATCTTCCTGAAGCCCGCGGCCGCCACGGACGCGGCCACCTCCGCGATCATCGCGTGCGCCGTCGGCTGGTCGACCGCGAAGGCGCAGGACGGATCCGCGCCGAAGGCGAACCTCAATGGGGGGACGACCAGGGGCTTGCGGTCCCTGGCGACAAGGCGGCACGCCTCGCGCAGGATGTTCATGAGCACGGTCTCCTCGGAGTCGAGCGGGTGGCCGAGCCCCCAGTCGGCCATTCCGGCAAGCGGCAGGATGACGGCGGTTCCCGCTGCGTCCGGCCACGCGCCGATGGCGGGTGACGAGTGCCACGGCCAGAACGTCGCGTCGTCGGCGACGCAGAGGGCCGGTGCGACCGGCGTGGGGTCGTGGGGATCCATCACGCGCTCATCTCATGGCGACAACCTCGATCTCGACGCAGCAGCCCTCCTTGGCCAGGCCCTTGACCTCGAGGAGCGTGCTCACCGGGCGCGTGTCCGCGAAGTGCCGGTTCCGGACCGGCGCGAACTTCTCGAAGTCGGGCATGTGGGTCAGGAATGTCTGGACCTTCACCACGTCGCCGAAGTCCATCCCGGCGGCATGGAGGATCGACCCGATCAGCCGAAAGACGTATTCCGTCTGCGCCGCGGCGTCATTCGGGGCGACGACGCCGCCCTCGGGATCGATGGCCAGCTGTCCCGTGACAAACAGGGTCCTTGTCGCCCCGTCCTCGACGAGGAGGCCGGGACTGTAGGCGCCGCGCGGAGCGGGATGGCCCGCCGGATAGATGAGCGTCTTCTTCATGGGCGTTGCCAAGGATTCCATCTTACCGGCGACGAGGTCAACCCGGGGCTAAGGCGGCCGCCTTCCGCGGGGGAGCCGGCATCGGCTCGATCCTCCCGAGGAGGAAGACGAATGCGATGACGCCGACGACGAGGACCGCCCCCGCGACGAGGAACGCGCCCTCGAACGAGCGGGTTTCCTTCAGGATGAGTCCGGTCACGATCGGCGCGGCAATCCCCATTGCGTTGACCGAGAAGTTCATGATCCCGCCGACGGCGCCCACCCCCCCGGGCGGGGCGATCAGCGAGGGGAGGGACCATCCGACGGGCGCCGCCGCGGCGAGGCCGCCGAGCGAGACCGAGATCCAGAAGATCGCCCAGGCCGGGTCCGATGTCCTGGTTGCCCCGAGGACCGCGAGCCCGATGAGCATCCCGGAGACGAGCACCGTCTTGCGGACCCGCGTCTCGTCGGAGCCGCGGGCGATCAGGGCGTCGATCAGCCATCCTCCGACGAGGAGGTCCGTCACCGTCGCCACCGCCCAGGGAATCACCGTGTAGCCGGCCGACCTGAGGACGCTCATCCCGCTCGTGGTGACAAGGTAGCTCGGCAGCCAGCTGAGGAAAAGGTAGAAGGAGTAGCCATAGGCCCCGAAGCCGATCGCCAGTCCCCAGATCTTCGGCTGCGTGAGCAGGTATCCCAGCATGCCGAGGGCTCCCCCCTCCGAGGGGCCCTCCTGAACGGCGCCCCCGGCGAGGATGTGGTCGTACTCGGCGCGGCTCAGCTTCGGGTCGGCGCTCGGATCCCTGTAGAAAACGAGGAAGGCCAAGAAGTAGACGAAGCTGATCGCCGCGGATATCGCGAAGCCCCACCGCCAGCCGAACCTCACGACGGCGAACGCGATCACCGGGATCCCGAGGACGTTCGAGAACTTGGCGGCGGCGTCGAATATCGAGGTCGCGCGGGCGCGCTCGGACCTCGGGAACCAGTGTCCGGTCGCCTTCGACACGGCGGGAAAGGACGGGGCCTCCGCAATCCCGAGGAGGAACCGCGCGGCCACGATTCCCCAGAATCCGCCCGCCACGGCCGTGACCGCGGAGGCCATCGTCCACAGGAGCGATCCCCAGCGCCCGACCCGGGTCACGCCCAGGCGGTCGACGAGGAGCCCGATCGGGATCTGCAGGACCGTGTAGGTCCAGAGGTACGCGCTCAGGAGGACGCCGAGGCCCGCCGGCCCGATGTCGAGCGCCTTCTGCAGCTGGGGCGCGGCGATCGAGAGGTTTATCCTGTCCAGGAAACTGACGAGGATTCCCGAACCCAGGAGGACGCCGATCCCCCAGCGCCTCCGGGGAATGCGGGTTACGGAATGGGTCGGCACGCGGGGCAATCTGATGGCGCGCCGGGACTGTTTGCAAAGTTTGTATTCGGGCGGCCGCGCGGGTCCGGGCCGACCGGGCGCCGCTCGCCCAACTCGGGGCTCGCTTGGGGCGGCCCCCCGGGCAATCTGGTCAGGGATGCCGCTGGTATTTCTAGGTTTGGCCATCGCAGCACTTTGGATCAACCTGTTGGGTGCCGGACTGGCCGCTAGGCGCTGGGTCGGCGACTACGCCATCGCCAAGGCCACCGCGGTTCTCCTGGTCTGCCTTTCCGGCTTTTTCCTGGAGCACTTCAGGGGTCTCGGACCCCACCTGTGGCTCCTTCCCTTCACGACGGCGGTCTCACTCCTGCTGATCTGGCGCAACTGGCCATTCATGCGCGAGAACCGGGGGATGGAGGCCCTCTTCGGCGCCGGCTTCCTCTACTGCCTCGCCTGGCGGTACGCGTTTCCGGACATCGACTACAGCGAGGACAAGATGCCGAACTTCGGCCTCATAGAGTCCTACATGAGGGGCACGCGGCTGCCGCCGCCGGACCTGTGGCTATCGCACTTCAGCGCCAACTGCTACTACAGCTTCCAGCACTACTGCGCCGCCCTCCTCGGGCGCCTGCTGGGAGTCGGCCCGGGGCTCAGCTACCACCTGGCGTTCTGCACCATGGTGGGCTTCCTCTCGCTCCTGATGGGCTCGTGCTTCGTCAGGTTCGGCTCATGGACGCTCGGCCGCTGGACCGGCATGCTCGCGCTCTTCCTCGGCGGGAGCGGCGTCGCCGTCGCGGTGCACGCCCTCGTCAGGAACGCCACCCCCATCGACATCGTGCGGTTCCTGGGCGGGGCGATCATCCATGACGAGCTCACGCCGCTCGGCCACCGGGTCTCGTCCTGGATGGAGACCCCGCATCTCGAGGCGCGAGACCTCCCGATGGAGCCCCTCAGCTACTTCCTCACGAAGGGCGACTTCCACCCGCCGCTGTCGGGCTTCCTCCTCCTCGCATTCGCGGCGGCCCTGATCGCGGCGCAGGAGACGGGGGCGACCGGCAGGAAGCGCTCCCTCTACCACGCGCTCCTGGCCGCCACGGTGCCGGTCGCCCTCGTCTCCAACGCGTGGATCGGGCCGCTCCAGGGGCTCCTCGTCGGGGGATGGTTCGTGTTCTGCGTCACCCGGGGCGAGGGGGGATGCCTGGCGGCGGCATTCACGGGCGCGGCCGCGGCGACCGCGCTTGAGTACCCCTTCCTCCTGCAGTTCACCCAGCAGCAGATCGGCGACAACGCCGCCATCCACATGACCGGCTCCGACGACCATACCCCATGGCTCGGCTGGCTCCTCACGTTCTGGCCGGTGGTCGGGATCATGGTCCTCGCGCCGCTGAACCGGGAACGGCGCCCGCTCGCGCTCTTCTTCGTGACCGTCTGGTCGGTCGCGCTCCTGTCGACGGAGTTCCTCTACAACCACGACATCTACGGCGGTCCGTACGCGAGGTTCAACTCGACGCTCAAGTGGTGGCAGTGGGTGTACGCCGGGATCATCGTGACCCTCGGCGCCCTGAACCTCGGCGCGAGGTCCCGGCTGTGCCGCTACGGCACCCTGTTCCTCCTGCTGCCGACGCTGATCTTCTCCTATGACATCGGCAGGCAGTTTGCCAACACGCCGAAGCCGTCCGCCGGCCACATGTCGGGGGCGTTCTGGACGGAGAGGGACCCGGTCATCAGGGACATGATCGTCGAGCTCAAGTCGAGGCCGGACGGGGTTACGCTCGAGAGCGGGCTCAGGATGGAGAATACCGAGTCGCCGGCCGTGACGCTCTTCTCGGGCAAGCAGAGCTTCCTCGGCTGGCCCTGGATGGAGGAGGCTTGGCGAGGGTCCTTCCTCGAGGTCAACCAGCGCTATGACCAGTTGAACCAGCTCTACGCGGGGACGCTGCCGGACACACTGGCGTGGCTCCTCCACAACGACGTGAGGTACATCCTCTGGCTCCCGAGGGACAATTCCGACCTCAACTCGAGGTTCGGGCCGCTGCGCGAGGCGATCAAGCCCCGCTACTACTGGCACAACATGTGCGGCGACGAGAAGACGCTCGCCGTGGGGTTCTGGGTCCGGATCGACGACCCGCCGGCCAAGTAGCCCCGGGCGCGGCGCCAAAAAAATGCGGTTTCACCGGCGCGCGCCGTTGTGATTCGACGCATCCGGTGTCAGGGTGGGGCCTGCATTCCGGACATTCATGGCTGTAAAATTCAAAGACTACTACGAGACCCTAGGGGTCGAGCGGGCGGCCACGCCGGAGGACATCAAGCAGGCGTTCCGCAAGCTGGCCCGCATCCATCACCCGGATGTCGCCAAGAACAAGGTGGCGGGCGAGGCGAAATTCAAGGAGATCAACGAGGCCTACGAGGTGCTCGGCGACCCGGAGAAGCGCAAGCGCTATGACGAGCTCGGCGCCAACTGGCAGGAGGGGACGGGCGGGGGCGACGGCGGGATGCCGAGGGGGCAGGGGTCGCGCACGCGGCCCGGCTCGGACTTCGAGTTCGGGGGGACGGGATTCAGCGACTTCTTCGAATCCTTCTTCGGGGGCAGCCGCGACGGCTACGGGTCGTCCGGCGGGTCGGACGGCGCCCCGGATGACGGGCGGGGATTCGTCCACCCGGGCCGCGACGTGGAGGCCGACATCATGGTCACGCTCGAGGAGGCCCTGCGGGGATCCCGGCGCACGGTGACCCTCCGGCGGCCGAGCGCCGACGGGGGCGCCGACCGAACGGACACCTACCAGGTCCGCATCCCGGCGGGCGTGCGCGAGGGGCAGCGCATCCGCCTGGCGGGCCAGGGGGGCGCCGGGTACGGGGGCGCCTCGGCGGGCGACCTCTACCTCAGGGTGCGCCTCGCGCGCCATCCCGACTTCAGCGTCAAGGGCCCCGACCTGTACTCCGACCTCGACCTCGCCCCCTGGGAGGCGGTGCTCGGCGTCCAGGCCCGGATACCGACCCTGGACGGGACGACGTCGCTGCGCGTCCCGGCCGGGACCGCGGGCGGCAGCCAGCTGCGCCTGCGCGGTCTCGGGCTCCCGCGCGAGGATGGGAGCCGCGGCGACCTCTACGCGGTCGCCAGGATCCAGGTGCCCCTCTCGGTTTCCGCGGCGGAGCGCCCCCTGTGGGAGAAGCTCGCCGCCAGCTCGACCTTCAAACCAAGGAAAACGCCATGATCAACTTTGTCATCCTGGAAAAGCATTCCCTCGTCCTCACCCGTGCCGAGTACCCCGGCCGTTCCGCATATTCACTCGAGGAGGCGGCCGAGCTCTCCGGCGTCCACCCGGACATGGTCAGGTACTACGTGAGGCTCGGGATTCTCGGGGAGGGCTCCCTGCGGCCCGGGGTCGAGCCCATCTTCGACGACGACGCCCTCTATGAGCTGCGCCGCATAGAGCACTACCGCCGGAACTACGGGGTGAACCGGAGCGCGCTTCCGCTCATTTCGCGCCTGCTGAGGGACGCGGCGCGCCTCGAGGCCGAGCTCAGGTCCAGGAGGGAACCATGAGCGCCGCCCGGGTCCGCCCGCGAAAAGATCGATTTGGACGCAACCACCCCCGGAAGGGTATGTCGATTTTGACACGGCGCCGGCTTCCAGTGACACTGCCCGGCCCGAACGCCCATCCATGAAAACGAACACGATCGCATCCACCGTCCAGGCGATCCTCGCCCCCGGGAAGGGACTGCTCGCCGCGGACGAGAGCTTCCCGACCATCGGGAAGCGCTTCAAGGAGCTCGGGATCGACTCGACCGAGGAGAACCGGCGCGCGTACAGGGAGCTGCTTTTCACGGCCAAGGGCCTCCCCAGGTCGATCAGCGGCGTGATCCTCTTTGACGAGACCATCCGGCAGAGGACGGGGAAGGGCGTCGCCATGCCGGACCTCCTTGCGTCGCTCGGGATCATCCCGGGCATCAAGGTTGACGCCGGGACGGAGGCGCTCCCGGCGTTCGGCGGCGAGAAATTCACGCTGGGGCTCGACGGGCTTCGCGAGCGCCTCGCCGAATACTTCGCGCTGGGCGCCCGCTTCACGAAATGGCGCGCCGTGATCGCGATCGGGAAGGGGATGCCGACCGCGGCATGCATCCGGACAAACGCGCGAATCCACGCGCTCTTCGCCGCACTCAGCCAGGAGGCGGGCCTGGTCCCGATCGTCGAGCCGGAGATCCTGATGGACGGCAACCACACGATCGAGCGATGCGAGGAGGTCTCGACCGCCGTCCTTCGCTGCACCTTCGAGGCGCTCTGCGAGCAAAGGGTCCTCCTTGAGGGCATGATACTGAAGACCGGGATGATCCTCTCCGGAGCGGACTGCCCGAGGCAGGCCGGCGTGGCCGAGGTGGCCGAGGCGACCATCCGCTGCTTCCGCCGGACGGTGCCCGCGGCGGTGCCGGGAATCGTCTTCCTCTCGGGGGGCCAGAGCGACGTGCCGGCGACCGAGCGGCTGAATGAGATTTCAAAGGCGCCGGATCTCCCCTGGCGGATCACGTTCTCATTCGGGCGCGCCCTCCAGGACCCGGCGATGAAGGCCTGGGGCGGATCCGCAAAGAATGTCGCCGCGGCGCAGGGGGCGCTCATCCACCGGGCCGCGTGCAACGGCCTCGCCGTGCGCGGCGCCTACACCTCGAAGGCGGAGGGACGCGCTCCGCATGGGGAACCGGGTCGACCATGAAGCCACCCGAACACGCGCCTGCCGGCGCCGGGACCCCGCCCGCCGTGAAGGCCTCGATCGGGATCGCGGCTGACCACGGGGGCTTTGACCTCAAGGGATTCCTGACGGAGAGGCTGCGCGCCTCGGGATTCGCCGTGACCGACTTCGGCGACACGAAGAGGGAGCCCGGCGACGACTTTCCGGATTTCGTGATCCCGCTCGCGCGCGCGGTGGTGGCCGGGAAGGTGGCCCGGGGCATAGCCGTCTGCGGGAGCGGGGTGGGGGCGACGATCGCCGCGAACAAGGTGCCGGGAGCCCGCGCCTGCCTGATCCACGATGCATTCTCCGCCCACCAGGGGGTAGAGGACGACGACATGAACATCATCTGCCTGGGCGGATCGGTCGTCGGGAACGCGCTCGCGTGGGAGCTCGTGCAGGGTTTCCTCGCCGCGAGGTTTGTCGGGGCGGAGCGCCACCTGCGGCGCATGGTCAAGGTGGCCAAGCTGGAGGGCGGGCGCTGATCCCATGGCGAGCCGGATAAGCCCACTCGCCGGCAAGCCCGCCGACACCGGCATCCTGGTCGACGTGCCCAGGCTCGTGACGGCATACTACACCGAGGAGCCCGATCCCCTCGTCGTCGCGCAGCGGGTGTCCTTCGGCACTTCGGGCCACCGCGGCTCGGCCTTCAACCGGTCCTTCAACGAGGACCACATCCTCGCGATCACGCAGGCGATCTGCCTCTACAGGCGGCGACAGGGCACCGACGGGCCGCTCTTCCTCGGAATCGACACCCACGCTCTCTCGATCCCGGCCTATGCCACGGCGCTCGAGGTTCTGGCGGCGAACGAGGTCGAGGTGATGATCGCGATCGGCGACGAGTTCACCCCGACCCCGGTGATTTCCCACGCGATCCTCACTTACAACCGCGACCGCAAGAAGGGCCTGGCCGACGGGATCGTCATCACGCCGTCCCACAACCCGCCCGCGGACGGCGGATTCAAGTACAACCCCACGAACGGGGGCCCGGCGGACACGGACGTGACGGGCTGGATCGAGAAGAAAGCCAACGAACTCATCGAGACGCGCCTGGCCCGGGTGAGGCGGATACCACTGGAGAGGGCCATCAAGGCGTCCACGACGCACTTCCACGACTTTGTCGGCGCCTATGTCGGGGACCTTGGCAGCGTGGTCGACATGGACGTCATCCGGGGCTCGAAGCTCAGGGTCGGTGTCGATCCGCTCGGGGGAGCCGGCGTCCACTACTGGGGGCGAATCGCCGAGGCCCACCGGCTGGACCTCACCGTGGTCAGCGAGGAGGTCGACCCGACATTCCGCTTCATGACGCGCGACTGGGATGGGCAGATCCGCATGGACCCCTCCTCGCCGTACGCGATGGAGCGGCTGATCGGGATGAAGGACAAGTTCGACCTCTCCTTTGCCTGCGACACGGACCACGACCGGCATGGCATCGTGACGAGGAGCGCCGGGCTCCTGCCGCCCAACCACTACCTCTCGGTGGCGATCTCCTACCTCTATGCGAACCGACCGAAGTGGCCGAGGGCCGCGGCGATCGGAAAGACCGTTGTCAGCAGCCAGCTGATCGACCGGGTCGCCGGCAAGCTCGGCCGCAGGCTCATGGAGGTGCCCGTGGGCTTCAAGTGGTTCGTGGGGGGACTTCTCGACTCCTCGCTCTGCTTTGGCGGCGAGGAGAGCGCCGGCGCGTCCTTTTCCCGCCTGGACGGGACCGTTTGGACGACCGACAAGGACGGCTTCATCCCGTGCCTCCTTGCCGCGGAGATGACGGCAAGGATCGGGCGGGATCCCGGCGTGCTCTACGGCGAGCTGACCAGGGAGCTAGGGGAACCGGCCTACGACCGCGTCGAGGCGCCGGCCTCCAGGGACGAGAAGGCCATGCTGTCCAAGCTCTCGCCCGATCAGGTCAAGGCCAAGGACCTCGCGGGGGAAAAGATCGAGGCCCTCATCACCCGCGCCCCGGGAAACGACGCCCCGATCGGCGGCCTGAAGGTCGTCACGAAGAACGGCTGGTTCGCCGCGCGGCCCTCGGGGACCGAGGACATCTACAAGATCTACGCCGAGAGCTTCCTCGGGAAGGACCACCTCCAGCGCATCCTCGGCGAGGCGCAGACGCTCGTCAGCGGCGCGATTGGCGGCGCCTCGGGCAGCTCCGCGGAATCGCCGGCCGTCGAGGCCATGCGCAACGAGGGCGATCCCAACTGAGCTGCGCGGAGCCCGCGACTTCCATGAAGATAGATCCCGACGACTTCCGCGTGATCCCGGGCAAGAGGGTGAAACTCGGCAAGTGGAGGACTGACATCAAGCCCCTCTACAAGTCCGACAAGCACTACAAGGAGCTGCTGGTCAATGATGTAGGGGAGCTGAGCGAGCTCCAGCGCCTCCTCTACGCCTCCAGCACCTATTCCCTGCTCCTCATCTTCCAGGCGATGGACGCGGCCGGCAAGGACGGCGCGATCGCGCACGTCTTAAGCGGCGTCAACCCGGAGGGCTGCGAGGTCTACAGCTTCAAGCAGCCGAGCGCGGAGGAGTCCGCGCATGACTTCCTGTGGCGGACCACCTGCCGCCTGCCGGCGCGCGGGAGGATCGGCGTCTTCAACCGCTCCTACTACGAGGAGATCCTCGTCGTTCGCGTGCACCCCGACATCCTTGAGGCCGAGGGGCTGCCGGCGGAGCTCAAGGACAGGAAGACAATCTGGGACGGCCGCTACCGCTCGATCGTTGAGTTCGAGAAGCACATGCACCGGAGCGGCACCCGGGTGATAAAGTTCTTCCTCCACCTCTCGAAGGAGGAGCAGCGCAAGAGGTTCCTGGAGCGGATCGACGAGCCGTCGAAGAACTGGAAGTTCAGCCTTTCCGACCTGAGGGAGAGGAAGTTCTGGAACCGGTACATGGGGGCCTACGAGGACTGCCTGTCGTCGACGAGCCTCAAGGGCTCGCCCTGGTACATCGTCCCGGCCGATGACAAGCTGAACGCCCGCCTGATCGTGTCCCGGGTTGTCATCGACGCCCTGAAGGGGCTCAATTTGGGCTATCCCCGGCTGACGGGCGCCCGCAGGAGGGAACTCCGGGCCATCCGCAGGAAGCTGGAGGGTTAGTATCGGTCAAGATCGTGGAACAATGGGCACCGCGAATTGGCTATAGGGCTGACCATGACCCATGTTCGACGCATGAAGCCGGCCAAACGGGCGCATACACTCCTCGCCGTGAACGGGGGATCATCCAGCATCCGGTTTGCACTTTTCGAGTGCGGAGGGCGGATCGCCCGGATCATGGACGGCAAGGTGGACAGAATCGGCCTTCCCGGGACGCGCCTTGAATACCGTGACCTCATCCTGGGGAGGAAGGGCGCGGTGCCGATGCCCGGAGCGCCGGTCGATTCACTCCTCAGCTGGCTCGAGAAGCAGCCCTCGTTCGCGCCGGTATCGGCCGTCGGGCACCGCATCGTCCAAGGGATGGGCCGCTCCGAGCCGGGACGCGTCACCCCGCAGCTCGTTCGCGAGCTGCGGCGCAACACGCCATTCGACCCCGACCACCTGCCCCGGGAGATCGAGCTGATCCAGGCCTTCGGGAAGCGGCACCCGCGGCTTCCGCAGGTCGCCTGCTTCGACACGGCGTTTCACAGGGACATGCCCAGGGTCGCGCGGGTCCTGGCGATCCCGCACCGGTACCAGGGCCAGGGTCTCGTCCGCTACGGATTCCACGGCCTGTCCTATTCCTTCCTCATGGAGGAGCTCGGGCGCGTCGCCGGCCGGGCCGCCGCCCGGGGACGGGTGATCCTCGCCCACCTCGGGAGCGGGGCGAGCCTCGCCGCCGTGAGCGGCGGAAAGAGCAGGGACACGAGCATGGGCTTCACCCCGGCGGCGGGCCTGGTCATGGGAACGCGCTCGGGCGACCTCGATCCCGGCGTCGCCGGCTTCCTGGCGCAAAGGGAGGGGATGACTCCCGCGAGGTTCCAGGAAATGGTTAACCACCAGTCGGGCCTCCTCGGGGTGTCCGGGACAAGCTCCGACATGCGCGACCTCGTCGCGCGCTCCCGCCGCGACGCCCGTGCCGCCGAGGCGGTGGACCTCTTCTGCTACCAGGCGACGAAATGGATCGGCGCCTACGCTGCGGCGCTCGGCGGGGTGGACACCCTGGTCTTCTCGGGCGGCATCGGCGAGAACGCGCCGGACATCCGCGGCCGCATCTGCCGCGGCCTGGGATTTCTCGGCATCCGGATCGACCGGAGGCGGAACGCGGGCAATGCGGCGCTGATCTCGACGGCGGCCGGCGCCGTGGCCGTGCGGGTCATCCGCACGGACGAGGAAATGATGATCGCGCGGTCGGTCGTCCGCGTCCTTGGCCTGGGCAAGACACTCACCACATCATGAAAACAAAGACACTCTCTCCCGACATGCTCCGCCTGGTCGACGCCTACTGGCGGGCGGCCAACTACCTCTCGGTGGGGCAGATCTACCTCCGCGACAACCCGCTCCTCAAGGAGCCGCTCAAGCTGGAGCACGTGAAGCACATGCTTCTCGGCCACTGGGGCACGACGCCAGGCCAGAACTTCATCTACGCCCACCTGAACAGGGTCATCAAGAAGTACGACCTCGACATGATCTATGTCTCGGGCCCGGGGCACGGCGGACCCGCGGTCGTCGGCAACACCTACCTCGAGGGGACGTACAGCGAGGTCTATCCCGACGTGAGCCGGGACGAGGCGGGCCTTAAGCGGCTCTTCACCCAGTTCTCTTTCCCGGGCGGCATACCGAGCCACGCCTCCGCCGAATGCCCCGGCTCGATCCACGAGGGCGGGGAGCTCGGGTACTCGCTGAGCCATTCCTTCGGGGCCGTCTTCGACAACCCTGGCCTGACGGTCGCCTGCGTCATCGGGGACGGCGAGGCAGAGACGGGCCCGCTCGCGACCGCATGGCATTCCAACAAGTTCCTCAACCCGATCACCGACGGTGCAGTCCTCCCGATCCTGCACCTGAACGGCTACAAGATCTCAAACCCGACCGTCCTCGCCCGCATCAGCCGGGAGGAACTTGAGGACCTGCTCCGGGGCTACGGATGGACGCCCTATTTCGTGGAGGGCCACGAGCCCGCGCTCATGCACGAGGCGATGGCCACCACGCTCGACATGGCCGTGGAGGAGATCCGGCGCATCCAGCTCCACGCCCGCGCCAAGGACGACGCCACGCGGCCGAGGTGGCCGATGATCGTCCTTGCCTCGCCGAAGGGATGGACCGGTCCGAAGGTGGTCGACGGGCTCAAGATCGAGGGCACGTTCCGCGCCCACCAGGTGCCGCTCCTGGTGTCGGCGTCGTCGCCCCCGGATCACCTGGGCGAGCTCGAGGCCTGGATGAAGAGCTACCGGCCTGCAGAGCTCTTCGACAAGGAGGGCCGCCTCGTCCCGGAGCTCGCTGAGCTGGCCCCGAAGGGAGCCCGGCGGATGGGCGCAAACCCGAACGCCAACGGCGGCATACTCCTTCGCGACCTGCGGATGCCGGACTTCCGGCAGTTCGGCCTGGCGGTCCCGCAGCCGGGCTCGGACGGTCCCGGGGACACCCACGTGCTCGGGCGCTTCCTGAGGGAGGTC
>Ga0182015_10001763_pt1 | contig 27736 bp, 20 predicted proteins | sample 712P3MmetaG_FD_120478 | JGI IMG/M metagenome (GOLD analysis project Ga0182015, IMG submission 120478) | Permafrost microbial communities from Stordalen Mire, Sweden - 712P3M metaG | ecosystem: Environmental > Terrestrial > Soil > Wetlands > Permafrost | place: Sweden: Stordalen | collected... | reverse complement strand
GGTTGCAACTCTCCCCGAGTTGCCCACGCCTCGGTTGCCCATGAGCGCAACTGTTGAGCATGCGGCGGCGATGCTACGGTCGGGCTTGAAGACAGCCATTCTGATGACTGGGAATGCCCTCTATGGCAAAGGGCTCGTGACTGCTGGACGCATCGCGGGCGCGACGGGAGCGAAACTCTTTGCTCCCTATCCGGTTGCCCGCCTCGAACGCGGTGCTGGGTTACCGCCGGTGGACCGCGTCGCGTACGTACTTGAGCAAGGCGTGGAACAGTTCAAGGAATTTCGCCAACTTATCTTGGTAGGGGCGCGCGCTCCGATCGCTTATTTCGCGTACCCGGGGAAAGAGAGCGTGTTCACATCGCCGGAATGTGAGATTCACACGCTGGCCAGTCCCGGCGAGGATTACGTGGGCGTGCTAGGGGCGCTCGAGGCGGCATTGTCGCTTCCCCGAATGCAGCATGCTGGGGGAAAAACGGAGCATCCAACGTTGCCGGTGGGCACGATCTCTTTGCCCGGTCTTGCGGCCGTCGTGGGCGCACTTCTGCCAGAGGACGCCATCGTGGTGGACGAATCGATGACTTCAGGCCGAGGATTGATGGCAGCCACGAAGGGAGCTCCGCAGCATGACTGGTTGGGTAACACCGGAGGCTCGATTGGGATTGCACTGCCTCTGGCTGTGGGCGCGGCGGTAGCCTGTCCCGGCCGGAAGGTGTTATGCCTTTCTGCCGATGGCAGCGGCATGTACACGTTGCAAGCTCTCTGGACGATGGCTCGCGAGAGTCTCGACGTGGCGGTGGTTATTTTCGCGAATCGCGATTACGCCGTTTTAAAGCGTGAGTTTTCTTACCTCGGACTGGGCGAACCGGGCCGACGCGCCCTGGATATGTTCGAGATCGGCCGTCCCGATCTCGACTGGGTTCACCTGGCAAAGGGCATGGGAGTGCCTGGGACGCGCGTGGCTTCCTTGGAAGGGTTTGCAAGAGCGTTGCGGGAAGGAATGGAAAGCGAAGGGCCGAGCCTTATTGAAGTGCCACTGTAGAGGTGAGATCCGCGCGGCGAAATGGGTGTACTATGATGCGGTATTTCGAGATCAGGAAAGTAATTCCGATTCAGTGGGGAAACCGTGGCTACAGTTGCCGCTCCAAAACCTAACGCTTGCTGGTTGTCGATGACGGTAGACCGATATGCCGCCCTCGAACGGGCGACCGGAATCAAGGTTGTCAAGGTTGGAGATATCTGGTGGCAGCAAGTTCGTCCCTTTCTTTACCGTCCGCTGCTGCCCTTCAGGAAATACGATCTGAAGAAGACGGAAGACGGGTTCGCAGGGATCGGCGCTTTCCAATACGGTGTTGAAGACGGGCAACCCTCCAATTCGTACCTGAACCCTATCGTCTTCGATGAGCCCCACAACTATGACTTAAAGATGCTGCGTTACAACGTGCAGAAACACGTCAAGAAGGCGCTGAAAAACGGTGTCACCGTGTCCCGCATTGTCGATGAGAAGGAGTTCTGCGAGAGCGCGTACCCGTGTTATGTGTCGTTTTACGAGCGAACGAAGTATGCGTTCGATGCCAGCCGAAGGCAGAAGGATGGATTCTCACGATGGGCTCATGCCCTGTTTCAGTTTCATGAGATGGTGGTACTTGGAGCGTTCGCAGGTCGAGAGCTAGTATCCTTCGAGATAGGCTGTCTGGTGGAGGACACATTTATCCTGAAGACGCTCGTCAATTCGGACAAGGCCTTGAAACTTGGAGCCCCCGACCTTTTGTTGCACACTTACCGGACCGGCGTCTGCGAGCAACCAAACATCAACACGATCTATGACAGCATGCTTGGACAGAGTTCCGGCATCAACGAATACTATATCGTTCGAGGCGCTCGAGTTCTGGCTCTCCCCGCCTTTCTTCACATGCATCCCGCTTTACTGTGGTTAATAAGAAAGGCAAATAAGGGTATCCACAAACGTTTGCTTGGATTGGACAACGAGGAACTTGTCGGGTGTCCGCGACCGGCATCTGACCAACAACACGCCGCTTAAAGTTACGGTCGTTCCTGCAGATGAACAACTATCGGGGGAAATGAGCAAAATGCCTGCCGCCGGAATGGGCTTCTTCAGCGATTTTCTTAAGCTCGCCCTTCACAATTTTCCCCGTCGGCGTGAGCGGCATCACGGAAACCAGGTGAATTTGAGACGGTCGTTTGTACTGGGTAAGATGCAGTGCAGCGTATTCTGCCAACTCAGCAGCTGTCAGAGCTGAGTCTGGCAGCGGCTGAACAAACGCGACGACCTCCTCGTCTCCGGCCACGGATCGGCCGACGACAGCGGACCGAGCAACCGCGGGATGAGCGTTGAGCACCGCTTCGACTTCGGCCGGGTAGACGTTGAAGCCGCGATGAACAATCAAATCTTTCGTGCGTCCGACGATAATAAGATTCCCATCCTCCAATCGAGCGAGGTCGCGAGTATTAAACCATCCCTCGCTGTCGATCGCAGCGGCGGTCTCCTCGGGAGCGCGATAGTAGCCCTTCATAATGTTGGGGCCGCGAACCCGCAGTTCACCCACTCCCCCGGCAGAAGCCGCCTGGCCATCGCTTCCCACGAGCTTAATTTCAACGCCCGGAAAGACCGGTCCGATTGAGGTATCGGTGCGAGGTGCTTCGGGTCGCGTCAGGGCAATTGTCGGAGAGCATTCCGTTATTCCGTAGCCGTTGTGCAGCACCATGCCGAAAAGATTCTCGATTCCCGACTTGGTGACAGGATCGAGCGGAGCGCCGGAAGAGGAAATGATGCGAAGCGCGGGAAACCTGAGGGACAAGATCTTTCTGAGCTTGGCGTACTGCAGCAACTGGTTGAAAATTGCTGGCGACCCGAGCAGCAAAGTTATGCGTTCTTTCTCCAGGGTCACGCGCGCCGTCATGGGGTCAAAACGCGAGGTCAGATAGAGTGATGCGCCGGCGATCAACGAACCCAGCAACACCACGGAGAGTCCCACGGCATGGGACATGGGTAGCACGCCATAGAGCCGGTCCTCCGGTGTCAGCGATCGGACCCTGGCCGATCCGTTTGCCATGAATAACAGGTTCCTGTGGGACAGCATGACTCCCTTGGGAACGCCTGTGGTGCCGGACGTATAGATCAAAGCTGCGACGCGGTCCGTGACTTTCGCTTCGAGTGGCTCAGGCTCGACACTTTCGTTTAAAGTACCGATGCCAACCGAACCAAAGCCATCCCTCTCTTCGATCGCCGCTCCGTGTCGCTTGGCGTGATCGGTTGCATGGGGCGACACACTGGTCGTGTAGAGGAGCAGTCGAGCGCCGCAGTGATTCCGTATCTCGTCGATCTCACGCGGCGAGAGACGTGCATTCACCAGCACAGGCCACGCGTCGAGGGCGGCCGAGGCCAAAAGAATTGTTACGAACGCCCGGCAGTTCTCGCCGACGATCATGACCCGATCGCCCGGACGCACGCCGAGTCTTCGCAGCCACGTTCGAGTGTCGGAGATTGCAGAAGCCAGTTGCCGGTATGTCCAGGCTCCGGTGTCCTCCGCAAGAGCCGGTTGATCCGGAGAGCGTTCCGCCCATGACGCTACAACATCGCTGATGCGATCGGGGAGGTCCCCTGCTATCTCGGATTTGTGGCTTCCAGTCATTTCCGATGAACCGTGACGAGTAACACGGGTTACGCTTTGGTGCGCAGTTTTCTCTCGACGAATGCAACAACGCTTTTCACGGAGGCGAAGTTCTCCGGCACCGCGACCTCGTCGTCCTCCACTGTGATTCCGAAGCGATCCTGAAGAAACGTTACCAATTCGATGGCTCCCGTGGAATCGATTACGCCCCCCAGCAGCGAGGCATCGTCGCGCAGCGCTTCGGCTCGGCCGAACAAGAAATTGTCTACCAGATAGGTTCGGATCTCACGCTCAATCTCAATTGTTTGCATTGGTTGGATCATCCTCTTCGGTCAGTTTGAATTGTGAAGCCAGCAATTGCACCGGCAGAATTAGAAAACGTCGCTGCGCAGCGGCTCATGAACGTCAGTGGCGACATTGTTCAACATGGTTTTGATCTGGACCGCGGAGCTGCCGAGTGATGGATCAGGCCTCGAAAAGGAGGGCCTGATCAAGGTTGTGTCACCGTCAAACGGGGTGGCATACCATGCCTTACCGTATGATAGGGCTTTGTGCAACGCCGGATCCGCCGCTTTGTAATAAAAAGGAGACGCAGGATACTTCCTCACATAGGGGTTCCATTGCAGAAATTCGCTTCGCACGTTCGGCGGAAGACCAAGCACTTCAAGGATGTAGCTCCCAGCACGTTTCGCGTCATCATAAGCAGCGGTCAAGAGAGCTCTGAGCACTTCTGGGTCATCCTGTTTAGCGAGAATATCGGCAACGAGCGACTTCTGCACGCCGTTCGGTTGAGGATCGTGGCGGACCACAGCATATCCGATTAGCTTCCCATGCCTCCGGCAGCAGAGTGCGCGAGCGGCCCCTCGATCACCGGGAACCTCAAAATGCCATCGAAGCGCGGCCGAACTGCGGTCCGCAAACAGACGCGGGTCTGCACTGACCTTATCCATCCACAGAGATTGGAACTCTTCTTCCTTTTCCTTAATCTCGTTAATCCCAATTTCGCTCACCGCGAGCTCTGTGGAATGCTGTCGGGGCCATCGTCCCCGCATTAGCTTGTCAACCCTTATCGCAAGCGATGCAGCCGCGCTTCCCGTGCGCGCAAGAGCTGGCTTAAGCTCTAGCTTCTTCATTATTTCCCGGGCGAAAGTGCGGGGTTTTAGAATCCAAAAGAGCACACTTTCGTACTCTGCCTGCGGAAGGGCATCGAATTTGAACAACTTCGCGATCTTTCCAACGGCCGGAATCGCGGTCGTCGTGAGGTAAAGATCGACCGATTTTTGACGATTGAAAGCCGCAACCAAACTTATTCCCGCCGAGCGGTAGCCAGGTTCGACCACGAGTCCATGGGAGGTAACCGCATTCAGCGTCCGTTCTCCATAACGATACTGCAGGGAGATATTTCCCATGTACCCAACTACGACGCCATCCGCTTCTAAAACCCAACCGATGGGACGGTCGCAATTCAGGGGCATCAGCGCGGGGTTGCGCCGCCATAAGCGTTCCCAGTTTTCGAAGCAATCGGCGACCAATCCCCAGCGTTGCTTGAGTAACATCACGGCGTTGAAATCCGAGAATGACGCTTCCCGAATCGCCGCTGGCGCTAAACCGCCGGAGGATGCGGATGGCGAATCAAGAGCGGGGACTGTTCGCCGGGCTCGAATTCTCCGCAGTATTGAAGCGGTGATTTTTTCTTGGATACGGCCCATCTTATCTGGAGAGAAGATCAAACAGGAAAGATCAAAGATCGAAGATCAAACCTGAATCTTGCCTGAAAGTAAACGCCCGCTTCCGGTTACGCCATTTCGCGAGTTGCCTCAATGGAGCGCACAGCTCCAGTTGGCCGCACCGAGTCAACCGAAAAAGTTTCAGCCTTTCTCGATTCCATGTACTTCAACCAGTTGCGATACACGGAAACGGCCGAAGAGCGCCATGTATTCTGCAATCCTTCGACCGCCGCACCTTCCGGAAACAACGCGGCGGTTTCCTCCCGCCGGTTGGAGGCAGCCGTAGCTTGAAAATCAGTCATGACCTGAGTCGCGGTAGCATCGAAGTATCCCATCGGCATCGTCGGGTACGTTTCTCTTTCCCGTGCCAGAAATCTCTTGATGTCTCTTCGGTACTCCTTTAGCAGAGTACGGGCCCCATATTCCGGATGTCCCTGGAAATGCACAAACAGGCTCTTCTTTTTCTTCTTCACGAACAAGTCGACCCCGGCTTCGGCCGATTCCGTAAGCACGGAATAGCCGCATGAGGTCAGCTCATCGGCGCGTACTTCGTTCCATCGAGAATGCGGGAAGCGGATTCGGTCTGCAATGCCACTGGTGAGTGCGTGTTCACCGGTCGTGGTGGATTCAAAGACGCCGAATTTCTTGTCCTGCAGCCGGTGGCGGCCGACGCCATCCCCGTGAAGAACGCTCGCGTGTGCTGCCAGGCATGACAATATCGTGGAACTCGTGTTTTGCTCGGCCCAGTCGAGAACGCGGGTTAACACAGCCCAGTACGGCTCATCTTGCAGCTTGGGCTGGCGGGGTTCCGTGCCGGTAATAATGACTCCGTCAAACCGGCTGTTCCAAAGATCGTCCAAGTCGTAGTAAAAGCTGTTCAGGTGCCGCTGACCGCGATCCGTCCGGGGGATCCCGGTCAACGAGTAGAGTTTGAGCACGATCAGCCCGTCCCCCGATGCACTGTCCAGGAGATCAAAAAACTGCAACTCGGTATCTTCGAGCGCAGGATCGGGCATGTTATTGATCAGCGCCAGGGTGAGGCAGTCCGCCCGTTTGACGTAACGATCGGCTGAAACCATCGGGCGTGAGCTCTCTCTTTCCGCCCAACGACTGGGGACCCGTCCGCCTTCGATAATCAGTGGCATATCAGACCTCTCACGCCGATGCCTGCTTTCAATTCGCGGGCCTTCATGCCGTCGCTTTCTCCAACGCCTGAGCGAGATCGGCGAGAATGTCGTCGATGTGCTCGATGCCCACACTGAGCCGGATCATTTCTGGAGTAACTCCCACTTTTGCCTGTTCTTCCGGCGTTAACTGCCGGTGTGTGGTGGATGCTGGATGACACGACAGCGACTTGGCGTCGCCCATGTTCACCATCCGCTTGAACAAGCGAAAAGCGTTGAAGCATTTTCTGCCGCCCTCGTAGCCGCCCTTCACCCCAAAAGTCAGCAGTGAGCAGAAGTTGGAGCCCAGATACCTGTGAGCCATAGGGTAGAGCGGATTGTCCGGGAAGCCGACATAGTTTACCCAATCCACCGCCGGATGAGAGCGAAGAAACTCCGCGACCTTCCGCGCGTTCTCCACGTGGCGCTCTACGCGTAGGGCGAGGGTTTGAATTCCCTGCAGGAACAAAAAACCGTTAAAGGGAGATAGGGTAGCTCCGGTGTTTCTTTGACAGACGGTACGACAGCGTGCGACATAGGCCGCGTCCCCATAGTGGTCGACGTAGACGACGCCGTGATAGGCGATCTCCGGCACGTTCAACATATAAAACTTCTCAGGATATTGCCGCCACGGGAATTTGCCGCTATCGACAATCATTCCGCCAATACTGGTACCACCCCCTCCGATGAACTTTGTCATCGAATGCAATACCACGTCTGCACCGTACTCAATGGGCCGCAACAGAATCGGCGTGGCGACGGTGTTGTCGACTATGAGGGGTACACCATGCTTGTGCGCCACCCGCGCCAGGCCTTCGATGTCAGCTACGTTACCTGCAGGGTTGCCGACGCTCTCGCAGTAAACGGCCCGCGTATCTTTGTCGATCAACTTCTCCACGTCTTCCGGCCGGTCGCTGGCCGCAAAACGTGAAGTGATCCCTCGCTTCGGAAAAATGTGTGCGAGCAGGGTGTAGGTAGCGCCGTAGAGCTGAGGAAGAGAAACGATGTTATTGCCCGATTCAGCAATGTTGATCAGGGAGTATTCGATTGCCGCCATTCCGGAGCTCACGCTAAGGCCTTCTACTCCGCCCTCCAGTGCAGCCACCCGTTTCTCCAGAACGGTGTTGGTAGGATTGCCGATCCGTGTGTAAATGTTCCCCTGGACTTCCAGGTTGAACAAAGCTGCGCCGTGTTCCGCGCTGTCGAACTCAAATGCGACCGTCTGATAGATCGGCACGGCCACGGCTTTCGTCGTGGGGTCGCCGTCGTAGCCGGCGTGAATTGCGAGGGTCTCTCTTTTCATGAACTGGCTAGTCCTGGCTCAAACCGGTCCGTGTTCCAAGTGCCGAGCTGACGGAGAACCGTAAGCTCCCGGAGTTTGCCTCCGCAATTTAGCGACGGAGTCGCTCTACTTGGCGACAGTCGCCACCGCTCGTTCTTGAACAGCCGCAGGGCTGTGGGAACGTGACTTCACGGCTTGCGTAATACGGCGGGCCGCGAAATCAGCACCGTAGGCGAATCGCATCAGAGGGCCAAAACTGCTCGCTGCTGCAACCCCTGCGAAATAAAGTCCAGGGACAGACGATTCAAACTGAGAGGAAAGCACAGGGGTTTGATTGACGGTCTTGATTCCAGAGCGTAGCTGCGCGCTCAGCAACCTCAATCGTTCAATATCCACCCGGTAGCCCGTCGCCGCGATGATGTGCTCGGTGATCACTTCGCGCTCGCCGCCGTCGGCTGCGCGAACACGCAGATGCACCATGCCGTTTTTCACCTCAGCCCCTTCGGGCGTGTATCCCAGCAAGGTGGGTACGCGGCCTACAACCATATCTTTGATGAACCATCCTCCGGTGGGACCCAGGGCACGGCGAACCGCCTCCAGCCGCAGACTTTGTGGCAGAAAGTGAAAGGCCAGCGGAGAATTCGCGAAGAAACGGGATTTGTATCCCGGCCCTAAGCCGGATTGTGGACGCCGTATCTTTTGCCACAACGTGCGGGGCTTGCCATCGGGCTTGCCATGGAACTTCAGGACTGGATTACGACTGACGAGTTGCACTTCGGCTCCGGCTTCATGCAGCAAAGCAGCCAGGTCGAGAGCCGAAGCTCCGCCTCCCAACACAACCACGTTGCGGCCCCGAAATGGTTCGACTTGGCTGTGACGGGCGCTGTGGGAGAGATATTTCGCCGGCAAATTCGCCAAGGTCTCTGGCAGGTATTCAAAATGTGTGATTCCTACTGCCAGGATCACGCGCTGCGCGGTAAAAGTTTCGCCATCGTCAAGGCGCAGAGCAAATCCACCTGGCGCACGATCCACGCTTACCACAAGCTTCTCTTCCAATTCCGGTACCATGCGCTCCTGGAATGTCAGACCATAAGAGGTAAACGTATCCAGACGCACCGGGACGCCAGTGTCGCCATATTCAATCTTGCGTTCCGCGCAAAATTTCCGGAGAGAGAGCTGGCTATTTGGGTCGGACAGGTTGGACGCAAACCCGTCTGACTTGAGCATCATCCCTTTCGGCATGTGCGCCAGCCAACTGTCCATGGGGCGCCCGAAGATGCGGAAGGGAATGCCAGTTTGGCGAAAATGTGCCCCCAGGGATAAACCATAAGGACCGGCTCCAATGATCACTGTGTTTAGCATAAATTTGGAATCACCTTTTGAGGAATATGTGCCAGCACCGATTCCGGTTGATCTGGCTTTTGGGGGATTTCAAAAATTCTACCACCGGGGCCGTGGAAGTTATTAAGCAACTTGCATTACTTCAGCTGTATTGCTTGTGTAATCTAGCTTTTGCGAGCTGATCTGTTGGTTGGTTCTGCTCCGCACCGATTCGCCCATTTGCTCACAAAATCTGAAGAAGGTTGGCGATTCTGTCCCCGGCATGACCGTCCCAGAGTGGAGGAATCGTGCCCTTTTTCGCCTTCCCGGACAAGATTTTCTTCAGTTCAGAAGTGAGCATGTCCTTGTCCTCGCCGACTAAGGTGTTCGTTCCGCAAGTGACGGTCACGGGGCGCTCGGTGTTGGCGCGTAGGGTCAGGCAGGGGACGCCCAAGTAGGACGACTCTTCCTGAATTCCGCCGGAGTCCGTGATTACTACAGTCGCGCGTGTCTGCAGCGAAAGGAACTCGATGTAAGGAATCGGCTCCAGCAGATGCAGTCTCTCGGTATTGATCCCGAACGCCTCAATGCGCTGGCGCGTCCGCGGGTGGACGGGAAAAATAATCCCGAGTTCCCCGCTGACTTCGGTCAGAGAGTTCAGGATTCTCTGGAGGTTCTCATTGCTATCGACATTGGAAGGCCGGTGCAAAGTGACGAGCGCAAATCGCTTGGGCATCCCATTTTGTGAAAAACTCTTGGCCACCGGCAAAAGCCGGATGAGCGAATCGATCATCACGTTGCCGACGAAATGAATGCGCTCTTTGGGCACACCTTCGCGCAACAGATTCGCGTCACCATCTTCGGAAGGTGTGAATAACAGGTCGGCCAGCCGGTCGGTCACAATCCGATTGATCTCTTCCGGCATGGTGCGGTCGAAAGAGCGGAGTCCGGCCTCCACATGGCCGATTGGGATTAGCAATTTTGCGCAAACCAATGCGGCAGCCACAGTGGAGTTCACATCGCCATAAACCAGCACGATATCGGGTTTGCACTCCACGACCACGGGCTCGAACCGGCGCATGATCTCGGCCGTCTGCACGGCATGGCTTCCTGAGCCGACCTCCAGATTGAAATCCGGCTCCGGAATTTCCAGTTGAGTAAAAAAAACGTCAGACATATTCCGGTCATAGTGCTGGCCGGTGTGCACCAGGGTCTGCCGAATGCCGAGCTGTCGAATCGCGCGCAAAACGGGCGCGGCCTTCACAAAATTCGGGCGAGCGCCAACCACATGAAGAATATGTTTCAAGAACTCTCCTTAAAATATGGGCGGGTTAATTCTGCCAAACTATTAATTCTGCCAAACGATAGATCAAGGTTCCCGCTTAACCAGATACGAATGCTGACTTGGCCTTTCGCAGTCGAGACTCTTGTCGGGAATGGGAAGCGAACGAACCTGACGGTCCCGCTTGAACAGTGATGACAACCGCTGCCGCTGCTCCCGCCTCAGAAATGAAGAGAAATCATTCGGTACTTCTCGCGGTTGCGCGCTCAGATAAGACCAGGCGAAACCAGCGAGTCGACCGATCGTGATGAGAAAGTACGGCCGGTCAAGTACACGATGGAGGCACTTCAGCACTTCAAAAGCCGGGTCGCTCCCGAAAGAGTAATCCAGCCTTCCCAGACGGAAGGCATTCTTAACAGCTCCGCCGCTGGTACCGGTATGCCGATGGTGGAACAATTTAAGCTGCGGAAAAGCTTCCACCTGCCATCCCGTCATTCGAGCGTTGGTTTGGGCATACCAGTCTTCGCCGCCGTACTTTAGAACCGCATACCCGCCAATCGCTTCGTAACACTCCCGCCGTACCAGCTGGCCGGCATGAGCAACATTACGAACGTCATTGACTCTGCGGCTTTGATACCCATGTCCTGAGTCTTCATATACGAAGCCTCCGGCAAGACCCAATCGCGGATTTCGGTAAAACTGCTCGAGCAGTTGTTCAAAATACGAAGTTTCGAGCGAGAGGTCGGCGTCGAGGTTGCCGATGAAGTCATATTTCACGCCGTCCAGCAGCGCGGCGCCCTTGTGCAGCGCGATCACTTTCGCCCCAAAGCTGCGGCCGGGTGCCCTGGTGACCGGCAGGAATTGGATAAAGTCATACTGCACAGCATAACTACCGACGATTTCGTCCGTGCGGTCGGTGGAGTTGTCGCTGACGATCACCCATTTTCTTGGCCGAAGGCTCTGTGAAAGCACACTCTGGATGGTTCCTTCAATGAAGGCTTCCTCGTTGTGCGCGGCTGTCATTAGGACATAACCGCCGGTAGAGTGTTGTTCTGAAGGCATAAATATTAAAAGGCAGAAAACCGATGGCGTGAAGGGATGTTTTGTGGCTCCGTCTGGATGAGATCGCTGTCAACTTCCGGCGCTGGCACCGCGAACTGTTCGGCCCAGTCGGCCGCCTTCGAGGAAACGCGGATAGAAGCCTTACCAGATTGCCCGCGAATGACAACTGCTGCTGAGATTGCCGCCAGCAGGCCAAACCAAACCACCTGGGTCTGATCCCAATAAGAAATGCCAAAAAAGGCAACGACATTTGCAAAAAGCGCCGATCCCAGCCCCCACAGGAAGATTTGCTCTTTCCTGTTTCCCGCCCTCTTTCTGGCGGTTCCCAGGTATTTAAAGCCGTACACCAGGATCGCTAGAAAAAGGAGGAAGGGGACAAGCCCGGAGGAGTCACATATGCCGACATACTGATTGGCGGTGTCCCACATGTCCCATCCCCAGTCCGCGGTTGACTTTACCCCAATCAGCCACCAGTCTCCGAAATGGCGAATGCATTGATCGACGAGCATGTACCGGTGATAGGACGACGATCCGCCCGACACATCGATCCGGGATATCAGATGCCAGACTGGCGCTTTCATTACCATATGCAGGGAAACGATTGTCAGGACGATCCCCCAGCGGAGTAAGCGCATTTGTCTCCTTAGGGGCCACATACCCAGCGCGAGCACGCCCGCCGCGAACGCCAGAATCGGAGTGCTGGAGTTTGAAGTCAGGGTGATCACCGTGGCCGCCAAAATTCCGATGGTGGCGATTGTCCGATTCTTCTTGCCCTCGCGCCATAGCAGCACGAATAGCGGGAGGAGGATCGCGCCGAAAGTCCCTGCCAGGATAGGGTGTCCGAAGCAGCCGGAGGCACGGAAGCGATCATCCCGCGCCATGAGATTCTCATAGAACGAAGACCGGGCCCCTCCCAGCCATGCATATGGATTATGTCCCGTAATAAATTCCCAGGTCATGATAACCGCGATGAACGTCGCGACGTAGGCAAGCGCCCGAATCATGGTTAAAACATCTTCCTTGTCGCGGATGAGGAAGCGCAGAAAAAAATATAGGCCGAAAGTTGTGTAAATGGCGCCGAGCTGAAAGATCAGCGCGCCCATCTCCTGAAACAATAAGACTCCGGCTAAGGCGGTAAATAGCGTAAACAGAATTACAGCGACATCGATCCCGTTGATCCCGCCGCTGAATATCCGGCACTTGGAAGAGATCTTGTCTTTGACCAGCCGGGCGATGCCAAACAGGACCAGAACACGCAGTATCGGAAAGTGCAGCCCGCCGATCACGAGAACCTGATCCATCGGCACAAGTATTGAAGCGGCAACAAACGGCGCAATAATTCTGCCCCGCAGCCGGATCAGAATAACGACTCCGACGAGGAGAACTAATATCAGAACGAAAGGACTGAGAACAGTGTGCGCTTCGCCTCCGCCGAATCTAAGATGTTGAGGTTCCAAAACTTACTCCTGCCCTCTTAAAGATAACGAATCATAACGAATGATTCCAAGTGTGCATCTGGGAAGCAAACGTTCGAGCTAAGCCGCTTCCTTTGGTTGCCGAAAACGGATCGCACCGGCGAGCCCGCAAGCCAGTAGACCCGCTGCCAGTCCAATGGCGATGTTTGGCACCGGCTGGCGCACGGCATGGGAATATCGGGTAATCAGGAACCACGGAACCGCGATGGCTGCTGATGTGAATAGCGGAATCGGGAACCCGTTGCAGTATAGAGAGATTTTGAGCCCAGTCACCTTCCGAATCCGCTCGATCTGAAGCAAGTAGCCGATGATGACAGCAATTAGACAAGCAAGTTGTCCTCCCCAGAGTCCGAATGCCTTCGCGAAGGGATAGACAAGGACAACCACTACAACGGCCATGGTTGCAACACTACGGCGGTGAAGCTGCGGAAGACCTTTAGCGTAAAAAGCCATTGTGATTTGATTGTTCAGTACGTTGAAGAGGGCGCCACAGCAGGCGAACCCCAAGGCCGCGCTGACCGCGCCGTAGCGTTGGCCATAAGCGAGTATCAGAAGAGACCGCCCACAAAGTATTACGAAGACGACCGCGGGAAGCCCAATCAGCAGGGTGACAGACGTAACCTGCAGCAGGATCCGGTTCATGCGCGCGTTATCATTTTGAACTCTAGATAGCGCGGGTAGAAGCGTCTGATTCATGACGTTGATCAAAAAACCTGCAGGGGTCTGAATCAGGTAGACCGCCATAGAGTAAAGGCCAAGTTCGGCGGCCGAGTACAGCTTGCCCAATACAAAAATGTCCGCCCGCGAAAAGAGCAGATTGAAAAGCGCAAGTCCGAACAGCCCTCTTGAAAATTTCAGCAGGTCTCTGATCGCCTCTGAGTTTGGGAGTCTTGGACGATAAGGGCACACCACGTAGGAAAGAACACAGCGAGCAGCATTTTCTGAACAGAATCCAATCGCCAGCGCCCACACGTCACGCATGAACAAACTAAGAATTACGGTTACCATCACTCCTAAAATGCCACCGCCATTGTTTACCGTGGCCCACTTCCGAAACCTCATTTCCTTCATGGCGATATAAGCTCGCGGACTGATTGCACCGTCGAACAGGATGCTCAAAGTGACGATGCGAGCCAGTGCTGTGAGTTCGGTGTTTCCGTAGAAGCGTGAAATTAAAGGAGCCGAAACATAGATGAGGGAATAAATGAGAGAGGCTCGGCCGATGGCCATCCACCAAGCTGCGTTGACATGGCTGTCTTCACCGCCTTTGGGATTCTGAATTAGAGCTTCCCGGGCCCCGACGTCAACAGTCGTTTGGAGAAGAGTAGTAGCGGAGTTCACGATCGCCATGGCCCCGAATGCCTCCGGAGCGAGCAGACGGGTCAACAGCATATTGCGGCTGAAGCGGATCGCCTGTTCGAAGAAGCTCGCCGCGCCCAGCCACGCCCCGCCTTGCAAGACGCGTCCTTTCAAGCCCTCACCGTGGATGAGCGCTTTCAGGTTTTCTGCGATTTTTTTTCGAAACAAGGACAATTTGATGGCCACTTAAATGAGCCTCGAACCCGATTTGCCGCAGAGGGTCCTGGCTATGGTGTGCTCGAATCGTTTCTTAGTTTCATTTTCACGCCTCTAAAAGAAGCCCAGAGGAACGTTTGGAGGTTGATTCCGGCTGGTTTGGCCGAAAACCCTTCCCCTTCAATTATTGGAAAGAAGAGAACACTAAAGCCGAAATCTTTTAAGGATTTAGCCCTGAGATTTAGCTATTGTTTTTGGGCTTTGTAGCTAGGATAAACGAATGCAGAACGCTATTACTGGCGAGGGGGAAAGTGGTAAACTCTACCCGCTCGAATCCGATCTGGACCAAGGTACGATGCAGTTCCAATTGCGCAAAACTGGTTCCATGCATTGGAGGAGTTCCTCCACGTTTCATGCGAAACCGTCGGTAATCTGATTTCACTGCAAGGATCGGACGCAGAAACTCCCGGTAGAGCAAATCACAAAAAGCTGAAAATTTTTGGCTGACCGCAACCGGGTACATATGAATCGGTAAATGAATCATTAGCGAGCCACTAGGCGTCAGCACGCGCATGATCTCGCGGAAATACTCATATCCAGCCTCACAGGAGGGCAAATGCTGAAAGACATGGCATGAGAAAGCTGCGTCGACCGAACTGTCCGCAAGGGGAATGCTAAGCCCTTTTGTGACTTGCCATTGTATATTTTGAGTGCGCACATGCGCGGCGGCGTAGCGAATCATATCTTCTGAAACATCGATCGCATGGCCGCGCTCGAATGCCAAAGAAAGTTGATTTGTAATGCGTCCCGCTCCACATCCAATCTCGACAAACGATCGGGCTACATACCCGTACTGCCGCCAATGGACTTCGAAATCGTGCCAATCCGAAGCTCCCAAGGTGTAGAACTCCTCGTCGGTCCAGGGGGTAGCTCCTTGCAAATTCCTGTTTGCCCAGTTTGCAACCCCAAACAACGGATCCCTGCGTCCCCATTCGAGCCACTCGGAATTAGTCTTTAGTTCCATATATGGTGGCTTCTTGCGTTCAAGCTCCGCGGGAACTCAAACGAAGCGCCGAAGGCAGTCGCAACAATAGCTATGCGGGTAACCGAATATCCGAGGACCTTTTGGTTACCCGCATAGCGGATAATATTTACTGAACGGTGGCGGTGAGACCGGTCGGTGGATTCGGCGGCTGAGCTCCCGCCGCGAACTGATATGCTCCCGCATCCCATCCCCCTGTACTCGGTCGAGCAACTGGCGTCCGTGCCAGATCGACTATAGCATGAGTCGTCGAGTCGTATGTGACCCCGTAGGTCGTATCGCTGTTACATGCCGCGCCTGCCGCGGCATTTAGACTGGAAATGGTCGCGCACAAACTGGTTTCGTTGACTCCAGCTCCGACAGTTACTCCCGAGGCCGACGTCGGTGAGAAAGCATAGGTCTGAGTAGACGTGTAGCCCTGGGCATTGGCAGCACTGAGAGCCTGTCGAGTTTGTGTACTCGGGGTCTGCGTTACAGTGCACGGGCTATTCGAGCAGTCGCTGGTTGTAATCACGGTGGAATTACTGCTAATGATGTAGTTGTTGTATAGGTTGATGGCCGAGGGACCGGTCTGTCCATTGAAGCTTCCTGCTCGCACGATAGAACCGGATGGGGGTCCGCTATCGACACCTCCCTCAATGGTATTATTGAAAATCGTACAGGTACTTCCAGAACCGCTGCCTGAAAGGGGGTCCGCACAGACGATTTCGTTGGCCTGGTACGGCGGTCCTTGTATCACAACATTATTAAAGAAATAAGACGTATATGTCGCCTTCGGAGCGAGCTGAATGACGATGCCGCCTTGGTTATCGTTAGGGGCGTTGAAGGTGAACAGATTGTTATAGGTAAACATTCCGCCGACGGGGTCATTGTTCGATTCCATGACATTGTTATGAGCACCACAACCTGAGTAGCACATCATTCCAGTGTGACTTTCCACGTTGTCATGGAATAGAATAATTCCGTTCTCGTTTACTGCGTCAGCCACCCAAGCGAAATAGTTCCGATAAACATTGTTACAACCACCGATTGTGTATAGCGCACCAAAGCTATCTTCCGAAGTGTCCGAACCATCAACCACATTGTTGTAGAGCTCGGTGGTCAAATCGGTTTGATTACCAGAGCAGGTTAAAGCATTGACATTTCCACCTGGGTCGCCTTCGGCCACTCCGGCTAGGTGCGTCCATCCGTGCATATAATTGTCGTGAATTAACACGCTCGTTCCGCTACCTTTGTAGAAATAGCCGGTTTGCGAAGAAGCGGCAGCCCCTTGATAATAGCCTGTGAATTCTATGTTGGCGACCTCAAGATAGGAGTTTGATTGGATATTTAGGAAAAACTGCCCCGTAGTCGCTCCGGGCCAGGCACCGCCGCCTGTTAAAACAGGCCTCGTCCATGCGCTGCCCGAAAACCAAGATTGATTGGCTCCAATAAAGATGTTGTTCCCGCTTGAACCACTCCAATTCCAGTTCCAAGGCAGAGAGGAAGATGTCCAAGTGTCCCCACCGCGCAAAATGAATTGATCGCCAGCGACCGGAGTAACAGAGGCACAAACCCCTGAACAACCGTTCATTCCGGGAGCGTGTAGCCATGGGCTGGTATTCGACGTGCCGCTATTAGAATCGCTGCCGTTGGCGGCAATGTAGTAGGCGGTTGCGGAAGCGGTTCCCGACATCACGACGGCGAGAACGAATAAAAGCAGAGCGCGGGGGAGTTGGCGGTTCATGGAGCTCCAATGTCAGGGGGATCTGAAGCCCCTCAATGCTGGCTTCAAGTGACAATGGTATGCATCCTCTTCTTCTTCGCCAAGCTCTCATAAGGACATGAACTTAAGGCGCGGGCGCCCGTGAACCTTTGAACCGCATCGGACCGCCAGCCTCCAGTACCGTTCACCCGCACTCGAGAATTATGCTAAAGCTAATATATGCAGGTGTTTACCTGGTGGATTCAGGATTTACCTGATTCGTCCCGCGAATTCTATTTCGGCCCTTGGCGTTCCCAATCCGACCTCTGCCAAGGCTTTTTGCACCGTCAAAATCCGGCTTCCGCTGCTCACTGCCAGGGATACGGCACGCTCGAAGAGCTCTGGCGTACAACCATAGTGGGAAGGGGTGCGGCGCACGTCGTGAGTGTAAAAGATCAGCCAACTCTTTTGCTTTACGTTCTGTGAAATCAATTCTTCAACCGCGCGGCAATTGTCGACGTCGCCGTACAGACGGTTTGCCCGAAGCAAATTGAGATCTACTTCGGGCCCATTAAGACCGGGAATGTTGCTTCGAGAACTAGCGAGACCCGGGCCCAGAATTTTCTTGCTGCGGAGCGTAACATGCCCGTAGGGGTAAGCGAAATCTGTTGAGTTGTGCCCACTGATGTGTTCCACCGCTTTCATGCCTTTTTTCACGTCCTCACGAAACGCGCCCCATGACACCTTGCGGCAGGAGCTGTGATGAAACGTCTGGGTACCCAGTTCGTGTCCCCTTGCAACCAACGTACAAAGATCCTCCGCCTCAAATAGCTCGCCGAGTTCGGTGGAAGCGTTCATCAGGCCGCCAGTCACGTAGTAGGTACCCCGAGCTCCGAATTGCTCGAGGATCGATCCGCCCACTGACAAAGCAGTACGAGGAAAATCGTCGAAGGTAAAGGATACGATCGGGCCGCGATTGCCCAAGGGCACACTGCGGCGGAACAGCGTACAGAGTGCGCGGCGACGTAAGGAGCCAAAATATTGTCGGGGATTCATTTTGAAGCGGAAGGATGCTTTACGCCATCAAAGAACCGGCGGGAGCGCTTAGATCGATGTTCATGTCCAATGGGCTTCGAGATGGCTGGCTCAACCACTGCAGACAGACAAAGTTTCTCTTGAGCTTCGCCCGGCTTTCGGATCGCTGAGATGGCAATATCAAGTAGCTCCCAAGAGAACTCAGGAGCCGGATAAGATGGTGAATTGCTAAGCTGGCAAGAAAAGCCATTTGGGCGATCCAGCCGTAATGCTTTTGCCAGTATTGCCAGCCGGCGTAACACTGTTCCAAGTAAAAACGCAGAGGAGCGTTAGACGAACTGGCCCCTCCGTAGTGAACCGCTTCGGCATCGGCAAAAAAAACTGCTTTCTCCCCCGCTTGGTGAAACCGATAACACCAATCAACGTCCTCGCCGTACATAAAGAACTGCGGGTCGAGCAGCCCGACGCGGTCTATCGCAGTCCGCCGCACAAGAACAAACCACCCGATGAGCACTTCGACGGCGGTAGTTGTTTGGTGGTCAAAATCAGACATCATAAGTCCGCCAAAAAACTTGGATTTCTTGAACGCGATGTCTAGCCCCAGAGCGCGGCAAAATTGGTTCCAGAGGGTCGGGAAACGCATCGTGGACCGTCTGGCTTTCCCATCTGTCGCCAGCATCTTTGGCCCCACCATTCCAACTTCCGGATTCTCCAAGAGAAATTGGAGCATGGGCGAAAGGCAATCACTTGTGAACCTGACGTCTGAATTCACGAGGCACACGTAGTCGTTGGAACATCGCGCTATTCCAACATTATTGGCCTTGGCGAATCCCAAATTCTCTGAATTACGCACTAGCGTAAGGTCCGGAAACATTCCGGCGATCAATTCCGGAGTTCCATCGGTCGAAGCGTTATCCACGACGATCACTTGAGCACAAACGTCTCGGCAGTACTCTCGCAACGACTCAAGACATTCGACTACATACTTCTTCGCATTCCATACCACGATGACGACGGAGATCGCTGGCAGAGCTGGCTCTCGCCTGCCAGACATCGACGGAGACATAGAAAGATTTGCGTTCATACTGGGCAAGTGGAAAACACCTAGCAACCGGACATCGATGCGTTCTGTGTTGTCGATGGGCGATTAATCTTGGTTCTTAAGTTCTATAGCACGGTGACGGCGCGTCGGGAATAACTTCGGTGAGACATGCTGGAGCACATCAGTGGGCGCCCTTTATTTCGAAACACAAGTGCATCCAGCGGAGATCGTTGAGGCGGGCATCGCAGCAGCAATCCATCAGATTCGCAGACCACTTTTTCGATCGACATGCTGGGCTCCCGATACGTCCGCCTTCTCACTCAGTTACTAGTACCGTTTGCGGCTCGGCGCCGGAACTGCGGTCGTCAGTTTTAGGTTTGCCCGGGCCTACGGGAGGGCGACCTACGCTAATGTAATGGAATCCGTGGCGTCCCACTTCCTTCGAGTCAAGCATGTTTCTGCCATCCACGATCAGCGGATGTTCGACTACCGACCGAACACGCTTCCAATCCACCTGTCGAAATTCGTCCCACTCGGTAACCATCAAAATGGCAGCCGCTCCCTGGGCCGCCTCGTAAGGATCCGCGCAATAGCGAATGTCAGGAAGCACGTCACGAGCCTTTTCTGTCGCTTGCGGATCATAGGCGCTGACCATCGCTCCCTCCTCCACGAGTGCTTTCACGAGCGCGATCGAAGGGGCAAACCGAACATCGTCGGTGTTTGGCTTGAACGCAAGACCCCATACCGCCAGTCTTTTGCCGCTGACGACCCACAGTTCCTTGCGGATGGTTTCGATGAAGTGCGAAATCCGATGCTGATTGATCTTCTCCACTTCTTTCAGCAAAGAAAAGTTACACCCGGATTTCTCGGCAATTCTGATAAACGCCTGGACATCTTTCGGGAAGCAAAACCCTCCAAAACCGATTCCCGGATTCAGGAAAGCCGGACCGATTCGAGGATCCAATCCCATTCCTTCGGCTACTTTGGTTACGTCGGCTCCCACGACCTCGCACAAATTCGCAACCATGTTGATGAATGAAATTTTCATGGCCAGGAAGGAATTGGAGGCATGCTTGATCAGCTCAGCTGAACTCGTATCCGTCATCAATAGAACGGGATCCTCGACCTTCCGGCAGTCCGAATGGATGGGACAGGCGAAACTCCCCCGGAGAATGGGTTCATAGATCTCGCGAAGCAAATCTGCAGCACGAGGAGAGTCGACCCCTACCACGATCCGGTCGGGGTGCAGGAAATCTTCCACCGCAGATCCTTCGCGCAGAAACTCGGGGTTGGAAGCAACGTCATAATCCGACTGGTTGGTGCTATGCATGGACAGATGCTTACGCAGCTGCGATCCGGTCTGCACCGGCACTGTGCTTTTTTCTATGACCAGGCGATAACCGGCTGCCTGCTTCGCAATCGCGCGAGCTACGCCCTCAATGGCGGACAGGTCCGCATCACCGTTGGGCAACGGCGGAGTTCCGACACAGATGAAGATGGCGCGACCGTGATCGATGGCCTCGGCCGTAGAACCGAAGGTTAATCGTCCGGACGCTCGCACTAGCTTTAGGACATCCTCTAGATGCGGCTCAAACAGCGGCATGACCCCGCTCTGCAATTTCTTGAGTTTTTCGACATCACTTTCGCTGCAAAAGACATCATGCCCAATCTGTGCAAGGCAAGCGGCCGTTGTCAGTCCCACATAACCGGCCCCAATCACTGAGATTTTCATGTCTTGCAATGTCCTCTTCTGCGTGAAACAGACCGAAATCATCCTACTTCGATCTTACTGCCCCATAGGCTGGTGCCCTATGCTCCTGTGGTTCACGACATGGCTTCCATGCTCATCACAGATTTTCTCGCACGGAAGTGATCAGTTGGCGCACGCGCCGGGAAATCGATCACCTATCCTGTGCAATTCATCGATTGCACCCCGCATTCTTCCGCTAAAGACGCGCAGGCATTGAGATGTCCGCGAAAGGCCTGGACCTTTTCGAAGGACCGGAGAAAAGGTTACCGCATCGGGGAGCAAACGCATAAAGGAGCCAGCCCAATTCGTATGGTCGGCACTCGAACAGGACCTGCAGGTCTTTTTTTGCTTCGTAGGGCGCGCCCGAGCTTCGCGGAATCAACGCCGCCTTCAAATAAGTCTTGACTTGGGACGTGGGCCTATACTGGCACCGCCAGACCAGTTGGGCGGGATCATCCTCCATGTCGAATTGCAGTTCGTTCTTGGCATTGATCCACTTCAATCCGCGATAAATCCACGGGCCGAAGTCGCATTGAGCGGCTTCTCCCAATGCGAACAGCGTCATCGGCCCCATTGCATGCTGGTGAACCGAAAATACCGGATATCCTTCGAGTACTCGACCAGTGGAAGAATCGTAGTGCCACCACCATTGGCCCAATGACCCCTGCGCGTCGCACAAGCCGCGTCCGCATTGGAGAGCCATCTGAATCGCGCTTTCCTCTTGATAGGCTTGAAAAAACCTGGTCATCGCGTACACGGGATATACCTGATCGGCAAAGCTGCCAATCCTACCCCGCACCAGACCGTTCAAACTTCCACTGCGGCTGACATGGCCGAAGAGCCCCTGCTCTCCGCGATTCTTCTTGAGCATGGCAAAGGTCTTGAATGCCAAATCTTTTAGTCGAGCCAGCTTCTCCGGACACGCCAAGGCCCAGTTCGACAGGCCGGTCAGGAACCAGGCCAACTCCATGGTGACGCCTCTTTTGGCTCCGCGATAGCGGACCAAGGCAGTCTCCAGCTCGATGCGTCCTTCGAGTTCGGCCAGGCGATCCGGAGCCACCACGGCACACATCCACAGCAGTACGCCGAGATCGCCAATATCAGTCACCCAATCGAGATTCGCCAGCAAGGCTTGCAGCACGGGCTGGACCGCGATGGGCGATACGCCTCCCGCTTCTTCCACACGGTGAAGACCCATCAAGGTCATCATGGTGTAGCGGGGCGAGAGTCCGTCGCGAACCATGCCTTGGTCAGTTTTTCGCCGCGTGTAGCAGAACAATTTTCGCTGCTCGTCGAACATCGGCAGCAAGCCGCGAATTGCCAGCGCAACCAAACGCTGCACTGTTGCCTGGCTGTCGTCGAGTTGCGCCGCAGAGTTGTTGACGTTTGTCATTTTCTCAATATTCCCGTTCTTAATATTCCGGTTTCTCGATAGCCCTGTTCTTCAATAGCTGTGGAGATCGGGATTGAATTGCTTTGCTACGGAACCCGCACTTCCTATCCAATATGTCTGTAGATTATCGAGCCGATGGCGGGTAGCAATGCCGGGGAGACATGCTTGAGCGCATATTTCGTGGTCCTCGCCTTCCACTTCGAACTGTATAGGTCAAACAAATGGGTGGAATTCTCCGCAACTCCGTATCTCGAATAGGTCAAGACAGATTGGGCGGCGCCCCAACGGTTCTTGAAGGTAATCAAACCCTCTTGATCTGCATCCGTGCGTCCAAAATCCAGGTAGCGCAGACCAGAAGCCTTGGCCCGCCGGATGGTATTCCAAAATAGCAAGTGCATACAGCCAAGGTTATTGAAGCGAGCGTCGCAGCAGCCGTACTTGTAGGTGAGGGTGTCTTTGTAGCGGATGGTGATGATGGCCGCGATGGTTTGTTCGCCCTTAATCGCAACGCGGATCTTGAGCCCGTCGCCGAAGCAGTCCATCAGAGTCGCAAACCACTTCTTCGATTGCGGGGCCAGTCCTTGACGCTTTCGACTCAAGGTAAACAACCGGTAAAACTCATCGAGAAGCGCCTTTGTGGACCCCTCGCGATAGGTGAGGCCTTCCCGAGACGCACGGCGTATTTTCCTTTGTGTGGAACTCTTGTGGAGGTTGCCAAAGATCGTATCGATGTCGGGGCCTAGATCCAGTTTGTGGAAGGCAAAGGTCACGGCGGTGTGACGTAGGCTGGTCGGCAGCTCGAAATGTCCCAGTGGACGAATTTCCAAATAGTTAAACCGTTCGCGCCTGAACTCCGTCTCCAGAGCAGCAGAGAGAACTTTCCGATCTCCCACCTCATTCACGAGAGGATCGCAGTGATCTGAGAACGGCAGCGAAACCAGTCGGTGTCCCGTCACCCAGCTCTTGACATGACAAAACACCATGCCGTTCTCGAGAAGCTCCCCGGGCGGAGTCGTGGTGTAAGCAAAGGGCTTATGGCCATAAGTCAACGACAGCGAGTTAAGCCATGGAGAAGAGTGGAACACCGACGCGAGCCGGTGTTGCTCGAGGAAAATATCCCAGCGAGGGTCCTGGAGAGGTTCAATGCGATAGGCCAGCTTCGGTTTAGGAGCCGATCGTGTGGCTTCAGGGGCAAGTCGTAAAGCATGAGACGACGTCATAGTTCATTCTTCAGGATCTGGGAAAGGAAGAGATTTTCTTGTCAGTTTCTACGAAGGACCGCTGGACGCCCTCGCGGCGGTCGGTGGGTTTGAAGGTCAGCGGCACAGTGATCTGACGCCTGGCCCAAGGTGGAGAGTTCGGTATGAAGTGGACTTACTGTCGATCCTGAGATTTTAGCACTGAGAGTATGTTGCCGACAATGCACTGGAGAACCGGGCAATTGCGATCTTCTGGCTTGCCCGGGCGATTCCATCGGACCAGCTTAATCTTGGTGTGGATATCGTTTGTGTTTTCAATCAGGATTAGCCGGCCATTCTCTGCCAGATAGCGGTCGACCGCTCCAATTTTCCCGCGAAAAATACTGTAAACCGGCACCCCCAGCGCCGCGGCTTCGCGGTTCATCGTGCCCCCGCCGCTGATCACCAGATCGGAAAACCAGATCAGGTTTAACCCGTCAAGAGGCGCGGTGGGGACCAGCATCCGACCAGAAGAGATCAGCTCAGCCCAATCGGCTCTCAATTGCTGGCCTTGTCTCGCGTTTCGAGGCAAAGTCACGGCCCGCACCTGCGGATTCGACGAGAGTAACCGCAGCGTCTCCGCGAACAGTACTTCACTCTCCGGGTTGTGGTAGTGTGCCTCCGTTGCGGGTGGTCGAACGGTCACAACCAGATCGTCTCTGGAAATACCCAGTTGGGAAAAAATGGACGGATCGGGGCGAAAACGTGGGATGTAAACATCCTCTTTCAGGCCGGGGTATCTTAATACCGTGTCCGCCTTTCTGGCCATAGCTCCATGCGGTATCACCTCCGGCATCAGGACCCAGTCCGGCTCAAGAAAGCCTGTCTTGGTGGAATGCTCATAATCGTGCATCATCATGGTGGTAATCCCGAGCATTTTACAAATAAGCAATTGCGCTCGGGAACCGTGCGAGATGGCGACATCGGGTTTCATGCGAGTTGCTGTAGGCGCCAACTGAAACGTCCTCAAACAGGTGCCCAGCACCTTCAGGATTTTATTTTTGCCGTAGTGTCTACCAATCACTGTGCAAGGCAGGTGAAAGAAGTCCAAAAGCTCGCGCACCTGATAGATATTCCTGGCGGTCAAAACCAGTTCGATACCTTGCTTCTCGAGTTCCTGAACGATAGGCAGGTAGAAAGGCACGTGCGGGGAGTTATCGATATCAATCCAGACCTTCTTCCGCTTCCCGGGCTTGGACTCGAAAAACTTTATCTCAGCTCCATTTTGCTGGTTGGGGTGTGGCTCGATTTCCGGCGTGCTGGTCATAACATTCATTTGTTTAATCCTTTGGTCAACACCAAAGGGGGAGGGACGATCAACCTAGAACGCGTCGTTGCTAAATAAAGCTCTAGGGGTTTGCAATAAAATTTGAATATCCAGCCACAGGGACCAATTGCGGGAGTATTGCAGGTCCAGCCGAACCATTTCATCAAAGCGCACGCGACTGCGTCCTTTCACTTGCCACAAACCGGTGATTCCGGGTTTAACTTCAAGAACGCGGCGGCGATGCCAAATGTCATATACCTCGCATTCATACGCGATCGGCGGTCTCGGGCCGACCAGGGACATATCGCCCTTCAGAACATTGAAGAATTGCGGAAGCTCATCGAGGCTGGTGCGGCGGAGGAACGATCCAATCCGGGTAACCCGCGGATCGTTTACCATTTTGTAAACCGCCTTGCTCTCGCCCTGCGATTTGCCGTCGTGCTCGCCTTTGATGACCCGCCGGATGAAAGTTTGATGGATTTTGTGGTCATTGTTCACATACATCGAGCGGAATTTGAGGAAGGTGAACGGCTTGCCCAGCTGACCGAGTCGCTGTTGCTTGAACAGAATCGGCCCCTTGGAACTCAGCTTGACCAGCAAGCCGACCAGGAGAAAAATCGGTGCCAAGAATAAGATCGCAGCCGCGCTCCCAGCAATGTCCATCAGTCTCTTGATGCGCCGTGCCGTACTCTGGGTCTGATGGCGAAGGACAAGGTCGGGATACAAAGTAGGATTACCCTGTGAAGTGTCCTGATTCCAGTCCTCCGGAAAGACGTGCAGAGAAATGCTCATCTGGCTGAAGTTCTCGAGCGTGAGGCTGTGGCGCAGAGTTTCGCTGATCCGGCTCATCACGGTGCCAACAATGGAGCTGCGCTCTTCTGCGCCGATTTCTGTGAACATCACTCCGACCACCGAGGGTGTCTTATACCAGCCCGTCACGTCAGTTTCTCGTGTAGCCAGGGAAAGAGCGGACAGAACTTCGCTCAGGACTCTGCCGTTTGCACCCGACGGTAAACAGTTTCCCGAGTCGAGAAGCATCAGCAGGAAAGGTTGGCGGGAGCGCTCCGTTCGCTTCCGCTCGAGCGCAATCATCTGGCGAAAGGATTCCTCATCCAGAATGCTGACCTCTCGGTGCGACTGGCATTCCGGCACAGGATAAATAGTGGGACTATTGCGACGTGAAGGCACGACTCTCTCCCCTAGTTCTGCTCCATCGTTTCGGAAGGAGGCAAACAGATCTCTGACAAGGGACATAGGATTCTAGAAGGATTCTAGGGTCACTCGGGGGAGAAAACCTTTACCAATCGAAGTTGGAACTGAACACCTAAAGCTTGTGATCGAGCAAGCGGCTATCCTGCGAACTCACACAAGGAACGAGATAGTTCTCTGGTTCAGCAGCACTCTCGGGGGACGGATTCCCCAATTGGAATTCGCGATGGATGCAGACCAGAGCCGCTTTCATATCTTCCTTGGCCACCACGAAAGACATGCTGCACTCGGTCGAGCCCTGAGCAATTGCGACGACGGCAACGTCCTGGCTGTCGAGGGCCCGGAACGTGCGTCCCACAAACCGATTTCGGCCGCGCACATTGGAGCCGACAACAGCCACAATCGCAACCGTCGGATCCACGGTGATATGTTCGGCGTTCTCATGAGCCAGGTCATGCGCGAACTCGTGGCGCAAGGCTTCCACAGTCGCTTTGGCATGTGAGGAAGCGATCACCAGGCACACGTCATTCTGGGAAGATGACTGCGAGATCAGGAGTACATCGGCCCGCAGAGCGGCCGCAGTCCGCACGGTGCGGCCCAGCACATCCTGGACTCCGACCATTCCCGGGCCGCCGAGGGTGATCAATGCGACATCGCTAATCGCGGTCAGGGCTGTCATTCGAACCCCGCCGGGAAGACCCTCTGGCGTGATCTTCGTTCCATGGAGCTCGGGCGCGAACGTGTTGCGGATCCAAAGTGCAATGCCGGATTGCGCCAGCGCGCGAAGGGTTTTCGGATGCAATACTTTGGCGCCGAAGTAGGCGAGTTCGGCGGCCTCGCGGTAGGAAATCTCGGGGATCGTAGACCCGCCCGGAACCAGTCGGGGGTCGACAGTCTGCAGACCATCGACATCCGTCCAGATGACAACGTCATCCACATCGAGAGCTGCCCCTAGGATCGTCGCCGAATAATCAGACCCCCCGCGCCCCAGAGTGGTGAGAACTCCTTCGGGCGTGGCGCCAATGAATCCGGTCACGACCGGAACAATGCGACGCTCCAGCAGCGGACGCAAGCGTGATTCGCAGCGCTCCCGCGTCAGATCCATAAATGGATCCGCAGCCCCATGGCAGGAGTCGGTGACGAGCACTTCGGTGGCCTCGATCGCTTCGCTCCCGATTCCCCGCTGCGCGAGTGCGCCAGCCACGATGGGAGCGCAGAGCCGCTCGCCAAGGCTTGCGATTGCATCACGCGATTGAAGCGTCAGCTCGCGTAGGAGAACTGCGCCTCGACAGAGACGGTCGCCTTCCTGAAAAAGATCGTCCATTTTGCGCTGGATGCGACCGCGTTCCTCCGCGGAGTGAATGAGCGCCTCGATCGCGACGGCGTGCTGCTGGCGAATTCTCTCGAAGATTGCGGCCGCCGGAGCGTAGTCTCCGGCTTCTGCATGCACGGCCGCTTCGATCAACCGGTTGGTCACGCCGCTCATCGCGGAAACGACCACGACAACGGCGCTTTGTTCCGACGCGGTTAGGATAATCTCGACCACCCGCGCGATGCATGATGCGTCTCCGACCGACGTCCCGCCAAACTTCATGACTCGAATCGGCCTCTTGAGTTCGCG
>Ga0182015_10001762_pt1 | contig 27751 bp, 18 predicted proteins | sample 712P3MmetaG_FD_120478 | JGI IMG/M metagenome (GOLD analysis project Ga0182015, IMG submission 120478) | Permafrost microbial communities from Stordalen Mire, Sweden - 712P3M metaG | ecosystem: Environmental > Terrestrial > Soil > Wetlands > Permafrost | place: Sweden: Stordalen | collected... | reverse complement strand
TTTACAGTCGTGTCGCCCGGATCAGTCTGGCCGCGGCATTGTTCCTTCCTGCTTTCCTGCCTGCCGTGTTTTCCCAGGTTGCACCAGCTCAGGTTGCACCAACTCAGGTTGCACCAGCTCAGGTAGCATCAGCACCTCAGACCGCGTCGCAGGTATCGCTGACAACTCTGGAACAAGGCAAGGCGATTGAGCGCGAGATTTCCGGGAAAAACGCGGATAGCTACGACCTGCCCCTGCAGGCCGGACAATTCGCCGAGATCAGCATTGAACAGCGCGGGATCGACGTGGTGATCGACACCATCGATCCGGACGGAAAGATTCTCGCCGAGTTTGACTCCGAAAGCCGGCCACAAGGGGAAGAACCAGTCGTGGTCGCGTGTGGAACGGCGGCGGCGCATTATCAGCTTCGCGTAAAGCCCAAATATTCCCGGGCGTCGGCCGGGCGATATGAGATCAAACTCACCGCGATCCGCGCGGCAAGCGAGCAGGATCGGCTGCTATCCGAGGCGCACGTGCTGAGCCTGCAGGCCGAGAAGTCGAATGACAGCGGGAAATATGAAGACTCGCTGCAGCTCTATACACACGCGCTCGACGACGCGGGAAAAGCACTTGGACCCAAAGATGCTTACGTCGGGGCTTTGCTGGTCAAGCTTGGCGACATCGAGCGAACAACGGACAATCGGGCCAAAGCCGAAGAACTCTACCGGCGCGCCATAGCGGTCGACAATGCGGCCCTCGGGCATGAGAATCCGCAAACCGCGTGGGCGATTGACAGGCTGGGCACGCTCTATGACTGGAGCGACGATTATCTGCGGGCGGAGCCTCTGCTCACCGAAGGCCTGGAGATCACCGAGAAAACTCTCGGCAGCGACCATCCTCGCCTTATCCAGTGTCTTTCGGAACTCGCCGTTCTCTATTCCAATCGTTACGACCACAAGCGTGCCTTGCAGTATCTTCAGCGCGCTCAACCGATTGCGGATAAGAGCCTGGAACCCGACGACTTCATGGTGATTTTCATCATGAACAACATTGGAAACATATATCGTCTGATGGAGAACTATGACGAAGCGGAGGTGATGATCAAGCGGGTCGTGGAGATGATCGAAAAACAATATGGGCCGGACTATCCACGCCTCACCACGCCCCTGATGAATCTTGGCATTCTCGCCCGAAGGAAAAAGGACTACGCTGGCTCGCTGCAATATCTTTCGCGCTCCTTGGCGATTCGGGAGAAGACCCTCGGCGCCAGAAACTCCGAGACCGCCAGAACCATTATCACGATCGGAAATACCTATCGCGCGGAGGGTGACTACCCAAAGGCGCTCGAAAACTATGCGCGCGCTCAAGATATTTTGCAGGCCGTCGCCGGTCCCTACGATGTCCTGCTCCTGCTCACCTACCTCAACACCGCCGCCACGCATGCGGCTTCCGGCGATATGCCCCATGCCATCGAATACGAGGCTCGTCTGGAGTCGATGCTGGAAAAAAGCATTGAACTGAATGTGCTGATCGGCTCGGAGCAGGAAAAGTTCGCTTACCTGAAGGATGCTGCGGAGCGAACCGATCGCACGATTTCTTTCAGCGCGCTGATGGATCCCAAAAATCAGACGGCGGCGGACCTGGCCGCTCTCGATGTGCTGCAGAGAAAGGGACGGCTCCTCGATGCCATCTCGGGTACTTTCGATACTTTTCGGCGGCGGCTCAACAGCCAGGACCAGTTGCTGCTCGACGAGTTTGCCGAAACCACGGCAAAACTTGCGAAGCTGTCGCTGCAGGGGCCGGAAAAAACCGCTCCCGAGGAATATCAGGAACAATTAAGTTCGCTCGCCGAGCAGCGGGAGAAACTGGAAACCGACATCAGCCGCAAGAGCGCGGAATTCCGGACGCAGACCGAGGCGGTCACGCTGTCAGGCATAAAGGCGGCCATCCCGGCTCCGGCTGCTCTGGTCGAGTACGCCGCCTACCGTCCCTTTAACGCGAAGTCGGATGAAGACGAAACCGCTTTTGGCGAACCGCACTACATCGCCTACGTCTTGCACCAGCAAGGCGATGTGCAGTGGAGGGAGCTTGGCCCGGCCAAAGAGATTGATGTGGCCGTAGCGTCACTGCGCGGGGCACTACGCGATCCGAAGCGCAAGGATGCACAACAACTGGCGCGTGCTTTGGATGAAAAAATCATGCGCCCGGTGCGAGAGCTTGTTGGAGAAGCGACGCAGCTTTTGGTTTCGCCGGACGGCGAGCTCAATCTGATTCCGTTTGAAGCGTTGGTCGATGAAAAACAGCATTATCTGATCGAGAGCTACTCGATCACCTACCTTACGACTGGTCGCGACCTGTTGCGGCTGCAGGCGGCGCGGTCGAGCCGCAGCGGGCCGGTGATTGTTGCCGATCCAAGCTTCGGCGAGCCGGAATCTACGCCGGCGGCCGCGCGCAAGCCGGTCAGCCAGCGAAACAGTCATCCGCTGACGGCACGGCGCAACGTGACCACCGCGGGCGATCTTTCCTCCATCTATTTCGCGCCGCTCCCCGGGACCGCCCTGGAGGCCACTGCCATCAAGTCGCAGTTTCCGGAGGCCAAGCTGCTCACGGGAAAGATGGCAACCGAATCGGCCGTCAAACAAATTAGCGCCCCCAGCATTCTCCACATCGCGACGCACGGTTTCTTCCTTGCCGATCCGAAACGCGCATCCCCCGAAAATTCGTCGGAGAACACGCGCGGTGCCCGCGCTGATTTCGACGTCAAGAATCCCCTGCTGCGCTCTGGCCTCGCGTTGGCTGGAGCCAATCTCAACCAAACCGGTCCGGAAAGAGGAATCCTGACGGCCCTTGAGGCTTCCAATCTGAATCTTTGGGGAACGAAACTTGTTACTCTTTCGGCCTGCGATACTGGAGTAGGCGAGGTTCGCAACGGCGAGGGTGTGTACGGGCTACGCCGGGCGTTCGTTTTGGCGGGGACCGAGTCGATCGTGATGAGCCTGTGGCCGGTGAGCGATTACACGACTCGCGAAATCATGGTGTCCTATTACAAAGGATTGAAGAAAGGCCTGGGGCGCGGCGAAGCGCTTCGTCAGACCAAGCTGGCCATGCTGAAGCGCAGAGACGTCCAACGCCCTTTTTATTGGGCCAGCTTTATCCAGTCGGGAGAGTGGGCCAGCCTTGACGGGAAGCGCGATTAGGGAGACCCGAAGCAATCTGAATCGAAGCAATCCGATTCCTCAATAAAAAAAACGTGTTTTCCTGTCCCCCCGAACAGGAAAACACGTGTGAAGAGACGCTTAGCCTGCCGTCTTTCTCAAAAGACTCTCGACGTAGAAGAGTGCTTGGGTGGAGCCGGCGCCCGCTTCCCGAGCATCGCACTCGGAGCTGGATTCGCTGCGGCTGCCTTCATCTGCTTCATGCCATGCGGGTGAAGTGCCCAGGCGACGCTCTTTTCCGCCGGTGCGTTGTACAGTTCGGGATGCCGGTAGAATCCGCGCTCTTTCTCCGGTTTCATCACTTCCACCGGAACGCGATGCGCATTGGCCCAGGCGTCCTGCCGGATGCCGGTGACCTGCCATGAGACCTTCACATTTGGTTTGTCGGTCTTGATAGCAAACTGGTGGTTGGAGACTTCGCTGCCGACTACCGCCTGGGCGAACTGTCCCAGGACCGTGAGCTGATAGCGGAAGTCGCGGTTGAGAGTTTCGAACCAGTCGGGCAGGGTGACGACCGCATCGCCCGTCGCGTCTGTGACCACGTTGCCGTTGTAGATGTTCATCATATCGGGCGACTCCACGAACGAGTGATAGAGGTACTTGTTGGCCGGATCAAGAGGATGGTCAATCTTGAACGAACCGCTATCCTTGGAGAGGCTGCCTTCAACCTCTACGTTGCCGATAAATTCCCCTGCGAAGATGCTGCCATTGGCAATCATGGCATATGGGCCGACACCGACCACGCCGATACTCTCCGCCGTCGTGTCAACGCCCTCCAATCCGATCGAGTCTGCTGCTAAGTTACTGCCGTAAACTCCGATGCCGTCTGCGTCGACCGCAATTCCGGAGACCCCAAAGCCCGACACGCTGTCGCCGGCGACTCCTGAGTTCGTGTCGCTTCCCCCGAGTACTGCAGGGTTCCCGCCGGTGGCGTTGGCGATGATTGCAGCCTTGTCAGTGGCATTCACGTTGAGGGTGATCGCATTGATGTTGGTCGCGCTGAAGCTGCCCGCCGAATCACGCTTGACGATGGCGTTGGCGGTGTCATTCGGAGTGGGAGCATCATTCCAATTCAGAGCCAGAGTGCCGCTGCCGGTGACCGGCGAGCCGCTGACCGTGAAGTCTGAACTCGGAGCACTCAGACCGACGCTCGTCAACGTTCCTTTGCCCGCGCCAGGGAACGTCTGGCCGGAAGCAAACGTCAACAAGCCTTTGCTGCTGATCTTCAGGCCGGTCTCGGCAGGAGCGGCCGACCCCGACGCAAAGAGCAGGCTCATGGCGCCTGACGGGCTTGCCGTGTCGTTGTTCACCGGCTCAGCCTGCCACTGGAACTTCTCCCCCACTGTGGTTGAGTTCGAGCTGTTAAAGGCTGCGGCCGTGAAGGTCTGCGGTTGCGAATTCTTTCCCGCCGAAGCAGTCGCAGCTCCTAGGGACATCATGTTCAGAGCTCCGTGCACGTTCTCGGTTCCGTTGACGTCCAAGGTTGCGGCCGGTGAGGAAGTGCCGATGCCAACCTTCGCCGTCGCCCCGGTGCCTGACTGAAACAGAACCGAGTTGCCGAGAGCGCCGGTGGAGTTCGTCCACAGAGGCAGGAAGTCGGTCGTGCCGGTTCCTGATACAGCGGCCGTAGCAACATCAGCGGAAGGCATAGCTGCGGCTGCATTGGCGCCCGCCGCCGCGACGGTTCCCGCCAGCGCGAAGGCCGACGCCGGCAGTCCGCCGAGAGTCTGCGCATCTGCCGCCTTCAACGCGTAAGGAACGCTGAGCAACAGCACTCGCGGCTGCTCTTCCCCGCCGTTGACGAGCACGCCCAGCCATCGGGCTTCACCCGAGGTAAACAACTCTTGCGGCAGGCCTTCAGTCTTCGTCGCGCCCAGCTGCACCGTGTAGTTGCCTCGGCTGTCGGCCTGCACATTCTGCGTTTCCATCCATAGTGGAGAGCCTCCGGTTTCTTCGCTGTAGATGGAGAATGTGACTCCCGTAATGCCCGTGATTGTTTTGCCCTGATCGACGGCCTTGCCTGAAAAATTGACCAAACGCGGCACCACGGCCGCGGCTGAAGTGGATACGGCTGCCTGCTGAGCTCTGAGTAACGAGCACAGTAGAAGGACACTAGCAAATACTGCGGGTGAGTACCGGAAACGTTTCATAATCTTCTCCTCTGATCAAACTCGTTTTCGCTCGCTCCCGACGCGGTGGATGGGAGCCATCACTCGGATAAGAGGAAAAGCGCAAAAACCTTTCAGAAGAAAATAAAGATTATTTCAGCCGGGCGAGGGCGATCAGTTCACCGGCCCCCGCTCTCGGTCTTTTTGCCGGGGGCCGTGACCCAACGTCGTCGGACTTCTCACCTTGGCCATGACCTAGGGCGCGGAAGTAGCGGTTGAAGCGACACGAGGATTTCGGGTGTCGATCGCTGCGGGGCAGCCCGCATTTCGACTGGCTTCCAGACTAGGTGGAGATCGACTAACGCATCAGCGCAAAGAAGGCTAACCCGTTGAAAGAAATGGCTCCTCAGGTAGGACTCGAATCCACCTGAAAACGTCAATCCAAGGACTTAGCCTGCGAGCGGCCCATGGCGAGTCAACAGTAAGCGTGCACGACACCGAGGACGTGGACATCCCAATAAAGGCCAAATCGTTTGTTATGATTACGGACCATTTGTCCGGCAAAATTGTTCTACTTTCGTAACAACAAATGCTTTGATAGGGCGTTGTCAGATGTCCTCGTATAGAATTGCTGGACTTTTTGCATGTCTGAGGAGATGGGCAACCGGAGGGGACCCCGAATGGGCCGAATCGCGCGCTAGAACTCCGCCTGCTCGCTGTCCGCGATGTCTCTTGACACAAACCGCTTGCTCGAGCTGCGGTGCCAGAAGGCGGATCAGGGCATGCTGTTGCGGCTCATCAAACGGGGGAAGCCGGGGAGAAGGAGTTCGTTTTCTTCGACCCGAACTTCGGCGCCCTTCATTTCTCGAAGACAAATCTTCTTAGTTCGAAGGTAAGCAAGAAAGGGGTCCCTCATGGCCACGACCGTTCGATTGCCGAACCCGGCAATGGTCGACGACTTCCTGCGCGATCTCGCGTCGGTGCAAAAACTCAAGAAGGCCTTGGGCCAGGCTTTACAGGCCCTGGAAGCCGGCCCCAAGAAACAGGTCGAGGACCAGTTCAAGATGAAGTCGGCGGGTCAAGCCGTCGAAACGTTCCTCCAAAAGGGTACCCCTGCCACATCCGAAGATAAAGGCTATTTGGTCTGGCTGATTAGTGAGATCGGCCATAGGGCCCACGTCGGCCTGAGCTTCCATCCGGGTTTCGTTGATACGCGGGGGCTGGACGATGACGAAGTCCGGCTCGTGGCCACCGCCGTTGCCGCCATTGATCAGCGTGTCAAACAAATCGCAGATACGAACGGGTACGACACGCAAATCAGCAATGTGTTCGGGGCGGCGATGGTGCATGAAGTCAAGACACGCTTCAAGCTGAGCCTGGAGGCGCTGATTCGCATCCACAAAGCCCGCGAAATCGTGGTCGATACCATGCAAAAGCAAAAAGTCTGGAATTGCGGCGGGCTGACCAGCGAGACACAGATCGCCTTGCCCGACAAGCTGAAGGTAGTCAGCCAGACCGAACTGATGCTGACCTTAGTGCACGAGATGACACACGCGCTTCCCAATGATGTACGCACCAGCGACAAGTACTACCGCCACCATGAAAAATTCAAGACGGCCAAGGTGCAGCGAAAGCTGATAACCGCCGACTACTACGCCGAAGTCTTCGACCGCGTGCTCAAGAACACCCCGGGTGACGTTTTTGTGCCCACCGATGCCTCTGAAATTTCCAAACAGCCAAATGGCCTGCTCTTGCTCTACCGTGGGGAACTCCAGAAGTTGGTGAACCGGGCGTGGGCCATGGCGATCAATATTCACGGCACACTTGTACCGGTGGGAAAATGGGCACAAGCCAATCAGAGCGGGCGATTCGTGCCCAATTCCTTTTCGAAAACGCTTCATGAGCCCGAGCACATCGATTTCCTGAAGAACGTGTCGCGCCTGCTGGGTTTGACGATTCACAAACGCGGCGACCTGCGCGGCACCATCAACCAGGTCACTGCACTCGACCTGTCCATTATCGACAACAAACTGAACGTGTTGGGACGCCTGCAAAGCAGCCTGGGCAACACTCTGGACCTGCCCGCCGGGATCACGTCATTCGAACAGACCAAAGTGGACCAGGTATTCCAGTTGGCACTGCGGATCGAGAACAATAAGGAACGCCCCGGCCTGTTAAGCAGAGACATTTACAAGGACATCATCGTCATTCGCTCACTGGCGACTCTGAACGACGCACCGGAATGGAAAACCTGGATGGGAAAACTGACGAAAGGTCTCCCGGAGCCCATGAATAGCTATGCCCAACACGTTTTTTAATCACGGCTTCGGCCCGAGGTTCGACGATCGACCGATCGACTATCAGAGCGTGAAGTTGAATGAATCAGTGAGAGAGAACTCTGCAAGGCTCTGCTGGCACCTAGCAGAACTGGCATTTTCGCCCGTGGGGCTGGCGCGCTTCCGCTGAGCCCAGAGCGAACTAAACTTTACCGGAGACTTTCGCATGAAAATCGTCGTGCTGACTGTGAGATTGCTCGGGCTAGTGTTTCTCGTCTTCGGCCTGAATGCCTTTCTGCAATTCTTCAAGGGCCCTCTATACCCGGCGGCCTCGCCGGACAGTTTCTTCAGGCTCTATTCCAGTCGCACTATGCGAGGTATGTCATGTTTGCGGCGAATCTCGTCGAATACTTCCTTCGCCGGACGGGTGCGTCCGTAGGCCACATCCTCAAGTCCCTGGCGGATACCTTCTCCTGCATCGGCGCTAGCCGCAACGTCGAGCAATCGCTGATAAGCTTCGGCGTCCTGGACAATGGCTTTCACCGTCAGTACCACGGGGCGCTGCTCTTTTTTAGTTGTTTCATGAAGTCGCCGGAACGTCGGCGAAAAGTCGTCAGCGATTGGATGTCCTTCGTGATGTCCAGCATGGGTCCGCTCCGTGTCAAAGCACCTTTCTAGGTGCTAGCAGAATACTCCATCCCCGTAAAGCGGAAAAGTTCCGCAGGGAATCATTCCCCTAAACGATTACCGTTTTGCCCTGCGGGCACGGGAAGCCTCGATACTCGGTCGATCATGCACATTTTTCAAAGGATACTCTTACAGCAATCTGGCCGGAACCTGATGACAGCAAGAGGACGGACTCCAGGCAGCGGGGAGGCTACCGTCCATGTCGGGATGGAAGTCTATGCGTCGCGTCGTCGAGGCAATTTTTCGATGGTCTCTTGTCGTTAAGATCGGCGGTTCCGCCCATTGGTATTTTCTGGTTCCTTCAGCTCATTAAAGACGAATTATTGCCTGAAAAATGGAAGGAACGCTTGCGCCTCCTGAATCTGCTTCCTCCCCGCCCTTGGTACATCTGGGTTATTTTGCTCTTGGTAATCGCCCTTGTCGGCGGCTTGGAGGGAGTAGTGCGCATCAGCACGGCCGCTGGCTCGGATCGCTAACGACACCCGTCAACCCGCCCGACGTTGTCGTCTGCGCATTCAGTTCATTGGCGAAAGAAATCGTCAGGAGAAAGGCTGAAAGCAGCAAGCGTCCTGGGCGCAATCTCATCGAACCACTCCAACAGCATCGATCGAGCCAGACCGAAGATCAGCAGAGTGGCATCACACACCATTTGGCCCCCCAGATTGTGCATCGCCCGGGAATTGTCGCGTGTGCTGACCCCGCCGCCCCGCCTATTTAGGAGATGGGTTCTAATCACATCGAGCCTTGACCTACCAGCCTTACCGCAGGATCGGAATTTTCTTTCCACGGAGCATGATCCCTCTCGCGCTTGGTTCGCGCTAAGTCAAGTGAAGGGTTTTTTCGGCTAACGAACGAAATTCAGTAGAAGCCTTTCCCAAGAAACTAACAAAGGAGAATCAAAATGAAATCTACAACTGCAAACACGCTGTTCGACCACAACTCTCTAACCGCCGCTCCACGGAATAACGGGACCGGCCTGACAAAGAACTTCAAGGACAAAAGAATGAAGCGCTTCTGTATTGTTTTCGTGATGGGCGTTTTAGCGGTTATTGTAGGCGCGAGCGTTGCGAACGCCCAAGTTACCGTCAACTCGCTGTCGCTCCCAACGTCGGCGTACCCAGCGGGTGCACCCATCCCGGGAGGGATCGACGGTACAGTCGGTATCGGGGATCCTTGTCAATCCTTCAGCGCATTCAACCAACCCCTACCCAACGAAACCGTGGGCTACGAGCTCCTGTTCTGGGACAACCAGGGCACGATAGTTTGGCCCACATCGGGCTCGTCGACGACGACCGTGGAAGTGTGCCCGGGATCCACCAAGGGGCTTGCCACCGCCTGGTACGAGCAGGTGTGCGTCCCCGGCCAAGCTTGCAACGGTTCTTGCACCCTGTCCCTGTCCTGTTCCGTAACTACACTTGCGTTTAACACCTACTCCGATGAATTCCTGGCAAACGGAGACGGAACACCCATCGCCAGCGTTGCCCCGAACTCACCTGAAGTATGGACGGGTGGCACGACGGTTAACACCAGCTACAGCGCCGAGGCCATAACTGTCAATCCCTCGCTGTATGGGACGATGACAAAGTATGGGGGCGGGGAGTTTCTGTACTGGGAGCAGATGCCGAAGACAAACCCGGGAACACCGCCCGGTTTGGTCTACAACGCGCCCATAGATTTCGACGGGTATGTGGTTGCATTCTATTTAACCATACCTCCTCCTCCTCCCCCTCCGCATTGCCATGGGACACTCTGCACGTAGAACTTTTCCCCAGGTCACGAACAAGGAAAACCGAAGCGAAAACCCAACCTTGACCAGGAGGGAGCGCAAGCAAGTGCTGGATCGCAATAGCGAAACAAGCTGCCGCAAACGAGCTAACAACGGTAAAGACAGGGCAATGTTCTGAGTTCTGGAATATTGCCCTTTTGTTATTTCAAAGTGTGGACGAGTCGTCTAGGCGAATCTACAGATCTACAGTTGATTTATGCGTAGACATCTTAACAGCCGGTCAAAAAACCATATGTCGCCAGTCCATGAATACATAATGCAGAGAACCACCAAATCGAATCCAAAAAGGCTATAGGGTCGAGACAGGCTCGGCTTCTTTCTTTATTCGGAAAGCCCAGCCGCACGCCGAGCATCGTTCCATTCCGCCTCGAGCCTCAACTCAAGTATCCACTTCTCGAGATAGGTGCGCTCTGATCTGCAGGAAAGCTCTTGAAAACGTGCAGGTGGGCTTGCACAAGACCATGTTTGGAACATGAAGTTCTGCCGACGCTATTGATTCGCATATTCCGTCTTGGCTTGTTTCAGGATGGGGATATCGGGGTCGGCGTCTTTCCAGAGCGTCAGAAAATCTTTATAAGCAGCGAGCGCCCTTATGCGAGCAGCATCCGCGTCATCGCCCTGTGATGTTCTCGACTGCAAAGCGTTCGCACGAGCCACTCCTAGATGCGCCAATGCTCCCGTCCAGCAGTTCCACACGATCCCGCTGTGGTCGAGAATCTTCTGAAACTCGGCGGCTGCGGCACTGCCCTGTCCCGCTGCCAGATATGCCTCTCCCCGAATGTAGGTCGGATAGAGACAGGAAATGTTAGCAAGGAAATTGATTTGCCCCAACTCGATGGGGCCAGCGGCTTCGAAACCATTGAGGGCGTCAGGCGGAATCTTCCGGTCGAGCGCCAATTGCGCTCGAATCGCTCGCAGCCATAGCGACTGTATCTGGGTGTCCAGCGGAAAGCGTTTGGTCAGGTCTTGCGCCAATGATTCGGCTCGCGCCGCATCGCCCGCCAGGGCAAAGGCAAGCGCGGCTTCGACCTCGACGCCCGGACTTACGGGAGCAAGCTTCAAAGCCTCTGCCGCCGCTTGCTTCGCGTCCGCAGCGTTGCCGAAGGCGGCTTCGCGCAAAGCAGCATTCCCCTGAAATATTGCTCCGGTTTCCTTACTGTCAGCGCGGATGGCGGAGTCTAAAGACTGCTTGGTTAGTTCCCGTGCCTTGCTCAAACGACCAGCGTATGCCTCGGTGTCGGAGGCGAGCGAAAGCCCAATGTTCTCTTCGCGCTTGCCCACAAACCACTGTTGCTGTTCCGCCATAGCCGCAGAATCCGCCGCGAGAAAAGCCAGAGCGTAGACAGCATTGTGGAGTTCGAGATCATCCAGCTTTCGCGCCTGCGCCTGCTGAATGATCTGCCGCGCTTCGTCGAATCGCTGCAAGGCGAGCAGGTTGTTGCAGAAGTCTGCATTTGAGAAGACACGATCCGGGGCGAGGCGGAGGTTTTCGCGATCCGCATCCGCCCCCTTCTCGTACTGTCCCTGTTCGCTGTACACGTTGCCCAGATTGGCATGTGCGCTGCCGTCTCGCGGGTTACATCTCAACCCACTCCTGATACGTCTGTGCCGCTTTCTCCAGATCCCCGGTTACTCTCTCATAGTACAGGGCGGTAATCGTCAGCCTTTCCCGCTCGCTGGCATGTTCCCGCAATTCAAATGCTTTGGTGAAGTACCCGCTGGCCCGCCCTGGCTCGCCAAGATTGGCGTAATGGATACCGAGTGCCTCATACGCCATGGCAAAGTTCGGATCAAGCTGGATCTGGATCATCCGTCATGTGGAACGTGAGAGCGCCCCGGTATTTCTGAAAGACTTTGACAAGTGGTTCCATTTGGTGCCAAACGGCAAGAATCTCATTCTTAAGCGTTGGATGTAGGGCGATCCAAACATTGAAAACATTGATGGCTTTCGGGTTGGAGTCGAAAAGACTGTAGAACAACCCGAGCATCACGCTCCGCATGATGTCTGTTGTATCGACCGGGTTTATCGGAGCGAAGGAGCCTTCGCAGATGTCAACAAAGACGTTTGAGACATAAAGACGTTTGAGAAGTTGTGAAACTCAAAGTAGCGAATCTTGTACATCGGATATTCGCGCAGTGCTTGTTCGCGCGTCAACGTGCGATTTCTCAAGCGGAACCTCCTGATGCGGAAATTATAGCTTCGCGGTTAGCGGGGTCAGGACTTTCAGCGGCTAAAGAACCCCGTCAAGCGAGGAAGCGTAAGCGCGGAAGTCGCTCTAGCCAACCTTTACTTGGAGGGAGAGGCAGTTCCGCAGAACTGCGAACAGGCACACATGCTCCTGCATCGATAAAAGGCAGCAAGGCTGCTGATGATTATCTGAACAGCACCTATGCAGAACGATGCGAGTGATCGGCTCCGCTGCCCTAACTAAGCAGCCTTCTTCTGCTCCGCCCGTACCTGCGCCCACCGTCTTCAATAGGCAGGACCCCAATCCGGATGCGACTGCGTGTAGTCGTAGGTCCGCCATTCCCGATGATCTCGACAGGCCCGATGAAGCGATAGCTGACTGGGGCCGCCTCGTTCCATTTCGTATCAGGGCGCAATTTCGGCTTATTTCTGATCAACGTTTGCAAAGAACTTCCGCATATCGTCAAGCAAGAGATCGGGCTGTTCCAGCGCGGCGAAGTGCCCACCCTTCGGCATCTCCGTCCTTTGTACTACGTTGTATGTTTGAGTAACCCAGCGAAACGGAGGGACAGCTACCTCCCTCGGAAAATCCGCATACCCCACAGGAGTCTCCAGGCGCGGCAATGGCGCCGCTTCTTCTCCCGTGAGCCGGTGCTCACGATAGATTCGCATGGCGGAGCCCACCGTATCGGTCGCCCAATAGAGCGTAACATCGGTCAGAAATGTGTCGCGATCCACCGCCGTAAGAAAATCACCGTTGTTGTCCGTAAGCAGTTGAAATTTACCTATCATCCAGGCTAACCACCCAACCGGGGAGTCAGTCAGAGCGTAGGCAAGAGTCTGTGGTTCAGCGGCCTGGAGGAAAAAAAAGCTGCTCTCTTCTCGGTCAAAGTAGGAATACCGTTTCCGCTCCGCATCGCTCATTTTCGCAACTGCTTCCCGGTTCGGCGGTGGCACGAAAAGCAGGTTCAGATGCAACCCGATTACGTGCGCAGGCGCCTGGTAAGCCATATCTTGGGCTATTGCCGATCCCCAGTCGCCACCCTGGATTCCGTACTTGGAATAGCCCAACCGATCCATCAGAACGACTAGAGCTTTCGCCATACGCTGTGGGCCCCAGCCACGGGTTGTGGTGGGTCCGGAAAATCCAAAGCCAGGGAGCGAAGGAACGATGACGTCAAATGCCGGGCTATTTTTGTCTTTGGGATCGGTGAGCGGCTCGATGAGTCTCAGAAACTCCACAATCGAACCCGGCCATCCGTGGATCAACATCAGCGGTATTGCGTCGGGGCGGGGCGAGCGCTGATGGATAAAATAAATCTGCTGTCCATCAATTTCCGTTGTGAACTGGTCAAACTGATTGATCTTCGCTTCTTGCGCACGCCAGTCGTAGCCGTTCTGCCAATACTCCGCGAGTTCCCGGACCTTCTTGATGTCGGCGCCGTACTCCCAGGTCGCACCCGGAATTTGATCGGGCCATTTGGTTTCCGCCAAACGGTGTCGAAGATCGATTAGAACGCTGTCGGGAACATGCACTTTGAACTGGCGAATTGTGGCCGGCTCCGTCTTTGCCGGCGCTTGCGCTTGTCCCAGCGCAATTGACGGGAACAAAAACATCGCGGCCAGCAGAAGCCTCCCGCACTGCAAGACGGTCTTTTCCGCTCTCTCAAGTTCAGTTTTCATCACGCTCTTCACCTTTCCCGCGTGCAGACATCAGTTAAGGCACACCGGCGCGGTTTGCATCGCACCCAAATAGGAAAAACTCGGGCACGACACCCCGCATTTCTCTCCATGCGGCGTCCTACATTGAGGCCGTCGTTCCATCCGACCACACGCCAGTGCCCATCAGGAACATATACATCGGTTCCGGGTTGCCTTTGTACGTCGGAGCCAGGAAGAGCGGAGATCCTGGGAACGGTTCCGACACATTATTTGAGGAGTCCACCAGATTTGCGCCCCATACCGTACCGAGCGGCGTGTAAAACATAAGGTGGGCCATGTTGTGGTTGCCCGCGTCGGTAAGATACGCATCCTTGGACATCATGTAGCTCATCGCGCCAGCTTCGAGCTCCGGCAGTTCCATTTTCTCAATCGCGGCCTTGACACTGTCCTTTACCTCATCTTTCGATTTTCCAGCCAATACCAATTTTGTCCTCATCAAGGTGAGCGGCAGCACCGTTCGGACGGCGGGTGGATTTAAGCAAATCGGACTGCGATTCTTAGGGTTCCAAAACTCGGGACTGTCGAATGGACTCATCCACGCGCGTTCTACCATGCAGACGAAGCCGTTCTTGCCTTCGACCGCAGTTTCATAGCCATGGCTTCCGAGGACCATAACTCTCGCATCGCGGGAAATGGACGCCGGAGCCGCGGTCCGTGCCAGAGCAATCTCAGCGTTTCGATCCGCTATCAAGTACTGGTCGAGAGGAGACATGCTGGGATACGGAGTTTTGGCGTCCTGTGCTTGCGCTTGCCGGGCCGCGCCCAGCGCAAGGGCCAGCGCAAAGAATGCCACTTCGATCATCTTGACTGTCTTTCGTTTCATCTGATTTTCTCCTCGAATTCTTACTGATGCAGGTTTAAAAAGTAATGGCTGCCAAACCTCATGATCGGCGAACACCGTTGATCGCGCCCACCGACATTTCCTTCTCGTGAATCGCGGTAAATTCTCCGTGTGCCTTCGCATAATGTTCTGGCAATCGTCGCTATAAAGGAGCATGGCGTTCGATGAGCTCAGCCACGGCCTCGGGTTGCTCATCCACTACGTAATGCACGCTGTTCTTGATGACTTCGATCTTGACGCTTGCGCACCCATGCGCCCGCAAAGCCTCGGCGAAGCTCGGCATGAGTTTCTCGAAAGGCGAGTTTTCCTCGGGAGCCAGCACCAACGGCACCCCGATCGCACTCTTTTGCGCTGCATTGAACCTTTCGTTCGCGGGAAAAGCTCGGTATATCTCCAACAGCGCGCGCAGATGGTCAGGGGCAGCGTAGGACTTCGCGTAGTGCGCTACGTCGGCATCGCTAAACGTCCCGTTATCCAAAAAGTAGCGGAAGTAGATAGCTTCACGCCCGGCAATCAGTTGCTGAGCCAGGTTCGGCGTCTGCTGAAAATTGATATGCCAAGTAATGGGATCAGCTTTAACTGCATCCCAGGGCCCAAGGCCCGGCAGCGGTATGTCGAGCATCATCACTCCGCGGCTGGTCTCCGGATAACGGCGGGCGAAGGCATACGCTACCATGCCACCGATATCGTGCCCGACCACGTAAACGTGACCAAGATGCAAGCGTGCGGCTAGCTGATGAACGTCTTCCGCCATGTTTGCAGCATCGTAACCAGCTGTTGTCACGGCGGAGCCGCCTATGCCGCGCAGATCAACTGCCACAACCGTAAACTGTTTTGCCAACAGCGGCATGACACTGTGATACGCATACCAGTCTTCAGGAAAGCCGTGCAGCAAAATAACGGCGGGCCCAGTACCGCCACGCACATAATGGAGTGTTGTTCCGTTCACCTGCGCGGTATCGGAGACGAAACCGCGCCCTAGAGCCGCTAGCGCCGGATCGGACGGCTGCCTGGACGGTGATTGGCCTTGCCTGGCGACGCATGCAGCCGCTGCCAAAACAACCCATGCCTTCAAGCGCCAGCGAGCATACCTACTAGTTTGCATGTTTTGTTCCTAAACAAACTGAAACCTCAATCTCATCCTATCCGCCGCGACCGCGATGCGCCTCGCGCATCGATTCCAGATGACTAACCAGTTTCCTTTGTCCTGGTTGCAGCACCTGTGCAACTTGCGAATTCCTCGCGAGAGAGACGTAGTCCTCATACGCTGCCTATACCCGCTTCCCCTTTCTTTCGCCCAAAGGTGTTCACTCAATCTCGACGCCCAGCCACGACCTCGCGATCCCCTTCAGGTTACCCTTGTAGGTGCGGCCCACCGGATGCTCGCTGCCATCAGTTGTACGCAGCACATACGTCCCGGTGTTATCGCGTCGCAGGTCTTTGACTAGGTTTGTGTTCACTAGAATGGCCCGATGGATTCTCACGAATCCGAGCGGCGTCAATTTCTGTTCAGCGGTGGCCATCGTTTCCCTTACAAGATAGGATCCAAATTTGTGCACAAGAGCGACATAGTTCCCCTGAGCCTTGGCCACAACCACATCGTTCGAGTCCACAAAAAGAATCCTGCCTTTTGCCTTGATTGCAATTCGCGTAACTTCGCTTATATCGCTACTCTTTAAGTGGGTTGCATCATCTACGGACACTTCGCCCTCAGGTAAACGAGGTCCTGCCCGATGTTGCCAACCGACCCCGTTGATCTCACTCCCAGCGATTTTAGGTGCCGGACAGTCCAACCGATCGGTGATCAGCCGACTGGTGTCTTTGCCAGAATCTGCTTCCGTTGCGAAGAAACGTGTCAACTTCTCCATATTTCACCAATCTATTGAGGATCGTGAAAAGCGAGGCATAATGATTTCCTGGTTGCCGGAAGAGGTCGGGGCTCTTCCTGAAGGATGGCGTAAACTTCGCGGGCGCTCAGGCACGTGTCAGCCCGATTTAGGACGACACGACATGCGTTCGTGATTCCGCGTCTGCGCTCGGCAGTGGGTCCATTCCCTGGCTCACGCTGCAACTCGCCGCCATACAAGAGCGCGAGGCCATTAATGGTGCGCTTTATGATGGCGATTCTTTGAGCGATTGCTTGACGCTGCAGCGTAAGTTGTCGCAACTGAGCTAGAGCGTGCTCCACAACCATTTCCAGACTCTGGTTGCGCACTGGCTCAGGGGGGCCTGTCGAGGCATTCATCGTGAGGGATGAGTTCATGACCTCCGCGGCTGTCATAACCTTCACCTCAAATACAAGCTGCAAAGGCTGAATCTCTGATTGCTACGGGCTTCTAAAGAACTTGGCTGCATTCCTCGAGCGGACGCCCCGTCGAGTAGTTTGCCTAACTGCTTTTCTTCGGCATTGTGGAGAACGCAATCAGGTCGCATTTCGATAGCGGTATTCCCCTGATGGCCGCCTGCGGGGACGATCGCGTTACCCCGGACAGCTTGTTGAACAAACGTTTCGGGCGCAATCGCCTTTTGATCCTGAATCGCACGAGCGCTCATGATTGATCCCCTCCGCATGGTTTCTCCCTTCCACTTGCTGAAGAGTAGATGCTGATGTTGCCCTCTTTTCTCGATGAAACGTCCCTACATAACCGGGCAGGTGTTCCGTCCGACCACCTGTCTTGGGGTTCCAAAACTCCGGGGCGTCGGCGGGGGACATCCATCCACGCTCCACCACACATACAAATCCATTCTGGCCTTCGACGGCTGTCTCGTAGCCGTGCCGTCCTAAAACCAAGGCCGTCGCGCCGCGCGAGATGGACTCCGGGGCGGCACTTCGCGCCAAGGCAATCTCAGCATTCCGATCCGTCATTAGGTACTGTCCAACCGGCGCCATGTACCCATACTTGGTTTTGGCCTTTTGTGACCGCATTTCTCGTGCTTCAAAAACCATGCTGAAGGCGAATCTGAGGCAATCCGTTGATATCAACTCTGTGATGCATGAAAACAGAAAAAGGATTTATCATATAGTATCTATGGCAAGAGTTCGCGGCCCATCTTACGAAACAACGCTCCTAGTCCGCGATTGTTGCCTCTGCCTTCATGTGCAGCGCACAGCGCGAGCGCTGGCGCGGCGCTTCGACAACGCACTGCGCCCGCTCGGTCTAACTAATGGGCAATTCTCGCTAATGATGTCTTTGAATCGCCCAGAGGCGCCCGCAATGGGGGCAGTGGCATCATTGCTGGCGATGGATCGGACCACTTTGACCGCCGTGCTGAAGCCACTGCGACGCCGTAGCCTGATCAAGATCACGACAGACCACGATAACCACCGTGCTCGTCTGCTGCAGTTGACGCCGCAAGGAAGAAAGTTGCTGGCCCGCGCCGTCCCAGTGTGGAGCAGTACCCATACTGCAGTTGAGGCTCGTCTCGGTCCTGGCGAGCCCGATCGTCTGCGGAAGAACTTGCGCACGCTCTCCTGAACGCCGGTGTACCCGAATCTGCAGGGCACAATCTCGCACCCTCGTCTCTGTTGCGACTGTCATTACCTTAACCGTGACTTCCAATGCCATTTTGTACAAATGAAAACCATACGCACCGTTTGGTATCTAACAGCGCCACACTGTTGCTTGAAACTGATGCGATCAGCCTCAGCTTGCGATTGCCCGGCGGGCGAAGGGACCTCAGCCAGTCCACCATGTTTCTGATCCCCGCTTTCATTACTTTCGGATCCTGAGCACTCTTTGCCAGCGAGCTATAGCCTTCGACCATCGCGATCAGTAAGCCAGCGGCGTCAGTGCGTGCCACGTCGCGGCGAACGCTTCCGTGGGTCTGGCCTTCTCGCAAAACGGAGGCAACGGCCTCGCGCCAGGCCTGGAAGATTATCGCCAGCCGCTTCCGGAATCCCGCGTCAAGAGGAGACATTTCCTGCGCCAGATTGTTCAGGGGACAGCCGCCCCGCACATCCTTGGGCCGAACGGATATACCCTGAACAATGCCGATCAGACCGTCGACAGGGTCCTTGACGCTCTGCAGCGGACGCATCCACGTGCCGTGGACGTCGGGGGCAATGACCTCTTCGACGACGGCGTATCCCAAGGCTTTCTTGCTTTTGAAGTGGTAGTACAGTGCGCCCTTGGTGACCCCAGCTGCGGCCAGAATGGTGTCCAGGCTGGCACTCTGGAAACCCGATCTATAAACCTCGCGGAATGCCGCCTGCAGCAAGCGCACCCGCGTGCGCTCAGGATCGCGCGACCTCCTCTTCCTATGCTTTTGGGGGGCGAACAACCATACCAACTAGTATGTATGTTAATTGCCCATGCAGAGTCAAGAACCAAATGCGGCGATCAGCGATTTCGCTAACGTTGCAGCGGAGCGTGCAATCCGCAGTTCCATAGTCTAGGCATCAGCAGATTCCATTCTTGGTACCTTTTCGCCCTCGAAGACGCGGCCCTGCGCTCAAGACCGGTCAGCATTCAGGTTTCTCGAGGCATAGGACGGGAAGCGCAAATTCACGCTTGTGTAGTTCATCACATATTCAGCAAACGGCCCGAGCAGAAACTCTCGGCGGCAGGACGAATGCAGATAGAAAAGTACCTCCACCGAGACGGAGTTCGCTGGGGACAGTCGCTGGAGCGGTGATTTGGTCGTTTCTTGGGCTTTTAGTGGAGGTGGCTTGCGTCGTATATGCGCAAGCTAGGCCCAGCACCCGAGACAGCGAACAAACTTCGTTTTGACCCGGCAGCCCGGCATTCGGTTTTTGATTAGCTTATAGAAATTCGAGTACAGAGGGATTGTATGAAGCAGCACGCATTTAGTTTCGTGGCCGTTCTTCTAGCGCTGGGCCTGGTGTGTGGAATGGTCATCTGGACGACCCCCGCACATGCCGACAACCTCTATGCCAGCATCCGCGGCACAGTAGTAGATCCAACTGGAGCCGTAGTGCCCGACGCGAAACTGACGGCCACGAACCTAGCCACAGGCCTTAGTTACTCCGCGACTTCGAGCAAAGATGGTTTGTTTGCCTTCTTGCAACTGCCCATTGGCGATTACTCGGTGAAGGTAGAGAGGGCCGGGTTCAAGACGCTCACTGAGGGGCACATTCACCTGGACCTCGATCAGATATTCAACCTAAGAGCAACGATGGCAGTGGGCGTGGTGAGCGACACGATTACGGTCGAGGCTAATCCTGCCCAGGTCGAAACCACGAGCATGCAACTGGGAACCACCGTTACCGGGAACCAGATCGTTGAACTGCCGCTGAACGGGCGCAACTGGACTCAACTCATGCAGCTCCAGCCGGGAGTGCAGGCAGCTTCGGACCGATTCGGCACCGAAGGTAATGGAGGCGGTTTCTCCGCCAGCGGCGCGGAAACGCAGCAGAACTCCTATCTGATTAATGGCACTGACTCCAACGACGGCGCGGTAAATACCCCGCTTGTCATCCCCAGCCCGGATGCCATCGGCGAGTTTGATTTGGTGGGCAGCACTCTCAATCCCGAGTATGGGCGCAACTCTGGCGCCATCGTTAACGCTATCATTAAGAGCGGCACGAATCAGTTTCACGGCAACGTCTTTGAGTTCTATCGCGACACATTCCTGGATGCGACGCCGTGGTTTGAGACAGCGCCGGCGGCCTTTCATCAGAACCAGTATGGCGGCACGATCGGCGGGCCGATCGTTAAGGATCGTGGCTTCTTCTTCTTTTCCTATCAGGGTAGACGGGCAATCACGCCACAACCTTCTGCATTCGCGGAGAATTTTGGCGGTCTCAATTTTGGTCAGGATCAGCCAATCGTTTTCAGTCAGGCGCAACGCGGTGGCGACTTCTCTTCTAGTCCATCCTTCTACACTCCCGCCGGGGGGGCTAATCCCGAACCCGCCGGTTCGCCGTGCGGGGCAAATTACATGGGTCCGTTTGGACCCAGCCCGCTTCCGTTTAACGTCGGGACCGCGGCCGCCGGAACTCCGTGGTGCGTCGCCTTCCCCAGCGGAACTATTCCGAATCCAGCGGGGGCCGGAAACCCGAATCCGAACCTGAATCCATTAGCGGTCAAGCTTATGAATCAGTACGTTCCTCTGCCCAATGGGGCGGGCAATGCATTTAATTTCAATCCCCTTGAGGTCGCAAAGCGAGACCAGTATCTCGGCCGGTTGGATGAGAAGCTGTCGAGTAAAGATTCGATTTGGTTCTATGGGCTCTACAACAACCAGGTAACCAACGACGATTTGTCTTTCGATGGTTCCAACCTTCCCGGCTTGGGCGCAGGTAGCCCACAAAAGACTTACGAATACACTACTGCGTGGAACCATACCTTTTCGCCCACCATGCTGAATGAGGCGCGCTTCGCCTACCTCCGTCTTAATTACGATGCCCTTGTGCCCACCACCACTCAGAGCCCGTCTGCCTACGGCTTCACCGGCATCGGCAGTACTCAGGCCCCTGCCTTTTCGCAACTTCCTGTCATGTTTGTGTCGGGCCTGTTCAGTCTTGGTTTCAGCGCAGGTGCACCGCAGCCACGCGTGCAAAACACCTATCAATTGGTGGATAACCTCAGCAAGGTTTGGGGCCACCATACCTTCAAGGCCGGCTTCAACATGGACCGCCTGGAAATCAACAATCCGTTCTACAGCGACCTGAACGGCCTCTATCAATACTTTGGTACGGGAGCGTTCTCGACGGGAAACGCAGGAGCAGATTTCCTGATGGGCATTCCCAGCCAGTATGCCCAAGGCAGTGGCGCCATCATCAAGGCGCGGGGGCGGGAATATTACTCATACGGCCAGGACCAATGGCAGGTGAAGCCCAATCTGACCCTGACGCTGGGTGCAGGCTGGGATATCGATACTCCCTTCAAGAATCTCTACGCGAATGGGGAGGTCCTGGGTGCGTTCCATCCCGGCCAGCAATCCACAGTTTTCCCCACCGCTCCAGTCGGCCTTGTCTTCCCCGGCGATAAGGGTGTCGGGCCCTACGGAGATGCCCACGTTCATTACGACGACATCGCGCCCCGTCTCGGGTTTGCCTGGAGTCCGGGAGCTTCTTTGAAGTGGAGTGTTCGTGGCGGCATTGGGCTCTATTTCAATCGCACGGACTCAGAGGCGACCTTGGAGACGCTCACCAATGTGCCATTTTCGACAACCTCGATTGGAGCAGGGGCGATCGGCTCTCCAGGCTTTGCCAACCCTTACAATACCGTCAATCCAGCTACGGTGGGGTCGTCCCCGAGCGGAACCACGAATAACCCATTTCCATTCACCGCGCCGGCGCCCGGGTCGTCTCCTAACTTTGCTCAGTTTGAGCCCATCGGCCTCAATGACGTTTTCTACAGTCCGTACCTCACTTCTCCCAGGTCAACGAACTTCAACCTGAACTTCCAATACCAGGTTTCAAAATCGACGGTGGCAACGATTGCCTACGTCGGAAACATCGGGCGGCACTTGGAGGGCGCATTCAACATGAACCCGGCTGGAACCGCGACCGGGAACGCGCTCGCTGTCTCCGAAAACCCGGCAGCCGTTGCTGCTGGTGCACTCAATGATTTCAGCCTCCCCAACTTGGCTAATAACACCTACCAATTCAACCCCAACGTCTATGGAGGAATCGGCGAATACATCAGCGGTTACAACTCCAACTACAACTCTCTGCAAGCGCAGATCAATCGGCATTTCAGCAATGGCTTGCAATTTCAGGCCGCCTATACCTGGTCCCGGTATTTCGATTTCACCTCGAGCCTGGAAAACAGTGCCTTCAACAATCCGGGATTCAACGCCTTAGACTTCGGTCGGAATTACGGTCCTTCGGCCAATGATGCGCCGCAGCGCCTGGTGGTGAACTACGTATACACGTTGCCGTTCTATAAGTACGGGCACCGCTGGAAACGGCTGACGGATAACTGGGACCTATCCGGAATCGGCACCTACCAGCACGGTTTCCCAGTCGGCGTGTTCCAGACCGCTTTCGATGACTTGCAGGGTTCTCCCAATCAGCAGTTTTTCGCTTCCCCGGACTTCGTCAATGCTACGGGGCAGCCGTTAGACATCAATCACAACCCCAGGAACAGCGTAAACCAGCAGTGGGTGAATCCCAATGCCTTCGCAATTCCGGCCCTCGGCACCCAAGGTACCGCCAATCGCAATCCCTTTTATGGCCCGGGCTTGAATTTCTGGGATATGGCTTTGGAGAAGAGTGTTCACCTTACCGAAGCGATGTACTTCCAATTGCGGCTTGAGACCTTCAACACCTTCAACCACGCGAATTTTGGTCCGCCGGTTAATAATGTTTCTAATCCGACCTTCGGGGAAGTCAATACTGTCCAGCAAATTAGCACCGATGGGGCAGGTCGAGTAGTGCAACTAGGCGGCAAGTTCTACTTCTAGCTAAGCGAAGCTGAAAGCAAAGAGGAGCATCCTGAAGGGGATGCTCCTCGGCGATTGAGCACCCGATGTTCATAATCCGCGGACTACGAAAGGTAAAACCATGATCCCGATTTCAAATTGCCGTGGGCGTGTTGCCATGCGTTGGACTGCGTTCGCAACGTTGGCGCTCCTTCTCCTGTCCTCCGCTGCCGTGTGCGCACAGACCACGATCAGTACGGGCAGTATAGTCGGAACCGTGACGGATCCGCAGGGCGCGCTGGTGGCCGGCGCCAAGGTCACAATCACCGATAAAGCGACCGGCCAAGTGATCACGACCTCGACCACGTCCGCCGGAGCCTATGCTTCCGGTTCGCTAATTCCGAGTCGATATGTGGTCCGAGTGGAGGCACAGGGCTTTAGGACAACTGAGGAGACCATCGCAGTCGAGGTGGCCGTCACCGCAACCGGCAACCTCAAGCTCCAGTTGGGCCAAGCCGGCCAAGTAGTCGAAGTGCAAGCGACCGAACTGCAGGTGAACACTGAGCAAGCCACCGTGCAAGGGGTAATCAACACTGAGCAGATCGAGAATTTGCCGGTCAACGGAAGAAACTTCCTCGATCTGGCCCAGTTGGAACCGGGAATCCAGATTCAGGATGGCGGCAACTTCGATCCCACTAAGAAGGGATTTTCTTCGATTTCCTTCGGGGGGCGTTTTGGGCGCACGGCACGCATCGAGATCGATGGAGTGGACACCAGCGACGAGACCGTCGGAACCACTACCCAGGACATCCCGCAAGGCGCCATTCAGGAATTCGCCATCGGCGAGTCGATGTTGGATTTGTCCACGGAGCTGACCTCGTCCGGTTCCGTGAACGTGGTAACCAAGTCCGGAACCAATACCTACCACGGCCAAGGCTACTACGGTTTTCGAGACCAGTCGCTCAACGCCGATCTGCCGGGAGCTTCGGACACCTATTTCCAGAGAAATCAATTCGGCGGCAACTTCGGCGGAGCACTGATCAAGAACAAACTGTTTTTCTTCGTCGATGCCGAGCGTACCCAGCAAGCCTTTGATCAGCCTGTCCTGGCGGGCCCACCCTTTCAATCGGACTCGGGTAACTTCCTGGCGCCGTTCCGTGAAGTGGAGGGAATTGGAAAGTTGGATTACCAGATCGGCAAGAACTACCATCTGTTCTATCGCTTCTCCTACGACCAGAACAGCGACGTCTCGTCCTTCGAGGCCACCGCGTTCCAACCACTGGACAACAAGACGCATACGCGCGATCACGTCATCGGACTCGACTTCACTACCGGCGGATTTACCCACAGTGTTCGCCTCGGGTACATGAAGTTTTTCAACCACATAGGAACTGGGACGACTGCTGCGACGCCCTTTAATCCGTCGTCACCCCTCGAGCTGGCCATCGGCCCAGATGAGACCTGCACCAACCCGTCGGGAGTTACTCCCGATGTGTTCTGCTCCGGGCAGGGTTTGTTGGCTCCGCAGTCTACACCCCAGTCTGACCATCAGGTCAAGTATGACGGCAGCAGAGCGATCGGTTCGCATATCCTGCGTTACGGCGGCGGTTGGAACCACATCCGGGGCGGAGGTTTTGCCGGCTTTCTGGCCGACGGGCCTGCTGTGAGCGCTAGCGCCTCCGCTTGCGTCGGCATCTGTCTAACCTTGCCGGGAGGAGCAGGCAACGCGCTGAATTATCCGGCGAGCAATGTGCTTTTGGGCAACGGGGCGGGGTATTCCACGGAGAAACCTTCGTTTGGTTTTCCTTTTGGAGGCTTGGGGCCGGATAACCGAATTTCCTGGTACGTCGGCGATTCCTGGAAGATAAGGTCGAATTTGACCCTGACCTATGGGCTCCGCTACGTGAGGGACACCGGAAGAACGGACAGCGATCTGGCTCCGGTTGCGGCGCTCGCCCAGTTTGACAATCAGTTCTATTCCGGGTTAGAGGACCGCGTAAATGATCCGGGCAAGAATTTTGCCCCCCAGTTCGGCTTCGCGTGGGATCCGGCCAAGAACGGAAAGACCGTGCTACGCGGTGGAGTTGGTTTGTTCTATGAGAACTCGATCTGGAATAACGTTCTGTTTGACCGGCCGGGGCGCTTACCCACCGGCGATTTCCTGGGTTTTCAGCCCGCCTGCTCAGGCGGTGGCCCGGCGACCTTTACTCTGCCCGGAACTACAACTTCGGTTACGCCCTCTTTCTGCGGCCAGCCTATTGGCCAGGTGCAAGCTCAGATCGCGGCGCTGCAGACGCAATATCAGACGGCCTCTCAAGCCGTCGGTTCTGGACCAAGCCCCGGGTATGTCGGCAACACGCTGGCCGATACTGGCCCCAATGGAACCGGCACAAACCTTTTTGCTCCCGACTACAGAACTCCGCGCTCGGTGCAGATGAATTTTGGAATCCAGCGTGAGCTCCGGCGGGGAATGGTATTTACCGCGGATTATCTCCGCAACATCTCTACTCACACGCTGCTGGCAGTGGATACCAACCATATAGGCGACACGCGGTTCTTCAGCATGACGGCAGCCCAGGCTGCAATTAAGACGACCGTTGCCAACTGCGGAGCCAGCAGCGTCGCGCAGATTACCACTCCTGGTTTTCTCTGTCCTGGCAGCCCAGTCACGCTGCCGGCAGGGACGCCGTACACTCCACGAGCAGCTAATATCTCCGACTTTGCTACCAATGGCCTCGACTCTGGCTATGAACTGTGCGGTGGTGAGCCTTGCAATTTCATCCCCACTGCCCCTGCCGCAGGCGCGGCCTTCCCCGGAATCAACCCCAACGTGGGCGGAAACCAGATGCTGTTCCCTATTGGCCGCTCGGTATACAACGGATTGCAAATGTCTCTTAAACAAGATGTACGCAACCCGTTCAAGGGGGTTCACTACGTGAACCTGCAAGTGTCTTATGCTCTCTCAAAATATGTCTCGCAAGCAACAGATGGCGACTTCGTAAATAGCGCCTGGGACTACGCTGACCCCGGCAAGTACGTTGGGCCGAATGGGCTGGATCGCACTCACCAGATCTCCTTCGGGGGCACCATGGAGTTACCTGCACATTTCCGCGCCAGCGTGATCGGGCATTTTTATAGCGCGCTGCCGGTAACCCTCACGCTTGCTCCCACCGGAGCACCGGGGGGTATCTTCGTGACTGCGGTCAACGGGGACGGCACTGGCGACGGCTACGCGCCAAACGGCACGAATGGCACGGTCGGAGGCATTCTCCCTGGCACGAACCTCGGTTCGTTCGGACGCGGCATTAACGGCTCTAACATCAACAACGTGATTAGCAATTACAACCAGAATTACGCGGGCCAGCCCACCCCAGCAGGACAAGTGCTGGTCAGCAACAATTTGTTTACCGTCGGTCAGCTTCAGCAACTCGGGGGTGTGATGCCTATGGTCAACCCGGCGCCTGCCAACGAGGCGAACAACAGCTGGTTGCGAGACTTCGACACGAGCCTGAACTGGACGTACAAAGTAAAGGAGCGGCTGGAGCTGCAGCCGGGAGTGAGCTTCTTCAACCTGATGAACTTCGCCAACTTCGACACGCCCAAGAACACTCTGAGCGGCGTGCTCACCACGGCGGGTGAACCAACTTTGGCGGGAACTGTGAATGGAACCGCAGGACAACAGCCGAACAGTCTTCGAATCGGCCTGGGTTCAGGGGTCTTTGGCTTAGGGTCGCCGCGCGTGCTTGAGTTTGCGCTGAAGATTACATTCTAGCGCTCTGAGCTGCTTCGGGTGGCATTACTCCAGCAGCTTGGCCTCGGACTTGGTCAACATGATGTTGCCGGAGATAGCCCGCGCGTCGCCCTCGAAGCGCAGGCGGAAGTCCGGAACCGGCGGAGAGGTGCTCGGAGAAAACCTTCACAGCTACGGCACGACTGAGATGGCTGTCGCGGGCACGGTAGACAAGGACAACCACAACCACACGGCGCGATTGCCTGAAGTACCTCGTGCTGTCGTTGCCCGCGCCCGCGCAGACGCCGCTCGAAGTGCGTCTGGCCGCCATGGTCAAATGGCGCCCTGAATCGCGGACCGGCTCGCCGAGAAAAGCAGAAGACGGACCCACTTGGTCCGCCTCTGCCAGATTAACCTTACAAACTCTAGTTCTCGTACAGCAGCACGCCCTCGGTTTCCTGCGAGTCCACCGGACGGTAGTACAGCTTGTTTTCCTCGAGGAAGACCTCGATGAAAGCCGGCCGCGTGGTAATGAGGCCTTGGATCAGCGCTTCCGACAAGGGATCTTCGACGTACTTCTGCAAGGCACGCCGCAGCGGACGCGCGCCATAGCCGCGATCGCTGAGTGTCTGATTGAGGACCCACTTCTTGGCCTCGGCGGTTACGGTCATGGTGATTGATTTCTGCGCCAGATTCTGGTTCAGCTGGCTGACCATAAGCTCCAGGATCTGAATGAGGTCGTTCTCAGTCAGGGCGCTGAACAGAATGATTTCGTCCAACCGGTTCAGGAACTCGGGGTTGAAGGTGCGCTTGACCTCGTTCCTCACCAGATCCTCGACCTTGTCGGAGATCATGTCTTCCTTGGTTGACTGGAAGCCCAGGCCTTCG
>Ga0182015_10001761_pt1 | contig 27754 bp, 28 predicted proteins | sample 712P3MmetaG_FD_120478 | JGI IMG/M metagenome (GOLD analysis project Ga0182015, IMG submission 120478) | Permafrost microbial communities from Stordalen Mire, Sweden - 712P3M metaG | ecosystem: Environmental > Terrestrial > Soil > Wetlands > Permafrost | place: Sweden: Stordalen | collected... | reverse complement strand
GCAAGCACGTTTTTTGTTGATGGACTGCAATACACAGTCCCCGCATTCATCCCGTTCTTATTGCTCATCTCGCTTGCCTACTGGGTTGTTCGACGAAAAGGAGAGTTGCCGCCAGTTGCCAGCACGGCCGCGCAAATCAGCACGCAGGAATGAACGCGGCCGGAGCTATGAGGAGGTTTCGACCATGAAGCGAGTATTGCTCAGCATCTTTTTATCACTTTGCACGTGCGCTCCCGCGCTTGCTCAGGGCGGCGCAACAGGCGCGTTGGCCGGTGTCGTCGAAGACGCCAGTGGCGCCGCCGTCCCCGGCGCCGATGTGCAAATTATTGAGCAGTCCTCCGGAAGCCGCGTTCGCACAGTGACGACCGATGAGCACGGCAACTTCAACGCTTTGCTTTTGCCCGTCGGATCATACGTGATCGAGGTGCGCGCAAAGGGTTTCAGTGAAGCAAAAACGATGGGCGTCGCGGTGCGTGTCACGGAAACCACCCAGATCAAAATGGCTTTGCAAGTCGGCCAGTTAACACAGAGCGTGCAGGTGTCGTCACAAGTGACTGCCGTGGAGACGAACACCGCGGCAACTGGCGAAAACATCGGATCTCAAACCATCACCGATCTTCCGCTGCCCACGCGCAACGTCCAGCAGCTCCTCACGCTCTCTTCTGGAGCGTCAGCCGATTTGACCGACGCCGGACAGCTTGGCCGCGGCGACATTCGAATGAATGTCAACGGCCAGCGCGAGGGATACAACAACGTCCAGATCGAAGGCATTAGCGTCAGCGACTACAACGTGAGCGAATTGACCAATACGCCGCTGCCAAGCCCCGATGCGATCGAAGAATTCAAAGTCCAAACGAGTCTCTACGATGCGACACAGGGACGAAACGGAGGCGGCAACGTAAACGCCGTATTGCGCAGCGGCACGCGAGATTTTCACGGCTCGCTCTTCGAATACTTCCGCAACAACGTCTTGAACGCGAACGATTTCTTTTTTAACCAGAACGGAGCGCCGCGGCCTGCTGTGAGGCAGAACATTTTTGGAGGCAGCCTCGGCGGCCCGATTGCCCACGCCGGGTCCCAAGGATTTTTCTTCGTCAATTACCAGGGCACCCGGCAGGAAAGCGGAATTTCTCCGGGCACGTTCATCAACGGGATTTTCCCGACGGTTCCCTCCGATCGCTCGCCGGCAAGCCTTGCGATGATGCTTCCACCAGGCTTTCAGGATCCGGCGACGCTCGACCCGGTCATCGTGAACCTGCTGAATTTCAAGAGCAATCAATTCGGCGGCGCGGGAGGCGGCTGGCTAATTCCTTCCTTGCCTCCGATTGATCCCTCCTTGCCTCTATACGAACAACAGTCACACCTGAGCGTCAGCCATCCGGGGCAATTCGACGACGATCAGTTCACCGCCAATTGGGATCGGAATTTCAATGGAGGCCGGGACGTTTTTCGAGAGCGTTTCTTCTTCTCGAATTTCCATTCCTACCTTCCCTACGGAGCGGGCAATCTCGGCTCGCAGTTCGGCGCTTCCATCAGCACGAGCGATCTGGACTTCCCTGTTTTCTTGCCGGTGCACAACCGCTTCCTGACACTTTCCGAGACGCACACGTTCTCGTCTCAACTGGTAAATGATTTTCGTTTCGGATTAGTACGCATCGCCAACGATACGGACAACGTGCCTCTCGTCAACCTGAACGATCTTGGAATCAACCGCCCAAATAGCAATTACGACACGAACATCTATCGCTTCGAGCTGGCAAGCTATCAAATCGGGCCGACTCCGGCCGCGAACCAGGCGTCCGGGCAAGACAACTTTACATTTCTCGATACCGTTGCGTTGTCGGCGGGACGCCACGCATTCCGCTTCGGCGGGCAGGTCGATCGTATTTATTTGGACAAGAACTATCCGCAATTGTTCAACGGGTTTGCAGCGTTCGTGCCATTTCCGCCCGCGCCCAACGGAGACGGGTTCAGTGATTTCCAGAACCTGCTCACAGGAACGCCTGTTTTCACCGGCGCCGGTAGCGGGGTTTTCAATCACGAGTACCGGATCAATAATTTCGCGCTTTTCGGCCAGGATGATTTCAAAGTGAACCGAAAATTGACTCTCAATCTTGGCCTGAGATGGGAACTCGATGGCGCGGTCTCGGATGCGTTAAATCAAATCGGCAATCTGGTTCCGAGCCTGGTAGCGCAAGGGCAGGAGCCGTGGATCTATCCGAAAGGCGTCAATAGTCTGGACATCCCGGGGCTCGTCGGAACCGGATCGCCCACACTAAGGAACAATGGCTACGCTTCCGATTGGGGGCCGCGCATTGGCTTCGCGTACGATCCGTTCGGTACCGGCAAGACGTCAATCCGCGGTGGCTACGGAATCTACTACGAGAGAGAGGACAACGGGACCTCGGACAACCTCGGATTTTCTTCACCGTTTCTGGCGGGCGGTTTCGGACCCGCTCCGCCGGGGAGCCTGGCGAACCTGCCGGCGTTTGCGGGACTTCCACCGGCCGGTGTGATCAGCCCTGCGTTTACTCCGCAACTCGGGGTATTTCAAGGATTCGTGAATAACGTGACCGGCGCGCCGACTACCGATACCACCCAAACTCCCGTATTCAGCGGAAACAGCGAGAACCTGATCGCACTCGAAGCGCCGCTTCATTTCAGGTCGCCGAGCGCGCAGCAATGGAACCTCACGGTGGAACGTGAAATCGGCTCAGGTTGGGTGTTCGACATCGGCTACGTCGGCACGAAGGGCACTCATCTGCGTGAAGTGAGCACCACGATCCAGCCTTACCTCGTCAGCCCAACGGCGCCAGTCACGTTAACGGACCCGAGCGGAAATCAATACGTCATCACGCAAAATACAGTATCGAATGCGCCAGCGCGCTCGCGTGTCCTTGGACTGAGCCCCTCCGGAATGCAGTGCTTCTGCAACGACGCAACATCAATCTATCACTCGTTGCAAGCGTCGGTAACGCGGCGGTACCACGCCATGTATTTCCAGGCGGCGTATACGTTTTCGAAATCCATTGATGAAGTATCGAACGACACGACCGCATTCAATACTGTGATCAACGACCAGACAAATCTGCGGGATTCGCGCGGCCTCTCTGATTTTGACAGGCCGCAGCGATTCATCGTCAGCTACGTCTACGCCCTGCCATTTTTCTCAAAGGCCTCAGGATTTGAGCGCGCCGTACTCGCCGGTTGGAGCGTGAGCGGTATTGTGATTTTTCAATCCGGAAGGCCTTTCACCGTCATTGATTCCGAGGGCGGCTCGACGTACACGCCGATCGGTCCGGATCAATCCACGGCCAGCATTGCGCCTGGCTTCAACGCGCAATCCGCGTACACTTCCGGCAGCATTGGTTCGCGCGTGAACCAATATCTCAATCCGGCGGCGTTCATTCCCGCGCCGGTGGTCGGCCCGGATGGTTCCACTGGCTACGGCGATCTGGGAAGAAATATTTTTAGGGGCCCGTTCGAGCAAAATTGGGACTTCTCGATTTCAAAAATGTTTTCAATCAGAGAAAGCCAGAAAGTTGAATTTCGAACTGAATTCTTCAATCTCTGGAATCACCCGAATTTCAGCAATCCCACGTACGTGGACGTTAGTGGACCGAACTTTGGCGAGATCACGTCGATGGCAGGTACGCCGCGCGTGATTCAATTCGCATTGCGCTATGAGTTTTAATCGTCGAGAAATGTCTGCGGCGAGTAACGCGCTGGGCCAACGCTCTCAATCACGGCATTGGGCGCTTTGCTGCGTCGCGCTTGTCTCGTTGCTCGCCGTTGCGTTCGGGTGCGATGCTTCATTCGGCCAGGCCCAGCCGCTTCCGGGGCCTGATGTTCCGCAAATTTATCAACGGCTGCTCGCGCAAATCGATGAAATTCCGGTGTTCGACAATCACGGACACCCCGGCTTTCCGAACGATCCCGATGTGGACGCCATGCAAATTCCAGAGGATAGTTCCGCGCCGTTCCGTCTTCGTGACGATAACACCGAGATGCTGGGCGCCGCGCGTAAACTCTTCAACTATCCTTATCCCGATTTCTCACCGGAACACTTGAAGTGGCTTGCCGATCGGAAAGCACAAGAACAAAAAAAACTCGGCAATGCTTATTTCTCCCACATACTTGATCAACTCGGGATAGAGACGGCGATTGCAAATCGTGTGTCCATGCCGGAGTATTTGGATCCTACTCGGTTTCGTTGGGTTTATTTCGTGGACTATTTCCTCTTCCCATTTGATTCCGAGCGGCTCGAGGCGCGCGATCCGGATCAGAAGTTGAATGTGCCGCTCGAAAGAAAATTGCTTGAGGGAGCGCTGTCACAGCAGAACGCCGGCCAATTGCCCGCGGATCTCGGCAGCTACTTGAAATTCGTCACAGGTATCGTGGAGTCGAAGAAAGCAGCGGGCTGCGTGGGAATAAAATTCGAGATCGCATATTTTCGCTCATTGCATTTTGACGATCCGCCGAAAGAGCGCGCGGCAGCAATCTACTTAAAATATCGCTCAGGCGGCGTGCCCACCAGGGCGGATTACCGAGACTTCCAGGATTTCATTTTTCGCTACCTCTTGCGCGAGGCGGGAAGACTGCGCCTGCCCATTCAAATTCACACGGCAGTTGGTGGCGGCGATTATTTCAATATGCACGACGGCAATATCATGGGCCTTGAAAATATTTTACGCGATCCGCAGTACGAAAATGTGACGTTCGACTTGCTCCACGGCGGCTTTCCATATGAACGCGAAGCCATTTGGCTCACCGCGCGGAAAAACGTCTACCTCGATTCCTCGCTGATGGGCATTTTCGTATACCCGGACGAGTTGCACCGCATCCTGAGACAGTGGCTCGAGACGTTTCCGGACAAGATCGTCTTTGGCTCAGACACTTTCCCGCTAAGCGATGCAGTGGGCGCGGAAGAGGGCTACTGGCTCGCGGTTGAATCCGCGCGGACCGCACTCGCCGCTGCGCTCGCTGAGATGGTTTCCGAGCACGAAATCAGCGAGCCGAAAGCCCTCGAACTGGCTCACGCTTACCTGCACGACACAGCGGCACGTATATACGGCGGCACGAAATAAAAAGTTCACAAGTTTGCATTATTAGGAAGCTCGCCTCTTCCGCGAACCCTCACATCTGTGATTAGCTCACATTACCGGGCATTACGATTCCAATCGAGGAATTCCTCGGCGCTCTGCGGCAAGTTCCAGGGAGAATTGATTCGCGCGAGCGATCCAGAATTCGCTGGAGCGCATAAAATCTGGAACGCGATGGTGCAACGTACACCGGCACTGATTGCGCGGTGCGCAGATGTCGCGGACGTGATCTCTCGAACAGTCCTGGCTTTCACCAGCCTTAGAGAGCGCCATCGCGAAATCACGACTGCGATTGCTCGTTTGCCAGGCATCAGCGGCTTCGGAAATGACTTTGGCTTTGCGGTCGAATTCGGCTTGTCGTCGCCGTTCCGCTTCCGCTCGTTTCTTCCTTTCGTCCCGATCACGTTCCCACCGCAAACGTTCTTCGCCATGCTTCTTGAGCGCCAGGGCCGCGATTTGTGGAGCCCGGCCACGAACGCTCCGAGGCAGTTTTCGAGGCGCTGAATCGCACCGTCCGGCCATGTATGCCGGATCTTGCTGTCGTATGGGACCTCGTTAATGGATATTTTCAATCGCCCTGTTGGTTTGTAAGGCACCGAAGGCAGACGCTCATCATAGATCGTCCACTTTGGTAGCACGTGCTTCCGGAGCTGAATCGAGGTGGAACCAAACCCTTCGGTTAACAGCCGAATGCTCTACCGTTGAGCTACCGGGGAACTGAGGGTGCGGGCTGAAGAAGTCAGCGTACCAAGCAAGTCGAGTGTAAACAAACGCTAAATCTGAGTCAACGCGGCGCGGACTCTGATTTCATCACCCAGCAGCGCGCAGAGCGGAATTTACGGCATCCTTCACGAATTCTTGCTCGAAGGTCAACTTGCGGCGAGTTCGGTCAACGAGCCTGCTTACTGCGATTCGCGCGAGCCTGCTGGCGCAACTCCTCGATGAGAGCGAGCTGCGCGCGCGTCGGGAATCGATGCTTCAGTTGGACCAGACCAACACGGCGTTCCATGCGGTCGTCGCTTAAACGCACGAAGCGGCAACCGGAATGTTTGCTCACCGCCATCGCGGGAACCACCGACACTCCCATCCCTGTCGCCACCATGGAAAGAATCGTCGAAAAGTGGCCGCTCTCGAAAATCACGTTGGGATCAACGCGCGAGCGCCGGCAGGCCGCCATCGCGTTTTCCCGGAAACAATGACCTTCCTTGAGCAACAGAAACGGCTCGTCGCGAATCGCGGCGAGGCCGATCGCTTTGCGCGACGCGAGACGATGGGATTCAGGCAGGCAAGCAAATAAAGACTCGCGAAAGAGTTCCTCAAACTGGAGTTCTTCGCCGCGAACAGGCAGAGCCAGGAGGACCAAGTCTACCCGGCCGTGATGCAGATGATCGAGCAGACCGGAGGTGATGTCCTCGATGACGCGGACCGATACGCCCGGATAGCGAGCGGCAAAGCGGGCCAAGACCAACGGGAGGAAATAGGGAGCAATCGTGGGGATGGAACCGATGAAAACAGTGCCCACTTCGATGCGAGATTTTTCCTGGATTTCAGTGCGAGCCTCGCCCACCTGCCGAAGTATGTTCTCGGCTTTGGGCAGAAAGGCCTTGCCGGATTCGGTGAGCTGCGCGAAACGCGGGAAGCGATCGAAAAGCCTGGCCCCCAGTTCGTCTTCGAGCTTATGGATCTGCTGCGAAAGCGATGGCTGAGCGACGTGCTGATCTTCGGCGGCGCGCGTGAAGTTTCCGGTTCTAGCGACGGCGCAAAAATAGCGCAATTGGTGCAGTTCCATGGATTATGCGTGCGCCCAAGCGTTGCCATACTTTAGAACTATGGATTCCATAGGATACAAATATTAGACCTTTGGCTCAAGAATCTCTAGTCTCTGCCTCGGAGGGCCAAAAACGATGGCTGACAACGCAGTAGTGAAACACGGAGACGTCACGCAGCGCGTGGGCGTGGAAGTGATTCGAGCGCGCGGAGTGGACGTCGAAAAATTAATCAAAATGCTCGTGGCCAATGCGGCGGCGGAGTTCGCGAGCACTTATTATTACTATACGATCCTCCGCATGCACCTCGCGGGCCACGAAGATTACAAGGAGATTTGCGAGGACGCGCGGCTCGAGGACCGCGCCCACTGGGAACTGATAGTGCCGCGCATCTACGAGTTGGGCGGTGAACTGCCGAACGACTTGAAGGTGTTCCACGATCAAGCGGGATGCGTGGCGGCGAAACTGCCCGATCCACCGACGGCCGTCAACATTCTGACGCTGCTACTCGAATCCGAGCGGTGCGCCATCCGGAGCTGGATTCAGATTTGCGATTTGACGTTTGGCAAAGATCCCCGGACTTACGACATGGCTGCCCGCATCTTGAATGAGGAGATCGAACACGAGGCTTGGTTCATCGAACTTCTCGCTCACGAGCGCGACGGTAAATCCATTCCGTCAGGCCATTTCCGCCGCGGCACTCCCGGCGAAGCCCCGTACAGCAAGAACCGCGGCTTCTACAACCCGTGAAACTGCTGTATCGTCTGGGGCTGCGTACGCCGGAGCGCAAACTCAGGCGGCCGCGGCCCCACATTCACGCCATAATTTCACCAGAAGGAGATTTCCATTAAGGAATCTTTCGAGGTGACGCTCGAAATGCCGGACGGGCAGCGTGTGATCACGGTGGATTCGAAGGATCACATCTGGGATGCGGCTCAGCGAGCGGGAATTGATCTCCCGGCGATTTGCCATCAGGGACGCTGCTTGACATGCGCCGGGAAACTCAGCGCGCCGGGCGAATTCGACCAGAGAGACGCCGTCGCCTATTACCCTCAAGACCGTGAGGCCGGTTTCATTCTGCTCTGTACGGCCCGGCCTCGCTCAAATTTACGGATTCGAACTCATATGCAAACCGAGATGCGCGCCTACCGGCTGAGCTGCGGATTGCCTGCGCCATACTCGTGAGAAATTCGCAAAGCAAAAGATCGCTCGGATCTACAGCAGATGCCGAAAACCTACGACGAGTCTGAGCGCTACATCTTTTTCGTCATCAGATGGCGATCGTGCGCGACTGGCGGAAGGACGATTATAGGAAGGAAATCTTACTGCAGCCGCTGGCCCGAAGTATCGTGGTCAATCAGCGAGTCAAAGATCGCCAAGACGTGGCGGCGATATTCGACGATCCGCTCCAGCATCGCACGTAGTCCCGGCTCGCGCGCCGTTTCACGGTCCCACTTGGCGAGGACCGGCGCCGGAATCTGAATGTCCCGGCGAAGCTCGTCGGCGGAATGGCCGCGGAGAAAGAGGCCGTAGAAAAATGCCGCCTCGCGCTGCGGGAATTCAAAATCCCGCCCCGTTTCCACCGGGGCTTCGGGAAGCATGTTGAGTTGAGTCGCCATAGCGAGAAACCGCAGTTTACGGGTTTTTTTGCCGCCGTCAAGTCCGAGTGATGCCTAATAGAAACTGGGCCGTAAAAATGGACCCAATCTCGAGATCCTGAATTTTGGGGAGCTTGCGAGCGGCAGGGCAGACTGGCGCTTCAAGCGCGGTCTGGCCGGGCGTCAGCCTAGAAACGTGAACGAGTTGCCCTTAGATATTCGCGCAACGTCGACACATTGGGGCTATACGACCCTACGCGACCCGCATCTACCGGCAGCCCAAGGAGTTCCGCCAGCTCAACGCTGATTCCCGCGTCGTCCAATTCCGCCAGGCTATAGCCCTCGGCGGGCACAAGGCGATTCCGCGCAGACGTGTCCAACGGGCGCGGCGGCCGCTGCGAGCGGCGCGGTCCCTGTACGATTACAAAAAAATCAGCCCAATCTTTGCGACTCCACATGGGCCCTTCCTACCTTTCATTCTCGACAGATTGGATGCGCTTACCGCCGCCAAAGTTCCACGGCGCCCGAACGCGTCCCACTCCGGGGCTAAGGGTTTGACGATTCTAACCCTCGGGCAAGAAAAGAGTCGCTCCACAGAGGACAGTGTCGCCAGTCGGTTAATGCTTGATAGGCAGCGAGCGCCCTCAATCCGGGATAGTACTGCTGCATCGTTACACTCGCGTGAGAGCGGGAAAATCCACTCCACCCACGCAAGTCCATGAGACTCCATTCAGTCGTTACGGGATGCCCGTGAGAAGATGCATTCTGCCCGCGAAGTTACGTTAGTGGTAGGATGTCGCGCCGTTACCCTCTCGGAGGCCGGGTCATGCAGGGACTCATGATGGATTTCCCGCTCACACTCGACAAAATTCTCGAGCGCGCCGGTCATCTGTTTGGAGCAATCGAAATCGTTTCGCGCCGCCCAGATCGCTCGATTCATCGCACGACGTATTCGAAGTTTTACCGGCGCGCGCGCGCCCTCGCGGAAGCGCTACAGCGCGCCGGCTTGCAGAGAGGCGATCGCGTCGCAACTTTGATGTGGAATCACTCCTCGCACCTCGAGGCGTATTTCGGAATACCGGCGAGCGGCGGCGTGCTTCACACGTTGAATCTTCGGCTGCACCCGGCGGAAATCGCCTACATCGCCAATCACGCGGCGGATCGTTTCTTGATCGTCGACGACGTCCTCCTGCCGATTTACGAGCAGCTCAAATCGAAAACGAATTTCGAGCGTGTGATCGTGGTGCCATTCACGGGTAATCCTCTGCCCGTCGGCTACGAAAACTATGAGGATTTTCTGAAGACCGCCGCAGGAAATTTCACTTATCCGGGTCTCGATGAAAACGAAGCTGTGGCGATGTGCTTTACTTCCGGTACGACCGGAAATTCGAAAGGCGTCCTCTATTCTCACCGCGCGCTCATTCTTCATTCGTTGGTATCCACACTCGACGAGGCGTTCGGCATCAATCACCACGCCGTAGTTCTTCCAGCCTGCCCGATGTTCCACGCCAATGCTTGGGGAATTCCGTTCACGGCCGCGATGGTTGGCGCAAAGCTCGTTCTGCCGGGCCCGCATCTCGATGCCGAAAGCCTGCTGGAACTTATCGAACGCGAAAAAGTCTCCATCGCGCTGGGAGTTCCGACGGTTTGGATTGGCATTCTTGCGGCACTCGAGAAACATCCCGGGCGCCGGAAATTTCCTTCGGGTCTGAGCGCTCCTTGCGGCGGCACCGCTCCGCCCGAAGGGCTGATCCGCTCGCTCGACAAACACGGAATTCACATCACGCACCTGTGGGGGATGACCGAAACGACGCCGATCGCCACCACGGGCCAATTGAAATCCACGATGTCCGATTGGAGCGACGACAAGAAATACGAGGTTCGCGCTAAACAGGGTCTCCCGGCTCCGTTCATCGAGATGCGCGTACGCAACGAGGAAGGCATCGCGCCGTGGGATGGTCTCACTCCCGGCGAACTCGAAGTTCGCGGCCCCTGGGTCGCCTCGGCGTATTACAACTCTCCCGAAAACCAAGATCGCTGGACGCCTGACGGTTGGTTCAAAACCGGAGACATCGCCACCCTTGATCCTGAGGGTTACCTCAAACTCGTGGATCGCAGCAAAGATCTCATCAAATCGGGAGGCGAGTGGATTAGCTCCGTGGATCTCGAAAACGCGCTGATGGGGCATCCCAAAGTGCGTGAGGCCGCGGTCATCGCCATACCGCATTCCAAATGGCAGGAACGCCCGCTCGCCGTCGTCGTCCTGAACGACGGAGAAGCCGCCACGTCCGAAGAATTACGAGATTTTCTGGCTACGCGTTTTGCAAAATGGCAATTGCCCGACGGATTCGCATTCGCGAAAGAAATACCGCGCACTTCCGTCGGAAAATTCCTCAAAATGCGCCTCCGCGAGCAATACGCGGACTGGCGCTGGGAATAGCACTGCGCTCGGCGTGCCCGCGCTACTCCCCTACAGACCTGGCTGATATACTCAAATCAGGAAATTAAGCCAGCGCGGAATTTTGTCTTGCATGAATAGCCCTGTCATCGTCGCTCACTACCATGAATTGTGGCTCAAGGGCCGCAATCGAAAATTCTTTTTGCGCAAGCTCGCGCAGGCGCTGCGGCAGGCCCTCGATGGAATTCCAGTGGAGCGCATCGAACAGCCCGGCGATCGTTTCCTCGTGCGGCTCCGGCCCGAAGCGTTGGTTTCCGCGGCCGTCGAACGAATCGAGCGCGTTTTCGGAATCGTCTATTTTGCGGTCGCGCAAACCATCGAGCGGGATCTCGACGCTCTTTGCGCCGCGGCCTGGGCCGAAATCGAGCCGCTGAAATTCTCCACGTTCGCCGTTCGCGCCAAGCGCAGCGACAAATCGTTTCCGCACAACGCCATGAAAATCGAGGCGACGGTTGGCCGCTTTCTCCTCGACAAACTGCATGCCGCCGGAAGGAACGCCAGCGTAAATCTTTCCGAGCCTGACATCACATGCCGCGTCGAGATCACGCCGGGGCCGGCGCTCGTGTACGCGCGAAAAATCCCCGGCGCGGGCGGTCTCCCGACGAACACGGGCGGCCGCATGCTGTGTCTGCTGTCCGGCGGCTACGATTCCGCCGTCGCCGCATATTTAATGATGAAGCGCGGCGCGCACTTGAGCTTCGCTCATTTCTACGGAACAGGCGCGCGGCCGGGCGAATCTTCCATCCACGTAGCTCGCGAGTTGGCGCGGCGCCTCACGCTCTATCAACTTGGCGTGAAGCTTCGGCGGATTCCATTTGAGCCTATCCAACGCGAAATCGTTCGCTACGCGCCGGAGAGCTATCGCATTCTCCTGTATCGCCGCATGATGATGCGCATCGCCGCAGTCCTTGCCCGCCGCGACCACGCGCTCGCGCTGGTTACCGGCGACAGCCTCGGCCAAGTGGCTTCGCAGACGCTTCAAAATATGGTCGCGGTCGGCGATGCCACGCTTATGCCCGTCTTCCGTCCGCTCGCCGGAACTGACAAACTCGAAATCCTTGCGATCGCGCGAAAAATTGGAACCTACGATATTTCCTCCGAGCCGTTCCACGATTGCTGCCCCATTTTCATGCCGCGCACGCCCGAGCTGTACGCGACTCCCAAGTCAGTCGCTCATGCTGAGGCGAACCTCGATCTCGCTGCACTCGTTCAACAGGGCGTCGAATCCGCGACGCTCGAAAGATTTCGATATGTGAATGGAATTGCGGAGGAAGTAACGTCTGTAACCCGCGATAACCCAGATTCCGTTACGGAACAACAAGCCGCTTCCGCTTGATCGGCTGAAATCCCGCGAGATTGTCCGGCACTCGCGTTCGGGATCCAAAACCGGCGGCACCCTGCGTTTGTGATTTCACAACGCTTCTGCGAATAAGCATAACGATCCCGGCAATGCAGCCCAGCACAGCCGCCACGTAAAGGATGCGGAATCCATACTGCGTGAGGATCCTCACGATATGCTTTCCGTAGCGCGCCCCGAGGTATCCCAGCGCGGAATATCGCACGGCGCGCCCGAGCGTGTACGCCGTCAAAAATCGCTTCCACGAATATTTAAGCGCGCCCGCTGCCAGAACAAACGGAACCATCGGCATCGGCGGACGCAACATGGCGGGAACCGCGATCGCGCCGAATCCCCACCGCTTGAAGAGCGCGTTGTATTTTTCCATCGTTGCGAACGGCAAATGCTGCGCCAAGTGGTGGCCGCCGTGCCTGCGCGCGAGCCGGTACGTCAGGAAACTGCCAAGAACCGATCCCAAAGTCGCCATCAGCGCGTAATACGGCCACAAATTCTTCTCATGCGCCGCCAGAATGACGGTGACGATGTCCACGCTGCCTGGGATGGGGATCACCGAGCCGTCGAGCACGCCCAGCGGAATAAGGCCGGGTCCGCCAAGATGAAGAAACCAGTGCGAAACGGTCTTCGACACCGTCGAGGATTTCCAAAACAAGACGGCAATATGCTCAAGCATCATTGGTGCCTTCCAATAAGTAGGACGGGTAGCGTTCAGAGAGGTTACGTCGAGCGGCAGTCTTTCGTTGGTTGTTTCGCGGATTGTTTCAAAGGAACTGAAAACAGCTTTCTTACGTCTTCTTGGTCAGGCGATCGATTTCGGCGATGTCGTCTGGCGTCAGGGGCCAATCGGCGGCTTTGGCGTTCTGCTCGACCTGTTCCGGCTTGGTTGCCCCAGCGATTACGCTTGAAATGACAGGCCGCGCCACCAACCAGCTAAACGCTAGTTCGAGCAAATTGTGCCCGCGCTTGGTGGCAAATTCATCGAGCGCCTCGACTGACTTCCAGTTCGCGTCCGTCATATAACGATCCGCCAGGCGCTTCGTGTCCGTCAGTCGCGCGCCTTCCGGCATTTTCCCGCGCTTGTATTTCCCGGAAAGCAGCCCGGACGCCAAAGGAAAATACGGCAAGAGTCCCAGTCCATACGCCTGCATCGCCGGAATTAATTCGCGCTCCGGCTCGCGCACCACCAGGCTGTATTCATTCTGGCAGGAGACAAACGCGTTCTGCCCAAGCTCTCGCGCGATCCAGTGCGCCTCAACAACCTGCCACGCGGCCAAGTTGGACGAACCGATGTAGCGCACTTTTCCTTGCCGCACCAGATCGTCCAACGCACGTAGTGTTTCTTCCATCGGCGTCAGCGGATCGGGGAAATGGAGCTGGTAAAGATCAATCCAGTCGGTGCCGAGCCGGCGAAGACTCGCTTCCACGGCCGACAAAATATATCGGCGAGACGCGCCCTTCAGCGTTCCGGCATCATCCATCGGTCCGCCGAATTTCGTGGCCACGATGACGTCTTTGCGGCGATCGCCCAGCACTTGGCCCAGAATTGTTTCCGAGCCGCCATTTCCGCCATAAATATCGGCCGTGTCGAAAAGCGTGATTCCGGCGTCGAGCGCTTTGTGCACCACCTTGCGGGCGCCCTCGAGATCAAGCTTCCAGCCAAAATTGTTGCACCCCAGTCCGACGAGCGATACCTGGAGTCCTGACTTGCCCAAATTGCGCTTGATCACTTGAATTTCCCCTCAGTAGTCGCAAAAGAATTTCGTTGTCCGTAATTCGTTGCCCACATCTAAAGATGCAGCTGCGCCCTGGGGGTTCCATATTTCTTTTCGGTTTCGGAGTAATTGCGGCGAGAGGCAGCTTACCGCCAGCGGAAAAGTTTGAGCGCCAGCGCGAAGCAAATGATGGTCCAGGCTCCCATTACGCCCAATTGCGGCGCCAACCGCGCCAGCCCCGCGCCTTGCAGCATATTCGCGCGCAACGCATCAATCACAGCGGTCAGCGGCAGCACCCGGATGAACGGCTGCACGACATCCGGAAATCGCTGCGCCGAGAAAAAAACGCCGGATGCGATCCACATCGGCAGCATCACCGTATTCATCAGTCCTGAGGCGGCTTCGACCGTTCGCGCGCGCGACGCAATCAGCAATCCGAGCGCGCTGAAGCAGAGCGAACCCAGCACGCACAGCAATACAAGTTCGACGAGCGATCCGCGAACAGGCACATGAAACACCAGCGCGCCGAACCCCAGCAACACGATGACTTCCGCCACGAGCAACAGCAATCGCGAAAACAGAAACGACAGCAAGTAATACGACTTCGGCATCGGCGTGGCGATCAGACGCTTCATCAACTTCTTGCGCCGCGCATCCACGATCGCAAATCCCATTCCCCAAATCGCGCTGCCCATCAAGTTCATTCCGAGCAGCCCCGGAATCAGGAAGTCGATGTACCGCGACCCAGGTTCGCGCATCAGCACATCGCTCGTCGAAACCGGGTCCACGCGTCCTGCCGCTTGCTGAACCGCGCGATCCGCGAGCATTCGCGCCGTGCGCCCTTCGGGATTCGTGTCATCGTAGCGATAAACCACGGTCCCGCCGCTTCCCGGCACAGCCAGCAGCGCCACTTTGCCCGTGCGTAACGCTTCTTCTCCCGCGGCTGTATCCAGTTGCTCCACGTCGAGCAATTTGTCCTGCCGCAGCGATTTCGTCAGTTCCGGCGTCACAGCCGCGATCTTCAGCACTTCGGCCGGCCTATTGCGAAACGCGATTCCAAGGCCCGCGGCCAACAGGACTGGAAAAATGAAAACCCAAAAAAGCGCTTCGGGCTCCCGCGTGAATTCTCGGAAGCGCACCAACGTAAGTTGCACGAGCGCATTATCGGCAAACGTCCTCCCGCGAGGAGACTGTGCCGCCGCCTTTTTCGCGCGGACGTCCGTTGTTGCGGTGATTTCAGACATCGCGCAAATGCCGTCCCGTCAGCGCGACGAAGACGTCCTCCAGCGTGGCCGAATGCGTGCTCAACTCCGTCAGCGGAACCCCCTGGCGGCGCAACTCCTCGAGCAGCGCAGGCACGGCGCGGTGCATTTCCGTCACTTGCAATTGCACGTTGCCGTTTTCCGTGCGCACATCGCGTACGCCTTCAATCCGCCGCAGTGCCTCCGGTTCGAGCGCTCGCGTCGCGCTGCCCGCAGAAAATTCCACCATATGCTCGGCGCCAATGGACGCAATCAGCTCGCGCGGCGTGCCCAGCGCAATTTTTTTCCCCTGATCCATGATGGCTACGCGGTCACACAATTGCTCCGCCTCGTCCATGTAATGCGTCGTGAGCAGAATCGTTCGCCCCTCGCTCTTGAATTTTTCCACCAAGTCCCAGAGCTGCCGCCGCGCTTGCGGATCGAGGCCGGTGGTCGGCTCGTCGAGGAACAACAATTCAGGATCACCCACCAGCGCGCAGGCCATCGCTAGCCGTTGCTTCTGGCCGCCTGAAAGTTCACCCACCCGCGATTTCTGCTTTTCCTCGAGTTGAACGAGTGCGATTACTTCGGCTGCCTCCGGCCCTTGTTCGTAGAAACTCCGAAACAAGCGCACGGTTTCGAGCACGGTAAGCTTTTCAGAGAGTTGCGTATCTTGCAGTTGAATTCCCAGCTGTTGCCGAAGCCGCGCGGCATCCGAAGCCCAATGCTTGCCGAGCACTTCCACTTCGCCCGAATCCGATTCCGTCAGACCCTCGCAGATTTCGATCGTGGTCGTTTTGCCGGCGCCATTCGGCCCAAGCAGCCCGAAGCATTCCCCGAGCCTCACGTCGAGATCGAGGCCGTCCACGGCGACTACATCTTTGTATGCTTTTCGCAGATTCTCCACGCGAAGCGCTGCGCCTGTCATCGTTTTTGTCGCGGAATCAGGCATGTGGGAAGTATCGCGTCAGAAGCCTGCGTCTTCAAGACTTGAATCTAAATCGCAGTCGGGGAGGGCAGGGCCAGTGTCTAAGTTTCGGCGCTGGCCTTAATTTCCTGCCAGCGCTTGGGGCGCTTCTTCGCGTCGAGAACTTTTTTCCGCAGTCGAATGGATTTTGGCGTGATTTCAACGAACTCGTCGTCGGAAATAAATTCGATCGCTTTTTCGAGCGTCAACTCGCGCGGCGGAATCAACCTGATCGCCTCGTCGGCCGACGAAGAGCGCATGTTCGTCTGCTTTTTTTCCTTCGTGATGTTTACGTCCATGTCGGCTTCGCGCGCATTCTCGCCGAGTATCATGCCCTCATACACTTCCGTGGCCGGGCTGACAAAGAGTTCCCCGCGTTCCTGAACATTCCAGATCGCGTACGCCGTCGAAACGCCAGGACGATCCGCGACCAGCGCTCCGGTCATCCTCATCGCCATGTCTCCGGCGTATTCGGTCCAGCCCTCGAGATTGGAGTGAATTAGCGCGGTTCCGCGAGTGTCGGTGAGCAACTGTCCGCGCAAGCCGATCAATCCGCGCGACGGTATGCGAAATTCCATGCGCACCCGGCCGGAATGATGATTCACCATTTTCGTCATTTCGCCGCGCCGGCTTCCCAGCGTCTCCATGATGATGCCGATAAAAGTCTCGGGGCAGTCAATCACCAACGCCTCAAGCGGCTCAAGCCGCCTGCCGTTTTCCGTGCGAACCACGATTTCCGGTTTTCCAACCATGAGCTCGTAGCCTTCGCGCCGCATGGTTTCGATCAGAATGGCAAGTTGAAGTTCGCCGCGGGCGAGAATTCGGAATGCGTCGGTCGTATCCGTCTCTTCCACGCGCAGCGAGACGTTCGTCAGCAATTCCTTTTGCAAGCGATCGCGCAAATCGCGTGAAGTCACATATTGCCCTTCGCGCCCGGCGAACGGTGATGTATTCACCGTAAAGACCATCCCAAGCGTCGGCTCGTCAATCGTCAGCGGCTCGAGCGGCGCCGGATTCTCTACGTCCGTGATGCTCTCGCCGATTTGAATTCCTTCGACGCCGGCAATCGCGACAATGTCGCCCGCCGTAACTTCCTCGGCTTCGTCGCGATCTAGGCCGCGGAACGTAAATAACTTCGTGATCCGTGTCGGCTGAATCGTGCCGCCGATTTTGACGATTCCAACGTCGGAGCCACGCCGCAGCGTGCCATTGAACACGCGCGCAATCGCGATGCGCCCGAGATAGTCGCTGTAATCAAGATTCGTCACCTGAAGCTGCAGCGAAGCCTTCGGATCGCCCACCGGCGCGGGTATCGCCGAAACGATCGTCTGAAAGAGCGCTTCGAGGTTGGTCGCGGAATCGCCCATCTGGCGATGCGCCACGCCAATCTTCGCGTTCGTGTAGAGAACCGGAAAATCGAGCTGGTCTTCGGTCGCGTCAAGATCGATAAACAGGTCGTAGATTTCGTCGAGGACAGCGGCGGTGCGCGCATCGGAGCGATCAATCTTGTTGAGCACGACGATGGGCGGCAGCTTCGACGCCAGCGCTTTCTGCAAGACGTAGCGCGTTTGCGGCAGCGGACCTTCGCTCGCATCCACCAGCAACAGCACGCCATCCACCATGCGCAATGCGCGCTCGACTTCGCCGCCGAAATCGCTGTGCCCCGGCGTGTCCACGATGTTGATTTTCGTCTCGTGAAAAAAGAGCGCCGTGTTTTTGGCGAGGATCGTAATGCCGCGCTCGCGCTCGAGGTCGTTCGAATCCATCACGCGTTCGACCAGCGCCTCATTCGCGCGGAAAATTCCGCTCTGGCGCAGCATGGCATCCACAAGCGTGGTCTTGCCGTGGTCCACGTGGGCGATGATCGCGATGTTTCGAATCGGTGGCGTCATATCGGCTGTCTGCGCAAATAAGAAGGGCTGCACACGTTCCTGCATCCCTTCTTCATTCCAAATTGAGCCAATTGGACCAAACGGAGCCAAATGGAAGAATGGCGAGCGCAACGAACTCATCCTTATTCTAGCATGCGTCCGAGGGGAGCCAATGCGAATGTGCTATCCTCGACGCTTTTGCAGCCATATCGCAGGCGCGTTTGAAATCCATCTGAGGCAGTCCTGCAATGAGCCGGCGCATCTGCGTGTACCGCCGTTGTACGGTAAATGTGCAGTGAACATGAGGCCCTATGAACGTAAAAGTGGAACCAAGCATGGTTACGACGCTCTTCGAGATGCCGGGCTATCGCATTGTGCGAAATCTGGGCATGGTGCGCGGGATCATCGTCCGTTCGCGCAGCATTTTCGGCACGCTTGGCGCGTCGCTGCAAACAATCGTCGGCGGTAACATTACTCTCTTCACCGACATGTGCGAGCAGACGCGCGAAGAAGCGCTCGAGCTGATGATGCAGCACGCGGCCGAACATGGCGCGAATGCCGTAGTCGGCGTGCGCTACGACGCGAACGAAATTATGCAGGGCGTCACGGAAGTGCTCGCATACGGCAGCGCGGTCCTTGTCGAGCGCGCTCCCTGACGCGGGCCGCACTCCGCGAAATTCCGGTTCGCGAGGCTCGCGAGGTCTGGCTCGGCGTGCGCTGCGGCGTTAGAATCTGGTTCTTTGGTGTCGAAAGGAAGGACCACCATGAAAGTCCTGAAGTGCGTTGCCGGCTTGGCGCTCATAGCAGCACTTGCGATTGTCAGCGCGTCGCGTATTTCCGGCAAATCGAAAACAGAAATGGTGCAATTCAAAAGCGGAGACGAAACCATCTCCGGATTTCTCGACGTGCCGGGTCCTGGCCAGCATCCAGGCATCATCGCGATCCACGAATATTGGGGCTTGAACGACTGGGTAAAAGAAGAAGCCGAAAAACTCTCCGATCAGGGCTACGTGGTTCTCGCCGTGGACCTCTATCGCGGCAAAGTGGCGACAGATCCGAACGGGGCGCACGAACTGATGCGCGGCCTGCCGCAGGATCGCGCGATTCGCGACATGAAGGCTTCCTTCGATTATTTGGCCGCGCGCAAGGATGTCATTCAAAGCAAGATCGGCTCGATCGGCTGGTGCATGGGTGGCGGACTTTCGCTGCAGCTCGCGATTCACGAGCCGCGTCTTGCCGCATGCGCGGTGAACTACGGCGCCATGCCGACCGATCCCGCCGACATTCAGAAAATTTCGGCGCCCGTCCTCGGCAATTTCGGCGCGGAAGACCGCGGCATCACTCCAGACAACGTGCGCGCCTTCGAGAAAGCAATGAAGGCCGACGGAAAATCCATTGACGTCAAAATCTACGACGGCGCCGGCCACGCATTCGAGAATCCGAATAACAAAGATGGCTACCGCCCAGATGCCACCGCCGACGCTTGGTCGCGCATCACCAGCTTCTACGCCAAAACTCTAAAATAAAATCGCGCTGCGGAATCAACACACGAATCCTGCGCTTGCACCTAAGTGGAGCGCGCTTGGACCTCCGTGGAGGCGTCAGGGACGGTGCCGATCGTGGCTTTGCGGTCAGCGGGTCGGACGTCGAAGAACTTGGCAAGATCGGCGGGCATGATGTGCCAGGGGTCTGTGGGAAAGATTTCACCGGTACGTTCAAGGCAGCGGGCAACTAGGGCAGAACAGATCTCCTGGCCGTCCACCCCGAAGCCAAGTTTCGAACCCGTGAGAAGGCAGAATGCGATGCTGAGAATAGTCAGCCAACCGTAGTGATCGTTAAGACAGGCCTGAGCGAACCTGACTTCATGATCGCGATTTGGATCGACAACGTTTTCCAGATGGATGACATGATATTCGGTCTGTTTGTAGACCGAAATGTTGCGCTGTTGAACTCCGCCACCAAGAGCCTCGATAATGTCGCCTTTTGTATTGATGAAGATAGCCGCGTGATTCCAGCGCGTGAATATTTTGTCGGGACCCCAGTATCGGATCGTTTCGCCAAAGCGTATAAGGCGACTAGTCCAACTATTGCCGTGAGTGAGAATGAAATCGCCGGGGCAAGGATTAACGACTTGTTCGCCTGCCGGAAAAGTTTGGACCGTTCTAGCGTGAAGAGGGGACCAAGAGCCTTTTGCAAACATGATGCCTCCAAGTTGCAAATAGCAGTTGCATCAAAATCACATACTGAGGAAACTCCAGTCTTCAAGTTGGGAACTACGCGACCATGTTTGCATTAGCTGCGAAACGATATATCTATATATCATATGATAACATATTATACATAATAAATTTAATAACGACGTTTCGGATTGCGGTTGTTTCAGCAGAAGGCTAGCAGGCAGCGAGTACGTCTAGAAGTGTTATTTGGAACTACATACCCCACGATCGGCTTTGTAAAACCGACCGAGCTACGGTTTCTAAGTCAAAGCTGCTCAAGGGAATGGGATGGTAAGCCCGTTGGACTCGAATCCCAGACCTCTGCCGCGTCAATTCGGGCTGCGAATTATGAGAGGGTGACAAAGATGAGTGCGAGTTGCGAGAACGTCACGCGTTAATTGAGATTCGCATCCCGGATTCTCGCGTCCCGGTCTAGTACGGGGGGTACGCGAGGCTCGGATTTTTCCGCAGGCGCGCCCATGAACTCCGAATTCTGTTGAACAATGGCTGCGCTGGGCGTAGAAATCAGGATAACCAAGTTGCCTTGGAGCTTTCTATCTAACATTTTGGAACGGTCCGCGAGTTTTGGTTCCCTAGAAAGAGATAAGGAGAGAGTCATCAATGAACACGCATCGCTTTGCGCGGCGATTTCTCATCGAGTGGTCATCGGTTCGCGCGGCCGCATTTAGCAGCCAATGCCGCGCAACTGAGGCGGCTGTCACAACGCTGTGCGCGCTTTTATTGTGTTGTATGTTTTCTTCGTCGGCCGGCGCGCAGAGCACGCAGTTCGCAGTCCGCCCGACTGCACTGCCAGCGGCGGCGAGCATTGTCAGCCCAAAGGCATCTCAGAATTCCATTTCGAACGCGAGCGCAGCGAAGATCGACGTCATTACCTATCACAATGACACGCGGCGCACTGGATGGAACAGCAGCGAAACCTCGCTAACGCCGAGTGCGGTCAGCGGCTCGAGCTTCGGGCTTCTAAAGCAGGTCGCGCTCGATGATCAGGTCGATGCGCAGCCTCTCCTCGTCCCCAGCCTCACCATCGGCGGAAGCACACATGACGTGGTCTACGTCGCGACCGAAAGCAACTCGGTCTATGCGATCGACGCGTCATCGGGTGCGATCCTGCTGCATGTCAATCTGGGTACGCCCGTTCCCATGACAGCACTGCCCGGCCAGTGCAATAACAACGGCAGCAATGTCGGCATCAATTCGACGCCCGTCATCAATGTATCGTCGAAGACGCTTTACGTAATTGCCTATATCTATAATTCAGCTAACAATTCAGAAGAGTTTAATTTGCACGCTCTTAACCTAACAACTCTAGCTGATAAGGTGACCCCCGTCGTGGTCTCGGCAACGCATACGCTCTCTGACGGCAAAACCGAATACAGCTTCACCGCAGGATCAAGCCGCCAGCGTCCCGCTCTGCTCGAGGCGAACGGAAATATCTACGCGGGTTTCGGCAGCTTTTGTGACATCAACGCCAACGTTTCACGCGGTTGGATGCTCGCTTGGAACGCTACTACGCTCGCACCCGTCACGCAGAAGCAGCTTAATAACCAAGTACTGTCAGTCAACTCGCCGAACGATTTCTACTTGACGTCGATCTGGATGTCGGGCTACGGTCCGTCCTCCGAAGGCAGCGGCAATGTGTTTTTTGTCACCGGGAATTCTGATCCCTCCGGCACGACGTACGACAAAACCAAGGCAGTGAATCTTTCGGAGAGCGTGATCGAGATATCGTCGACACTCAATCAGATTGTCTCGTACTTCAGCCCCACGGACGCAGGAGCGGATGTGGCAGAACTGGACCAGAATGATGAAGATTTCGGTTCAGGCGGCGTGATGCTATTGCCTAAACAGCCTGGTTCCGATCCGAACCTCGCCGTGGCTGCGGGTAAGGCCGGGATTATGTATCTCATGAAAACGGGCAGTCTCGGTGGCGAGAATTCTGGCAATGTAGTCGGCGAGTATTCCGTCGGCGGCTGCTGGTGCGGCCCGTCGTTCTTCACGGGGTCGGACGGCATTGGTCGCGTGGTGTCGAGCGGAGGGAACAATATTAATGTCTGGAAAGTGCAGACCTCGCCTAGCACCGCCCTGGTAGCTGATCCTGACTTCACGTCGCCATCAGTGAGTGGCGCGCAGGACCCCGGGTTCTTCACCAGTGTCTCGTCGAACGGAACCACGTCCGGATCCGCGGTGATCTGGGCAGTTGGTCGCCCGTACAACAGCACGAACGACGTCACGCTATACGCCTTCAATGCGGCCAGCGGCGCACAACTCTACTCGGGCGTTGCAGGGAACTGGCCAAACACGACAGGCAACGCGAACATCGTACCGATGGTGGCGAACGGTAAAGTCTATGTGGCGAGCTATCGGATGCTCTCGATCTTTGGTGTCGGGGCAGCGGTTGACGCGCTTATTCCCGCGTCCCAGTTCGTTCGGGTGGCGGCACCGGTTCAGCCGGCCTTGTCGCCGCATCAAATTTCGGGTTTCGTTCGCAAGATTTCGGGAACGAGCGTTGTGATTGAGGCGCGGGACGGCAAGCAAATCACAGCCGATCTCACCGAGGCGATCGCGCGTCATGCTGCCATTCAAGCCGTAGCCGGCGAACCGGTCCTCGCGCGTGGCGACTATGATTCGCACGGCATTTTGCAGGCCGTGAGTTTTCTACATGCCAAGCCCCAGCCGGTTCTGTGGCGGCCAGACCGTTGATCCATCATCCTAAGGATTCGCGGGCAACAAAATCGGTCTCATTCGTGCGAAGACGGGATAAAAGATCAGAGTTTTTCTCGAGTTAATTTTGCGGGTCTTGAGCGTCGCCGGGCACGTCTCACGGAGAATGATGGAACAGAGGCGAAACGAAAAGCGGTCGAACAGCTTTTGCCGGCGTTGGTTCCGGCAGAGAATCCATCGCCAGCGGTTTCATTGAAATGAGCGTTTCTGTGTTTAACTTCCTCTTTGGCGGCAAGGGCCGTCGATGTAAATGATTGAAAAGAATGGTAGGCCCGTGGGGACTCGAACCCCAGACCTCTACCGTGTCAATTCAGAAGGCGATGATGACACGGAAGGCCACGAGTAGTCACAAGTGTAAATGGCCGCACAAGTTATGGATATTTTGAACGCACTCGCACGGCCAGCAGATGACACGCGAGGACAGCAGTTACCGGGGCTGCCCAGGCCGGGTTACGGCACAAAGTACGGCACAAATTTTCGGACAAGAATCCAATTGCGTCGCGGACCAATTGATGCGGTGGAGCTGCGAAGACCCTTTCGATGCTCAGTTCGCTTCTGGGGCGTTCATCACCTACGTCGTGGTTCCTGCCTTCGTGCGCCCTTTTCCTACACCGCGATCCGTGAATCGCCAATTGCAAGTGTTGCAACGATACGGCCGAACCGGCAGAATCCGACAAATTACGGTCTCGATAAAACCTTGGCGCAGCGACCGGCGAACTTCACGGCTCCCGCATATTGGGCAAGAGTGTATCCGGTCTTCGGATTCGCCCCTCATCGGTGAAATTCTAACATGGTCCAAACTGCGCGAACGTTTCCGGCGGATGACGAACGGCCAGCTTCTCAGGTGCCCGACAAGAAGTTTTCAAAAGTTCGATTACGCAGCTATGATACGCCGCACGTGCGGCGGGCTTTAGCGTCACTGCTACGGCTGGCGGAATTTCTTGCGTCCCCACATGGCCGAAACACACGATCTCGGCTTGTCGACGAAACCAAGATGCGGGTCTACTCGTATGGATGGGGAAGGAAATCTCCTTGGGGATAAGAGATTAATTAGCCGCTCAGCGCGGAGACAGTCTGAAGTAACAGGAGGTGAATCATGGACGCGTCTGCTCCAGTTCAGTCCGAGTCAGCGCGCTACGCCAAAGTCGCTGGCCCAATCCACACGATTTTCCTGCTCGCCATCTTAGGACTGTGGGCATTTCTGGTCACCATTATCGCGGGCCAGATGAGGGCAGCCGTGAACCCGGATCGAGTTCGCTTTTATTTTTTCACCCTTTTCTTTGAATGGCTCTTGTTTGTTTTTGTAGTGGTGGGAGTGCGGCGTAGTGGCATGCCTCTCCGCGTCGTTCTGGGAGATCGTTGGCGGTCCGTCCGCCAAGTGCTCCGGGACATTGGAATCGGCGCGGCGTTTTGGATCGTTTCTCTAGCGCTACTTATTGCCTTGAGCTGGCTTCTACGTGCCAAGGCGCACTCTCCCAAGATGGATTTCATACTCCCGCGTGGGGGCGTCGAGATAACACTGTGGGTAGCAGTCTCGATATCGGCTGGTATTTGCGAAGAGACGATCTTTCGGGGTTATCTGCAGCGGCAGTTCATGGCTCTGACGAAGAGCGCTGCTGGCGGCATACTCCTTTCCGCAGCGGCATTCGGCGCGGCTCATGCGTACCAAGGTTTCCGGATGGTGGTTGTGATTAGCCTGTACGGAGCAATGTTTGGAATTCTGGCCCATTGGCGGGGAAGCGTGCGCCCTGGAATGATCGTCCATGCGTGGCAGGACTCATTGGCCGGAATCGTTTCCGGCGTCATGAGGCATTAGAGTCCGCGCGGAATGGCGTCGACGCAAATCCATCAATGCGGCCGGGGGTTGCCACTCAGTTTGAGTAACACCCCCCGACCTTGTCCGCAGGGTGATGTGCTTCAGGGGTATGACGCCTTCGGGCAATGGGGCTACCTTACTCCGTCCGATTCTCGTGTCAATCCGTAGAACTACGTGCGTACAAATACGGAGACTCCGTGCCGAATATTCGGGTTCCTCTTCAATTTACCTGGTATCACCTGTCAGGCCATCCGACTCGTCGTCCGATGACAGTGACTGCGGCGAAATTTAGGGCCGTGATGTCAATGGATCTCAGCCGAGTCATGAGCCAGGAGAATTTCTTTGGCCTGAATTTGTAGATTTGGAACAAGCCAGCGAAACAGGAAGGTCGCAGCGAAAGCACCGAGAAGCTGGGCGAATATGAACCATGGAACATCGATCGGCCGGATACCAGCGAAGGTATCGCTGAGGCTTCGCGCAACAGTCACGGCGGGATTGGCGAATGACGTGGACGCGGTGAACCAATACGCCGCCGTGATGTAGGCACCGACTGCGAACGGCACCATCTCGGAGCGTTTCCGCGAGCAGCCCCAAATCACCGACAGTAATCCGAACGTGGCGACAAACTCGCTGAAGACCTGAGCGAAGCCGCTTCGCTCATGACTCGACAGCGAGATTAGCGGCAATCGAAACATGATGTGCGCGAGAATTGTGCCGCACACACCGCCGAGAAATTGTGCGAACACGTATGTAGCGGCGTCGCTCCACGGTAGGCCGCGCTCGCTCGCGTCGGCGAGGGTAACGGCGGGATTGAAGTGCGCGCCAGAGATTGGTCCAAAGGTGAGTATCAGCGCGACCAGCGCCGCGCCGGTGGCAATCGTGTTCGCAAGAAGCGCAATCGCTACGTTACCAGCTGCCAATCGTTCGCCCATGATTCCGGAGCCAACGACAGTTGCGACCAGAAGCCCCGTACCGAGAAACTCAGCGGCCGCGCGCCGTAACAGGGGCGTGTGCATGCGGCCAACTTCGTTATTTTTCTCCATCAGAATCTCTTTACTCTCCGAACGTTCTCTAACTATAATCGCTTAGGCGAATATAATGAGGAAAGCGGAAACCCGAGTCAACCTGATGTTCCGCGCGTTTTCGGACCGCACGCGCCTGCGGATTCTGCGTCTCTTGCTCGGTGGAGAACTCTGCGTGGGCGACATCATCTCCATAATTCAGGTGCCTCAGCCCACCGCGTCAAGGCACCTGGCGTATCTTCGCAGGGCCGGCTTGGTCGAGGCCCAAAAGGATGGCTTATGGAATCACTACCGGCTTGCGCCCGCTGGCACTGCATTTCAGCGTGATCTGATTAAGTGTCTTCGAAGCTGCTTCCTGGATGTCCCGGAATTGGCAGCGGATGAAAAGCGCGCCGCGCGGCTCCGCAAGACCGGCGGTTGCTGCCCGCGTTAGTTTTTTGCGCCTAACTATATTCGCATATGGACATATAACTCGAATCTGACGATTTGAAAGCTGACGAAAACTCGGAAGGTGAGAGATGAACGGAAAGGCAGGACACTTCAACGTTTTGTTTCTCTGCACGGGTAATTCCGCTCGCTCAATCATGGCTGAAGCGATACTCAACCGTAAGGGCTTTCCGAACTTCACTGCGTACAGCGCGGGCAGCCATGCGAAAGGTATGGTGCATCCCGCCGCGCTTCGCCAGCTCGAAATCGCTGGCCTGCCGACAAGCGGTCTTCGAAGCAAGAATTGGGATGAATTCGCAAGACCTGACGCGCCGCACTTGGACTTCGTGTTCACCGTCTGCGACAACGCCGCAAAAGAAGTTTGCCCTGTCTGGCCCGGCCAGCCCATGACCGCACACTGGGGCATACCGGACCCTGCCGCTGTTGAAGGCTCAGAGGAGCAAATCGCTCACGCCTTCCGTGATGCCTTCATGGTTCTTGATCGCCGGATCAGTCTGCTTTTGTGCTTGCCCCTAACAAGTCTCAACCAATTGGCCATTAAGAAGGAGATCGATCAGATCGGCCATCAATGACGACCCGACTTAACCGGCGAATTGCCTCCCATACCCTTCCGAAAGAATCTACACGCGAGGTCCGCGTTCGCCAGTGGGCGGCACTCCGGTCAATCCTGGGATATTTGCAAATGCTCGGAGCGGCGCTGGCGCTGGGGCTCATCGTGCAGTTCGGGTTTACGCCGCTCACTCTCACCGCCGTGCTAATAACGGGGGTGGTTACTGGCATCAGCATGTTGCTTTTCCAGGTGTGGAAGCTCGATCAACTTCCCGGCGGGAGATCGCGTGAGACGCCGCGATGACAACTTCTCGCGCAGTTACAGCATTCCCGCAGCTTCCATCGCTGGTGGTATTGGTCGTCGCCGCTTTATGCTTCTCGTGCGGCGACCAAACTGATCACGGGTCGTTGGTTCCAGACCGCGTCAACGCTGTCAGGGGACTTACCGTTCCTTCCGATGCCAAAGTTTTGAGCAATTCCGGGCCAACCCTGGGCAGGTACTCGGCGACTGCAAAGTGGGAATATGAAACAGGCAGCGCAAAAGATGTCTACCTATCCTGGCTGAACCAACAGCTTGAACGTGATAGCTTCGCTCTGAAATCATCCGACGAGTTGAACCTCGTTTTCACTAAGAATTCTCAAGACGAATCGGAATCTGTCATCGTCAAAATCGCACCGTCAAATCAGAAGTTGCACGTCGAGATTGCGTTCACGATCGATTCCGACTAGGTTTTCGTTCGAACCGAACCGGGTTGCCGAATGCTCGAAGGCGCGAAGACTCTTTGTCGAGACCGTAGGTCCCGGTCGCCCTTCTGCGCTTTCCGTCTTCGAAGGAGAATGGGTCTTGCACGCATCGATCCTGATGGATGTCGGTCCAACAAACATCTGATTTG
>Ga0182015_10001760_pt1 | contig 27760 bp, 23 predicted proteins | sample 712P3MmetaG_FD_120478 | JGI IMG/M metagenome (GOLD analysis project Ga0182015, IMG submission 120478) | Permafrost microbial communities from Stordalen Mire, Sweden - 712P3M metaG | ecosystem: Environmental > Terrestrial > Soil > Wetlands > Permafrost | place: Sweden: Stordalen | collected... | reverse complement strand
CGGCCGACTTCCGCGTCATAGCTGTTGGAGACGACCTTCACATCCTGCACCGAGTCTTCGCTTGGAGTGATGACCGAAGTGCCGCCCCAAACAGCGCTCACCGTGCTGATGCCATCGATGGAGATGCTATTGGTTTCGTATTGACCGCCGCGGGTTTGTATCTGGGGCCCGTTCTCAGTCGCGAACAGACCTGCCTGGGAACTCCCGGAACCGCCTGGCCCCTGGTTGCCCGGCAATGCATTGGTGCCGCCGCCGCTACCCTGCGAACCGTCGCCGAAGACGCCCGGCGCCAATTGCGCCAATTGAAAAACATCCCGATTGTAGGAGGGCAGATGCTGAATCTGATTGCTGGAGATGGTGCCGCTGAGTGAGGCAGTCTCGGTATCCAAAGAGGCAGTGTCGGAGCCGTTCACGGTTACAGTTTGGGTCGCCTGGCCCAGTTGAAGCGAAATGTTGAGCGCGTTGGGCTGCTCCGGAATGATCTGAACATCAGAGATCACCTGCTTTTGGAAGCCATCCCTCTCAACCGTGATAAGGAAGTGGGCGGGAGGCAGAGCGTTGAAGTTATATAATCCGCTGCCGTCGCTTGTGCTTTTTTGCTTTTCGTTCGTCTCGGTGTTCGTCAGGGTGACCGTCGCGCCGGGAACGACCGCCCCTTGCGGGTCGCTTACGACGCCGCGGAGCGATGCGCGATACTGCGCATGCAGTGCGGGAACCAGGAGAAGAAGCGCGGTGAACGAGAAGAACGAAATGGCCCAAAACGCACTCTTGCGGGGAAATAGGCTTTCCTGACAACGATGGATACTGCGCATGCTGACTCTCCTTGAGTGACAAACTGCATTTCGTTCCGGCGACCATTGGGCGCCAAAAGGGCGCTTTCTTCCGATCCTGGTCGACCGATCACGGTCCTGAAAACCTCATCGGCGAAGCGTGTGATGCTCTTCATCCGTCGTACAAGTGCCTTTGCGCAATCGGTTGCGCTCGGCTAAAATTCTTACCACCCGAGTATGGTGCTGTCAAGCGAACGCTCCGTGGGACCTCGGGGGTTTTGACGTGATGCATCTTCCGCGGGCCGTGAGTTTCACCTCACGCTTAGATGCGCAAAGATCACTTCGCGGGAGCGAAAAATTGATCAGAATTGTGTCCCTGAAGAAAACCGTCATTGCAGTGCTGACCCTAAGCGCCTTTGTGGCTGGAAGTGCGCGCGCGGATCAAAACTACTCCCAGCAGGTCTTCTTCGAGAACAGCCTCTCGGCAACGAACTACTTTTACAGCAGCGGCAAAGTAAGCCCGCCCAGCCAGCTCAAGCTTATCGACGAAAAGCTCCCGGTGGAGACCGCTACCTTCATGAGTGGCCCCAACGCGCTCGAACTTCAATGGGAGTCTGCCTCGAATGGAGGTTGGTCGGCGGAACTAAAGCTTTACGAATGGCGGAACCGGATCCATCTCTTCCCCGGATCCAGGCTCTTCCTGTGGGTCTATGCCGCCGATGGCATCCGGGCCGCAGACCTTCCGCATCTCGCATTGCGCGATAGCGGCGGGAATTTTACGCAGCCGCTGAGCCTGGGCGCTTACACCGAGGACATAAAGCCACGCAGCTGGACCCGTGTCGGAATTCCCCTGGCATCCTTCCAGACTGCTTCGGTGAATGCATTCGAGCCCCACCGGCTGACTACCCTGATCCTGGTGCAGGGCAAACCGGATGCGACGCCGCACACCCTGTTGCTCGACGACATCCGCATCGAGAATGACCCGCCCTCGGCGCAAACAGCGCCACCCACTCCAACCGGGGTGCAGGCGAAGGGATACGAGAGGCACATCGACATCACCTGGAACGCGGTGGAAGATCCGGCTCTCGCACAATATGTCGTCTATCGCTCGATCAGCGGCGCGCCATTCCAGCCCATCGGCGTACAGCGGCCGGGGGTCAACCGTTTCTGTGACTACACCGGAAATCCCCACCTCACCGCCGCCTACCAGGTCACGGCGAGGACCTCTTCTCTCCACGAATCAGCACCCTCGTCGACGGTGAGTGCCGGCACCCATCCGATGACCGATGAGGAACTCCTCACCATGGTGCAGGAAGCTTCGTTTCGCTATTATTGGGAAGCTGCGGAACCGCACTCCGGCATGACGCGCGAAAACACGCCGGGCGATGATGACATCGTTGCCGTGGGGGCGAGCGGCTTCGGCGTGATGGCTACGATCGTGGCGGCCGATCGCGGCTTCATCACTCACCAGCAGGCCATCGAACGGCTTTCGCGGATCACCGAATTTCTTGCCACCGCTGACCATTATCACGGCGCGTGGCCGCACTTTCTCAGCGGCAGCACCGGTCACACGTTGCCGGTTTTCGACATCTACGACAACGGCGCGGACCTGGTCGAGACCTCCTTCATGATGGAAGGACTCCTGGCCGCGCGGCAATACTTCAAGCAGGACGGGCCATCCGGGCAGGCGTTGTACGGCCGCATCACAAAACTTTGGGAAGGGGTCGACTGGAACTGGTTTCGCGCAACGCCGCAACGGGACGCCCTCTATTGGCATTGGTCTCCGGAATACTCCTTTCATATCGCCAATCGGCTTACCGGGTGGAATGAGGTCATGATCACCTATCTGGATGCAATTGCGTCCACCACGCACGGCATCCCCGCTACCGACTACTACAGTGGATGGGTGGGCGAAGGCATCGGCAATCGCTACGCAAATGGCAAATCATACTTTGGGATCAAACTCGACGTAGGGGAAAACACCGGCGGCCCGCTTTTCTTCACCGACTACTCGTTCATGGGTTTCGATCCCCGCGGCGTGCATGACCGTTTCACCGATTACTTCAACAACAACCGCGCCATGGCCCTGATCAACCAGCAGTACTGCATCCACAATGCACACCACTGGAAAGGCTACGGGGAGGACACCTGGGGTCTCACCGCGGTCGACGGCCCGCAGGGCTACGCTCCTTATGAAGCCACGTTCGATCTCGACGACGGCACTCTCGCGCCCACCGGGGCGATCGGCGCCTTCCCCTACACTCCGCAGGCTTCGATGGAGGCCCTGAAGCATTTCTACCGCGACCTGGGCGCCCAGGTCTGGTCAATCTACGGCTTCCGGGACGCATTCAATCTGCAGCAAAACTGGTATTCCGGCATAACCATGGGCCTGAACCAGGCGCCCATGGTGGTCATGATCGAAAATTACCGCACTGGCCTGGTGTGGAAGAACTTCATGGCCAACCCGGAAATCCGGCCGGCGCTCAAAAACATAGGATTTCGCCCGGATGCTCAGGAACCGCGGAAGCCCTAACAACGTAGATGGTTCTGGCGAGTCGATCGGAGACGGAGGAATCGAAAATTAAAAAGCTAAAGTCCATCCCCGTCCCCGATATTTCCGGTGGAAAGAATGGCCGCGGACGAAGCGTCAACATCAAGCAGCTCGCAGCCCACCTCGGGTTGTCCCAGACCACCGTTTCCCGAGTGATGAACGCTTCGGCTACCGAGTACCGCATCTCGACAGACACGCAACAGCGGGTGCGGGCGGCCGCTGCTTCTCTGAACTACGAACCGAACGCCTTCGCCCGTGGACTGCGGAAGAAGCGGAGCTTCACTGTAGGCGTCATGGTGCCGGAGATCAGCGAGGGGTACGCAGCGACTGTGCTCGCCGGCATCGGCGACTCATTGCTGCAAGAGAAGTTTTTCTATTTCGTCGTCAGCCATCGCCATCGCTCCGAATTGCTGCAGAGCTATCCCCGTTTGCTGCTGTCACGCGGGGTCGAAGGGATTATCGCCGTGGATACGCCAATCCAGGACGATCTGCCCGTTCCCATCGTGGCCGTATCGGGGAACAGCAAGACAAATGGCATTCTCACTATCGAGCTCGATCACCAGACTGCGGCCCGTCTTGCGCTGACTCACCTATTGGAACTGGGGCACAAGAGAATCGCCTTCATCAAAGGACAAACCTTCAGCGCCGACACCCACGCGCGGTGGGAGGGTATCCGCAAGGTCTGTTTCGAGCTTGGCATTCCTATCCGCCCTGAACTGGTCGTTCAACTGGAAGGCATTGAAGGCAGCGAGCCAGGATACGTCGCCACAAAAAAGCTGTTGCAACAAGGAGGGCAATTCTCGGCCATCTTTACCTTCAACGATATTTCAGCGATTGGAGCCATCACCGCGCTGCATGAAGCCGGTATATCCGTCCCCGCCAAAGTCTCGATCATTGGATTTGACGATATCTCCAGCGCCGCAACCAACAACCCCGCGCTCACCACCGTGCGCCAGCCGCTGTACGAGATGGGGCGCACCGCCGCTACTACGCTGATGCGCGAAATTTGTGAAGGACGCACCGATGGGGCGGCAGAATCCATCCTGGTCTCGCCCTGCCTGATCAAGCGCCGGTCCACGAGCAAAGCAGCGCATTAAAGGCCTTCCCCTGCCACGAAGCCGGGTGCCCAATATCTCGGATTTCCGTCCGCACTGCCGGCACCGCGGACGGAAAGAGACTGTGCACCATCGTATTCTGATCCAAATGCGCAACCTTCTAATCGTTGGTGCCCTATGTGTTGTGACCGCTGCTTTTGGGCAAGATATTGCCTCGCAGCAGGCGGCCTGGGAGAAAGCGGCCGAAGCCCACCATGATGCGCTATTGAAGCAGTGGGGAGAGGGCAGTGATTCTGCGCTTCGCGAAAAGCTGCAGGCTATGTATGTGCGCGATCAGGGAGCGCGCAGGTTCATGATGACTCTGCCGCAGGCTCAGTGGACGGATGCCCTGGCAAGGCAGCAGCGAGACACGGATGTCGCACTGACATTGCAACTAAAGGCGATGGTGAGAACACATGGTTGGCCCACTTTTCAGCTAGTTGGAATCGATGGGTCGAGCCAGGCGATGTTGATCCTCAATCATTCTGCGGACCACGCATGGCAAAGCGAGATGTTGCCGCAACTGGAGAGACTTGCGGTGAACGGCGAGATCGATGGCGCCGATCTTGCAATGTTTGTTGACAAGACTCTTATCGCCGCGCGCAAGCCACAGCGCTACGGGATGACTTTCAAATTCGTCGATGGAAGGATGCAAATGTACGCGGTGGAAGATCCGGCACATCTTGCGGCGCGGCGCGAACGCATGATGCTCCCTCCACTAGTGGTTTACAAACATATGCTGGCGGAAATCTATCACCTAAGGGAGACGGATGAAATCGCGCAGCCGGACCCTATGAAGCCGTAGCGTTGGAGTCACTTGTAAGTCGGTGCCTGTAAGCCTTTGCTCCCGCCCTCTTAGGCTTTCTTTTCCTCTGCAGCCCGGTCCAGGTCTGCCAGATACGTAAGCCGAAGCGCATGGCGTGACGCCGAGTAGTGCGCCCCTGCAAGCAGCAGCAGCCCGGTCACAAAGGCCCATAGCATCAAACTCACTGAAACAGAAAACGGTCCGTAAACCTTTTGCAGGTCCATCCACGGCAACGCCGCGACGTACAGCATCTTGGCCCCTTCCCACGCCAGGCCGATGACGATGGCGGTCGGCAGCACTGCGCGGACAGGCAGCTTGCGGTTGGGAAGTATCCAATAAATAAGGAAGAAGAGCAGGATGCTGGCGATGGCCGCCGAGATCTGTAGCAGCCAGTGAGAGAGAAAGTCGAACACCATATTATTGATGTGGCCGAGAAAGAGCAGACGCAACACCGATTGTTGTGCCGCCGTAACGGCGACGCTGACCATAGCCACCGTACCAATCCCGGCCGCCAGGCCCAGGGAGATCAACTGGTTCATGAAGTAGGAGCGGTTCCTGGTTATGCCCCACACTCGATTCAAGGCAACTTCCAACGGAAGAAACACGCCAGTTGAGGAAACGAGCAACATCGCCACGGAAGCAATCCTTACCCCACTGTGCGCATGGGCCACTATCTCCATGTTTTTGGTGACGAATTGCTGACCGGCAGGTAGAAAGTAGCGGATCATATCCGCGATTGCACTCTCCATCGCAGTGGAATGGAAGACCACGCGCGCAATGGTGAACATCATTACGATGAACGGGAATAACGACAAGATCGCATTGGCTGCGACGCTGAAGGCATAGGTATGCACTTCGGTCTGTGCCATGTAGCGCACAAGGCTCAAAGCCTCGGCTCCGAGGCTCGCATTGCTGGCTAGTTTCGCCGGCGGCTCGGGCTTGCCGGGAACACCAACAAGCGCCTCTTCTTCAGGCGTTGGCAAAATCTGGGGAAAGGATACGCCGAGCGTCATAGGCACCCATGCTAGCAGTATAGAAGCAGGCTCGAAATCACCCACACGATCCGGCAACTACAACCTTGATGCGGAGTTTTAAGGCGCAATTTTGCAGCGTAAATTCCCATTCTGAGACACCGGGGGACGCCCCGTTGGCAACGATTTTCACGGCGAGCGAACCCTCCCTGGAGGGTCTCCTGCAGGCACTACAGGAGCAAACTGCGCTCACCATTTGCCCCTTCAAAAGCGTTCCTCCGCGGACGCAGCCGGGCAAATTTTTCTTGCACTGCGATCCAATTCCTGCCATAACATCATCAAGCTTGAACAAAAGTTCATGGTTCAAACGGCTCGGGTTCCCCATTGGTGTAATAGTTTCCCCGCTCCTAAAGCATTCCAGGATGATCAGGTTGCCGTTGCGTGTAGCAGAGACATTTGACGGCTGCTCGAAGTGTCCCCAGGAAAAGGCGGGAGTTGGTTAAAGCATTTTCGCAATCCCTGTGGTCTGGTAAGAGCAGCGAGGTGTGGTTTTCTTTGAGAGAAAACCACGTAAACGTTGGCGGCTTCGGTCTACACCAATTGCGAAAATGCTCTACTCAGTCTGAAAGGGAGTTCGCTTGAAGGAAAATGGCGTGGTCAAGTGGTTTAACGGAGCCAAAGGGTATGGATTTATTCAGCGTTCTACCGGGGAAGACGTCTTCGTGCACTTTTCCGCTATCCAGGAAAACGGATATAAGAGCCTGAACGAGGGAGACGCGGTGGAATTCGAGTGCCAGCAGGGCCCCAAGGGACTCAACGCCGCCAATGTAATAAGGAGCGTGTGATCTTCAAGGTACGGTCTCTTTAATACGTTCCAACGCCCATTGCGCCGCTTCGGCGAGCACCATGTCCTGGCCGCCCGCCCACCGCTGCAGCTTGGGAAGGTAACTCGCGAGGCCGCTGTTGCCCATCGCAATGGCTATGTTGCGCTGCAGGCCGCTTAGCTTAGCCCGTTGCACCGGAGATTTCCGGAACAAGCTGCGAAACTGGTCCGCATCCAGTTCTGCTAGCCAGGCGAGCGCCGGGTTTACCAATACTGAACGAACCTTCAGCTCAGCATCTCCGCTCACCGGAGCCCGTCGATTCCAAGGGCAAACGTCCTGGCAGATATCGCAACCGAATACCTGACGGCCCATTTGCGAACGCAATGGCTCAGCGATAGACCCACGCTTCTCAATCGTCAGGTACGCGATACAGAGGCTGGCATCCATCTGGTAGGGCACGTTCAACGCCCCCGTCGGGCAGGCATCGATGCATCGCGTACAACTGCCACACCGGTCTTCGGCGACACGCACCGGCTGCGCGGACGGCAACTCGAGATCGGTGAGGATCACCCCCAGAAAAAGCCAGGATCCAAGCTCCTGGTCAAGGATGCAGGTATTTTTCCCGATCCAGCCAATGCCTGCATACTTGGCATAAATCCTCTCCACCAGGGGGCCGGTGTCTACATAGCATCGGGCCCCGAAAGGTCCCAACGTTTGTTGCAAACGCTGTTCCAGCGTTTGCAGGCGCGCCAGCAAGACATCGTGATAGTCGCTCGGCTGGACCTGGTGATCGCCGGTCCACGCATACCGGGCTATCCAGCCGGTGTCCGCCGGCGCCGGATCGATGGATTTGGGAGCGTCTGCATTGTAGTTCGCGGCGCAAACGATGACCGACCTTGCCCAGGGCAAGGCAACCCGCACGGACGATCGCAACAACCGCTTCGCCTCGTCCCGGCGCTTAAGGTACTCCATCTCGCCCGCCGAGCCGCGCTCGATCCAGGGCTCGAAATGACTGAGCTCCGGATAGTCCTCATCCTCGCCCGGTGGCGGAATCGGGGCAATCCCTGCTTTCGAGAAGCCCGCCTCTTGCGCCAGGCTGCTAATCCGATCGTGGATGGTGGGAGTCTGCGTATTCATTCGGTGACGCTTGTTGCCAAACCTTCCACGAAGGCGAGGTTCTGCAGCAAATTCTCAGCCAGCCCGTGCCGGTTCGCCAGATATTCCGGGCTGTTGTACGAGACCCAGACGTTCCCTTCTTCGTCCTCCGCAACCAGGATCTTGATCGGGAGATCGATGGCGATGCTTGGCGCCGCCAGCATAAGGGGAGTGCCCCCTTTGGGGTTGCCGAAAATGAGCAGCTTGGTAGGTCGCATGTGCATCCCCACTTTTTCCGCTTCCCCACTGTGATCGACCAGGGCAAAAATCGCGACCCCTTTGGCCTTCAATGAATCCTGCAGCTTGCGCAGCGTCTCATCCACCGAATGATTGCTGGGCTTACGAACTATGCCATTACCATTCATGGCGGTTTCCCGATCCTCTCGTTTCCATGGAAGACACCATGATAATCTTGCCGCGCGGGAGGCGATTTTGCACCGGCTCCGGAACCGATAGTCCCCTAATTGCGTAATCTTAACCAGGGTGGCCGTTCGACCGCCCGAAGGAGTGAACGCCGTCATGATCAAGTTTTTGCTGTGGTGTGTTCTCTTCATCCTCTGTTGGCCGGTGGCGCTGATGGCACTGGTCTTGTATCCCGTAGTCTGGTTGCTGCTACTTCCCTTCCGGTTGGTGGGCATCGCTGTACATGGAGCCCTTGAGTTGGTCGTGGCTCTGATCTCTCTCCCCGTACGCCTCCTCCGCGCCGTATAGAACCACTCGCTTTCACTGGCCAGGACTTGCTTTAAGGTTGCGCGTAGTAGCCCGTGCGCGTGCGCGCGGTCAGCCCGGGAGAGTTCAGCCGGATTTCGAGCGAATGATATTCGTCGCGATGTTGGCCAACCGGCGGGTCGAACGACACTTCGTAGTACGCCTTGGCGTCCTCCATGCATTGCTCCAGGAGAGAGGAAACGTCGTTGCTGGAGTTGAGGACGAGACCGCCGGTCTGGGCGGCCAGCACCTGCAGCGCGAGATCGCCCATCTGCACCTGGCTCACCTTACTTACGCCCTTAAGAAAAGTCTCATAATAAAAAGTTCGGCCAACACCTTCCGTTGCGCCAAGAGGATCGATGCCGTACAGCGTGATGTTGCCCTGGCGAAGCTGCGTGGAAAGCTCGACGATGGTTGCGAGGATCTGCTGCTCTTGCTTGAAGTCCAGTTGTATACCGGGACCAGAAAGGAGAGGCCACCCCGGCGACACCCAGAGAATCATTTTGCGCCCTGGACGTGGGGCCTCGGTCGCCACCAGCTCGCGAAGGGCGCTTATGGAAAGATTAAACCGGTCGAAGCCGCCGTATTGCGAGGAACGCCGGATGTTGCGGAGACCGATCGCGTAGGAATCAAAGGAACCACTGAGCTCGTTTCCGTCGGTAGCGAAGTCTTGCTGGAGCTTGATTCCCTGGTCGGTAAAGATTGCGAGCGCGGTGGGTTCGGCAAGCTGACCACCATTTGCGCGCAGGAATTTGTCGATCTGTCCCCGTTGGTAGGCGATATTCGAATAAGTGGTGTTGACTGCGTCGACGACAAGGACCACATGGACCGGCATCTGGGCGGCGCCAGGGGAGTGAAAGGAAGTGATGGGCCGCGGGGTCTTGTTGTCGAGAATCGTGAAGTCTTGTTGCTGGAGATTGGTTACCGGCCGCCCGGCCGCTGGCCTGACCACGACGCCGAGGTCGATTCTGGATGAAGCGGTGACCGGGGGGAGAGCTTCCTGAGCTGTAAGCGCACAGCCATATAACAGGAGGGCTGGAAGAATAAAGCCTAAACCTCTGTTGCTGGGCATAGAACCCCTTCAAGCGAGTGCCAGCGAGAAAACTCATGTCGCGCGGGTCCAGGCAGCCTCGGCTCTGCAACGCACACAACACTGGTGCGACCCAACGTCGAAGCGAACCCAACGGTCGGAGCCAACGGTCCCCTCGCGGACTGCTTCTAGTTGGACGCACGCGGAGAAGCCCGAGTTTCAGGATGGAGTTCGCCGATGCTTTTGATGTCAACGGAAAAGCGTGTGACCGGAGGGGGCAGCAGTAGGAGGACTTAACCTTCCCGAGCCGCCGAAGCGACCTCGGTATAGACGCTTGCAACCGGCAGCGGCGATGGCAGCACCGAGAGGGAGGAATCCACTAACCCCAACGGGAGATACTCGCAAATATACCAATCCACAAACTTTTGTATGCCTTCTTCGATCGAGACGCGGGGGCTATACCCCGTAATCTCTCTTAGCCGATCCACGGAGGCCTGGGTTTCGTAAACATCTCCCGGTTGCATGGGCACCAGACGAATGTCCGCGGATCTTCCGAGACATAACTCTATGGTGTGAATCAAGTGGAGCAACTCGACTGGCCGTTGGTTTCCGATATTACACAGACGCATGGGAGCCAGTAACCCCGGGCCTTCCCCCTGACCGGATTCCGGCAAGAGCGGCAGCACACGAACAATTCCCTCTACGATGTCGTCCACGTAGGTGAAGTCGCGACGAAGTCGACCGTCGTTATACAACTCTATGGCCCGCCCGGACATGACCGCTTCTACAAACTTGAAGACTGCCATGTCCGGACGCCCCCAAGGGCCATAGACCGTGAAAAAACGAAGACCCGTCGTCGGGATCTGGAACAGATGGCTGTATGCGTGGGCCAAGACTTCGTTGCTCTTCTTGGTTGCCGCATAAAGGCTGACCGGAAAATCCGTGGAGTCCTCTTCTGCGAAGGGAATCTTGTTGTTCGAACCGTAGACGGAGCTGGAAGAAGCAAACACGAAATGGCGACAGGAGCACGCGCGAACGCCTTCCAGTACGTTGACAAAGCCAACCAGATTGCTGGCTACATATTCGTCTGGGTTGGTAATCGAGCGCCGCACTCCGGGCTGTGCCGCCAGATGGATCACGGCTTCGAAGTCACCTTCGTGAAATAGACTTTCCACCCGCGATCGATCCGCCAAATCCAGCGGGAAAAACCAGAACCGAGGCCCCATGCACAGCTTCCTGAGCCGCGCATCTTTGAGCCTGGGATCGTAATAGTTGTTGAGATTATCCACCCCGACCACTTCAAACCCATCCTCCAGAAGCCGGTGAACCAGATGCGAACCGATGAAGCCGGCAGCGCCGGTCACCAGAATCCTTCTATAGGTTATGTGTTTCATCTCTTCTCTCCTGTGACCCAAGGCCCCTGAAACGGCCCGACGTTCGCGCGCAGAGCGCGGACACCGCCGGTTTCCAGTTGTCGCGTTGTTCAGTAAGCGCCTCGCCCGGTCAACACGACCTTCGCGGTGCGGCCAAGGATATGGAGATCGAGCCACGGAGACCAATTGCGAACGTAGTAGCTATCCAGGCGGACGCGATCGCTGGAACTTACCGTGTTCCGCCCGGAAACCTGCCACAGTCCCGTCAGTCCCGGAGTCACCCGGCAATACAACGAAAAATTATGCCCATAGGACTCTACTTCTTCTTCCACAATCGGACGTGGGCCCACCAAGCTCATCTCTCCGCGCAAGACGTTCCACACCTGCGGAAGCTCGTCGAGGCTGGTTTTTCTGAGGAACCTACCCACCCGCGTAATGCGCGGATCATGCCGCAGCTTACGATCGCGCGTCCATTCGTCGCGCATGACTCCATCCTGCAACAACGCCCTTTGCAGCAACTCATCCCCGTTGACCTGCATGGTTCGGATCTTCCAGATACAAAATGTCGACCGGTCGCGACCGATGCGTCGATGACTAAAGAAAATCGGTCCGGGTGATTCCAGTCTCACCATCAAGCCGAGTAGCAGAATCATGACCGTTACCATCGGCAGGCTGAGACCGACAATCACCAAATCGATGGTGCGCTTGGCGAGCCTGGGCAAAGGGAGAAGCAGGTCTCGCCTGACCTCCACCGCCAGGCTGCCCCCAATCTGCCGGGCGTCCACGGTGAGGCTGTAGAGAGCAGCAGGACTGTGGAGGATCATGAGACGGGGGAAGATGCTCTCAAACATCTCAAGCTCTTCCAATAGTTTGCTGCCGTCGGGCAGGACGATGATGGCGCGCTCCACTCCGCTCGCTCGGACCGCCGCCGCGCATCGCAAATCCAGGATGGGGAGCAGGATGGGGAGATCGTGCCTGGACCGGATGGCGTGCGAAGGCGAAAGAATGGCCACAGGCCTGAGCCCAATCTCCGGATGTATCTCCAACTCGCGGATGATCTCGGCCGATTCATCGCCGGTGTGAAACACGGCCACGGGAATTCCCCACCATGGCCGATGACACACCAGCTGCCGCACCGCCGAACGGCACAACGGCGTAATCACCATGGCCGCTATCCACCATAGGAGGAGACCTCGCCGCGGGTACTCGGCACTCCGGTTCACAGAAATTAAACCCGCCACCACGAGAAAGCTGATGGTCAGTGCAAGACCCAGGCGCCTTAATTCAGTGACCGCGTTATGGAGGATGCCTGGATAGAGATTCGAGGAGGCAAAGATTACCAGGAAGACTCCCAAAGCCGGCCAAAGGGCCAGATACGATTGGACGCCCGAGGCGCCTTCATGAGCGCCTTTCCCCAGTAACACCGCGCTCGCAGTGACCGTGATAGCGACCGCATCGCAAAGCAGAAAGATCACCGAGCAAAACCGTGGACTGCGACGAACTCTTGGTACACTGGCACGCGGAAGAGCCGCCCCTGTAGAGACTACGGTTGCCGAAGCCATCTGTGCCTCCAACTACTTCTCTTCATCCTTAGGGTTTCCCGTCGTGCCTGACTGGCATCGGCGACCTTCGAACGGTCCGCGGTAGTCGGACCATTTGTTTCGTTGCTGCTCGTACCAGGCGCCACTTCGCCCGGCAACAAAAAGACTTTATTATCACAAACTGAAAGTTTGATGGGGAAAGAGATTAAATATATTTCATCCCTGCGATCCGCCGAGCTGGTGCAGATGCACCCCGTTCACGCGGATGCCCATCTTGAGCGCACCGAGCAGAGCGCAGCCCAAGCTAGCCAGTTTTGAGCGCGCCTGGGGCTGCTAGCGGATCAACCGTTATGACCGTTGTTGCCGTTGTGGCCGCTGTGGCCGCTGTGGCCGTTGTTGCCGTTGTTGCCGTTTGATAGCTGAGGCTCGGTGCTCGCGCAGGTAAACGTATAGCCGATGCCGCGGTTTGTTTGAATCAACTTCTGGGGAAAGTCTCGATCCACTTTGCCTCGCAACGCGCTGATATACACATCGACGACGTTGGTCAAACCCTCGAACGACGAGTTCCATACATGCTCGAGAATCATCGTTCGGGTAACGGGGCGGTTCGCGTTCCTCACCAGGTATTCGAGCAGCAGAAACTCTTTCGGCCGAAGGTCGATGGTCTTTCCCAGTCGCGCCGCTCGCCGCCGCACTAAGTCCAGCTCGAGATCACCCGAGCGAAGCACATTGACCGCATTGGACGTCACGGCATCCGACGCCGCCTGTCGCAGGCGTATGGAAAGGCCAAGGCGCACGGTCAACTCGGAGGCAAAGAACGGCTCCCGGACACAATCGTCTACGCCCGCTTCAAAAAGCCGCAACCGCTGCTCCAGATCGAGGTATCGTGCAAAAACAAACAAGGCTGCGTCGTTGTTTTCCTGGCGTAACAACTTCACCAGCAGGACGATATCCCCAAAGATCAGCGAATCCGAATCAACGAGAACACCCTCATACTGCGAGAACCGGGCAAACTGTAAGCACTCCTTCGCGGATGTGACCTTCTCCACGACAAACTGCGCTGAGCTGAGCGCCTTTTCGACTCGTCTTTGAAGATCACAGCGAGGTAGGAAAGTGAGAACTCTCATGAGCAACTCCAGGAAAGAAAAGGGCCCGGGTGAATAACACGCAAGACTACGTCAACAGAAGAGACAGATTGAACCTGTGCGTCATCACCGCGGTAGGTCCTGAAGAGCTATGGCAAAGAATCGCACGACTCCAACAGCATGAGAATGCTCAGTGAGAACCAGAAAGCTTATCCTCCACAAACCCGCGCGATCCACCCTCTTGCTTACTCAGACCAGCGAAACGAAAGGGTATAGGAACGAAGCAAGAGCCTGTGCAGGACAAGCCAATATTTTCATGGTTGAAAACCAATACCAGAAGCTCTGTACTCTGTCAACAACACTAAGTAAACTGCGAAATTCTTCCGTAATTGCAATTGAGACGATATACCTTAACGCGATTAGGAGAAGCCTCGAGTTAACAAGCTGAAGGCTCTCACGCATGCGTAGATAGATCGAATTGCGAACGACCCCGTCGACGCCCAACCGACTCGGCGGACGCCAGATACATCTCTTCGAATGAATAGACTATGGGCTAGCCCGGAGCCAGTCGACACCGACATCGTTGCTTAACCGATACATGGGCAAAAGATAGAGGCCTCAAAGTTATGACAATACTGCAGGTTACCGCTCCGAAGGCAATCAACGGCAAACAAACGTCTCTGTTGCGGATCGGAAACACCCGCCGAAATTTAGACTTGCGCATTCCTGCGATCGTCGGACGTTCCCTTACCAGCCCGCATTGGTAAGCCCCGACCTATTCGATCGGGAAGTTCCGCATCAGCAACGGGTTTGATGAATACATCGGACATTTCGCGATGGGTTCGTAGTCTCTGTTCAGCGCACATTTGCGCTACTGAGGAGACACCCCAATGTTCAACCGCATCGCTCGCAAGCTCGCTGTAGGCATAACACTTATCGCGCTGGCTGCTCCCGCCGCCTTCGCCCAGATGGGCACCGATCCTGAACCGGGAGTAATGGGCACCGATCCTGTACCCGGAGCAGTCATAGTGATTCTCACCGTCCTAGGTTTGGCGTAATATACCTTCGGTAGCGCTCGCGCTCAAACGGCCGCCCTGAAGGGAGACTCTTAGGATGCGTCTCACCGGTCTGGATTTTCTGTTCTGGGCGGCTGGTTTTCTTCTGAACATTACGCTGATGGTGATTCTTTGGTATCGGCACCGAGCCAAGAGTTTCCCTTTCTTTACCGCACTCATTACGCTGGCGATCGTCAAGACGATAGTTCTGTATCTTGTACAGAAACATGGTACAAGAGATAGCTACTTTTACACTTATTGGTCGCTGACCATGGTCGATACGATACTTCAACTTTGTGTAGTCTATGAAGTCGCCGGTCGGGTGTTCCGTCCTCTGGATGTTTGGGCGCCGGACCTCCGGAATAGTTTCGTCTGGCTGGTGGGCCTGAGCGCAGCCGTGGCTCTGGGGGTGACCTCGCTGGCAAGTCCTCCCGCTCGAACCTGGATGCAGTCTTTCGTCACCAAGGGCAACTTCTTCGCGGAGGCCTTGTTGAGTGAACTTTTCGTCGCGATGATGGGCGTCTCAGTCACTGCGGGGTTTCGATGGAAGACCCATGTAGCCGCCATTGCTCAGGGAATGGGCGCATATTCTCTGATCACCGCGTTGATCGAGGCGGGCCACGCATATTTCGGCGTGGGACGCGAGATGCCGGCCTTCGTTGTTTTGTCACAAGTCCGCATGACCGCTTACCTCGGGTGTATTGTGTATTGGATATTCAATCTGAGTTACGATGAGCAACCCGCCCGGACAATGACCGGAAAAATGCGCGAACAAATATTGGAGTTGCAAACCCGGATGGCGTACGACCTGCGAACCCTTCGCTCACGGAAGAACACATGAGCGCAAGAAATAGCTACTTCATAACTGCAGTCGCGATCTTTCTTGCCGTTAACTTATGTGTGGCAGGATATTACTACTTCCGGAGCCGCCGATCGTCTCGGGCGAGCTGGGAGAATCTCTTGGCACAGCTGAGTTGGACAGACCGGAACAACATTAGCCAGGTTGCCCTGGACCTGGTCGACGAAGCCGGCTTGCCCAGGCCGGATGGTGAGTCGATGAATCTCGAACCCTCCGAGCTTTGGCGCCTGATCGGTGGACTGGAGGGACTCCAAGTACTGGAGAAAAACAGCGAAGTCCTGATCGATCTGGCTTTTTATGTGCAGCAGTGGTATCCGGAGGCGTTGGCTATCGCGGAGCGATTACGCCTCGATGCCAGGGAACTGAAGTGGCATGTCGCTCGCCTGAAGGGAGCTGCCGAAACGGGAAATCTGCAAGTCTCCTTTCCCTTCTACGCCCAGCGCGCGGTGGCGGCGTACTACCTCATGACGCGTCGCGTACTTAGCTTGTATGAGGCGGGTAACTTCGCTATGCTGGCAGATTTACAAAGAGCGCTATAGAGCACCGTCCTGCACGGTCAGGGTTTTCACGGAGCCAATCGGATAGCGACCACCACCACGCGGCCCAGGTTTTCTATTTCCTTGCGATACCTCCAACGGCGGCTGGAAGCCGGTGAAAGGGGGTGCGGAATGAGCGTCAACCAATCCGAGCTCTTGTCCAATTCGCACCAACCGCAAACGTAGCCGTCTCGGGTCATGAGGAAATAGATCGGCCGCTGGAATTCATGCTTCCAGTCTTTGCGCGACAAGATCGCGCGCTTCTGGGTATCGATCTGAACGATCGAGCCAGCCGGAATCATAGGATCCAGGGTGAGATCGCGCTTTCCAATGATGCCTCGGCGGTACGGCGCCAGGAACTGACCACTCTCGACCGAAAGCAGCGTGGTCTCATCCGGCGGAGGATCTGGACCCGGCGCATCCGGCAGCAAATATCTTGCCTGCTCCTCGAGCGGTCCGTCGGTCAAGAGGAGGGTCGCATTCGGGCTGGAAAGTTGCTTGAGAAGCATGGGCTGCGTGACTGCAGGATACATAGCACGCAGAAGCTGCTCTGTCGGCACGTTATAGATTTCGGCAAGAGTGATCAGCTTGTTGACAGTCAATTCGTGTTCTTCGCGTTCGAGCCGATCCAGCCAACTCGCAGAAATCTGGTACGAGTTGTTCCCCCTCTCCTGAGCAAAACGCACACTACGTTCTTCAACTTCTCGCAACGATAGCTGCCATTGCTGGCGAATTGAGCGAAGCCTAAACCCGATCCCTGCCATAAGTGAACCTTTCCAGGACGGAATGTGGGGGGCGCAAGTGGCCGCCGACTTCCGAATTCATTTGCGGTTTCCCTCGGTGTGCAGGAGCCTGAAACTCGGCCTTTGCCATTAGGTGAATGCGCTTTGCTCTGACGAACTCGGTACAGGTCAGCTGCGGCGAAGAGCCGGACGGCTCGCAAGCCTTCGACGACCAACGCGGACTCTTCCTCGAAGAGCGCAGTGGGACGGAGAATGGCACAATCACGAGGGACATCCAGGATCGAACGACCCCGAGAGTACAAGGCGGAAGAATCATCCATTCGCGAGGCGCGAGCAAATTCGCATCCCCGAAGGGAATCCTGAGCAGACGATAAGGATTCACCGGTGGAACAGACAAGGCGTCCGCAGGCATTCGTGAAGATACGCCTCCAAAAACAAGGTCGACTTGACCAACTCAGCGCGAGCTGTTGCGATTAGGCAGACTGAATCGTTTTTGTGGTATGACCGTAGCAACAACGTCCTAAAGTGTCAACACAATTGGAGGTATATTTTTCACACCATTTTGCGCCGAAATTACCACAGCATTGCGCCACATTTGCACGTCATTTGAGGCTTAACTTCGGTCTGGACCAGCCGCTTCCTGCAACGTCTTTTCCAACGCGGTCGAAAACAAGACCGCCCTGTCCCAAAAGTGCGATTGTTATATGCCACTTTGGGATTAACGATAAAAGCGTATGTTGTAGCGTCAGGCATTTCTGCCAGGCGACGAGGAGATCCATAGCCACCCACACGCAGAGGTGGGAAACCCGGGAAACCTCAAGGTTCGCAAGGGTGATGCCATGTCAACAACGACCGATTTTAGCCTTCGCCGGTTCTCTCTCAGCGTCGTCGGGATATTCGCCGCCATGCTGCTTGCGGGCGGCCTCGCCTCTTGCAGTAACAGCAACAATACCGATTCCCAGCCTACTTTGACCCTAACGCCCTCGCAAATCAACCTGATTGCGGGTGCAACCGGTCAGCAGGCTTCGCTGCTGCTGGCTACGCCTGCCGGGAATGCTCCGGCGACGGTCTCGGTATCCGGGCTCCCCGCCGGGGTCACCGTCTCGCCATCGCCGCTGTCGCTGACGCCCGGCGTAGCCTCAACCGTGATGCTGACTGCGGGTTCTTCGGTCGCCACGACTACCGCCACGGTCACATTTGCTGTCACCGTGAGTGGGCAGACCGCGAGCACCCAGGCTTCGCTCACCGTAAACCACTCCCCACCGACGGCAGACTTCTCGCTCAGCGTCACGCCGGCATCGGTAACCCTGACCGCCAATGGAACACCAGCGACCGCCTCCCTGCTTGCAACCGGGCAGAATGGGTTCTCCTCCAGCGTACAAGTAACTATCACTGGCCTGCCTGCAGGGGTAACGGCGCAGCCATCGCCCGTCACGCTGACTCCAGGGACCGCGACCGCGCTTACGCTGAGTGCGCCTGCGGGTACGGCCGCCACCTCATCGACGGCGACCCTGACGGCGACCTCGGGGAGCCTCACCCACACCGCTACCTTCATGATTACGGTGACGGCGCCCCCGCCGCCGGCTCAACCGGACTTCTCACTGGCCATCAGCCCGCAGTCCCTTACCCTGACCACTGGTGCGACCGGGCAGGCAGTCCAGCTTACAGCCACTGCGCTGAATGGGTTTACTGGCACGGCCACGGTTGCGTTGAGTGGATTGCCTATGGGGGTGACTGCCAACCCGGCATCCCTCTCCCTGGCTTCGGGTGTGGCACAAAGCACGACGCTCACGGCGGCGAACAGCGCTCCGACCGGAAGCGCCAATGTAGTCTTTGCTGCCACCTCGGGTTCGCTTACGCATAGCGTCACGCTGCCACTCACCGTGGCGGCCCCGTCGGGGGTGAATGTGACCACCTATCACAACGACAATGCGCGCGATGGATGGAACGCCCAGGAAACGATCCTCAACCCGCAAAACGTCAACTTCAACACCTTTGGCAAGCTGCGTGAATTGCCGGTGGACGGGATGGTGGATGGGCAGCCGCTCTACATCAGCAGTCTTTCGATCGCGGGTCAAACCCACAACGTGCTGATTGCCGTAACCGAACACGGAAGCGCCTACGCGTTTGACGCCGACTCCGGAACGCAGCTGTGGACGGCCACCACCCTGGGAGCAAATGAGACCACGAGCGACGATCATGGCTGCGGTCAGATCAGTCCGGAGATTGGCATCACCGACACTCCGGTCATCGACCGTACATATGGTCCCAACGGCGCCGTATTCCTGGTTGCCATGTCCAAAGACTCCGGCGGCAACTACCATCAGCGACTGCACGCGCTCGACCTCACAACCGGTGCGGACTTGCAGGGGAGTCCTGCGGAGATTCAGGCCAGCTTCCCCGGAAACGGCTACGGCTCCAGCAATGGAATGCAGGTGTTCGCCCCCGGTCAATACGCGGAGCGAGTCGGTCTGTTGCTGATGAACGGACAGCTCTACCTCGCATGGACCTCGCATTGCGACCAGGATCCCTACACCGGTTGGCTCATGGCCTACAGCGAAAGCACTTTGCAACAGACAAGCGTTTTAAATCTGACGCCCAACGGTCCATCCAGCCCCCATTTTGGCAACGGAGAAGGCTCCGTATGGATGAGCGGCGCGGGGCTTGCTGCGGATACGCAAGGGAATATTTTTTTCCTCGACGCAAACGGGACCTTCGACTCGACCTTGACCTCAAGCGGATTTCCCGCGAGCGGTGACTTTGGCAACTCATTCATGAAGATTTCCACAACCGGCAATGTTCTCGCAGCCGCGGACTTTTTCGCCGCCTATAACCTGCAATCAGAAAGCGACGCCGATCAGGATCTTGGCTCGGGCGGGGCCATGTTGCTGCCCGATCAAACAGACGCCGGCGGGGTGGTGCGCCACCTCGCCGTCGGCGCCGGGAAAGACACCAATATCTACGTGGTGAACCGCGACAACATGGGTAAGTTCAATCCCAGCAGCAACAACGCTATTTATCAGGAGCTGCCGAATGCGTTGAGCGGAGGCGTCTGGTCGATGCCTGCTCTCTTCAACAACACGGTCTACTACGCTGGAGTTGGCGATAACCTCAAGGCGTTTCCAATTACCAGCGCACTGTTGGCGACGACGCCTGCCAGCAAATCCACGAACACCTTCGGCTACCCCGGCGCCACACCGAGCGTAAGCTCGAACGGAATCCAAAACGGTATCGTGTGGGCGATTGAGAATCAGAATGGAACCGGCGTCCTTCACGCTTACGACACCAGCAACATTCCCACCGAACTATATGATGGTAACCAGGCCCCAAACAACCGCGATCAGTTTTCTGACAACAAATTCGTGCCGCCCATGATTGCCAATGGAAAGGTCTACGTCGGCACCCAAAATAGCGTAGCCGTCTTCGGCCTCCTACCCTGAACGGAACCGGCGGTTCCTCCGGATCCCTGCACGGCAAGGAAGGGTCGTTTAGCGGCTGAGATACGGATGTTATTCGATCCAGAATTGCCCTCCGGGGCTAAAAGCCCTTGGGATAACGATGGCTTTGCGGCACGGCTAAAGCCGTGCCTTCCTTCGAGGTTTGTCTTTCCATCCACTGGAAACCTTCCTTCCTTCGAGTCTTCCGCGACCTGTAAAAGCCCAGATAATCTTCGGCGAATATGCGGCTCTGCTCGGGCCAGCCCACCCATCCCCCCGATTTTGGAGATAATAGAGTCCTATGTCGAAACGTGAGTTCCAGACCGAAGTCAGTGAACTGCTTCACCTGATCGTCCACTCTCTCTACTCCCATCCGGAAATCTTTCTCCGCGAGCTCATCTCCAACTCCTCCGATGCGCTGGACAAGCTTCGCCACTTGACTCTCACCGACGATGCCTACAAGTCCCTGCCGTTTGATCCGCGGATCGACCTGGAGCTGGACGAGACCCAACAAACCCTTTCCATTGCTGACACCGGGATCGGCATGAATGAAGAAGACCTGGTCTCGCACCTGGGCACCATCGCCCGCTCGGGAACCAAGACTTTCCTGGCCCAACTCTCCGCCGATGCCAAAAAGGACTCCAATCTGATCGGCCAGTTCGGCGTGGGGTTTTACAGCGCCTTCATGGTGGCCGACCGCGTAGAGGTTGTCTCCCGCAAAGCCGGCGACACGCAGGCGTGGCGCTGGGTCAGCGACGGCAAGAGCGGCTTCGACATCGAACCGGCAGAACGCGCCGTCGCCGGCACCACCATCCTTTTGCACTTTAACGAGGAAGGCAAGCAATACGCCAACAGCTATCGCCTGCAGCAGGTGGTCAAGAAATACTCCAACCACATCGCTTTCCCCATCTTTCTTACCTACGAAAAAAGCGAGTGGAACGAAGCGGAAAAGAAATCCGACAAGGTTCGCACCACGGAACAGGTCAATGCCGCCAGTGCTCTCTGGCGCCGTCCCAAGAGCGAGCTCAAGGAAGAGGATTATAAGGAGCTCTACAAATCCATTTCCGGGGATTGGGAAGATCCTCTGTTCTGGTTTCACACCAAGGCTGAAGGGAGCCTCGATTACACCACCCTTTTCTTCATACCCGCCAAAGCTCCCCTGGATCTTTACCAGTCCGACTACAAGGTAGGGGTGAAGCTCTACGTGAAACGCGTCTTTATCATGGACGACGCCCGGGAGCTGCTGCCCCAATACCTGCGCTTCGTTCGCGGCATCATCGACAGCGAAGATCTGCCACTCAACGTCAGCCGGGAGATTCTGCAACAAAATCGAGTGCTGACCAGCATCCGCACGGCGAGCGTCAAGAAGATCCTTTCCGAGCTGAAGAACATCGCGGCCAACCAACCCGAGCAATATTTGAAGTTCATCGCCCAATTCAACCGCCCGCTCAAAGAAGGGCTGCACGGCGACTATGCGAATCGGGAAACTCTGCTTGACCTGGTGCGCTTCAAATCGACCCAGGCGGAAGGCCTCACCAGCCTGGCCGACGTCAAGTCGCGGATGAAGGAAGGGCAAAAGAGCCTTTACTACATCACCGGGGGCGCCGAGTCCCTGCTGCGCACGTCTCCCCTGCTCGAGATCTATAAGAAGAAGAATCTTGAAGTGCTGATCCTCGATGACGACATCGACGAAATCGTCTTCTCCGGCGTCGAAAAATACGGTGAGATCGATCTGAAGGCGGTAAACAAAGCCTCTACCAGCGAAGATTTGAAGGACGAAGCTGAGCCCGATAAGGTAGAAAATCTCAAGCCGCTGTTGGACAAGCTGAAGGCCACGCTGGGCGACCGGGTGAAGGATGTACGCGTCTCCGCGAGGCTTGCGGACAGCCCCTCCTGCATCGTCTCCGACGAAGAGGAACCGTCCCTGCAAATGCAGCAGATGATGCGTTCCATGGGCCAGAAAGACTTTCCTGCGCCTAAACCCACCCTCGAGATCAATCCCGATCACGAGATCGTGAAGAAACTGCTGGCGCGCTCGGACGACGAGCTCGCACAGGACGCCGCCTGGCTGCTGTTCGATCAGGCCCTGCTCATGGAGGGTGTGCCGCTACAGGATCCAGCGACCTTTGTTCGCCGTCTCAACCACATCCTGACTCTCTCCATCTAGTTCTGAGGCGGCAGCCTGGATGCCCTGCTGTCGCCTTTGCCCAGCGAACCCACAGAGGAAAACATGATCAGGATCAGCGGGATTCACACCGGGCTCGCCGCGCTGATACTCTGCGCGGGCGTGAGCGCGCAGGCACAGATACTGATCGAGAACAGCCTCGAAACACGCTTTCAAATCGACCTGAAAGTGCCGACCGCTCCCCTGAACTCGTATTTTCCCGTAGGATTCACCTCCAGCGTCGCCACCCAGGGCCCAGCGAAAGACTGCAACCTGCGCCTGGTTTTTATCGATCGCATCACCATCCATGATCCCGACGGCAAACCAGTGGGCAAGGGCTCGAACCGCCTGGTGTACCTGGTGGCCCCTGCCAAGGACCCCAGCGGCAACAGTGTGCAGCTGGTGATTGGTGGGCTCACCGCCGATCCGGAGGACGCTCCCGGCTATTACGGAAACTATTTGTTTGCTACCACGCACGACATGCGCCGCACCGCCTCGGTCAGCGGCGCCAACCCGGTCCTCGAGACCCAGGACTGGGTATTCGCCGCCAAATCCGGCGAACACCTCGAAATGCACATCAAATATGAGCGCGGCACAGGCCCGCGGGCTCTTCCCGCGGATGTCCGCTTCTACTCCGCGATCAACCCCACCAACTACCAGATCTCCCATCAAGAACAGGTGTTGGATATCCTCCGCAATACCACGACGACCCCGCCCGACCGAGTCAAAGAGTTCACCCTCAAGACCTCTGGCGGCAGCTATGACAAACTCTTCGACAAGACGGTCAAGGTTCTTAGCTGGGACAATATTCTGTGGATCAGCCGCTCCGTCTCCAATCCCTGAAGAACCGCGTTTAGCCTTGCCAACGAGAATTCCCTGCCCGGGATGAAATGTTTTTCCTGCTTTGTCTTATCTGAGTAAAGGATGGATGTTCCGCCCAAGCCGGGCTATCCGTGTCGGATTTTCGTGGCCGGCAGGTTCGCTGGGTCAGGTGGGGAAAACGCGTCTCGGAATCTTGTATCCTGAGGGCTTAGTCGGAGTCGGGGGGCTTGCGATTACGTCTACAGGTTTCTGGCTTTCGTTCGTGGGATCCCCTTCTGACCCAGCGTACCGGTCGAGCTCGCGCAGAGAGCCGGATGATTCTGTTGGACTGCACAGACGATGTTTTAGCGACGATGTTATGTTGTGTCTGATTAGTTCAGCACTAAGGTGAATCTTTGAGACGTCAGTACAAGCTCACACCGGGACGCCGATTTCTCCGATTTCTTTCAATGTCCAACCTTTATTTCACTTGCCACTGAGCCAGCTGACCCATATCCCCCTGCGCAAACCCGCTCTGATCGCTATAGAAAACCGGGTAGCCGGCCGGAGGGCGAAACAGCGCCGGATCGGGGTCTGGTGAGAAGTGTTCGAGCCCGGTTACCGTCACTTCTTTTCGCGGATCCCCAGTTACAATCTTCATCACCAACTTCTTCTCTGCCGCGGTCCATACCTCCCGGATCATCTTGATCGGTGTTTTGTCAGCGGAATATCCCGCTGGCAGCGTTCTCGTCGTCCTGACGCCGGTCGCGAGTACACCTTCGATGACCTTCTGCCCTAGATCCTCGGTTACCACTTCCCCTTCATCCCATGGTGGTTCGCTCGCGTTCTCTTGCACAGCCAACGTAGACTTTTCGGCGTCCTCGAATTCCGCCGGCGAGAGCTTGATTATCCCCACTCCAGGTCCGGCTCTTTCACCCTCAGGCCAATGGGTAATGGTTTGCGCAACGGGATCAAACAAGATAACGGTTCTCACCGGGCAGTTTAGCAGGGCCAGCGATCCCATCTGGTCGCACTCAGGGATAGGGTTGATGTCACCCTCAACTCGAACGCGTCCCTCCGCATCCCGCGCCAATCGAATGATAGGTCGTTCGTCACGGATGACCTGCTTGCCGTCCGGCAAAACCTCTACCCTGCGCACATATTTAATCGCAGAAAAAGGCTGGTCAACAACCGCGCTAACCGCGCTCGATGTATCTTTACCGCTTGCGGGGGCATCCGGCTGGTCGCTTTGCCCGGCCGCTTTCTGCACGTTAAACGTCATCAGTCCCACGATGAGGGTCGCGCAAACTATCATCTTCGAGATTCGCGCAGCGGTATTCAAGCCTCGCATTATTTAAGTATGCTGCCTCCTATTTCGCGAGGCAAACAGATAAATCTCTGTAGCCCATTCTGAAGTTTGCAGGGCGGATCGCCTTGAAGCTGTGTCATTGGAAATCGATGGAATAGAATACAGGCCTCAAAAGAGAACGGTTCCCAGGCTAACGGAGTGTGCTGTGCGCAAGCTGAACCCGATCAAGAAACCGTGGCCGTTGCTGATTGTAGTTGGGCTGATTTCCCTGCCTCTGCCGCGCACTTTTGGCCAAACTGGCCCTACATCGGCTAGCAGCAGTGAAGCGGCACCTGCGGATCTAGCTAACAAGATTCCAGCGTTTGCCGTAGTCTCAGTTCGTCCAAACAAACTAAACGACGGCAGATGGAAGGTACGGTTCACCTCAGACGGATACTCTGCAAGGGGTATGACTCTGGGACAGCTGCTTCAAGAGGCCTATGGAATCTTCGAGGCTGATCGCATCTCGGGAGAGCCGAAGTGGGTGAACTCTGAGAGATACGACATCGAAGCGAAAGTGGACGACGCTGATGTCTCCAGGTTGGAGAATCTCGACCGGGATCAGCGCGAGCGCATGGTTCAGGCCCTCTTGGCGGATCGCTTCCAGTTGAAAGCACATCGTGAGTTCAAAGACCGGCCAATCTATGCATTAGTTGTGGCAAAAAATGGCCCTCGGCTTCAAAAATCGCAACACGAAGAGGAAAACCGGGGCAAAATGAAGGGTATGGGGGGCGTAGTAACGCGCAGTAGACCGGGTCAGCTGACCGAGGAATGGGATACCATGGCCAGTTTCGCGCAGTTGCTAACTGAGCAACTGGACCGCAAAGTCGTTGATAAGACCGGACTCACTGGTCGCTACGATTTTAAACTCGACTGGACGCCGGAAGACCGCGCAGCCCCTATAGGCAGCGGATCGAATGGAACCACGGGCGTGCCTGACTCTTCCTCGCCTTCCATCTTCACAGCGGTCCAGGAGCAACTCGGGCTGAAACTGGAACCGCAAACGGGTCCCGTGGAGATCCTGGTTATCGATAACGTCGAGATGCCTTCGGCAAATTAGTGCTTGTCGACCCGACTCTTTCCGCAGCCTCTTCAGGCGTTCCTATTACTAAACAACCACCGGGTCGGTGTAGAAGAGCGATTCGCAAGTTTACGCGAGCGCTCTCGTAGTTCAACATGATGTTGTCATGCAAGGACCAACGAGATCGTGGAGAAAAATAGCTCTCCTGGGCATTTGTCTTCTTGCTTTGCGATCCGACAACCTCCCCAGGATCGATTCGCAAATCCCCAGAATGCAGAAATTCCCACGTTTCACCGTCTGGGCATGGGAGCGTCGCGAGGACCTCCGCACCCTCGACCCTGCCACCACCGCGGTAGCCTGGCTCGACCGAACGATCATTCTGGACGCAAGGGGTGTCAGCGTCGCATTGCGCCACCAGCCCTTGCTCCTACCTGCGTCCGCGACGCTCGTCCGGATTCCGGTCGTTCGCATTGAAACCCGAGACTCGGCAGACTTAAGTGAAGCTTCCGCAGAGGCCACCGCCCACGCCATCCTCAGTGCCCTCGATGCTCCCGCCGCCGCCCTGCAGATTGATTTTGATGCCCGCCGCTCGGAGCGCGCCTGGTACCGCGACGTGCTGACACGCGTGCGCAGGTCGCTCCCTCAAAATGTTCCCCTTTCGATCACTGCCCTCGCCTCCTGGTGCAGCTACGACAATGCATGGATCCATACCTTGCCTATCGACGAGGCAGTGCCCATGTTCTTCCGCATGGAACCGGATCGACGCAGTGCCGCCTTGCACGGAGAACTCGCCAGCCCGGAGCTTACGATCCGGGAGCCCATCTGCTCCCACTCCGCAGGGATCTCTACCCGCGAACGCTGGCCAGCGCAGCTGGCGGGCAAACGCATCTACGTTTTTTCCGACGGAGGCTGGCAACAGGATGACCTGGAAGAGACTGTGAAGCAACTGTGGCGCAATTGAGAAGGCGACCGTCGGTGCTGATCACCGCCACTCTTTTAGCGGTCGCGTACCCGTTGTTGGTGGTGCTGGCCTGCGGCCCCAACTTCGAGCCTGAAGTGTTTACCCCGGGCAGTCATCCCGAAGACCCGCGCGTCTTCGCCACCGGCAAGCTGGGGATTCTTCAAGCCAGGTACTGGCAGGCGGACAAGATCGTCGCCTACCGCTACCTTATTGGTGGACACCTCAGCCCGACCGAGCAGGCCGTGTACAATCCGCCCTTGCCGTCCGCCTCTAACCTGAGCTGGCAAGCCCAGCGGCAAGCGGAGCAAGAACAAACGGCCACCAGCCGGTGGGTGACGGCGCGCGCCAGATTCACCCGGCAAACCCTGGCCAGCGCGCCATCGCCGGATCGCACCATCGAAATCCCTCGCCCAGGTTTTGCGGAGCGTATAACCCAGCTCAACTGCCCCGACAACGCGTTCGAAACCGCCATCACGACGCTGCAAGCCCGCGCTCAAAGCTGGGGACCGCAGGACGCCGGCCTGCAGGATTGGATCGCTGGCCAGGACGCCGTTTTCTCGAACTGCAGCGAGCCGGGCACTGAGCCACAACCTGCACCAGCGCACGCAACGCAGCTTCTCCGCCAGGACCGCGCCTACCAGATTGCTGCCGCCCACTTCTATGCGATGCGGTATGACCAGTCCATCGCTGCGTTCGCATCCATTGCCCAGGACACGTCTTCTCCCTGGTCGAGGTGGGGCCAATACCTTGCTGCGCGCGCCGAGATTCGTAAGGCCAGCTCGACGGTCCCTTTTGCTGACTGGGGCGAGCGCGCAGAGTTCGATCTCTCTCTGCTAAAGAGTGCACAAGAGCGCCTGCAGCGAGCCGCACAAACAAGCGATCCACAAATACACCACGCGGCGATGGAAGAGATCTCATTTGTGAATGT
>Ga0182015_10001758_pt1 | contig 27768 bp, 21 predicted proteins | sample 712P3MmetaG_FD_120478 | JGI IMG/M metagenome (GOLD analysis project Ga0182015, IMG submission 120478) | Permafrost microbial communities from Stordalen Mire, Sweden - 712P3M metaG | ecosystem: Environmental > Terrestrial > Soil > Wetlands > Permafrost | place: Sweden: Stordalen | collected... | reverse complement strand
GCCCTCGAAAACGGGTGTCGGTTATGTATTTGAAAATGGAATAGAAGATATCAACGAATATCATTCTCAAATACTTATGCGGGGCCGGCGATGATTTGCCGGCCCTTTGCATTTCTGCCGCAGCGGGTTAGCTGGCGGCGGGGGTGGTGGCGGGTTTGCCTTCAAGGATGAGGATGGCCTGCTCGACTACGGGGGCGAGCTTCTTGAAGTCGTCGATGAGGGTGAGGAAGTCGGAGTAGACCTTCGAGTCGGCGGTGAAGTTGAGACCGTTGGCGGTGACGGCGCCTTCGGAGGCGGTGATGAGGGCCTCGACGTCGGCGACCACGGTGGAGAGGCCGGCGATGAAGGGCTTCTCGAGGGGCTTCTCGGACTTCAGGATGGATTCGACGCGGAGGGCGAGGCCGACGACGGTTTTGACGGTTCCGGCGAACCATTTGCCGAAGTCAGCGATTTTGACGCCCAGTTTTTGAAAGACGTTCATAGGGTTCCTTGTTCCTTTGCACGTGCAAGATGAGGGGGCAAACAGAAAAGGCCCGCCGGGATGGCGAGCCTTCTTTTGAGAATTACCCTCTATTTTCAGAATACCAGTTAGAGCGGGAAAAACTGCCAACTTTGTTTGAGTTAGGCAGGGGATAAGCCGTGTGTAATGAGGGGTCATTACTTCGGTTTTTGGGCCTGGGGCTTGACAGATTTTCCACATTCGGGGGTTTTAGGGAGAAAGGCATGAGCTGGAGCCGGCGGGGGCTCTCCCGTGGCCATGCGCGCTTCTGGCGCGCAGTGGAAACGTTGCCTTTTCGAAATGGAGCACGGGCAGTACTTTGGCGTGAACGCCGAAGAGAGTCGCATTGACGCGTGGGGTGACGGGGGAGTTTGCTTCTTGCTGTGGGGTGAACCTGGCCTTCGCCTGGTTTTGGGTTTGGGGATAGCTCTGGGCTATTGCACGCGTGCAAACCTGGCCCGCGATGGCAGCCGTAGCATAGAGAGATTTAACTGCGCTTTTGAACGATGGGTCCGGCTAGTTCCGCTCGAACACCAGCACATTCGGCTTGTCGCGGCCGGGAATGTGCACCGTGACCGTCAAGGTCTTCTGATCGGGCGAGAGGGCAATCTCCTCGGTATCCGTTACCTTCCCGTCGGCCTTGTCGGTAATGACGAGAGTGCGCTCGTCCACTCGCCGGCTCGAGGAGGCGCCATGGTCCGCGAGCGGCCCCTCGTTGGGATAGTCCTTGCCGTCGAACCTTGCATTTTTCGTACTATGTTCCAAGGGAGTGATGAAGGAAAGGCCGTCGCCCTGGAACTCCTTCACCTGCATCAGAAAGGGCGAGTTCATCGTCTCCCTGATGCTCTGCCAATCTGCCGCGAAGCCCGATCCTCCTCCACTGCGCCGGTAGACGTAATCCATGCTGAGCGTCGAACCGTCGGCCTCGAACTCGCGAAAGTAGTCCGTGAGAGTACTGCCGTCCTTCGAGAGATTCCACGTCCCCCTGAGCAGCAATCGGCCGGCTTTGCTGCGCTCAACGATCCAGGTGTTGGGTGCCTGAGCCTTAACAGACAGGAGGGTCCCGCCGTAGCCCGGCTGGTCGCTCCCATCCACCACGATCGTCTCGGGGCCCACGCCAAAATCGAACGTGTACTGGTTGCCGCCCTTGCTCTGAACCTTCATCTCGTCGGGCATTCTGCTGTTCGAGGGGTCGAGCTTCCACTCGCCGATGAAGGGGCTTTCCGCGGCCCATGCTATGCCCGTCGCCAGGCAAACTGCTGGCAGAATTTTGAGAATTCGCTTGAACACGGATGCCTCCATGGTTCCTCCTCGGGAGCACGCCGATGGCCGTCTGGCGCGCCGTGCAGACCCAGTCCTGCTCATCGGGCATTGGGTCGTTCCGTCATTCGATTGCCTTGTTTTTCCGCGTCACGCCGCGCCTCGCCCCAGGACACTACTCGCCGCCCCAACCTCAGCCTTGTGGCTCCGCTTGTCCGCAATCGAAACGCACTGTCCCAAAACGAACATGGGAACAGGGAACAGGTCAGATCAATTTGCGGGCGCAGGAGCAGGGGGTGGGGCGAGGGCGTAGACGTCTACGCCGCCGTTGTAGTTGGGGACGTAGACCTGGCCTCCGTCGACTACGGGTGGATTGAATTTGTTGAAGAGGAACTGGATGTTCCACTGTTGCGAGTCCCAGAGGACGGGGATGGTCTGGCTGCCGTCGGGGTTGGTGACGAAGTTTTCGGGATCGTAGACGAGGAAGCGGCCGTTGGTGACGGTGGTATTGGCGTCGCCGTAGGGGATGGTGCAGAAGAGGAGGGCGGTACCGGCGGTGGAGCCGTTGCTGGAACCGGAGCAGAAGCCACCGGGCATGCCGCCTGGGTTATTTGTAACATTCACTGATGCAATTTCATTTCCCTGAGCGAGGTAGGTGAGGAGGCCGGCGGGGGAAATGGCCCAGGCGTGGAGCTGGGAGTTTTCTCCCCAGGCGAAGAGGACCTGGCCGCGGGTGGGGCTCATGTACTGAACGGGGGTCATATGCATGTGGCGGGTCTTGCCCCATGGAAAGAAGTTGAGCTGGGTTTGGTTGTTGGTACAGGGGTCGTTGCCTGGGCCGGGGTCTTCGGTGAGCCAGACGGGAGGCGAGGCGAGTTTGGCGCAGTTGGCGCTCTGATTGGCGAAGTCAGTGGGTTTGGTTTCTCCCAGGTCGGCGGTTTTGGTGACGTAGGCGATGCCGTCTTTACCGCTGACGACGTAGAAGCCGTATTTTTCGATGAGAGCACCCTGGGCGGAGCCGAGGTCTTCGTCCCACCATGCGCCGTTGTTGTTGGCGATGTTGGGAAAGACGAGGCGGACGTTCCTGCCGAGGCTGTTCTTTTTGGTGACGGAGGTCGCGCCCTGGAGGGAGGGAGTCATGGCGGCGTTGACGGGATGAAGTGCTTCTGACGGTGCGCTGACCCCGGCGGGTTTGGCGGCGAGGATTGCTGCGGCGGGGGTGCCGGCTCCGGGGTATCCGCCGGGAGAGCGGGCAGCGTCGGTGTAGGGGGTCCACCAGCTGACAATTTTGAGGGAGGCGGGTGTTGAGGCAGCGGGCGGGGTGTACTGGATTTTCAGAATGGATTCGGGGAAATTGTTGACGGCGTCGAAGACGGGGCCGTTGCCGGTGACGCCATAGAGGAAGCCCTGAGCATCGGCGGCGAGACCCTGGCCGCCCATCCAGATACCTCCGCCACCGCCGAGAGAAGTGGCGAGAGCGGCAGTGACCGCGTTGGTGGCGACGTCATAAGCGAGGACCCAGCCGGCTGCGCCCTGGCCGAGTTCCATGATGGTTCCGGAGGCGAAGAAGATGGTTTCGCGGCCGTTGATGTTGGTCATGACGAGGGAGCTGCGCTGTTTGCGCATGACGCTGGACCAGGTTTGCGAGCCGCTGGTTCCGTCGAGGAGGACGGTTTGGACAATTTTGCCGGTGGCTACGTTGAGGACGTTCATAAAGTGCTGGCCGTTTTGCGGAGTGCCGTCGGGTGAAACCCAGGAGACGAGGTAGACGAGGGAGGTGTCCTGATCGATGACGCCGGTGGAGAGGACGCCCCATTTGTCGTTGATCTGGTAGCAGTCGATGGTGATAAAGGGGCCGCCGCACATGGCGTTGGGCGGGTTGGGCCCGAGGGAGTCGCTGCCGGTGATGGGCAGGCCGGGCAGGCCGAGGGTCGTTTGCCAGAGGCCCACGCCGGTGGTGGCATCGACGCCGCGCACGATGTTGGCCATGGATGGGAGCACCATGACGTCGTGGGTGGTGCCGTCAGCGATGGTGAGGTTGGGGAGGATGAGGGGCTGCGATTCCATGCCGCGGGCGTCACCGAAGACGGGAATGCTGGTGACGCGGACGAGGCCCCGGGCTTTGACGTTCGCCTGGGTGAGGGTGGTTTCGTGTTGGTTCCAGCCGCTGCGATCGTTGTCCCAGGCGCGGGTGAGGAGCGGGACCATTGTGGACTGGGCTGCGACGGAAGTGGTGACGACGAGGGTGGTGAGGACGGAAATGAAAGCGAGGGCGGCGGAGTGCAGAGGTATGTGGGTCTTCATGGATCCTCCCGTTGGGTGGTGGCGGATGATCCGGTGGAGCGGATTCTTTTTTGGTGCGGCCGGAAACGGAGCCTGGGGAATGAAGAGTTTCCAAGCTAGCACGATGGCGGGTGGAAGGCAATGTGGGGGTCAGGAACAGGGAACAGGGAACAGGGAACTGGGAACTGGGAACTGGGAACTGGAGAGCGTTCAGTGCTCCCGTTCGGCGTTCAGCGAAAAATGTTCGAGCGAAAAATAATAATTCTCGAGATGTTTGGAACTGGCGGCTGCGGGGGTGCGTATCGGCTCCTGTGGTGGTACCACAGGTTTGGGTGTGATTCTTCTGTGGGCATAACACAGGAGCGGCCTGGGAGAGGGCAGGATGGGCGAGTCGAAGCTGGATTTGTTGCAGGGAACGCTGGACCTGATGGTTCTGCAGACGCTGGCGGCGATGGGCGAACTGCACGGATACGGGATTGCGCGGCGCATCGAGCAGGTGAGCGGGGACGCGGTGCTGCTGAATCAGGGGACGATTTACGCGTCGCTGGTGCGGCTGCAGCAGCGGGGATGGATCGACGGGGAGTGGGGAACGTCGGATAACAATCGCAAGGCGAAGTTTTATTCGATTACGAGGCGGGGGAGGAAGCAGTTGGCGGAAGACGCTGCGTACTGGGAGCGGTTGTCGGCGGTGATGAGACGGGTGCTGAGTACAGGGAATAGGGAATAGGGAACAGGGAATAGACGAGCGTTCGGCGTTCAGCGTTCAGAAACAACACAGAGATCAGAGCCGGAAGGCGGTTTCGATGAGCGGCGATTCTTTGCGGCAACGGATGAATCGGGTGCGGTCGTTTTTTCGAAGGGCACCGCTGGATGCGGATCTGGATGCGGAGATGGCTTCGCATCTGGAGTTTGCGATTGAGGAGAATTTGCAGCGTGGGATGACGCTGGAAGAGGCGCGGAGGAAGGCTATGGTGCGTTTTGGCGGGGTGCAGCAGGCGCGCGAAGTACAGCGTGCGGCTCGGGGGCTGCCGTTTGTGGATGTGCTGGGGCAGGATTTGCGGTACACGGTGCGGACGCTGGGGCGGGATCTGGGCTTCACCGTGGTGGCGGTACTGATATTGGCGCTGGGGATTGGGGCGAACGTCGCGGTATTCAGCGTGGTGAATACGATTTTGCTGCGGCCGCTGCCGTTTCCGGAATCGCAGCAACTGGTGTGGATTGCTCCGCCGCCGCAGAAATGCGGATTGTCGTGCGCGACGTACTCGGCCGATGCGTATGAGGAGTTCAAGGCGCAGACGCGGTCGTATGAGGACGTGACGGGGTATGAAGCGTTCACGAGCCCGGACAATTATCGGCTGACGGGGCGCGGACAGCCGGAGCCGGCCACAGGGATGGAGGTGATCGGGAACTTCTTTGAAGTTCTCGGGGTGCAGCCTGCGATGGGGCGGTTGTTCACGGCGCAGGAGTCGCGGGCGGGCGCACATCCAGTGGCGTTGCTGGCTTATCCATATTGGCGGCGGCAGTTCGCCGGCGATCCGGCGATCGTGGGCAAGGAGATCGATCTGAATGGAACGCCGGTGACGGTGGTGGGGGTGCTGCCTGCGAGCTTCGATTTTGGCGCGGTGTTTTCGCCGGGATCAAAGGTGGATCTGATCGTGCCGCTGATTCTGGATCACGAGCGGATGGAGGGCAACATCGTGACGATGATGGGGCGGCTGAAGCCGGGCGTCACGCTGGGGCAGGCGCAGGCGGAGGCGAACCTTGTGGTGCCGAACCTGTGCTGGAACATCAAGTATCCGCAGTCGTGCGGGTCATATGTGAACAAGACCGGCGCTTCGATCGAGGTCCGGACGCTGAAGGATTATGTGAGCGGCCGGCTGCGTCGTTCGCTGATCGTGTTGTGGTCGGCGGTGGGCATGATTCTGCTGATCGCGTGCGTGAATCTTTCGAATTTATTGTTGGCGCGCGCGGCGGCGCGAGGCAAGGAGTTCGCGATGCGGAGTGCACTCGGCGCGAGCCGCGGGAGGCTGGTGCGACAGCTTTTGACGGAGAGCCTGATTCTTTCCGGAGCGGGCGCGGTGCTGGGATTTGGGCTGGCGTGGGGGCTGGTGATCTGGCTGGCGCATCAGGGATCGCTGGCATTGCCGCTGCTGAGCACATTGCACATCGATGGCGAGGTGCTGGGCTGGACGGTTCTGATCGCGGTGGTTGCGGCGCTGCTGTTCGGGCTGTTTCCGGGGCTGAGAATGGCGAGCGGCAATCTGCAGGAGGCGCTGAAGGATTCCGGTCACGGGACGAGCGCCGGACGCAGGCACGAGCGAGTGCGCGGGGCGCTGGTGATTGCAGAGGTTGCGCTGGCGTGTCTGCTACTGGTGGGAGCGGGGTTGCTGCTGCGGAGTTTTCTGAAGGTGCTGGAGATCGATCTGGGATTTCAGCCGGACCATGCTGCCTCGATCAAAGTGGAGTATGACGACAGCGCACCGGCGGACGTTGCGAGAGCGTTGAAGCGCGGGGAAATCTTCCAGCAGGTGATCGCGCGGGTGAGCGCGCTGCCTGGCGTGGAAGCGGCGGGGATTGTGGATTACCTGCCGCTGGGGCCGAACCGCGCATGGGGAACACCGGTGCCGCAGGGCAAAACATTTCCGGAGGGCGCGGTGCCGGGACCGCTGGTGTATGTGTGCACGCCGGGCTACGTGCGGGCAATGGGGATGCGGTTGCACGGGCGCGATTTTGCCTGGAGCGACGGGCCGAAGAGCCAGGAGGTCGTGATGATTAACGCGGCGGCGGCGCGGACCTATTGGCCCGGGGAAGATGCGGTGGGCAAGGTATTGATGAACGGCAAAGATGAACTGCATGTGATCGGGGTGGTTGACGATGTCCACGCGTCGAGCGTGGAAGCGGAGAAGGGGTGGCAGATCTACTACTCCGTAATGCAGAACGGGCCAAACGATGCGCAACTGGTGATCCGCAGCCGGGTAGCGCCGGGTTCGTTGGCAGGAAGCGTAATGCATGCGCTGCGGGAGCTGAATCCAAGCCAGCCGGCGGCGGAGTTTAAGCCAGTCCGCACGATTGTGGATCGGGCGAATTCTCCCCGGCAATTTTTCATGCTGCTGGTGGGGATTTTTGCGGGGCTGGGTTTGCTTCTGGCTTCGCTGGGGATTTATGGGGTGATCGCGTATTCGGTGACGCAGCGGACGCAGGAAATCGGGATTCGGATGGCGCTGGGGGCGACGCGCGGGCGGGTGCAGCGCGGAGTGCTGGCGCGGACGCTGTGGCTGGTGCTGGCAGGTATTGTTGTGGGAACGCTGGGATCGTTTGTGGCGGCGCGGGCGATTGCTTCGCTGCTGTTTGGGACGCAGCCGACGGATCCGCTGACGTATGTGGGGATGGTTTTGTTGCTCATGCTGGTGGCGCTGGTGGCGGGGTATTTGCCGGCGCGGCGGGCTTCCCGGATTAATCCGATGATTGCGCTGCGGACGAACTAAAAGGGCAGGGAATAGGGAGTAGGGAATAGGAACTGCTGCGGCCGGCTCGAAAAGGGTCAGGCTTCGCTCAGAATGACTGAGCGTTCGTCACAAAGCCGTTGTCTTTCTATCCATAGATAGTCTATGGTTACGAATCATGGGGAATAAATCCGAACTGATGCCGGGGACGCTGGACATGTTGATCCTGCAGACGCTGAAGCGCGCGCCGCTGCACGGGTATGGGATCGCGCAGTCGATCAAGCGCGTATCGGATGAAGTGCTGACGGTGGAAGAAGGGTCGCTGTATCCGGCGCTGCAGCGGCTGCTGCTGCAGGGTTGGGTGAAGGCGGAGTGGAAGATGACGGAGACGAACCGGCGGGCGCGGTTCTGCACGCTGACGGCGGCGGGGCGGAAGCAGCTGGGAGTGGAGCTTTCGAAGTTCGAGCAGATGGTGACGGCGATTGGGCGGGCACTGCGCGATGCGGAGGAGGCAGGATGAGCGCCATGGGTCGTTGGCTGAAGAAGCTGGCTGTGCTGTTGCGTCGCGAGAAGTTCAGCGGGGAGCTGGATGAAGAGATGGGCTTCCATGTTGAACAGGTGGCAAGGGAATTCGAAGCCGGGGGGATGGCGCCGGAAGCAGCGCGCTACGCGGCGATGCGGCAGTTCGGGAACGCAACGCGGCTCAAGGAGAGAAGTCACGAGGTGGTGGGATTCCGCGCGGAGACGGTGACGCAGGATGTGCGCTACGCGGTGCGACAGCTGCGGAAGAAGCCAGGATTTGCGGTGACGGCGATTTTGATGCTTGCGCTGGGGATTGGGGCAAGCACGGCGATTTTTGGATTTGTGGATGCGGCGATGCTGGAGCCGCTGCCGTATGCGCAGCCGAATCGGCTGGTGGACGTGGCGGAGAGGGCAGTGGTGTTTCCGCGGTCAAACTTGTCGCGCGCGGATTTTGAGGACTGGCAGCGGATGAACAAAACGCTGAGCTCGCTGGATGCGTACGAGGGGACGAGCTATCTGTTGCGGATGGGCGCGGTGTCGGAGCCAGTTCCGGCGGGGCGGGTGAGCGATGGATTCTTCGCTACGCTGGGCGTGCAGCCGGTGCTGGGGCGGGATTTTCTGCCCGGGGAAGACAAGCCGGGCGGGGCGAAGCTGGTGATGTTGACGTACGGGACCTGGATGAAGCGGTTCGGCGGGCGGCGCGATGTGATGGGCCAGGCGGTGAGCCTGGATGGGGATCCGTACACGATTGTGGGCGTGCTGCCGCAGAATTTTGCCTTTCAGCCGCGGGCGAATGCGGAGTTTTGGACGGCGCTGGGGGACAAGACCGGGTGCGAGAAGCGCAGGAGCTGTCACAACCTTTATGGCGTGGGGCGGCTGCGCAATGGCGTGACGGTCGAGATGGCGCTGGCGGACCTGCAGCAGATTGCGGCACATCTGGCGATCCAGTATCCGGGATCGAACAAGGATCAGAGCGCGAGCGTGCAGCCGCTGTCGGAACTGATCATCGGACAGGTGCGGCCGATTTTGCTGACGTTGCTGGCCGGGGCGGGACTGCTGCTGGTAATTGCGTGCGTGAATGTGGCGAGTCTGCTGCTGGTGCGGTCGGAAAGCCGGAGGCGGGAGATCGCGGTGCGGGGGGCGCTGGGGGCGACTCCGGTGCGGCTGGTGCGGCAATTCGTGACGGAGGGATTGCTGCTGGCGATTGCCGGGTGCGGGGCGGGAGTGTTGACTGCGGTGGGGATCATTGCGCTGCTGAAGGCGCTGATGCCGAAGCTCATGTTGGATGGTGCGCCGTTCGTACGCAACGTTGGGCTGAACGCGCATACGTCGCTCTTTGCCGGAGGCGTGGCAGTGGTGGCGGCGGCGATACTGGCGCTGACGCCGGTGCTGCGGCTGGCGATCAGGGATATTCATGGGGCGCTGAGCGAAGGAGGCCGAGGAGCAGCTAGCCGCTTCTGGCGGAGGATGGGCGCGAATCTGGTGGTGGTGGAACTAACGATCGCGGTGGTGCTGCTGGCTGGCGCTGGATTGCTGGCGAAGAGCCTGTACCGGCTGCTGCATGTGCAAGTGGGGTTTGATCCGTCGCACGTGGCGACGGTGCAGGTGATGGCGCCCGACAAGGCTTTTCCCAAGCCGGAGAACTGGGTTCAGTTATACCCGGTGATCAAAAACCGGCTTCTGAGCTTGGCGGGAGTGCAGGCGGTGGGGATCACAAGCGACCTGCCGGTGCAATGCAACTGCGACACGGACTGGATCCGGATTGCGGGCAAGCCGTACCACGGCGAACACAATGAGGTGCCGGAGCGAGATGTGAATCCGGAGTATCTGACGACGGTGCTGAAGGCGAGGCTGATCGAGGGGCGGATGTTCACGAACACGGACGACATGAAGCATCCGCAGGTGATCGTGATCAACCAAACACTGGCGCGGAAGTATTTCCCGGGTCAGGATCCGGTGGGAAAGATGATTGGCGATATAAAACTGTCTCCGGACTCGATGCGGCAGGTGGTGGGGGTGATTGCGGATATCCGTGAGAACGCGCTGGACGATCAGCCGTGGCCGGCGGAGTATTTGTCGATTTACCACGGGCCTGACAATTATTTTGCGCTGGCGGTGCGGACGGCGGGCGATGAGAAGGCGCTGCTGCCGGAGATGGTGAAGGCGTTGCGAGCGATCAATCCGAATCTGGGCGTGAATGGAGAAATCACGATGGCGGACCAGATTGGCAACTCGCCGACGGCGATGATCCACCGGTTCGTGACGTGGCTGGTGGGCGGGTTTGCGGGGATGGCTCTGCTGCTGGGCGTGGTGGGTCTGTATGGGGTGGTGGCGTATTCGGTGAGCCAGCGGACGCGGGAGATTGGAGTGCGGATGGCGCTGGGTGCGCAGCGGAGCGCGGTGCATCGGCTGATTTTGAAAGAGGCGGGATTGCTGGCGGGGATTGGGATTGCGCTGGGGCTGGGATGCTCGGTGGCGATGGGTTTACTGATGAAGAGCCTGCTGTTTGGGGTGCGGTCGTGGGATGTATCGACGCTGGCGGGTGTGGCGGCGGTGCTGGGGGTGTTTGCTTTGCTGGCTAGTTTTATTCCGGCGCGGCGGGCGGCGCGGGTGAACCCGGTGGAGGCACTGCGGGCTGAGTAACAGGGAACAGAGCGGCGTTCCGGGTTTCGGAACTTCCGGGATGCTCCTGGCGTAGTTTCTTCATACCGATTTGGAGAAGCTACCCCATGCGCAACTTCAGTTTCACCCTCGCCCTTATGCTCGCTCCGGCCGCGTTTGTTGCTGGCCGTGCTGTTTGCTTCGCGCAGGATTCCGGCTTCAATCTCGATGTGCACGCCAACTCGCACGCGACAGCGGAGAAGGTAGGGCTACCGGTTTATCCCGGAGCGACAATCTACAAGGACAAGGACGATTCTTCGGCTGATCTTGGGCTCGCGTTCGGCGATTTCCATTTCAGCCTGCTGGCGGTGAAGTACGTAACCAGCGATCCTGCGGCGAAAGTACTTGAGTTCTATCGCAAGCCACTCTCGCATTACGGTGAGGTGCTGGAGTGCCTGGATGGCAAGCCGGTGGGCGAGCGGGCCAAAACCAGCAGCGGACTAACTTGTTCCAGTGAGCAGGGCGATCATGTGCAGGTGAATGGAAGCCCCGATTCTTCGAATGATCACGAGCTGCGCGCGGGGACTCCGCAACGGTTTCGGATTGTGGGGATCGAGAGAGCCGAAAACGGGAGCACGCGTTTCGGGTTGGTTTACCTGGAACTGCCCAGGGACGATAAGTCGAAGTAGGGTTGGCCCCTCGCGAATCCCGACGAGCTGACTCGTCGGGATTGCTGGCGCTCGGGAGGTCCTTCGACTGCGTCCGGCTCCTGCGGATCCGGACATCGCTCAGGATGACGGGCCACCCGCATTATTCGATGCGGAGGGCTTGTTGCGGGTCGAGGCGGGAGGCTCTTGTGGCGGGCATCCAGACGGCGAGGAGCGCGACCAGGGATAATACGACCGGGACTGTTACAAATACGAGAGGGTCCCAGGTTTTTACTCCGAAGAGGAAGCTGGCGATGAAGCGGGTAAGTCCGAAGGCGGCGCCGATGCCGATGATGACGCCTGCGATGGCGAGGCGCATGCCGTGCCAGACGACGATGAAGCGGATGCGGGCGCGGTCTGCGCCGAGGGCCATACGGATGCCCATTTCCTGCGTGCGTTGCTGGACTGAGTACGCCATGAGTCCGTAGATGCCGATGGCGGCGAGGATGAGCGCGCAGGCTGCGAAGATGTTGAGGAGCAGCATGTTGAAGTCCTGACGCGCGGTGGAGTTGACGACGACTTCGGTCATGGGGCGGACGCGGGCGACGGGGAAACCGCCGCTGGCCAGGCGGAGTTGCTCGGTGACGGCGGCGATGTACTGGTGGGGATCTCCGTGAGTGCGGACGATCCATGCGACGGGACCGATGCCCGCATTGAGAGCGGTGATGCCGTCGGTGACCTGAGCCTGGGGAACGATCATGAGCTCGCGCGGATCGCGATTGAGGCCGCCGTCGCGAATGTCGCCAGCGACGCCGATGATCTGGCGGGCGGGCTCTTCAAACTGCGGACCGACATTGTGGCCGATGACGATTTGCTGGCCGATGGGATCTTGTTTCGGCCAGTATTTTTTCGCCAAGGCTTCGTTGATGATGACGACGCCGGGGGCTGCGCCGTTGTCGCGGTCGGTGAAGTCGCGGCCGCGCAGGGGAATGTGGAAGACGGCGAAGTAGCCGGGCGAAGTGTTCGTCCATCCCTCGTCGCCAGTCCAGAGATTCTTGCCGGGGGGGCGGCCCACGATGGTAAAGGGCAGGTCGAAGCCGCCCTCGAGAGGCAGGCAGCAGGTGGAGGCGGAGACTTCGACGCCGGGAATGGTGCTGAGGCGCTCGCGGCCGTCGCGGGAGAGCTGGGCGACGCCTGCGGTTTTCTGGAAGCGGTCGCCGGTGAGGGACATTTCGAGGGTGAGGACATCGCGGGGATCGAAGCCGGGATTGACGTGGCGCAGCGCGACAAAGGTGCGGATGAGGAGGGCGGCTCCGATGAGGAGAATGAGGGCGAGGGAGACTTCGCTGATGACGAGGAGCGAGCGCATTTTGCTTTGGCGGAAGCCAGTGCCGGAGCGGTTGCTGCTTTCCTTGAGGGTGGTGTTGAGGTCGGGGCGCGAGGCACTGAAGGCGGGGAAGAGTCCGAAGAGAATGCCGGTGAGGAAGGAGATGCCGAGGGTGAAGACGAGGACGCGCCAATCGACGGCGACTGCAGCGCCGTTTTCGCCGATGCGGGGGAGATCGGCGGGACTGACGGCGAGGAGTGCGCGGACGCCAGCGTAGCCGAGGATGAGGCCGAGGATGCCGCCGGTAACGGAGAGGACGATGCTTTCCGTGAGGAGCTGGCGGATGATGCGAGCCGGGCCTGCGCCCATGGCGGCACGGATGGCGAATTCACGCTTGCGGCCGGTGGCGCGGACGAGAAGGAGATTGGCGACGTTGGCGCAGGCGATCAGGAGTACGAAGCCGACGGCTCCGAGGAGAACGAAGAGGGAGTTGCGGGCGTCGGAGACGATGGAGTCGCGCAGGGGCTGAACGCCGAAGCTTGCTTTGGGATCGGCGAGAGGGTAGCGGCGGCGGAATTCGTTGTAGGCGAGCTTGAGCTGGGCATTGGCCTGGGCGAGGGTGACGCCGGGTTTGAGACGAGCGGCGGCGGAAAAGTAATGGCCCTGGTTGGTGCTGTTGGGATCGATCTGAAACGGCAGCCAGATGTCGGCTTCGGGATCGGCGACGTAGGATTTTCCGATGACGCCGAGGATGGTATAGGGCTCGTTGCCGAGGGAGAGCGTGGTGCCGACGATATTCGGATTGCCGCCGAACTTGCGCTGCCAGAGGCCGTAGCTGATGACGACAACTTTGCCGCCGTTGGGGGAATCTTCCTGGGGCGTGAAGGTGCGGCCAAGCATGATGGGGGCGCCGAAGAGACGAAAGTAGGCTTCGGAGACGTGGATGCCGTGGACCTGCTCAGGGACTGCGCCGGTGAGATTAAATCCGGGACCGCCGAAGTCGTAGGCGGCGACGTCCTGAAGGACACTCGTTTGTTCTCGCCAGAGATTGAATTTGGTGGGGGAAGCGCCGGACCAGTTGCCATCCGGCGTGACGTTCATCATCTGGACCATGCGATCGGGGTCGGGATAGGTGAGGGGTTTGAGGAGGACGGTGTTGACGACGGAGAAGATGGCGGTGTTGGCTCCGATGCCGAGGGCGAGGGCTGCGATGGCGGTGAAGGTGAAGGCGGGGTTGGCGATGAGGACGCGGAAGGAATAGCGGAGGTCGCTGAGGAAATCGCTCATGGTTGTGCCGCCTTCGGAGCTGGTGTTCTGGTGATGGGTCTTCGGTATTCAATACGCGGGGAGCCACGGTTGGTTCGCTAGTGTTACGGATTGTAACACCTGGGCGCGGATCGAGGGAGGGGCGATCCGGGGGCTATCCCGAGGCCTGGAAAGATTCCTTATGGGCTAAAGCCGGATTTAATTTTGCGCGCGATAGTGGCACGGCTGAAGCGGCTTGCGGAAAAATCGGCATGAACGCAGTTGAGACTGTGCCCTTTTCAAAATGGTGCAGGGCAGTACTTTGGGGTGAACCTGGAATAGAGTCACGTTGACGTTCGGGTGGCCGGTGGAGTTTGCTTCTTGCTATGTGGTGAACCTGGCCTTCGCTGGGTTTGGGTTTCGAGTGGGCTCGGCACGGGCTGAGCCCACCGGCACGGGCTGAGCCCACGGGGATGGTTAACCCAGGGTGCCTGTGGGCATGGGTACCGGGACTGGTCCGACGGCGCCGCCCATCTTGTCGAGGTAGCTGAGAGACGGGAAGTAGACCTGGGGGTTCTGCTCCATGACGTCGAAGTAGCCGCGGAGGAACTCTTCGGCGATGGTCTGGGGGTTCTGTTCCATTTCGGCGGAGAGGATCTGGCGGGCCATATCGAGGAGGAGGGCGTCGACTTTTTCGCCGACGCCTTCGGCCTGGCGGAGCTCCCGGCTGTCGATGTAGGTGAAGGAGCCGCGGTTGGAGAGGACGATCATCTCGGTTTCTTCGCCGACGGCGAGGGGGTCGTATTTGCGGGCGAGATACATCAGGTAGCAAATGCGGAGGACGGTGGAACGGATGCTGAAACTCTGATTGTGGCGAGGAGTGAGGAGCCTGACCATGGGATTGATGGGGCGCGCGGCGTTGCCGACAACGCAGGGGCCGAAGGTTTCCATGACGGTAGAGGGCGGCTCGCAGAGGAGGACGCGGCCGGCGTTGTCGTCGGTGGAATTGCTGGCGAAGAGGAACTGGATGGAAGGGATCTGGGCGACACCGTAGGAGCGGAACCAGTCGCCCATGACGCGTTTGATGCCGGGGATGATGTCCTGGCGGGAGTTCGCGTTGCAGGCGACGTTGGCGATTTCTGAGGCCAGCATTCTGCCGGCGCGGGGATCTTTGGCGGCGTAGGTGATGGCGAAGATGCGCTTGCCGGAGGTGAAAGACATGAGGGCGGCGTCGTTTTCGCCATTCGACGACGCGTCGCCGGGCTCGATTCGAGAATCGGCGCAGAGGATGGATCCGCCCGGAAACGGAACCGCGATACCCAAATTCATTCGTGCGGGCCTTTCGCAACCGTTGTGACTGGCAAATCAGGCTCGCTTGAAGCGAGCTCTTTCTAATTCTGTTGGTGGTAACGGCTCGATGCAAAGCTCCGCTGCGAAAGGGAGTCTCATCCAACGTCTCCGAGACGGCTACAGCGACGAGATCCCTTCAATCATTCGATACGGCCTGGGAAGACGGGTCAATGGAATAGTGGGAGCTTTTTCCACCGAGAACCACTGAGTTCAACACTGAGGCATGCTAACCCCGTTTGGCGAGGGGAAATCTGTGGAATTCGCCTCCAAAGTGAGATAAATCGTCGAAAGAGTGACGACTTCGCCAGGCTTTATGATCGAGAATTGGCGCAGAACGCTCAATTTATATCAGGATCGCGATGAAAACTGGCATTATCGGCCTGCCACAGGTAGGCAAGACTTCGTTGTTCAAGATACTGACGCGGGCTAAGCTCGAGGATCGCGGGTACTCGAACCCACGGGAAGCGCATCTGGGCGTGGCGAAGGTGCCCGACGACCGGCTGGACCGGCTGGCGGCGCTGTACAACCCGAAGAAGCTGGTTCACGCGACGGTGGAGTACGCCGACGTGGCGGCAATTGGCCAGGAGGCGCTGAAGGAAACCGCGTTTTTGACGAGCCTGCGAAATGTGGACGCGCTGATTCATGTGCTGCGGGCGTTTGAGGACGATGCGATTGCGCATTTGGGGGCGATCGATCCGCTGCGGGATGCGAAGAGCGTTGAGTTCGACCTGATGCTCAGTGATCTGACGCAGGTGGAAAAGCGGCTGGAGCGGCTGGAGAAGGACCTGAAAAAGATGCGGACGCCGGATCTGGAGAAGGAAAACGCGCTGCTGCTGCGGTCGAAGGAGTCGCTGGAGAAGGAGATTCCGCTGCGCGAACTGGAGATGACGGCGGAAGAGAGGAAGCTGATTCGGGGGTTCATGTTTTTGTCGCAGAAGCCGGTGCTGTATGCGGTGAATGTGTCGGAGAGCACGACGCTGGGGGCGGATCTGGAGGCTGCTGCGAAGAAGTACGGGCTGGAGGAGATTGCGTCGCGTCCGAATGCGGGGGTGACCGCGTTCTGCGGGAAGGTGGAGGCGGAGCTTTCGGAGATGGACGAGGAGGAGGCTGCGGAGTTTCTGGCGTCGTATGGATTGAAGGAGAGCGGGCTGGTGCGGCTGATTCGACGCAGCTATGAACTGCTGGGGCTGATCAGCTTTTTCACGGTCGGAGAAGACGAGTGCCGAGCATGGACGGTGCCGGCGAACTCACGGGCGCAGGAGGCTGCGGGGGCGATCCACACGGATTTGGAAAAGCATTTCATCCGGGCGGAGACGATTCACTGGGACACGTTGCTGGCGGCGGGGTCGGAGGCGGTGGCGCGGTCGCAGGGGACGCTGCGGCTGGAGGGGAAAGATTATCTGGTGCAGGATGGGGATGTGCTGCATATTCGGCATAGCGGGTGATAAAGCACGGGCACCGGGAGCCGGGCGCCGGATACAGGAACGGAAGCGAGGAAGAGCGTGGGCGGATCCTATAAGGACTTAAGGGTGTGGCAGGAGTCCTTTGCTCTCTCGGTTGCCGTTTATAAGCTGACTCGCGATTTTCCGTCGGAAGAGTTGTACGGCCTGACTTCGCAGCTTCGGCGAGCTGCGGTATCGATTCCGAGCAACATTGCCGAGGGGTATTGAAGAGGAACCAGGCGCGACTATCGCAGTTTCGTCTCCATTGCTCGCGGCTCCGTGTTGGAATTACAGACACAGCTCGCCATCGCAAGCGAGTTGGGACTCGGCCGGGCACCTTTGATGAAGGACGTTCGGACTCACGCTGAGGAGGTGGCAAAATGCTGTGGGGGTTGTTGCAAAAGCTCTGATTTTCCCGGAGCCCGGTACCCGGTGCCCTGACTTATGCTTCTCTCTCTCATTCTCGGATCTCTGGCTGCGGTTGCTGACATTGTCGGCGGCGTGGTGCTGGTGCAGCGAAACTGGACGCAGAGGTATCTGCGCTACTCGATAGCGCTGGGCGCGGGCTTCATGATGGCGGTCGCGATTCTGGACATGCTGCCGGAGAGCATGAAGTTTTCGCCGGTGTGGGCGCCGGCGCTGGTGCTGGCGGGATACTGCGCGATCCATCTGCTCGAACACACGATCACGCCACATTTTCATTTTGGCGAGGAGACGCACGCGCATGAATTTCTACACAAGAGGACTGGATGGTCCGTGTTGCTGGGTCTGGCGGCTCATGCGTTTTTCGACGGGGTGGCGATTGCGTCGGGGTTCGTGCTGTCGAATGCGCTGGGATGGATGATTTTTGTGGCGATCATTCTGCACAAGGTGCCGGAGGGGTTCACGATAGCGTCGGTGATGCTGGCATCGGGGCAGACGCGGCGGACGGCGGTGGTGTCGGCGACGGCGCTGGCGTTGGCCACAATTGCGGGGGTGCTGATTATTGGGTTCCTGCCGCGATGGGTGCAGGTAGGGCTGCCGCTGTCGGCGGGAGTGACGATTTATGTGGCGGCGACGGACCTGGTTCCGGAGGTGAATCGGGAGCCGGGGGTGCGGATGGCGCTGGTGTTTTTTGCGGGGGTGGCGATTTTTGTGCTGGTGCGGATGTTGGCGCCGGTGTAGGGCAGGGAACCGAGCACCGGGCACCGGGCACAGAGCACCGGGCACAGAGCACCGAGCACAGAGCACAGAGCACAGAGCTCAGGCGGGGCCAGCGAAGAGAATGAGATTTCCGTCGGGGTCTTTCACGATGAATGTTCTGGCACCCCATGGCTCCGTCCTGAGCTTTTGATGGAAAGGAACCTTTGCCGCCTGGTAGCTGAGAAAGAGAGACTCAATCTCCTCTGAACTCTTCACGGTGATCGAAGCAGAAAGCAGTTCTTCGCGTTCTCGGATGTCTCCGACAAAAACAGGTTCGTCGACCTGCCGCAACGCAAGCCGGGCGTTATCACGGGTCACTTGTGCATAGAAGGGGGGATCTCCATAAACAAAGTCCGCAACAAAGCCGAGTTTACCGGTGAAGAAATCGCACGAAGTACGAATCTCCGCAACGAACAGTTGTGCCGAGACTGAGTGGAGGATCGGTTGGGAGGCGGTCCCTCGCGATTTGTCGATCACGTTTCGGGCTCCCTCGGAGCGCCCGCTCTCCGTCGGCTCCCGACGCCGCTCCGGGTAGGGCGTTGGATACAGGTTACAGGGTGGGTCCGCTCAGATCGGTGAATATCAGCGATAGAAGAAGAGGCTGTACAGCAGGATGGCGAGGACGATGGCGCTGATGGCGACGTAGAGGCGGTCGCGCTCGAAGAGAAAGCCGACGATGCACATTAGGACGCGGGCGACGGGTGTAGCGATGAGGACGAGGAGTCCGAGCATGATGATGCTTTCGGGGTTGAGGGTCGCGACGCCGTGGAGAATCGAAGTGAATTGCGTGAACTGCAGCGGCTCGGCGTGGAAGTGGCTGTAATCGGGGCGAGGGCCGGGGGTGTGGGCTAAATAGAGGATGCCGCCGGTGAGGACAATGGCAGCGGCCAGCATCACGCCGGTGCGCAACAAAACTCCGACCCAGGTTTCGATGCGCTGGTCGTTCCAGGTGGTGGGCGCGTTCACAGTGTGCCTCGGAGACTGTTGACGATCATCTCCGCTCCGAGAGCGAAGATGACGAGAGCGAAGACGATTTTGAGCGTGCGGACCTGGGCTTTGACGAGGAGGCGCGATCCGATGAGCGAGCCCAGGAGAACGCCGAGCATGACCGGCATGACGAGCGCGGGCGCGAGATAGCCGCTGCGGAGATAGAGTCCGGCGCTGGCAGCGGCGGTGACGCCGATCATGAAGTTGCTGGTGGTGGTGGAGACTTTGAAAGGCAGGCGCATGGCCTGATCCATAGCGATAACTTTGACAGCGCCGGAACCGATGCCAAGGAGACCGGAGAGGGTGCCGGCGACGGTCATGAGTCCAAAGCCGGCGGGGACGCGTTGGGCGATATAGTCCTGATGAGTGGTAGAGGTAGAGGGGAAACTGCCCTTCAGTTTGAGGCGGAGGGCGAGGGGATCGGGCTGTTGGGTCAGCGCATCGCGGCGCTTTTTGAGCGAGGCGTAGGCGGAGTAGAGAAGGACGAGGCCGAAGATGAATCCGATGGAGTGGGTGGGGACGCGGGTGGTGAGCCATGCGCCGAGGAGTGCGCCGAGGGTGGTGGCGATTTCGAGGAACATGCCGATGCGGATGTTGGAGAAGCCTTCGCGGACGTAGGCTGCGGCTGCTCCTGAGGAGGTGGCGATGACGGAGACGAGCGAGGCGCCGATGGCGTAGTGGATGTCGACGTGGAAGAGAATGGTGAGGACCGGGACGATGACTACGCCGCCGCCGAGTCCGCTGAGCGCGCCGAGTAGGCCGGCAGCGAGGGAGCTGACGAGGAGGATGAGGGAAAACTCGAGGGCGGTCATTTCAAAGTGCAGGGAACAGGGTACAGGGTACAGGGTGAAAGGCCGGGCGTCTCACGGAACGATTTTTCGCAGGCCCCCTTTGAACCGCTTGATACGCAGGACCTGATCCGCGCAGCGGAGACGACATCAGGAATTGCGCGAGATTCTGCTTCTCGCTGGTTAGCGCAGAGGGCGTTCGCTTGCTTCGCTCGGGATTTTTCCGGGAGGACTGGTTAGGCATACTCCGATTTAGGCTCACTTGCATGTTAGAACAGCGACCGAGTCCGGCGGGAGGGTGAGGTTGTTCGCGTTGAGGCGTACATCGGGGGAAGAGGCGAGGGCGATTCTTGATCCAGGGCGGATTTCGATCTGAATCGGATTGGGCGCGAGGGAGAGGGCTACGGTGGCCGCTCCGCGTTCCATGGCGAGCCACTCTTCTTCTTCGCTGAAGCAGACGTGGACGTGGGAGAGGTCGGAGTTGGTGAGGTCCGGTATGGCGTGGCGCAGGGCGATGAGTTTGCGGTACCAGTCGAGGATTTCGGCGTGAGGCTGTTGGGTGCGCTCGTCCCAGTTGAGCTTTGAGCGCTGGAAGGTTTCGGGGGATTGCGGGTCGGGAATTTGGGAGGGATCCCAGCCGAAAGTGGCGAATTCTTTCTTGCGGCCTTCGGAGACGAGGCGACCTAACTCCGGTTCGTGGTTGGTGAAGTACTGGAAGGGCGCGGAGGCGGCCCATTCTTCGCCCTGGAAGAGCATGGGGACGAAGGGAGCAGTGAGCGCGAGGGCGGCGGCGATTTTTGCGCGTCCGTTACTGACGATGTGGGCGAGGCGATCGCCTTTGGCGCGGTTGCCGACCTGGTCGTGATTCTGCGAATAGCCGAGGAAGCGCGAGGCGGGCAGGTTGGGGACGGGGCGTCCGTGGATGCGATTGCGGTAGGAGGAGAAGCGGCCGTCGTAGACGAAGACTTCGCGCAGGGATTTGGCGAGGTCGGCGAGGGCGCCGAAGTCGGCGTAGTAGCCGCTGCGATCGCCGGTGAGCGCGGTGAAGAGCGCGTGATGGAAGTCGTCGCTCCACTGGGCGTCGAGGCCGTAGCCACCCGCTTCGCGAGCGGTGACGAGGCGCGGATCGTTGAGGTCGCTTTCGGCGATGACGACGTAGTTGCGGCCGGTGTGAGCCTGGAGGTCGTGGACTTCGGTGGCGAGTTGCTCCATGAAGTTGATGGCGGAGCGGTCCATGTAGGCGTGGACGGCGTCGAGGCGGAGGCCGTCGAAGTGATAATCGCGGAGCCACATGAGGGCGTTGTCGCAGAAGAAGCGGCGGACCTCGTGCGAGCCGGCGTCTTCGAGATTGACTGCGTCGCCCCAGGGGGTGTGGTGCGCATCCGTGAAGTAGGGGCCGAATTTGCCGAGGTAGTTTCCGTCGGGGCCGAGGTGGTTGTAGACGACGTCGAGAAGAACGGCGAGGCCTTTGGCGTGGCAGGCGTTGACGAGGCGCTTGAGGGCATCGGGCGAGCCGTAGGGTTGGTGCGGAGCGAAGAGGTCGACGCCGTCGTAGCCCCATCCTTGAATGCCGGGGAAGGAATTGACGGGCATGAGTTCAACGTGGGTGATGCCGAGGTCGCGGAGGTCGTCGAGTTTGGATTGGGCGGCGTCGAAGGTGCCTTCGGGGGTGAAGGCGCCGATGTGGAGTTCGTAGAGGATGGCGCTGGAGAGAGGAGGGGCTTCCCATGCGGCGTCGGTCCAAGGGAATGCTGCGTGATCGAGGAGGCGCGAGGGGCTGTGGATGCCGTTGGGCTGCCAGGGGGAGCGCGGATCGGGGAGAGCGAGGGCCTGATCGTCGAGGGCGGGGTCGTCGAGGAAATATGCGTAGTCCACGCCGGGGCGGGCGGCGTCGATGTCGGCTTGCCACCAGCCTCCGTTTTGCTTTTGAAGCGGATGTTTCTGTTCGGCGATTTGGACGCTGACTTTCTTGGCGTTGGGCGCCCAAAGACGAAAGCGTTGCATTCAGCGGGCCTCGATGATCAATCGTAACGGTTGGATGAATGTATTCGGGAAGACCAGGATCAGGCTTTGACTTCCACTTGCGCGGGGTCGTGGTTGTGGGCTCGCCGGCGAGCTCCATCACGGCCTTCGAGATCGAACGCGGCATTGACGAGGGAAATGTGCGAGAAGGCCTGCGGGAAATTGCCGACCAGCCGCTTGCGCCCGACGTCATATTCTTCCGAGAGCAGACCGAGGTCATTGGAGAGGCTGAGCAACCGGCCGAAGAGGGTGCGTGCGTCCGGCTCGCGGCCGATGGCTTTGAGGCAGCTGACCATCCAGAAGCTGCAGGCGAGAAAGACACCTTCGCCGGGAGGGAGCCCGTCCTGCACCTTCGCAGTGTCATAACGCAGAACCAATCCGCCGGGCATGAGCTCGCGCTCGACGGCTTCGATGGTGCCGCGGATGCGCGGATCGGAGGCAGGCAGGAAGCCGACGATGGGCATGAGTAACAATGACGCGTCTAATTGCTGGGATCCATAGAACTGAACGAAGCTGTTTTTTTCTTTATCGAAGGCGTTGCGGCAGATCTGATCATGGATGGTGTCGCGCAACTTCTGCCACTTCTCGACGGGATACTCCGAGCCGAGGCGTTGTGCGATGAGGATGGCGCGGTCGAAAGCGACCCACGCCATCATTTTCGAATAGGTGAATTGCTGCGGGCCTCCACGGGTTTCCCAGATTCCTTCGTCGGGGAGCTGCCAGACGGTTTCGAGATGGTCGAGAAGCAGGATCAGGACGCGGAAGTCTTCTTCGGTATGGCGTCCCATGCCGCTGAGGGCGTGATAGAAGGTGTCGAGCAATTCGCCGTAGATGTCGAGCTGAATCTGATCGGCAGCGGCGTTGCCGATGCGCACGGGGCGTGAATTTTCGTAGCCGGGCAGCCAGTCGACTTCCCATTCGACCAGCTGGCGCTCGCCTTTAAGGCCATACATGATCTGTACCTGGTCGGGGCTGCCGGCGACGGCGCGCAGGAGCCAGTCCTGCCATGCCTCGGCTTCATCGAAGTAGCCGGCGTTGGTCATGGCGAGGAGGGTGAAGGTGGTGTCGCGGAGCCAGCAGTAGCGGTAGTCCCAGTTGCGCGGGCCACCGAGGCACTCGGGGAGAGAGGTGGTTGCAGAGGCGACGATGCCGCCGGTGGGGCGGAAGGTGAGGGCCTTGAGGGTAATGAGGGAGCGCTCGACGGCGTCGGCGTAGAGGCCGTCGTATTTGAGCTGCGAGGTCCAGTGGCGCCAGAAATGTTCAGTGTCTTTGAGGGCGTGGTCGGCGTGGACGGGGCGGGGATCGGGCTTATGGGATTCGCCCCAGGTGAGGGTGAACCAGGCGCGGTCGCCCTTGTTGACGGTGAACTCGGCGGCAGTGTGGAGATTTTCGCCGTGCACGGGGACGGAGCTGTGGAGGACGACGATGGCGGGACCGGCGATGGCGCGAATGCCGTCACCGTCCATCGCAGTGACCCAGGGAACGGTGCGGCCGTAGTCGAAGCGGAGGGAGAGGGCCATGGTGAGGTTCACGGAGCCGCGGATGCCTTTGACGATGCGGACGATATCGGAAGCGCGGTCGGAGTTTTGCTCGCGGATGGGCATGAAGTCGATAAGGCGGACGGCGCCCTCGTCGGATTCGAAGATGGTTTCGAGGATGAGGGTGTGGTCGCGATATTTGCGGGAGGACTTCCAGCCTTCGCCGGCGGGCGAGATTTGCCAGTAGCCATTTTTTTGGTTTCCGAGGAGGGAGGCAAAACAGGCGCTGGAGGAGAAGTCGGGCCAGCAGAGCCAGTCAATGGAGCCTTCACGGCTGACGAGGGCAGCGGTTTCACAATCGCCAATCAGGGCATAGTCTTCGATCTTCGAGGGCATAGGCGCTTGCTGTTTATTGCTCGTGGTAATCGCGCATGAGGCCGCCGTCGATGAGGAAGGTGGCGCCGGTTACATAAGATGCTTCGTCGGAGGCGAGGTAGGCGACCATGCCTGCCACGTCGTCAGTCGTGCCGAGGCGGCCGAGGGGAATCTTGGCGAGGAGCGCGTCGAGTTTGGGTTTGTCTTCGAGGAGGGTTTTGTTGATGGGTGTGACGATGGCTCCGGGAGCAATGTTGTTGATGGTGATGCCGAGGGGGCCGAGTTCGACGGTGAGGTTGTGCATCATCATGCGCAAGCCGCCTTTGCTGCAGCAGTAGGCGGTGAAGCCGGGGAAGGCCATGTCTTCGTGGACGGAGCTGATGTTGACGATGCGGCCAGGCTTTTTAGCGTCGCGCAGGCGGCGAACGAAGGCCTGAGCGAGGAAGTAGGGGCCGCGAAGGTTGACGGCCATCTGGCGGTCGTAGTCCTCTACTTTGGTATCCCAGAAGTCGGAGCGGATTTCGAGGCCGGCATTGTTGACGAGGATGTCAGCGGAGCCAAAGCGGGACCACGCAGTGTCGACAAGGTTTTGGATGTCGTCCATTTTGGTGACGTCGGCCTTAAGCACTACGCCTTCGCCGCCATGGGATTCGATGAAACGGCGGGTATCGTCGGCGCCGGCTTCGCTGCCGCGGTAGTTGATGAGGACTTTGGCGCCCTCGGAGCCGAGACGTTTGGCGATGCCCTGGCCTATGCCAGAACCGCTTCCGGTGACGATAGCGACTTTTCCCTGCAAACGGTGCATGGTTCTTCTCCAGATTGAACCGCTCGGCTCCTTACGTAGGATGCGGAAAGGGGCGGCGAATTGGTTTGTGGACCTTAAGGGGCGATTATGGGCGCGCGAGCCGAACCGCTTGCTGGGCCGTGATGCGTGGAACCGGCGGGGGCCTGGGCGCGTATTCATCAATGTACGCCGGGAGGGTGGTTCGGCGGCAAGAGCTTGCCGAATCGGCCATAAACGGCGGTATGCTGGGTTTTTGCATCGGAGCGAAAGGGACACGGCTCACGGGGCTCCGAAGGAGGATTGGCCATGGCGGTCTATTGCAGGAATTGTGGAAAGGGTCTCGCCGACGATGCGCGGTTTTGCTCGGGATGCGGCGCGACGATGCAGCCGCCTGTGGTTCCGAATTATTATCCGACGACGTCGGTCACGCGGCTGGTGCGGCCGCGGATGGGGCGGATGATTGCCGGAGTCTGCCAGGGCCTGGCGAATGCGTATGCGTGGGATGTGGTGTGGGTCCGGGTGATCACGGTTCTGCTGACGGTGTTTGGCGGGGGATCGGGACTGCTGGCTTACATCATTTTCTGGATCGTGATGCCGGAGGAGCCTTTGTTCCTGTCGCCCCCGATGCCGCCACCGCCGCCGTATCAGCCGCCGAGCTAGTAAGAAGCCGGTAGCCAGTAGGCAGTAGCCAGTAGCGAGTCGCCGCGTTGTGGCTGGTGTAGCCTGTGTGCTGGCCGGGTGAGACCGTGCTGCAAAACCTCTTCTATTACTCGGAAGGATCGAAGCTGTTCTACACCACGCTGGGTGCGGGCCCGGCGGTGGTGTTGCTGCATCCGACGCCTGTGGATCACAGGTTCTGGCTGCCGGTAGCGGAGATTCTGGCGGCAAAGTACCGGGTGATTTTGCCGGACCTGCGGGGGCATGGGCAGTCGGAGCTGGGTGAAGGGCCGATCACCGTAGAGAAACTTGCGGCCGATGTGGGGCGGTTGCTCGATCATCTTGAGATCGGCAGAGCGCTGTTCGGGGGCTGTTCCATTGGGGGGTACACGCTCTACGAGATATGGCGGACGATGGCGGCGCGGGTGGAGGCGCTCGCGTTCTGTTGCTCGAAGCCTCAGGCCGATACGGACGGGGCGCGCGCGAAACGCGAGGAGACGATCGCGACGGTGCGGGAACGGGGGACGGCGGAGTTCATCGAATCGAATCTGGAGACGCTGATGGGGTCGACGGCGCGGCGGCGATGGCCGGAGAAGGTTGTCGCAGTTCGCGAGATGATGCAGGCGGTTCCGGTGGAGTCGATTGTGGCGGTGCAGCGGGGGCTGGCGGCGAGACCTGATTCTGTGGTAACCGCACGGTCGATGCGCGTGCCGTGCTGTGTGATTGCCGGAGGCGAGGATGCGGGGAGCACGCCGGCGGACATGAAGATGTTGACGGAGCAGATACGCAACGGCGGCTACGGTGCGGAATACAATGAGATACCGGATGCTGGGCACTTCGCGCCGTTCGAGCAGCCGGAGCTGGTTGCCCGCATCCTGGGCCGATTCTTCGATTCCGTGATATAAAGACGGCGGTTAGACGCTGAAAGCGGCGCAACTTAAATGCGCAATTCGGTGTCCCAATAGGCTGAGCAGGCCCCGGACTCAGGTGAGGGGCCGCTCCGAAATTGACAGTCCAGGAAAGGGCTGAGAGGAAACCCCCCATGAACGAGCTTTTTGAGTTTCGACCCACGGCCGGCGGCGTACGCAAGTGGACGCGCCTGCTCGCTGCAACCTCCCTCGAAGTGACGCGCCGCGGTGTTGCGCTGTTTCTGGTAGGGCTGATGATTCCGATGGGCATCGCGCAGGTTTCCGCTTTCGCGCAGGAAGCGCCGCCTCCACCGCCGGATCAGCAAGGCCCGCCGCCCGATCAGGGTGCGCCGCCTCCAGACGATCAGGGTGCGCCTCCGCAGCAGTGGAACGCGCTGAGCCCAGACCAACTGAACCAGTTGGTGGCGCCGATTGCGCTTTATCCGGATTCGTTGGTAGCGCAGGTGCTGGCAGCTTCGACGTATCCGACGCAGGTGGTTGAGGCGGACCGGTTCGTGCAATCGCAGGCCGGCGCGCCGCCCGATCAGATTGCCCAGGCGGTGAACGGGCAGCAGTGGGATCCGAGCGTGAAGGCGTTGGCGGCGTTTCCATCCGTGCTCGCGAACATGGATAAGAACCTGGAGTGGACGACGAATCTGGGGAACGCGTACTACAACCAGCCGCAGGACGTAATGAACGCGGTGCAAGGGTTGCGGCAACAGGCGTATTCGGCAGGTCATCTGCAGCCGACGCCGCAACTGGCAGTGACGTACGCGCCGGGTAACATTGTGATCGCTCCGGCGAATCCAGCCGTGGTGTATGTGCCGTACTACGATCCGTGGGTGTACTGGGGATTTCGGCCGTACTACGCGTGGTACGCGCCTCCGCCGCCTTTTGGATGGAGAGCCGGTATCGGGTTCGGCTTCGGCGTAGGGGTCGCGATTGGGCTGTGGGGCGGTTACGGATGGGGATGGGGACACTGGGGATTTGCGTGGGGTCCGCACCCGTACCTGGCGTATGGCCACGGCATGTGGGTGTCGCGCAGCGTGACGGTGGTGAACCACGGCTACTATGGCCACTTCGATCGCGCGCCGGGAGCACGGGCTTACAACGCGCAGGTGGCGCACACCGCTTATGCGCGGGGTTACGCGGCGGGAGCGCACAACGGGTACAACGCAGGGGCGCGCGCTGGTTCCAATGCCGGCGCTAGTCGAGGGGCGGCGAACAATTATCGGGCTCCGGCGAATAACAATCGTCCGGCGGCGAATAACTACAATCGGCCGTCAACACCGGCGAACAGCTATAGTCGTCCGTCGACCCCGGCGAACAACAGCAATCGTCCGGCTCAGAACACCAGCCGCCCGTCTGCGAATACCAGCCGCCCGGCAACGCAGAGCCGGCCTTCGGGCAACGAGCATCCGAAGGGCGAAAGCAAGCCCCAGAAGAGCGAAAAGCCCCACGAGCACGGCGGCCGCTAAGAGCTGGCTTCCACGGGTAAAAGAGGGATGGCGAAATGCCATCCCTCTTTTCTTTTGTGCGGGAAGGCCTGGGTGGTGAGGGGACGACCGAGCGCAAACCGATCGTCATTCGTGTGTGGTAAAACGGTTTGTTGCCTCGCGGGAGGGGCTTGCCATGGGAACAAACCGGACTCCGAATCAGGATCGCCGCGCGTTTTTGAAGGGTACGACTGCGGCTGCAGCCGCCGTGTTGACCGGAGCTGCGCTGCCACGCGGAGCGAGGGCGGGGACGCTGGCCGCGCTGCCAAATAATCCGAGGACGCAGGATGCGATGCCGACGCGCAACCTGGGCAAAACGGGGTACAAGGTCGGGGTTTTCTCACTGGGTGGGCAGGCGGCGCTGGAGAAGCCCAATAACGCCGATACAGCGGTGCCGATCATCAACCGCGCGCTCGATCTGGGGGTGAACTACATCGATACATCGTCGATCTACGGCGGCCCGCTGCGGTGG